>Ga0315271_10001904_pt1 | contig 12868 bp, 11 predicted proteins | sample C3_top_MG_FD_204664 | JGI IMG/M metagenome (GOLD analysis project Ga0315271, IMG submission 204664) | Sediment microbial communities from Yellowstone Lake, YNP, Wyoming, USA - C3_top | ecosystem: Environmental > Aquatic > Freshwater > Lake > Sediment | place: USA: Wyoming | collected 2017-08-01 | reverse complement strand
CGGGTCATGGCAATGCATGCAGCGCCGGGAGATAAAGTGCCATTGCAACTGCCCATCCGGGCTGGACATCTCCCGGAAGATTATCCGGGTGAATTGATTGCTGCTCAGATATCTCGGGTTGGACCAGGTCTCGCTGAAAGTGGCCTTGCCGCCTTGCAGATCGTTCCAGCTCTTGCATGCCACCTGGCAGGCCCGACAGCCGATACACTTGGTGCTATCGATCAAGATGGCTTTGCTCATTAGCATACCCCCTTAGGCCTGCAGCCTAGACCTTTTCCACGTTCACCAGGAATGCCTTGTATTCCGGGATCATGGTGTTGGCGTCCCCCACCTGGGGGACCAGTTGATTGGCGGCGTAGTTCTTGCCGCTCGGCCCGCCGGTGGTGTAGCCGGCAAAGCCGAAGTGCCAGGGCAGGGCCACCATCTCCACGGTGGCCTGCATGCCCCCGACGCCGCAGCAAAATGGCGCCACCCGGCGGGTGACGTTGGCCCGGGCCAGGACCTCGCCCCGGAGGCTTTTCACCTTGACCCAATCGCCCGCCTTGATGCCCTTGGCCTGGGCCAGGCTGGGGCTCATCTCCACGAACATCTCCGGCATCAACTCCGACAGCCAGGTGAGGTTCCGGGTCATGGCCCCGGCCTGCCAGTGCTCGGTGACCCGGAAGGTGGTGGCGATAATGGGGAACCGCGGGTCGCAGACCTCGGCCAGCAGATCCAGTTCCGATTTCCAGATCTTCACCGCCGGGTTGGACTGTTGCGGCGACATCGGGTTGCGGAAGGGACATTCCAGGGCCTCGTAGTGTTCCGGGAAGGGCCCGTCCTTGCAAAGCCCCTTGGGGACGAAGAGGCGGGCCTTGCCTTCGGGTAACATCAGGTACGGGGCCTTGGCCGATTCCTCCGGAGGCACGTGGACCTTGGTGGCCGGGTCGATCCATTTGAAATCCGCCACGTCGGAGTTTTTCCAGGCCTTGGCCGCCTCGTCCCAGCGCACCAGAATCTTATCCTTGTTCCAGGGCTGGCCTAAGGCGTCGGCGGAGCAGCGGTTGTAGATGATGCGCCGGTTCACCGGCCAGGCAAAGGACCAGCCGGGGTAGAGCCCCAGGCCGCTGGGGTCTTTTTTGTCCCGGGCCGCGGCCTTGTTGTCCTTCTTGTCCGGGCCGGGGTAGTAGCCGGAGTAGATCCAGCAGCCGCAGGCGGTGGAGCCGTCGTCCTTCAGGCCCAGGAAGTTCGCCACCTGCTTCTTGTCCGCCGCCGTATAGCCGTTGATCTCCTTGGCCACCAGGTGCACGTCGGGGTCGGCCCCGTAGTTCCAGTTCAACTGGACGATGGGGTCCGGGAAGACCGCCTTGGGGTCGGCCTGATAGAGCTTTTTCAACTCCAGACCCAGGCGGTTGGCGTACCACAGGTCGCTCTGGGTGTCGCCGTGGGGCTTCACCGCCTGGTAGCGCCACTGGATCCAACGGCCGCTGTTGGCAACGCTGCCCTCCTTCTCCATGGAGTCCGCCGCCGGGAACAGAAAGACTTCGGTCTTGATGTCCTTGGGATTGGCCCCGGGCCGCTTCCAGAAGACCGAGGTGTCCGTCTCCCAGAGGTCGAAGGCCGCCAGCCACTCCAGCTTGTCCAAGGCATGATAGGTCTGAGCCAGGTTGGGTGAGCTTACCGCCGGGTTCATGCCCCAGATCAGCAAGCCCTTGATGGTGCCGGCCCCCATGGCCTCGAAGAGTGGAATCCAGGAATAACCGGCCCCCTGGAAGCCTTTGCCCGCCTTGGGGAGATAGTCGTAGGCAAAGTCGTTTTCTTTTTTGGCGGCGTCGCCCCAATAAGCCTTGAGGAGGCTGACGAAGAATTTTGGCAAATTCGTTAAGAAGCTGGCCTTGGGGGTCACTTTGTCCAGGTAATCTTTCAGGGCGGGATGGGCCGCTTCCACGGGAGCGGGCAGGTATCCGGACACCAGGTGGAACAGCAGGGCCATGTCCGTGGAGCCCTGGACGTTGCTCTCGCCCCGCAGGGCATTGATGCCGCCGCCGGCCACCCCCATGTTGCCCAACAACATCTGCAGGATGGAATAGCCCCGGATGATCTGCACCCCGGTGGAATGCTGGGTGCCCCCCATGGCGTAGAGGAGGGCGCCGGCCTTCCCGGGTTGGCCGGTGGCTCCGTAGGTGGCAGCCAGCTTCAGGAAGACCTCACTGGGCACCCCGGTGGTGGCCATCACCATCCCCGTGGTATAGCGGGCATAAAAGGCCTTCATGAGTTGGAAGACGCAGCGGGGATTGCTTAGCGTCGGGTCGGTGACCGGTTTGCCTTCTTTGTCAACTTCGTAATCCCAGGAAGCGACGTCGTAGGCCCGTTTATCTTTCTGGTAACCGGAGAACAGGCCGTCGTGAAATCCGAAGTCTTTATTAATCACAAAGGGTGCATTGGTATAATTGACCACATAGTCTTTATGAAACAGGTTGTTTTCCAAGATGTAATTGATGAGGCCGCCCATCAGGGCGACGTCGGTGCCGGGCCGCAGGCGCACGTAGAGGTCGGCCCTGGCCGCGGACCGGGTGAAACGGGGATCCACCACAATGAGTTGGGCCCCCTTTTCCTGGGCCTTGGTGATCCACTTGAAACCGATGGGATGATTCTCGGCGGGGTTGCAGCCGATGATCATGAGGCAATCGCTGTTGGCCAGATCGTTCCAGTGATTGGTCATGGCGCCCCGTCCGAAGGTGGGCCCCAACGAGGCCACCGTGGAGGAGTGTCAGAGGCGGGCCTGGTGTTCCAGGTAGACGATCCCCAGGGCCCGGGACAGTTTGGCCAGGAGATAGCACTCCTCGTTGTTCAGGGCAGCCCCGCCGATGGAGGCCAGGGCCTCGGTGCGGTTCACCGTCACATTGCCCGACTTGGCCGTGAAACTGGCGTCCCGGGTAGCCTGGACCCTTTGCGCCAGGGTCTGCATGGCCCAGTTAAGGTCCTTCTCCTCCCAATGGTCGCTGCCCGCCGCCCGGTAGCGCACCTTCTTCAGGCGCCGGGGGCTGGTGACCACCTCAAAGACCGCCTGGCCTTTGCTGCACAGGGTCCCCTGGTTGATGGGATGATCCGGATCGCCCTCGACATCCACCAGGTTGCCGTTCTTGGTGTAGGCCACCAAACCGCAGCCCACCCCGCAAAACGGACAGATGGAGGTGGTGACCGCAGCCTTGGTGATCTTGGCGGGCTTAACCGCTCCGGCCCACCCGGAACGCGGCAAGATGACGTCCGAGAGGCCCAGGGCAGTGAGCCCGCTCCCCAAACCCTTAAGAAATGTTCTTCTGGAAATGCCCATAAGCTACCTCACCTTTGGGACGCAAAAATGTAAAAATTTGGCGGGAATTGCTAATAATTAATATAAGTTAACCAAGTTACAAGCCGTTTTCCAAACTTAGTGACCACGTTAGGGTATATTTTCACAATTGTCAACATTCTTAGCAAATTTTATACATTACCTTAATTTGCTGAGAACTTGACGGCTCCGGGAATTTGAGGTTGACTTGAGGGAAAGAATGGGGATAGTTATTATGAGCCGAACGGATGGTCCGGCCGTAGGGACGGGTTGATCGACCCGTCCCTGCATTTGGGTGAACCAGATCTATTAATTAAATTTCCCCGTTGAGGAGAACCGAGATGGACACGGCAAAACGGTGCGACCGGCGCACCCTGCGGCTCTGGTTGGGACTGGCAGCCAGCCTGTGGTTGCTGGCCGGTTGCGGTTTGTGTACCAAGCATCTTTACCTGTATCGGGATACCCCCCAGAAGATGCCGCCCGCCGAGATGGCTTTGCTGATTGCCGACCCGAATCTGGCTCAGGCGGCCCTGCCCGGCTCCAATCTCAATCTCGGGGGAGCCCCATGGGCCCCGGAACAGCCGTCCTACCAAACTGAGTCATACCGGCTATCCATCGAAGATCTGGACGGCCAGAAAGTGTACCAGGGCCTGTGCCTGGACACCACTCCGACCTATGCCGTAGAAACGCGGCCGGGGAACCGTCGGATTGCGGTGCGCGTGGATCTTCTCGGTCCCGAAGGGCAGGAAAATTTCAGGGACTCGGTCCAACTCGATCTGCAGGCCGGCAAGGTCTATTTTCTCAGGCCGGATTGGGAGGCCTTGCACAACCGGCGGCTAACTATAAAGATGGAGATCTTGCCCGAAGCCTACACCCCCCAGGTGCGGGCCAGGCTCGTCGACCGGAGGCGGCAAACCACCCGCACCGCTGCGCTCGACTAAGGATTGAGGCCTAGGCGCTGCTCCGCTGGAAAGGCTTCCTGGTGCCGGCGTTTAAAGACCGACCGAATAGAGCCGTGAGCCGAAAAGATAAAGAAAGCGCACCACCCTTACCCCTGAGACGCTATGCCTGGGGTTTGGCCGGGATGTGGACCCTGGCGGTGGCGCTGTCGCTGGTATGGAACCTCATCCAGGAAAAGCAAGAGAACGTCAACCTCGCCCACCATGTGGCCCTCACGGTGTTTGACCGGGATATTCTGTACCGTCGCTGGGCCGCGCCCCACGGCGGGGTCTATGTTCAGGCCTCGCCCCAGACACCGCCCACCCCGTATCTGGCCCATCTTCCCGAGCGCGACCTCAAAACCCCCTCAGGCCGCCAGCTAACCCTGCTGAATCCGGCTTATATGACCCGCCAGGTCTATGAATTTGCCAGCCAGGCAGGAAAGGTTCAAGGGCACCTCACCAGTCTGAGGCCAATTCGCCCCGAAAACGCTCCGGACCCTTGGGAGAAGGAGGCCCTGCAGGCCTTTGAGGCAGGCAAGGGCGAAGTTAGCGCCGTGGTTGAGATCTCCGGCCAACCCTTTATGCGCCTGATGCGGCCCTTCATTACCGAACAGAGCTGCCTGGGTTGTCATGCCAGCCAGGGCTATAAGGTGGGTGACATCCGCGGCGGCGTCAGCCTCGTGGTGCCCATGGCGCCATTGCTGGCGGAAAAATGGCACTCGATGGTTTCCTGGGTGTTGGGCCATGTGGCCCTGTGGTTGCTGGGACTGGTCGGTATCGTCCTGGGGGTAAGAAAATTGGAGCAAAGCGCGGCGGAGACGATGAAGGCTCAGAAAGCCGCGCTCGCGGGGGAGAAAATCCGCCTGCTCAATGAAGAGTTGGAAAGACGGGTAAAAGATCGCACCGCCCAACTGGAACTGGCCAATAAAGAGCTGGAAGGATTTTCCTATTCCGTCTCCCACGACCTGCGGGCGCCTTTACGGGCCATTGCGGGCTTCGCCCGGATTCTCAATCAGGAACACGCCGGAGTTCTGGATGCCGCCGGCCTGCGCCTCCTACAAATCATCAGCGACAATGTCGGCAAGATGGGACAACTCATCGACGATCTCCTGGCCTTCTCCCGCCTGGGCCGCCATGAGCTCAAGATCACCGCCCTGGATATGGGTCCATTGGTGGGGGAGGTGGCGGCGGAGTTGCAAGAGGCCACCGGCGGCAGGCCCATCGATTGGCTTCTGGAACCCCTGCCCCGCGTCCCGGGGGACCGGGCCTTGATGCGCCAGGTCTGGTTCAACCTGCTGGCCAACGCCGTCAAATTCACCCGGCAGCAGGAGCGCCCGGTCATCGCAGTGGGTTGCCGTCAGGAAGGAGACGAAACCGTCTTTTACGTGAAAGACAACGGCGTCGGCTTCGACATGAAGTACGTCGGCAAAGTATTCGAAGTCTTCCAGCGCCTGCATAGCGATGAAGAGTTTGAGGGCACGGGGGTGGGCCTGGCCCTGGTAAAGCGCATCATCAGTCGCCACGGCGGCCGCGTCTGGGCCGAAGGAAAAGTGGGCGGCGGGGCCGGCTTTTATTTCACCTTGCCTAACCACCGCCGGGAGTTAGGATAGTTTTTTAAAGATCATAAAGGCTGGAAATTGACGATCGATTATAGTATCTTCTATCATCACCGGGGGAGTTCTGAAAATCCTGATAAATCGCCATCACAGGCACCCGTTTGCGCTTTGACGGCGGTGCGCCCGGCGGCCCCCCTCTGGCGGGCGAGGCCCGCCCCGGTAGTCTGGCTGCGCCCTAAACCCGCCCATGACTGCTAATATTAAAGCTAATCGGGGAAATCAAAGCATGACTCGCACCATCAGTTGGTTTGTCGCTGTTATCTTGCTGGCCCTTAGCCTCTCCGCTCCCAGCGCCATGGCGCAGGAGCAGGTCAGCGTGCCGGTTTTATGTTACCACCGCTTCGGCCCGACGGTGCCCGACAGCATGACCGTGACCACCAAGAACTTTACCGACCAAATGCAGTGGCTCAAGGATAATGGCTACACCGTCATTCCCCTCAAGACCCTGGTAGCCTACCTCAAGGGTGAAGGCCCGGCGCCGGCCCCCAAATCGGTGGTGATTACCGTGGATGACGGCCACAAGACGGTCTTTACTGAGATGCAGCCCGTCGTGAAGAAATTCAATATCCCGGTGACGCTGTTCCTATATCCTTCGTGCATCTCCAATCCCCATGCCCCCTATGCCATGAGCTGGGAGCAGCTTAAGGCGCTGCAGCAGACCGGTCTGTTCGACATGCAGGGCCACACCTTCTGGCACCCCAATTTCAAGAAAGATAAAAAGAAGATGAAGCCGGAGGAATACACCAAGTCGGTGCAGACCCAGTTGGTCAAGTCCAAGAATGTGCTGGAAAAGAAGCTGGGCACCAAGATTGAATTACTGGCCTGGCCTTACGGCATCTATGACGACTATCTGGAGGCCGAGGCCCAGAAGGCCGGTTACGTGATGGCCTTCAGCATCGACCGCCGCAATGCCGCCAAGGACGAAAAGCCGATGGCGCAGCCCCGCTACTTGATGCAAAACGGCGCCCTGCCTGGCTTTATCGCGGTTGTCAGCGGCAAGGCCCAGTCAAAGAAAGGGAAAAAATCCGAACTCGCTTTTTAGGAGTAAACTATGAGGCTTAAGGTATTGCAAAGGTTTGGTTTATTGCTGAGCATCGCGGCCCTGTTGTTCATCCTGGGCTGCTGAGGCGGGGCCAATAAGCTGCGGTCCAGCAGCTCCCAGGTTCAGCCCCAGGTAAAGGTGCAGATGGCCGAAGCCCAGAGCCTCCCCAGCCGGTGACGGTTTCGGATCGTCGGGTTGAGGGCGTCTCGCTCTTATCGGCCAAGTTTCATGGGCAACTGTCAGCAATTGTCCGCGGTAACCCTGGCTTACCAAGATTATTAAGCGAATAAATTAGCCTGCCCGCCTGCTCAAAGCCGTCAGGCGCATGGGGTATATTATGCAGAGACTGGCTTCGGGCGCGCTGATCCTGGCTGCGGCCCTGCTCCTGGCCCCCTCGGCCCATGCCGCCTATATCGGCAAGATAGTGGACGCCAAGACCAAGGCGCCCGTTGAGGGAGCCCTGATCACCTTGGCCACCGAAGTGGCGCACACCGGCAAAGACGGCACCTTCCGGATCGAGGGCGCGGGCGACACCCTGAAGCTGCGGGCCCCGGGCTATGCCCGGCGGGAGATCGCCACCGCGGAACTGAAGGACCCCAATGCGGAGATTCCCCTCACCCCCTTCCAGCCCAAGGCGCTCTATCTCACGGTCTACGGCGCCTGGAGCAGCAAAATCCGGGCAGCCGCCCTGGAGACCATTGAGAAAAACCAGATGAACGCCCTGGTTATCGACATCAAGGGCGACCGAGGCTACATTCCCTTCAAGGTGGATATTCCACTGGCTGAAGAGGTCGGGGCCCAGAAGACCATCCTCATCAAGGACATGAAGGCCTTCGTGGCCGGCCTCAAGGAGAAGGGCCTCTACCTCATCGCCCGCATCGTGGTCTTCAAGGATGATCCCCTGGCCGCGGCCAAACCGCAGTGGGCCGTCAAGGTCCAGGGCGGCGGGGCCTTTAAGGACCGGGAAAAATTGCGTTGGGTCGATCCCTTCAATCAGGAGGTCTGGAATTACAACATCGCCATCGCCAAGATCGGCGCGGAACTGGGCTTCGACGAGATTCAGTTCGATTATGTCCGCTGCCCCGACAAAAAGGGGGTGGTCTTCAGCCAGCCGAATAACCTGGAAAATCGCACCAGGGCCATCAGCGGCTTCCTGAAGGCGGCCCACGAGGCCCTGGCCCCCTATAACGTCATGGTGGCCGCCGATATCTTCGGCTACGTCTTCTGGAACCTGGACGACACCGGCATCGGCCAGACGGTCCTCGATGCGGTCAATTCCGTGGACGTGCTCTGCCCCATGCTCTATCCCTCCGGTTACCATCTCGGCATTCCCAATTACCGCAATCCGGTGCAGCATCCTTTCGAGATCGTCTATCTGACCTTGCAAAACGGCCAAAAGCGCACCGGGGTCTCGCCCCTGCGCTTCCGCCCGTGGTTGCAGGCCTTCCGCGATTACGCCTTCCACGGCGGCGACTTCGGCGAAGAGCGGATTCAGAAACAGATCAAGGCGGCGGAGAAATTCGGCAGCAGCGGCTGGATGTTCTGGAACCCGCGCAACATCTACCCCAAAGGCGGCTTCACCAGCAACGTCGAGTAAAGGCCGGCCGCGGGTTTTTCCAGGCCATCAATCTGGGGAAGGCCGACTCGCAGGTTGAGAGTTAATCAAGAACTGACGGTTACTGTCCACCCCTGCCCCAGTCTGACACCTTGCCCTCATTCCCCCTTTTCGGCGCAGGGACTGTATTTCTGAATATCGAGGATGTAGAGGTAGGCGGAGAGGGCCGCCCTGACGGCGTCCCCGGCGGAAATATTATTCTGTTTGAAGGGGTCGTTGGTCACGTCGCCGGCGGCGAAGATGCCCCGCCTGGAGGTCTTGGCGGTGCGTTGATCGACCAGGATCTCGCCGGCCTGGTTGGTATCCACCAGATTCCGGACAAAATCGGAGTTGGGCACCGTGCCGATGGCCACAAAGACTCCGGTTACCGGCAATTCCTTCACTTCCCCGGAACCCAGGTCTCGGTAGCGCAGTCCGGTGACGCTCTGCTCGCCCAAAATTTCCTGGACTTCCACCTGGTTGAGGTGGTGCAATTGGGGCGACCCCAAGACCTTCTCCTGCAGGACCGGATCGCCCTTCAACTTGTCGCCGCGGGTCAGCAGGTAGATCTGCCGGGCATAGGGGATCAGATCGATCACCATTTCCAGGGCGGTGTTGCCGCCGCCCACCACGGCCACATCCTGGTCGGCGAAAAACGGGGCGTCGCAGGTGGAACAATAGGCCATGCCCCGGCCCGAAAAATGGTCTTCGCCGGGAATATTGAGGCGCCGTCGGCGGCCGCCGGTGGCCACGATCACGGTCTTGGACCAAAAGGCGCCGCCCTTATCGGTACTCACCTCAAAGGTGCAGTCAGAAGCGGCTTTAACCGCCATGACCCTCTCGCCGGTTCTGATCTCCACCTCCTTTTGGGCCCTGACATGTTTCTCCAGCTTTTCCGCCAACTCCCTGCCGGTGATGGAGACTTCCCCCACCCAGTTTTCAATATTCGCCGAGACCAGGGATTGGCCGCCGAATTCCTCGACGATGATCATGGTCTTCAGCTTCTTCCGGGCGGCATAGACGGCCGCAGCGGCCCCGGCCGGGCCGCCGCCGATGATGATGGTGTCATAGGGCTCTCGACTCATGGAATTACCTGTCAGGGGGATAAAAGCCAAACATGTCGCTCAGATATGAAAAAATAGTTAAATTTAACTTAACGTTGATTATCCCGATGTCAAGGCGCATCGCCTGCCGCCAAGACGGCGAGGATGGTGGCGACTTGCACGAGTGCCAGGGCCTATCTTACAATTCGACCCTGAAACTGTCTCGCCGGTGAAAGTCGGCCTGGGGGCCGGGGTGGCTCAAGGCCCAGTAGGTCGCCTCGCCTTCCGGCAGTTTGATGACCGCGCTGATGCCTACCTCCAGGGTCTGATCGGCCGGGACGATCTTGGCCAAATCGACCTTCAGGGTTAGCAGCCAGGAGTCTGGTCGGCGCTGGACTCTAAACGGCAGAGAGGCAAAAGCTGCTTCTTCCACCATCCCTTGCCTGTAGTCGGCGAACTTATAGACATTCCAGTGGCCCGCCGCTGAGAGGTTGAATTCCCAGTACTGCGGCGAATTTTTGGCCCATAAGAAAATCTCAAAACAGGTCCCTTTCCACAACCCGTGCCGGCGGGCCGGTACGTCTGCCGGCGGCGGCAGCGCCACTGCCGCCAACTCGCCACACAGTTCATAGTGAATGGTTAAAGTCTCGGCGCACCGGGCGATCTTGCCGGTGATCTTTAAATCCGGGTGCGGCGCCCAGGGCTGTAGGGCAAATTTCCGCGCCCTCATCTCAGGTCCCGGATGATGCCGCCCATGACGGTTTCCTGGGATTCGATGGACTCGGTCAGCCTGAATTGCACCAGGGCCCGGGCCAGGTTGTGCTGCCGGTGCCGGGCCTTAAAATAGACGTTGCCCTCTAAATAGTCAGTGAAGAAGCGCAGGCCCAGCTCGAAACTGATGAGGCGGACGGCGTCGTAGAGATGATCATAGTCGGCCGCGGTGAGGAATCCCCGGGCCTGGGAGAGATAGCCCGTAAGTATGGCCCGGCAGAGATCGGGTTCAAAACGCACCGCCTCCCAGTGCTCGGTTTCTTCTCCCTGGGGGTTGCAGCCCGAGCGCAGGCAGTCGCCGATGTCGTAATGGACCAGGCCGGGCTTGACGGTGTCCAGGTCCACCAGGGCCACGGCCTGTCCGGTTTCGGTGTCCAGCAGGACGTTGTTGACCTTGGGATCGCCGTGAATGGGGCGCAGACGGAGCCGGCCCTGGGCCCGGGCCTCTTCCAGGACGTGGGCCCAGGCCCGGCGCTCACGGACAAATCGGCAGGCCTGAGCCGCTTCCGGGCCGGAGGCCGCGCCGTGTGTCGCCAGGACCTCGTCATAGTGGCGCAGGTAGCCCGGGGTCACGTGAAACCCGGGCAGGGTGTCGGCCAACCGCTCGGCGGACAGGTCGCTCAGCAAATGGTGGAACCGGCCCAGCCCGTAGCCCACCTCCCGGGCCTGCCCCAGGTCGTTGATGGTGTCCAGGGTGCAAGCGGCGTCAATGAAGCTCAGGGCCCGCCAGAACGACCCTTGCCCGTCGATGAAATAGTCCCGGCCGTCCCGCGCGCCCAGCACCCGGGGCACCTCCCAGCGGCGGCCGGGGCCGGTTGGAGTCCGCGCCAGACGCCCTATCACATGATCGGTGCAGAGGCGCAGGTTAGTCATGACCAGTTCCGGCCGGCGGAACACCCGGGTGTTGAGGCGTTGCAGGATGAAGTGCGGTTCTGCGGCGCCATCCACCGTGACCAGAAAGGTATCATGGACGTTGCCGTTGCCGTAAGGCCGGACCTCCAGGACCTGGCCCTGGGGGAGGAATTGCTCGGCAACGTTAATTAGATGGTTCAAGTTCCACCGTTATTCTTTAGGTGAAAGTTGACTACTGGTAGCTAATCCATCCTGCCTTTGCTGACCGCTGAAAGCTGACTTACAGGGCGCGAAACGCTTCCGGCCTGAGCGATCCCGGCCGGGATTGCGCCGCCAGGACTTCCCGGAGCAGCCGGTCCCGGTCGGCCGGCAAGTCGCCGGCCAGGGACAGGTAATTGGAGGCGTGGTTGGCCCGGAAGACGCAGGGCCGCGTAAGTGCGCCGATATTTTCCAGCATGACCCGGAACTCTTCCATGACCTCGGCGGTGGAGAGGGGCGCAAAGGTCCCCTGGGCCGTAGCGCGGTGCAGCTCGCTGCCCGGATAGGGCATCAGCGTCAGGCAGCCCAGGTAATGCGGGGAGATGGCGGTGATCATTTTGCCGGTATCCTGGGCATGTTCCCGGGTCAGTTCTTTGCCGCCCAGGCCGATAATTACGGTGCAGGAGAGACGAAAGCCCGCCTCAATGGCCTTACGGCAGGCCTGGATCGACTTCGCCGCGGTGCTGTGCTTCTTTATTCTACGCAAGACCTCGTCATTACCGGATTCGAGCCCCACATAGAGCAGGGTGACGCCGGAGTCGCAAATCGCCTTGAGTTCCGCCGGGGTCTTGTTGAGCAGGTCCAGGGGATGGGCGTACAGCGAAATCTGCCGCAGCCCGGGAAACAGCTCATGTGCCGCCTCGCTGATCTGGAGCAGATCGGCGGCGGGCATCACCAGGGCGTTTTGGGCCAGCAGGAAGATCTTGGGCACCTGGGCGCCGTAAAGCCGCCGGGCCTCGACCAGGTCTTGTTTAATATCGTCCAGCGGCCGGATGGCGAATCTGCCGGTGACCGACGAGATGCAATAGGTGCAATGGGCAAACGCACAGCCCACGGTGGCCTGAATCAACAGGCTGTCGGCTTCGCTGGGGGGCCGGTACAGCGGTTCCTCATAATATAAAGACATGCTTTAACCTCCGAAAATTTCGCCTGAAACGATATATTGAATAATTCGATTTTGGGGCGAATAAATCGGCTCTACCTGGGTAGCCGCAGGCTTCAGCCTGCGCCAAGCACGGGCGAGACGCCTGCGCTACCGGTTGATGCCTTATAATTAAATTATAGGATATCCGGGGGGAAAAGCCAAAGGCCTACTTCTCCGCCCACAGGCGCCGGGCCACCTGTTCTTCCAGGTCCCGGGTGAGGCTTTGCAGGTTGCGGCTTTCCTGGACGGGGCCGGAATCGTCCCAGCCTTTGGCCAGGGCCTCTTGTTTTTTGGTGCGGAAGTCCTCGACGCTGGCGGCCAGGTCCCTCCAGAGCAGTAGCTTCTGGAGGATGTGGCGCTCCGGTGAGGAAAAATCCTTCTCCAGGTCGAAGGCTTCGCCTCTTTGGGTAGTGTAGATCATGAGACTTCCGGTTCAGTTGCTACACTTCAGTGCCTTTCTTTATGTTCCCGCTGGCGCCGGACGGTGACGGATTCGCCGCCGATGCCCCAGTTATC
>Ga0315271_10001902_pt1 | contig 12873 bp, 8 predicted proteins | sample C3_top_MG_FD_204664 | JGI IMG/M metagenome (GOLD analysis project Ga0315271, IMG submission 204664) | Sediment microbial communities from Yellowstone Lake, YNP, Wyoming, USA - C3_top | ecosystem: Environmental > Aquatic > Freshwater > Lake > Sediment | place: USA: Wyoming | collected 2017-08-01 | reverse complement strand
AGGGGAGCGTCGGCCGCGAGCCCGCGGAGCGCCGTCCCGACCGTGTCGAGCGAGGCGACCGCGGCGCCGTTGACGGCGGTGATCACGTCGTTGAGCTGGAGGCCCAGCTTCGCCGCGTCGCTGCCCTCGCGGACCGCGACGACCAGCGCGCCCTTCCCCGCCTCGAGGCCGAGGTGGCCCCGCAGAAGGTCGTGGACCGGCGTCAGGCCGAGCCCGAACGGCCCGGTCTCCGGCGCCGCCTTCTGCACGTCGGGACCGTCGTCGTCGCCGTCGTCGGCCTCCCCGAGCGGCTTCGGGCCCTTCGGCATCGGCACCGGCTCGACGCGCAGGGTGCTCCCGCCGCCGCGGCCGATGTGGATCTGCACGCCGCCGAGGACGTCCTTCAGCTCGGGGTTGTCCCGGCGCAGGGACTCCATGTCGGTCCCCTCGTACGTCTTCGTCGTGGTCTTGCCGCTCTCGTCCGTCTCGGTCACCGTCACCTTGACGTGCCCGTCGGTCATCTCGGTCACGATGCTGCGCCCGAGGCCCGATGCTGCGCCCGGCATGCCGAGCCCCGCGCGGGCGCGCCAAGCCTTCTGGCGCTCGGCGCGGGCGGCCTCGTCCGCCGCGAGCTTCTCGGCGCGGGCCTTCTTCTCGACCTCGTACTTCTGCAAGAGCTCGCCGGCCCCCGGCCAGTCCTTGAGCTTCGGGTTCCCCTCGAGGATCGCCGCGATCGTCTTGCCCGAGAACGTCGTCACGTTCGCGGGCTCGGCCTTCTCCGTGAACTGGATCTTGGCGCCGTGCGGGCCCTCCCAGAGCTCGGCCCAGACGTCGCCCCCGTCCACCTTGACGCGGAGGTCGGTCGCGCGGCGGGCGCGCGCGCCCGCGAACAGGTCCTGCCAGCCGCCGGGGAGCCCGTTCATCGCCCCCAGGCCCTCCTTCTCGAGCTCCCTCTGGATCTCGGCGAACCGCCGCTCCATGTCCTGGCGGAGCTTCTCGAAGTCGCCGTCGCTGAAGAAACGAGGTCCCAGCGGGGACGGGTCGCCGCGCGCGCCGGGCTTTTGCGCCGGCGTCCCGTCGTCGAGCGGCTTCTCCGTGGCGTCGCCGCCGAGGCGCTGGAGGATCTGGTCGGCGCGGAACCGGACCGCGGGGCTGTCGCTCTTCGCGGCCTGCTCCAGCGCGGTGCGGGCCTTGGGCCCCAGCTCGATCAGGGCCTGCGTCGCCGCTTCGCGGATCCGGAAGTCGGCGGCGCCCAGGTCCTCGACGAGCCGCGCGATCCTGGTGGCCTCGGCGCTCTGCGGTGCCGGAGCCGGTGCGGCCGGGGCGGGGTCGTCCGCCACGACGAGTCCGGCGCCACCGAGCGAGAGGAGACCGACGCCGGCCCAGAGCAGAGCAGTTCGACGCATGGACGGATCTCCAGAGGAGGGAGCGAGGACGGACGAGACCCGGCGGGGCGAGAGCGAGGGCCCGAGGGAGGTCGCAGCGCCCGTGCGAAGGCCGCGGCGCATTCCTCGGGCTCTCCTTCGAACAACGCGCGGGCCGGCCTCCCCCCTCGGGGGGGCGGCCGGACACTGCCGCTTGGGACGCACGACGGCCGGACCCGGTTCCCCGCACCGCGCACCGCGCTTCGCGGTGGTTCCGGGTTCGGGGTCTCTGGGTTCCGGGTGTCCGGGGTCGGGACATCCGGGGTCGGGCCGGAGTGGGAACGCCCCTTCGACTCCGGTCGCTCTGGCCTGGGATCCGGCATGCCTTGCCTGTGATCCGGCCTCTCCGCCTTGTTAGGGGAAAGGAAGCCCTCCCCCGAAGGAGCCGGTCCCGCCAGGCTACGACTTGGCAGGGGCCGTGGCGAGCGGCGCCGGCTCCGGGTGCGGATCGAGCGGGGCAAGGCCGTTGCCGAAGCTGCGCAGCTTGGCGTAGCGCGCGGCCATCCGCTCCTCCGGGTCGATGGCGATCAGCTCCTTGAGGTGACGCAGGATCGTCTCCTTGAGGATCCCGACCATCGCCCCGGGGTCGCGGTGGGCGCCGCCGAGCGGCTCCTTCACCACCTCGTCGACGATCTTCAGGCGCAGCAGGTCCTCGCTCGTCAGGCGCAGCGCCTTGGCGGCCTCGGCCGCCTTCTCCCCGCTCTTCCAGAGGATGGCGGCGCAGCCCTCGGGCGAGATCACCGAGTAGTAGGCGTGCTCGAGCATCAGGACGCGGTCGCCGACCCCGATGCCCAAGGCGCCGCCGCTTCCCCCCTCGCCGATCACGATGCAGAGCGTCGGCACGCGCAGCGTGCTCATCTCGAGGATGTTCTCGGCGATGGCCCAGGCCTGGCCGCGCTCTTCGGCCCCGATGCCGGGGTAGGCGCCGGGCGTGTTGATCATCGTCACGATCGGGAGCCCGAAGCGCTCCGCGAGCTTCATCTTCTGGAGGGCCTTGCGGTAGCCCTCGGGGTGGGCGCACCCGAAGTTGCAGGCCAGCTTCTCCTTCGTCTCCCGGCCCTTGCGATGGCCGACCAGGAGGAACCGGTAGGGCCCCATGCGGGCGAACCCGGTGGAGATGGCCTTGTCGTCGCCGAAGAGACGGTCTCCCCGGAGCTCGATCCACTCGTCGAGGAGGCCCGAGCGGCCGTTGTCGCCGGTCGCGTAGTCACGGAACTGGGGGCGACGAGGGTGCCGGGCGATCTGGACCCGCTCCCAGGGCCCGAGCCGTCCGACGATCTCCACCAGCATCCGGTCGCGCTTCTCCATGAGCGGCTTCAGCTCGCCGTTCAGGTTCATCGACGTCGCGTCGGAGAGCGTCATCAGCTCTTCGAGCTTGCGCTCGAGCTCGAAGACCGGGCGCTCGAACGGCAGGCACGTATTGAGGTCGGTCTTGTTGGTCGTCTTGGGCGGCTCGCCCATGGATCGGGTCTCCTAGGACTTTTCGCGGCAGCCGCGAAAAGTCCGTTTGAAGAGGCACATCGGAGGGAGGAGGGGGACCGGCGCCGTCGGGGACCAGCCGAGGGCGCGACTCGAAGGCGGGATGATACCGCAGGAGGGTCCGACCGGGGGGGGTATGGGTGACCCGGCATCACGGGGGGTTATTGGGACATGGCCATCCGAAATACCGTGGGGACAAGGGGTTGGGGGGACACTGGCCCCCCCATGTCCCCCGCCGCCCGCGTCAAGAAGAGCCCTGCCCGCCCCAAACCCCGATCTGGAAAGGGAAAGGGGAAGAAGGTGAAGGAGGCCCGGCCGGCGCGAGCGGACACACGCAAGCCGAGCAAGGCCGCCGGGGCTCCCAAAGGCAGGGCGAAGAGGAAGAGGAAGTCGGCCCTAGCCACCGGGCGCCGCGCCCGCCCGGCGGCAGGACCGACGAAGCGTCCGGCAAAGTCGCCGCCCCCCCGCCGCCACGCTCCTGCGCCCTCGGTCCGTCCGGTCCGCTCTGCCCCTAGCGGTGGCGCGTTGCGCGTCCACCGCATTGAGGTGGCGTTGAAGCCGGGCCAGATGGACCCGGTCGGGCACGAAGCCCTCGCGGGCCTGCGGGCCGTCGGGCTCCCGGCGACCGACGTCCGCGTCGTGCGCACGTACTTCCTCGAGGGGTCGCTCTCCGCGAAGGACCTGGAGACGGCGGCGCGCGAGGTGCTCGCGGACCCCGTGATGGACCATGCCGCCGTCGGCGGCGCGGCCACCACGGGCCTGACGCGGGCACGCGCCGTGACCGTGACCCGCAAGGCCGGCGTGACCGACCCCGAGGCCGAGAGCGCCGCCACGACGCTCCGCTCCCTGGGCCTCGACGTCCGTCGCGTGAAGGCGGCCCGAACCTACTGGGTGACCGGCGCGCCTGCCCCGAAGGGGGGCTCCGACTCGCTCCTGCTCGCCGCGGCGAAGACGCTCGGGAACGAGGCCATCGAGGAGGTGCTCGCCGGGACGCTCGAGGCCTGGCACTTCCCCGCGCCGGCCGAGGTGCGGGTCGTTCGCCGCGAGATCCCGATCCGCGAGCTCGACCCGGCGGCCCTCACGCGGCTCTCCACCGAGCTCCACCTCTCGCTCTCGGCCGTCGAGATGGGCGCGATCCGGGAGCACTTCCGCGGGCTCCACCGGGAGCCCTCCGACCTCGAGCTCGAGACGCTGGCTCAGACGTGGTCCGAGCACTGCAAGCACAAGACCCTGACCGGGACGGTCGACTACGAGGACGTCGACGGCCGCCGGAGCATCGACAACCTTCTCAAGTCGACGATCGTGGCGGCGACCCGGCGGCTCTCGAAGCCCTGGTGCCTCTCGGTGTTCAAGGACAACGCCGGGGTCATCGCGTTCGACGACGTGGACGCGGTCTGCATGAAGGTGGAGACCCACAACCACCCGAGCGCGATCGAGCCCTACGGCGGCGCGGGCACGGGGATCGGCGGGGTCATCCGCGACGTCCTCGGCACGGGGCTCGGGGCCCGGCCCGTGGCCTCGACCGACGTCTTCTGCTTCGGCCCGCCCGACCTGCCCGACGAGGAGGTGCCCAAGGGCTGCATGTCGCCGACGCGGCTGATGCGCGGCGTGGTGGCCGGGGTGCGCGACTACGGCAACCGCATGGGGATCCCGACGGTCAACGGGGCGATCCTGTTCGACCCCCGCTACGTCGGCAACCCGGTCGTGTTCTGCGGCTGCGTCGGCATCCTGCCCCGATCCAGGATCGAGAAGGCCGCGCAGCCCGGCGACGTCATCGTCGCCTTCGGCGGCCGCACGGGCCGCGACGGCATCCACGGCGCGACGTTCTCGAGCGTGGAGCTGACGTCGAAGAGCGAGACCGTCTCGTCGGGCGCCGTCCAGATCGGCGACGCGATCGTCGAGAAGAAGGTGCTCGATGTGCTGCTGAAGGCCCGCGACGAGGGACTCTTCACGGGGCTGACCGACTGCGGCGCGGGCGGCTTCTCGAGCGCGATCGGCGAGATGCGCGCCGAGACCGGCGCCGACGTCGATCTGTCCCAGGCCCCGCTCAAGTACGCGGGGCTCCGCTACGACGAGATCTGGATCAGCGAGGCGCAGGAGCGCATGGTCGCGGCGGTGCCCGCGGCGAAGTGGCCCCGGTTCCGCGCGATCTGCGAGGCCGAGGACGTCGAGGCGGTGGCGCTCGGCCGGTTCACCGACACGAAGCGCCTCGTGGTCCGCCACGGCAAGACCGTCGTCGGCGACCTCTCGATGGACTTCGTCCACGAGGGGCTGCCGAAGGTCGTGCGCCGGGCCACGTTCGTGCGCGGCGGCGGCCCCGAGCACGAGGGCCCGGAGGCCGGCGACCACACGCAGACGCTCCTCGACCTGCTGGCGACCCCCGACATCGGCAGCAAGGAGTGGGTGATCCGCCAGTACGACCACGAGGTCCAGGCGGGCGCCGTCGTCCGCGCCCTGACCGGGGCGACCGACGGGCCCTCGGACGCCGCGGTGGTCGCGCCCAAGCTGGGCTCGACGCGAGGCATCGTGATCGCGAACGGCATCAACCCGGGCTTCGGCGACGTCGACCCGTACGCGATGGCGTGGGCCGTGGTGGACGAGGCCCTGCGCAACGCGATCGCCGTCGGCGCATCGCTCGAGCACCTCGCGATCCTCGACAACTTCACCTGGGGGCGCTGCGACAAGCCCGACCGCCTGGGCTCGCTCGTGCGGGCCGCCGAGGGCTGCCGCGACGCCGCGCTGCACTTCGGCACCCCGTTCGTCTCGGGGAAGGACTCGCTCAACAACGAGTTCCGCACGGAGGACGGCACGGTCATCGTCGTGCCGCCGACGCTCCTCATCTCCGCCCTGGGCGTCATCGCCGACGTCCGCAAGACCGTCACGATGGACCTGAAGCGCGCGGGCGACCTCGTCTACCTGGTGGGCGAGACGCACGACGAGTGCGGGGGGAGCCGCTGGTACCGGCTGCGGGGCCTCCTCGGCACGAACGTGCCCGTGGTACGGCCCTCGGCCCGTCGGGTGCTCGCGAGCGTGGAGGCCGCCCTCGCCGCCGGCCACGTGCGCGCGGCGCACGACCTCTCCGACGGCGGCCTCGCGGTCGCGGCCGCCGAGATGGCGTTCGCCGGGGACCTCGGCCTCGACCTCGACCTCGCGAAGGTTCCCAGCTCGACGAAGCGCTCGGACCGCCGGCTCTTCAGCGAGAGCACGACCCGACTGCTGCTCGAGGTGCCCCCGGAGCACGCGGCGGCGTTCGAGAAGGCGATGGCCGCGGCGAGCGTGCCCTGCGCCTCGGTGGGCCGGGTGGTCGAGGCGAAGCGCCTGACCCTCCGGGCCGTCTCCGGCGATCGAGACGTCGTCTCGGCCCCTCTCGACGCGCTGCGCGACGCGTGGCGCGGCGCGCTCCCGTTCGACCTGGAAGAGGGGGCCCGATGAGTCGCCACGTATCGAAGGCCTCCGCAGCGCGCCCGCGCGCCTCCGCGCGCGCAGCCGCGACGCGGGCTCCCGCGAACGCCCGCCCCGCGCGCTCCGGCGCGCCTCGCATCCTCGTCCTGTGCGCGGCGGGCACGAACTGCGACCGCGAGACGGGGTTCGCGTTCACCCAGGCCGGCGCCGAGGCCGTCCCCCTCCACGTCAACGAACTGGTGAAGCGCCCGGCGGCGCTCGACGACTTCCAGGGGCTCGTGATCCCGGGCGGCTTCTCGCACGGCGACGACCTGGGGGCCGGGACCGTGCTCGGGACGCGCATCCGCACCCACCTCGTGCCGGCCATCCGGCGCCTGGTCGACCGCGGCGGCGTCGTCCTCGGCATCTGCAACGGCTTCCAGGTGCTGGTCAAGACGGGCCTCGTGCCCGGCTTCGACGGCGGCCTCGAGCGCACCGTGACGCTCGCCAAGAACGCCTCCAATCGCTACGAGGACCGCTGGGTGACGCTCGAGGTCACGACGGACCGCAGCGCGTTCCTCCGACGCGGGGAGCGGTACCACGTCCCCGTCGCCCACGCGGAGGGCCGCCTCCTCCCGCTCGACGAGGCGACGAGGAAGCGCCTGCACGCCGACCACCAGGTCGCGGTGCGCTACGTGGGGACGGACGGGAGCCACCCGGCGGCGTACCCCGCCAACCCCAACGGTGCGGTCGACGACATCGCCGGCATCACCGATCCGACGGGACGCATCCTCGGCCTGATGCCACACCCGGAGCGCCACCAGTTCCCCTGGCAGAGCCCCCGGTTCCACCGGGACGGCGCGGCCGAGGTCCCGGACGGCCTGCGGATGTTCCAGCACGCGGTGGAGCACCTCAAGAAGGCGTTTTAGGAGCGGCGGCGGCCCGCCGCTCCGATGGGTTCGATCCAGCAGATGCCCCTCGTACGGGAGTATTTTTTCGCGATGAGCCGACACCTCCGCACCTCTCTCGTCCTCACCTTGCTCGCGCTTCCCGCGGCGATCGCTCGAGCCGACGACGCACCGGCACCGGCGGCACCGGCGGCTCCCGCCGCGCCGAAGGGCGCCGCGCTCGAGGTCGTGGCGACGTCGGCGGGCTCCCAGTGGACGGGCATGGCGGTGTCGAAGACGGGCCGCGTGTTCACGTGCTTCCCGAGGTGGATCGCGCCGTATGCCAACGCGGTGGTGGAGGTGCTCCCCGACGGGACGACGAAGCCGTTCCCGGACGCGACGCACGACGCGTGGAACCCGGAGTCGATCGGGGCCCCCGGGCCGGGCGACTGGGTGTGCGTGCAGAGCGTCCACTGCGACGCGAAGGACCGGCTCTGGGTGCTCGACCCGGCCTCGCCCGCCTTCGCGGGCGTCGTCCCCGGCGGGCCCAAGCTCGTGGCGTTCGACCTCGCGACCGGCGAGACGATCCGGGCCTATCCGTTCCCGGCGGAGATCGCGAGCGGGAAGGCCTACCTGAACGACGTACGCGTGGACGCCGAGCGGGACGTCGCCTACCTGACCGACTCGGGGATCGGCGCGATCGTGGTCGTCCACCTCGTGTCGGGCAAGGCGCGCAAGTTCCTCGTCGACGACCCGAGGACCAAGGCCGAGGCCGACGTGAAGCTGAAGGTCGGGGGCAAGGAGCTGCACTTCCAGACGCCCGAGGGCGCCGAGGGCCCCACGCCGCAGGTCCACGCCGACGGGATCGCGCTCGACCGCAAGGGCGAGTGGCTCTACTGGCAGGCCCTGACCGGGCGCACGCTCTACCGCGTCAAGACGGAGGCGCTGCGCGCGGCCGACGCGACGGACGCGACGGTAGCGGCCGCCGTCGAGAAGGTGGGGCCGAGCGTCGCGAGCGACGGGTTGGAGATCGACGATGCGGGCAACGTCTACCTGACGTCGATCGAACAGGACGCGATCGTGATGAGGAAGCCCGACGGCACGCTCGTGACGCTCGCGAGCGACCCGCGTCTGGCGTGGCCCGACTCTCTCGCGTTCGGTCCCGGCGGCACGCTCTACGTGTCGTGCTCGCAGATCCACCGCACGCCGATGGTCCACCCGAACACGGAGATGCCGAAGACGCCGTTCGCGCTCTACCGCCTGAAGCGGCCGTAGGGCCCACGTAGGAGCGCACGTAGGGACCCACGTAAGGGCCCCGGTAGGGGCGCACGTAGGGACCCACGTAGGGGCCCCGGTAGGGGTGCACCGCGTGCGCCCTCTGCCGAGACGCGTTCCCCGTACGGAACTTCTCTTACTTCGCGATTGCCTTCTCGAGCATCGCGCGCATCTCGCGCAATTCATGGCGCAGCGCCTCGACCTGTTCGCGCAGCGCGTGGACCTCCTGGACCAGTGCGGATGCGTCCGGGCCGGGCCCGCCCGCCTGCGCGGCCGCCATCGCCAGGGCCCGTTCGCGTTCCAGGCGCCCGATGTCCTCCTGGAGGCCCCGGAGCCGGTCCGGCATCCCCGCTTCCTTCAACAGCTTCGCGGCCTGACGCAGCGCGGCGAGGCGCCGATCGAGCTCGGCGACGCCCGCAGCCGCGGGATCCGCGACCTTGAACTCGAGCTGGCGGTAGTAGTGCGCCGGGCCGGCCTGCTCGCGAGACGCGCGGGACATCATCGACTTCAGCTTCTCTTCGACGACCCTCGACTTCTCGCGGAGGCGCTCGGCGACTTCCTTGTCTCCGGCCTTCTCGGCGGCCCGGAGGTCGTCGAGCAGTCGGTCGTGAAGCTGTTTCAGCGCCGCCAGCTGCACGTCCGTGGAGGCGTCGCCGTCGACGCCGTCGCTGACGATCACCACCTGACCGTTCGTGCCGTCGCCGAAGATCACCACCTGACCGTCCGCGCCGTCCAGCCGGAGCTTGCCGTCCTGCTCGACGACTCCGTGCAGCACGTCGACCGCGCGCTTGATCCCCTCGGCTCGCTCGAGCTCCGCGTGAAGCGCCTGCGCGGCCGCCGCAGGGTCGGAGAGCAGCTTCTCCGCCTTCGCGGCGGCTTCCTTGGCCTTCGCGTCGGCGACGTCCCGGTCGTGACGGGCCTTCTCCTCCACGAGCATCTTCTCGCGGGCCTGCTGTGCCTCCTTCCGGGCGGCGCGCATGCGATCGAGCGTCGCGCGGATCTCGGCCTCCTCGCGCTCCCGACCGGCGTCCTTGGCCTCCTTCAGCTTGAGCTCGGCCTCGTGGATCGCACGCTGGATGTCGTCGGGCACCGGAGACGGCGGCGGGGGAGGCCCGGCCGGCGCCGGCGGCGCGGGCGCGGGGCCCGGCTCGTCCGCGAGGGCCGCGGGGACGAAGAACGAACAACCGGCGAGCAGGGCGAACGCGAAGACGCGAGCGAAGCGCATGGATTTCCCTCCAGGACGACCACCTTCAGGACCGCAGAGGTACCGCGGCCGCCGGGGCTTGGCCAGCCCCCCGGCCCCCGGCAGGGTCTCCGAGGCGTCCCGCCTACGGGCGTCGGCCGCGGGCGACCCGCGGCAACCCGCCGAGGTCGGCGACGACCGCCACGTCGGCGTACCCGAGCCCCGCGAGCATCTCGGACGCCGCAGGTCCGCTGGTCGAGCCGATCTCGAGCGCGACGAGCCCGCCCGGCCGCAGTGCCTCGAGCGCCGCGCGCGCGATGTCGCGGGCGTAGGCGAGCGCGTCGGGACCGGGCACGTAGAGCGCCACGGCGGGCTCGTGCATCGCGACGCGGCGCTCGAGCGTCGGGTCGCCGCGCACGACGTAGGGGGGGTTCGAGAGCACGGCGTCGAGGCATCCCCACGCGGGGTCGCCGCGCAGCGGGTCGAGCAGGTGCCCCTCGCGCGCGTCGAAGCGGGCGGCGACCCCGTGGCGCTCGGCGTTGCCGCGCGCGACCGCGAGGGCCCCGGGCGAGACGTCGGTCACGAGCGCGCGGGCGCCCGGCAGCCGGTGGAGCACCGCCACGGCGACGCACCCGCTCCCGGTCCCGACGTCGGCGAAGACCGGCGCGGCGTCCGCCTTCATCGCCTCGAGCCCTGCCTCGACGAGGTGCTCCGTCTCGGGGCGCGGCACGAGCACCGCCGGGGTGACCGTGAACGGCAGCGCGTAGAACTCCTTGACGCCGGTCAGGTACGCGACGGGCACGCCCTTCCCGCGCTCGGCGACGAGCCGGCGCAGCGGGACCAGCTCGGCCTCGGCGAGGGGGCGGTCGTGCTGCAGGTAGAGGTCGATGCGCTTGAGGCCCAGCCCGTGCGCGATCAGGATCTCGGCATCGACCCTCGGCGCCTCGAGCCCGCGGGTCTCGAAGTATGCGGTGGCCTTCTTGAGCACGTCGAGGAGGGGCGTGGACACGAGACGGAGGAGCCTATCTGCGTCTGGGCCCCGCGAGAGCTGCCGTCGGAGACTCGGCGGACGGCAGGTTTACGGCTTCGGCGCGTCGGCGCCGCCCGGGGCCGAGGCCGCAGCGTCGCCCTCCTTCGCATCCTTCGCGTCCTTCGCGTCCTTCGCATCCCTACGGCGGCGGGCGCTCTTGCCCTCCTCCGGCGGCGCGTCCTTCTTGGCCGTGGCCGCGGCGACGATGCCTCCGAGCAGGCGCGCCATGATGACGAAGCCCGCGAGCGTCAGGAGGATGAAGCCCGGCGGAACCGAGCGCCAGCCGCCGAAGTAGTTCTCCATCACGCTGCCGCCCAGCGCCTTGTACTGCTCGCCCCAGGCCTTCCACGCCTCCCCGCCGTTGGCGGCCGTGATGCCGCCGATCCCGACCCAGAGGGCGATCATGCTGTTCAGCAGGTACGGCCACACCACCATGCGGCGGTAGAAGATGTTCATCAGGCCGGCGATCACGCCGTAGAGCGCGATCGCGAACATGATCGTCCCGCGGATCGTGTCGAGGCCCGTCATCCGGATCCCGATGACGGCCGCGGCGCCGGTGTAGTGCCCGGCGGCGTCCTTGACGGGCACGCGGCCCGACCAGGAGGCGAGGCAGCCGACGAGGATCAGGATCGAGCAGAGGAGGAAGAGGTAGAGCTCCTTGTGGACCGTCCCCCACGCGATGCCCACGTGGCCCGTGCACTCGGGACAGCGGTGGCTGCTCGGGTGGATGGCGTGTCCGCAGTACGGGCAAGGCCGGAACTCGACCTGGGACTCCGCCGTCGGGGCGTCTTCGGACAACATGCTCGCGTCGGCCATGGGGTCGGCTCCTCCGTCGATGAATGGGGGGGGATTATCCGCAGACTCCCCCACCGGGGGCAAGGGCCCGGCGGCGAGGGGCGGGGCGCGGACGGGAGCCGGGCCGGACGGGGCCGCTCGGTGAACGTCGCTCCCCCCGCATCGGTTCGGTCGCGCCTCGCGATCAGAGCTTCTTGAGCTTGGCCTCGAGGTCGTAGTTCTGGAGGGCCTGGATCAGCTCGTCGAGGTCGCCCTGGAGGACCCGGTCGAGGCTGTGGGTCGTGAACCCGATGCGGTGGTCGGTGATCCGGTTCTCCTTGAAGTGGTAGGTCCGGATCTTCTCGGAGCGGTCCCCGGTGCCCACCTGGCTCCGGCGGTTGTCGGCGCGCACCTTGTGGATCTCCTCCTGCTTCAGCTCGTAGAGCTTGGCCCGGAGGATGCGCATGGCCCGGTCGCGGTTCTTGCGCTGCGAGGACTCGTCCTGGCACTTCACGACGACGCCGGTCGGCTTGTGGAGCAGCCGCACCGCCGAGGAGGTCTTGTTGACGTTCTGCCCGCCGGGACCGCCGGCGCGCATGAACTCCTCCTCGATGTCGGTGAGCTTGATGTCGACGTCGACGTCCTCGACCTCGGGGAGCACGGCGACGGTGGCGGTGCTGGTGTGGATGCGGCCCGCGGTCTCGGTCGCGGGCACGCGCTGGACGCGGTGGACGCCCGACTCGTACTGCATCTCGCGGTAGACGCCGCTTCCCGCCAGCGAGAAGACGATGCCCTTCAGTCCGCCACCCTCCGACTGGCTCCCGTCGAGCACCTCGAGCTTCCAGCCCCGACGCTTCGCGAGCCGGTCGTACATCTCGTAGAGGTCGCGCGCGAAGAGCGCGGCCTCGTCGCCGCCCGCCCCGCCGCGGATCTCGACGATCGAGTCGCGGTTGCTGTCGGCGTCCTCGGAGACGAGCATGCGCTTGAGGACGTCGAAGAGCTTCTCGGCCTCCGCCTCTTTCTCGCCGGCCTCCTCGGCCGCGAGCGCGCGCATCTCGGCGTCGGTGGCGCGGTCGGCGGCCATGGCCTTCGCCGCGTCCCGGTCGCCGACGACGTGCGTCCACCGGTCGTACGCCGCGAGGAAGGCGCGGTACGACCCCAGCTCCTTCGCGAGCCGGGCGACCTTGCGCCCGTCGGCGGAGACCTCGGGATCGGAGAGCTGGGCCTCCAGTGCCCGGGCGTACCGGACCCGATCCGCAAGACTGCTCTCGATGCTCATGACCGCGTCCCCCGCCGCCGCTCCGCGGTGCCCTCGGAGGCGCCCTCGGAGGGGCTCTCGGAGGTGCCCTCGGACCGGCCGCGTCGGGGGGTCAGGGGGCTATTTCTTGACCGCCGCCGCGTTCGCCGCGGCCGCCGCCAGCTGCGCGACCTTCGCCGCGTCCGAACCGTACTTGCCGGCGA
>Ga0315271_10001901_pt1 | contig 12880 bp, 15 predicted proteins | sample C3_top_MG_FD_204664 | JGI IMG/M metagenome (GOLD analysis project Ga0315271, IMG submission 204664) | Sediment microbial communities from Yellowstone Lake, YNP, Wyoming, USA - C3_top | ecosystem: Environmental > Aquatic > Freshwater > Lake > Sediment | place: USA: Wyoming | collected 2017-08-01 | reverse complement strand
CGCGACCGACCACGGGCGCGGTGATGGCCCCCGCTGGACCGACCACGGCAAGTCCGTTCCCGAAGCCGAGTTCATCTGGATCGCCGTGATGGGTCCGGACACCCCGGCGCGCGGCCTGCGGAACGACGTCACCGCCGGCACGCAGAGCCAGATCGCCGCCACGATCGCGGCCCTCCTCGGCTACGACTATCGGGCCGCGGTGCCCAGGGCCGGTCTCTCGCTGCCACTCGGATCCATCCGATAGGAGACCCGCCAGCGGTCAGCTCAGGCGCGTTCCACCGCTTTCAAGATAGGCCGCGAACTCCTTCGGCAGCCCCGACGCCTCGATGGTCCGCATCGCCAGCGCCACGTCGTACTCCACCCGGCGGAACTCTACGGTGACCACGTCCTCGCCGACGGCGAGGACAACGTAGCCCGCCCGCCAATCGCCATCCTTCGGACGCCCGACACTGCCGGTGTTGACGAGATGAATGCCGTCCACGGAACGGTGCCAGGGTTTGTGCGTGTGCCCGAAGGCGATCACGTCGCCGGGCCTGGCGCCGGCGTGGGCAGCCATCTTGCGGCAGAAATCGTCGGGTCGGTCTTCCGTCCAATAGAGGGTGTTGAGGGTGGGAGTGCCGTGCACCAGGATCACCCGCGGCCCCGCCCGGTGGCCGCCCAGCGGCAGCAGGTCCAGCCGGAACGGTAGGGCCGCCAGCCACGCCTTGGTCTCCGGCACGACCTGCGCCCGCGTCCACTCATAGCTGGCGTGCGAGAGCGCCTCCTGCACCGGGTCTTCGTATTGGCAGCCGCAGTGTTTGTAGTCGGTCGCCACGGTCGAGTCGTAGTTCCCCGCCACGCCGGGAATCGCCTCGGCCCGCAACCGGGCCACGGTCTCGTTCGGCCACGGCGCGTAGCCGACCAGGTCTCCGAGGTGGAAGGTGCCCCCGACCGGCTCACCCGCCACGATGTCGGCCAGCACGGCGTCGAGGGCGGGCAGGTTGGCGTGGATGTCCGAGATCAGGGCGTAGCGCATCAGCCCCCTCGGCCCACGGCCAGCGCCCGTTCATACCAGGGCCGGCTGGCGTTGCAGGCCCGGCAGACCGAGAGCATCACCGGTACTTCGACCAGCACGCCAACGATGGTGGCCAGCGCGGCGCCCGAGGTGGGCCCGAACAGCGTCAACGCCACCGCCACCGCCAGCTCGAAGAAGTTGCTCGCCCCGATCAGGGCCCCGGGGCTGGCCACGTTGTGCGGGACCTTGAACCCGCGCATCAGCAGGTAGGTGAGCCCCGAATTGAAGTAGACCTGGATCAGGATCGGGATCGCGATCAGGATCACCGCCGACCAGTGGGTCAGGATGTTGTCGGCCTGGAAGGCGAAGATCAGGATCAGCGTGGCCAGTAGCGCGAGGACCGTGACCGGCTTGAACACGGGCAGAAACTGCGACTCGAACCATTCCAGCCCACGGGATCCGATCAACGCCCTCCGGCTGAGCCACGCGGCCGCCAGCGGAACCACGATGAACACCACCACCGACCAGACCAGCACGTTGGTCGGCACCACCACGTTGGCCACGCCCAGCAGCAGCATCACGATCGGCGCGAAGAGCACCAGCATGATCAGGTCGTTGACCGCCACCTGCGCCAGGGTGTACGCCGGATCGCCGTCCGTCAGGTAGCTCCACACGAACACCATCGCCGTGCACGGGGCCGCCGCCAGGATGATGAGGCCCGCGGTATAGCTCTTCGCCATCTCCGGCTCGATCAGCCCCGCAAAGACCTTCTGCAGGAAGAACCAACCCAACAGCGCCATGCTGAACGGCTTCACCAGCCAGTTGACGAACAGGGTCACCAGCAACCCTTTCGGCCGCCTGGTGACGCCCGCCACCGCTTTGAAGTCGATCTTCAGCATCATCGGGTAGATCATGAGCCAGATCAGGACGGCGATGGGAATGTTGACGTGGGAATCGCGCCCGAACTCCCATCGGCTCAGTGCGGTCGTGGCCTCCGGGGACAGCTTCCCCAGCCCGATCCCCACGACCATGCAGACCAGAACCCAGGCGGAGAGGTACCGCTCGAAGACGCCGAGACGCTTGGTGGACATATCGCCTCAGCAGGGAGCCTGTTCGCGTTCGGCCCGCCGTGACTCGGCCAACGCCCGTTCCGCCGGCAGCGACTCGACGTCGTCGAAACACGAGTGGACGCAGGCCAGCAACCGACGGCGCAGGTCATTGGTCGGCTCCGCCAGCCGGTAGTGCGAGAACTTCCAGGCCCGCGAGACCTCGATCAGGCCGGATCGCATCAGGTAGCCGAGGTGCCGCGAGACCGTAGACTGCGGCAAACCGAGAATGCCCACGATATCGCAGACGCAGAGCTCGCCTGCGGCAAGCAGATTCAGGATCCGGATCCGGGTCGGGTCGGCCAAGCCCTTGAAGAGGGTTTCGGCGTCGGCCAGCGGGATGACGAGCGTGATGGACATGCGACCTTCCTCAAATCCTTGTTGGCGGCTATGATCCTTGCAGGCGGATATAATCTGCCTAGGCAGATGAGATGAGTCAACCTGTCTAACCCTTTGCGGGAAAAGCATATGTCTCGCCCTTCCCTGCCAGTCACCAACCCGACCACGGACCCCAGGTTGTCCGGAGTGGTCGCCATCTTCGACCCCCCAATGTGCTGCCCGACCGGCCTGTGCGGGCCCGGGGTGGATCCGGCACTCCTGGAACTGGTCCGGGATCTCCGCTGGCTCGAGACCCAGGGCGTCACGGTCGAGCGACACGGTCTCTCGCAGGAACCGGACGTCTTCCTGCAGCAACCCAGGGTCGCCGGGCTGCTGCAGGCGTACGGTGACCGCGCTCTCCCGGCCGCACTCGTGAATGGGGAAGTGCTCATGCACGGACGCTATCCCAGCCGCTCAGAGCTGCTGCAAGCTCTGGCGGTCAAATCCTCATGCTGCCCGCCCGGCTCCGGCTGTTGTTGAATGGGCTTCGATCGGCCTTACCTGTTCTTCACCGGCAAAGGGGGTGTCGGTAAGACCTCCATTGCCAGCGCGACCGCGCTCGACCTTGCCGACCGCGGCCGCCGCGTGCTGATCGTTAGCACCGATCCGGCGTCCAACCTGGATGACGTCTTCCGGATCCGCGTGGGGACTGCACCGACGGCTGTACCAGGAGCAGAAGGCCTCTGGATCATGAACCTCGATCCGGAAGCCGCGGCCGCCGCCTATCGGGAACGGGTGGTGGGACCCTATCGCGGGAAGTTGCCCGCCTCGGTGGTCTCGGGAATGGAGGAACAGCTCTCCGGGGCCTGCACGGTGGAGATCGCCGCCTTCAACGAGTTCACCTCGCTGCTGGCCGATCCCGCGATGACCAGCCGCTTCGACCACATCATCTTCGACACGGCCCCGACCGGACACACCCTGCGGCTGTTGAGTCTCCCCACCGCATGGAGCGGATTCATCGAGACCTCGACCCACGGGGCCAGTTGCCTCGGCCCCCTGGCCGGGCTCGAGCATCAGCGCGAGCAGTACGCGGCCACCGTCCGTACCCTCGCCGATCCGGCGCGTACCGTCGTCGCGCTGGTGAGCCGGCCCGAACCGAGCGCCCTGCAGGAGGCGGCCCGGACAGGCGAAGAACTCCGGGCCCTCGGCATCACCAACCAGGAGCTGGTGCTGAACGGCCTGCTCGACGCCCCCGATCCAGGAGATTCGGTGGCGGCGGCTTTTGCCGGACGCCAGCGCGAGGCCGTCGCCCATCTGCCCGAGAGCCTGCGTCGTCTCCCCATGAGCACGGTCCCGCTGGTCCGCACCGACTTGATGGGGATCGCGGCCCTGCGGGCGCTCCGGGGCTCGGGCCCGCTTGCCGCTGGCCAGCGACCAGATCCCGACCTCGGCCAGGCGCCGCCGGACATCGCCACCCTCGACGCGCTCGTCCACGAACTGGCGCGGCCTGGCCGCGGTGTCATCATGACCATGGGCAAGGGTGGCGTCGGCAAGACGACACTCGCGGTCACGCTGGCCCGCGCCTTGGCGCGGCTGGGGCATCGGGTCCACCTCAGCACGACCGACCCGGCGGCCCACGTCGCCGACGCGGTGGGGGGCGACATTCCCGAGGGACTGACGGTGGGCAGGATCGACCCGGTCATCGAAACCGGGCGTTACCGCGATGAGGTGGTCGCTGCCGCCGAGCCTCTCGACGAGGAACAGCGCCAGCTCCTCGAGGAGGATCTCCGATCGCCGTGCACCGAGGAGATCGCCGTGTTCCGGGCCTTTGCCAGGACGGTGGCCGGGGCCGCGGACGGGTTCGTGGTGCTCGACACTGCGCCCACCGGCCACACCCTCCTCCTGCTGGATGCGGCACAGAGCTACCATCGCGAGATCGCCCGCAGCACCGGCCAGGTTCCGGAGGCGGTTCGCCTGCTGCTCGGCCGCCTCCGCGACCAGAGCTACACCAGGATCCTCGTCGTCACCCTGGCGGAGTCGACGCCTGTCCTCGAAGCGGCGCGGCTCCAGGAGGACCTGCGCCGGGCCCAGATCGAACCGTACGGGTGGGTCATCAACGCCAGCCTGGCCGCCAGCGGGACACGGGACCCGGTGCTCGGCGCTCGCGCGCGGCTGGAGTTTCCACACATCCAGCAGGTGCGGCGGGACCTGAGCAACCGGACCTGGCTGGTTCCCTGGACGGCGGCCTAGCTGACTTGTCCCGCAACGCCGGCGGCTTGGTCCAGGCGAACCTTCCGCTTCAATGGATCGCGACGAGGATTCCCGACGACCCCCCCTCCCGCCAGAGCAGGGCCCCCTTGCGAAAGTGACGTGCATGGAGAGACCGGCCAGGGAGGCGGCGCACCTCCCGCGCCCGGTCACTTCGTTGGGGGGGGCGGCATGCAGTCATCGCCACAGACCTCGGTCTCGACCTGAAGCGTGGGATGCGTGATGGCAAAGCGATCACGCAGCGCCCGGGTGGCGGCGGCGATAAACCCTGGACCCGGATACCCGGCGGGCATCACGAGATGTGCGGTGAGTGCCGTGCCCGAGGTACTGGTGGCCCAGACATGGAGGTCATGCAGGGCCGCCACCCCGGGCAGCGAGCGCAGGTAGGCTTCGACCTCTGCCAGCTCGATCGCGTCCGGCACGCCGTCGAGCATCAGGTGCAAGGATTGTCGGAACAGCGACCACGTGCCCAGCACGATGAGCAGGGCGATCAGCAGGCTGGTCACCGGGTCGATCCACGTCCAGTGCGTGGCGAGATATATCCCGCCGGCCGCAACCACGCCGAGCGACACCAGCGCGTCGGCTGCCATGTGCATGAACCCCCCACGGATGTTGAGATCGCGCGTCCGACCTGGGTCAGGCGGAACCCCCATCTCTTATCACGCCCACCGGGCCGCGCCGAAGCACCCCCCGGAGGGACGTCGCGGGGGCGAGGGTGTTGAACACGGTGCCGTATTTCTTCACGTTTTCATGTAACAGGGCCAGCCGCGCGTCCGACTCGTCGGTGTCCACCCGGATGTCGTAGTCAATCCGCTCCAGTTTTGGCGGGACGTCCTGGCGCACACCGTGGACCTGCACCTCGATGCCCCGCAGCTGGAACCGGAGCATCCGCGTGATCCGCTCGAGGCCCTTGATGATGCATGCCGCTAGGGCGGCGAGCAGCAGCTCGGCCGGGTTGAAGGCGTCCGGTGAGCCGGCCAGGCTGGTGTCGAGCCGGATCGCAGCCGCCTTGCACGTGGCGCGGCTGCCGTGCGCATCGAGCCGGCGAGCGGTAACGTCGAACGTCAATGTCTGCTGGGCCACTGTCATCCGACGCCTCGGTTGGCTGGGGGACGGCACCTAGGCCAACCACGCCTCAATCTTCGCGCGACTTGGCACGCCGCCGGCGTGTACGACCTTCTTCTCGAGCACAACGCCGGGGGTGGACATGATCCCATAGGACATGATCTCCTTGATGTCCTCCACCTTGGTCAAGTGAATAGGGACACCCTTTTCCCGGGCGATAGTCTCGATCAGGGCGGCTGTGACTTTGCAATTCGAGCAGCCGGGACCGAGAACCGTGATCTCTTTCATGGTAGGTCGCCTTGCATCAGGTGAAGAGAAAGTTGAACAGAAGACCGACGGTCAGGATGCCGATCCCGACGACCCCGACAAAGACGGCGATCAGCTTCGCGCTCAGGACCTTGCGCAGGATGATCATCTCGGGGAGTGAGAGCGCGATAACCGACATCATGAAGGCGAGCACCGTCCCGAGGGCCGCGCCCTTACCGAGGAGCGCCTCGACCACGGGGATGATGCCGGCGGCGTTCGAATACATCGGGATACCGATCAGCACCGCGACCGGGACCGACCACCACGCATCCCCGCCCATGGTGGCGGCCAGGAGCTCGGAGGGCATGTAGCCGTGGATGAACGCGCCAATGGCGATCCCCGCGATCATCCAGGGCCAGACCTTGCCGACGATCTCACGGACCGCGTCGAGCCCCGCCTTCAAGCGGTCGACGAAGGTCAGCTTCTCCGTCACCCCGGCTTCACCCGCCCGCACGCCGCGAACCCATTCCTCGAGCCAGCCCTCCAGGTGCAGACGCCCGATCACCCACCCGGCGACGATGGCGACCCCGAGCCCGAAGCCGAGGTATGTGAGCGCGATTTTCCAACCGAGTAGGGCGAAAAGGAGACCGAGTGCCACCTCGTTGATCATCGGCGCGGCGATCAGAAAGGAGAAGGTGACGCCAAGCGGAACGCCGGCAGAGACGAAGCCGACAAACAGCGGCACTGCGGAGCAAGAGCAGAACGGGGTGAAGATGCCCAGCCCAGCCGCCGCGATGTTTCCGACCCCCTCCGCCTTGCCCGCGAGCAGAGCCCGCGTGCGTTCCGGCGAGAAGTAGCTGCGCACGACCCCCATCGCGAAGACCACAAGAGTGAGCAGCAGCAGCACCTTCGGCGTGTCGTAGGCGAAGAACCGGGCGGCCTCCTCGAGATGCGTGCCGCGTTCGAGGCCAATCCGCGCCGTGACCCATTCCGAGAATGGCACCAACTGCCCGTAGACTACGACCCAGAGCGCGACAGCGGACGCGGTGAGTCCAATCCACCTGGCGGCCGAGGCCTGGCCGCGCCCATGAGTCAGGCGCGTGGAGGCGTTCGTGCTCACGCGGCCTTCCGTGCGGCGGAAGGGGTCAGGCTGGCGAGGACGGCGTCGACGATCCGGATGATCGGCCTCGACAGTGCGGGGTTCTTGCGATAGCGGACCCACTGGGCGTCACGACGGTCGACGACGAGGCCCACCCGCCGGAGCCGTGCCATATGGCGCGACATGCGCGACTGGGACGCGCCCAGGTGCTCCATTAGTTCACAGACGCAGTGCTCGCGCCCGTCCCAGAGCAGGCGGATGGCGCCGAGTCGCGTGTGGTCGGCGAGGGCGGTGAGAATGGAAGTGGGGTCGACCATAACCGAGTATACCCATAGGCGCATATGCCGTCAAGCGCATGCTTGAAGGCGCGGCGCGCGAACGTCTCGTCCGCCTTCTGCCGTACTCTTCTCCTTTGCAGTGCGCTAGTCGAGATGACGGCGGGGCAAGATGGCCTACTTCCCCACGCAGAAGCGCCTGAAGATCCGGTCCAGAATGTCTTCGGTGTCCACCGCGCCGATCAGTTCGTCCAGGCCCACGACGGCCATCCGGACATGGTGCGCCGCCAGGACGGCTTCGCCCCCTTGGTCGAGGTGTGGTCGCGCCTCGGTGAGGGCGGTACGGGCGCGCTCGAGCGCCACCCGATGCCGTTCCCGCGTCAGCATCGGCTCCAGGTCGGCATAGCCTCCCTGCCCCGCCCCGAAGAGCCGTTCGGTTACCACCCTGCGCAGCGCGTCCAGCCCCTCTCCCGTCACCACTGAGACCATCACCTCTTCCCCCGTCCGCCCCTCCGTCTGGTCGCTCTTCGTCCGCACCAGCAGCGTCGGTCTCTCCGTCATGATCGCCCGTTCCTCGTCGCCCAGCGGACGCCCCGCTTCGACGCAGAGCAGCACCAGGTCCGCCGCCCCGAGATATCGGCGGCTGACTTCTATCCCCAGGCGTTCGAGGCGTTCCGGGGCTTCCCAGAGGCCGGCCGTGTCGGCCAGCCGCACCGGCCACCCCAGCATCTCCGAATGGGCTTCGATGGTATCGCGAGTCGTCCCGGGCAGTTCCGTGACCAGGGCGCGCTCGGTGCCGAGCAGGGCGTTGAAGAGCGACGACTTGCCGGCGTTCGGACGCCCCGCAAAGACCACCAGCGCGCCTTCGCGAAGCCGTTCGCCGGCCGGCGCCGTCGCCAGCAGCGCGTCGAGGTCGAGCCGGGCGGCCTCGAGCAGGCCCGCGATCTGCCGCAGGCCAATCGGACCATCGTCTTCTTCGGGGAAGTCCACTTCGTAGCCCAGCAGCGCCAGCAATTCGATCAGCCGTTCGCGGAGGGCGGCCAGCCGCCGTGACAGTCCTCCCTCCAGTTGCCGGAGGGCACTCCGGCCCTGGGCTGGCGCGGTCGCGTCGATCAGGTCGCCGACGGCTTCGGCCTGTATCAGGTCCAGCTTGCCGTTGAGCACGGCGCGGCGGGTGAATTCTCCGGGGTGGGCGGGGCGGGCGCCGGCGTCGTGCAGCGCCGCCAATACCTGGGCGGGCACGAGCAGGCCGCCATGGCAGCTGAGCTCGACCAGGTCTTCACCGGTATAGCTCGATGGCGCCGGAAACGTCAGGTAGAGTCCCCGGTCGATCGGTGCGCCGTCACTGGCCACGAACGCCGACAGCCGCGCCGCCCTGGCCGGCAACGCCGTGAACCCGGCAATGACCTTGGCCGCGACCTCGAACGCACCCGCCCCGGAGAGCCGGATCACGGCGAGGGCCGCGCGTCCCGGGGTGGTGGCCAGTGCAGCGATGGGATCGGAGAGCATTCGACACCCCCGGCTTCCTGCTCCCTGCTTCCTGCTCCCTACTTCTTCGCTGGCGTCTTGGCCACCAGCGCCGGCTTGGGCGGATTCGCCTTCAGTCGCTCCTTCGCCAGCAGCCACTGCTGCGGCACGCTGGCCAGGTTCTGCACCGCATAGTACAGGTTGAGGCCCGCGGCGAACTTGAGGAACATCACCGTCATCATCACCGGCATCAGGTACAGCATCATCTTCATCTGCGGGTTGGGCGCCATGCCAATCTGTCCCACCTTCGACACCACGTACATCGACAGCCCCATCACCACCGGGATGATGAACAGCGGGTCCGCCCGCGACAGGTCGGGCAGCCACAGGAACGACGCGCCGCGCAGTTCGATCGTGTTCTGGAACACGAAGAACAGGGCGAACAGGATCGGCATGGGCAGGAGCATGGGCCAGCACCCGCCGAACGGGTTGACCTTGTACTCCTTGTAGAGCTTGAACATCTCCTGCTGCAGCCGCTGCGGATCGTCCTTGTGGCGATCCTGCAGGTCCTTGAGCAGGGGCTGGATCGCCTGCATCTGCATGCTGGCCCGCATCGCCTTCTGGTTCAGGGGCCAGAGCGCCAGGCGGATCCCGATGCCGAAGATGATCAGGCCCAGTCCGTAGGCGATGCCGAGGTCGTGCAGCTTGACCAGCAGCCAGCGGGCGGCGAGTGACACCGGGCGGATGATGGTGCGGAACCCGGGCCAGCCGTAGGGGTTCACGTCGTAGAACTCGTGCCCCATGGCGCGAAGCCGCGGGTAGTCCATCGGGCCCGCGAAGAGCGTGAAGTGGAAGGCGCCACTGGCCGGAATCGGCAGGCTGGTTCGCACATCCGCCTCGGCCGGTCGCTTCCGCTGGTCGGTCGCCACGGCGCGGACGCCGCTCAGGCGCCCCGTCACCCCGCTTGAAGTGGTGTCCACGGCGAACACCGCGATCACGAAGTACTTCGACTTGATCGCCACCCAGTCAAACGGCCCGCTCAGCTCCGTCGCCACGGTCGGCTTGAGGCTGGAAAAGTCCGTCCGCCGCGTCTGGTCCGACATCGTCACCACGCCCAGGTTCCGCATGTGCTCCACCGAGTCCACCTCGGTGTTGCGGAGCCCCGGACCCATGCCGATGACCAGCGTCCCGCCGTTCGGTCCGAGCCCGTCCACCTGGCCATCCACCGAGACCACATAGGTCTCCGGCTGGAACCGGTAGTGCAGCGCCACCGTGACGCCACCCCGAGTGGCGGTCATGGTCAGCGGGGTCTCGGCGGAGGCCGCCACGCTGTCGGAGGACGGGACGAAGTCCCAGTCCGCCAGGGAGACCGTGTCCTTGCCGGCAACCAGGCGCAGGCCGAGCAGGTCGCTCGACGGGTGCAGCAGTTCAACGGCCTGGCTCGAATCCCCGGGGAACATCGAGCGGTAGGTGGTCAGCGTGGCCTCGACCAGGCGCGCGCCCCGGGTGCTGATGCCGTAACGGTACAGCGGCGAGGTCACGCGCACCGTCTTGATCGGCACCGCGGCGGCGGCCGAATCCGGGATCGCGGCGGCTGGAGCCGCCGTCACCGATGGCGGGACCCCGGCTGCCGGGGCCGGGGCGGTGGCCGTTACCTGCACCGTGTCCCGCAACGGCTGACGCTGTGGCGGCTTCCGGAAGAACACTGCGGGGAGCATGGCGATGGCCATCATCAGCACAATCGCCGCAACTGCACGACGGTCCATAGGTCGCGATTCGGTCAGGGGACGGGGTCGTACCCGCCCGGATGAAACGGGTGGCAGCGGAGCAGTCGACGCAGCCCCATCCACCCGCCCCGTACCACCCCGTAGCGTTGTACCGCCTCGAGGCTGTACTGGGAACAGGACGGCGAAAAGCGGCAGGAGGGAGGCAGCGCCGGCGAGACGAGGCGTTGGTATCCGCGGATCAGCCATGCCGCGCCCTCGCGCGGCCAGCGCGTCAGCGGCGTCATGTCCGAAGACCGTCCCGCCACGCCAGCAACTCGTTCCGTAGATCGGCGAACGATGCGCGATAGGCCTCGCGCCTGGCCCGGATCAGCACATCCCACCCCGGGTGTCCCTGCTGGAGCTCGCGGCGCCAGATTTCCTTGAGCCGCCGCCGTAAACGATTGCGGGCCACCGCGGTAGACTGGAACTTCGGTACGATCAGTCCCATCCGTGGGTGGCCCGCTGAGTTGTCCGTCCAGATCACGTCGAGGTGGCCGAACCGCCGGCGCCTGCCCCGCTCAAGAGTTCGCCGGATATCGGCGGACGAAACGAGCCGGTGCGTGCGCGGGTAGCTCTGCCCCCCCGTCAGGATCCTCCGTGCTTGTTCGGAATCCGCACGGTCAGGACCTTCCGGCCCTTCTTCCGCCGCCGGGACAGCACGGCCCGGCCCCACCGCGTGGACATACGCGCGCGGAAGCCATGGGTCTTGATCCGGCGCTTGTTGCGCGGACGATACGTGGGCTGCATAACTCCTCCAATGAGCCCGATAAGCTACCTAGACCAGCCGGAAACGGTCAAGGTTGACTTTTCCACACGCAAGCCATAGAATCGCCATCCCCTGATACAGACCCTCCGCCTTTGCAGAGCCGAAATGCAGCTGTCCGCCAAAGAAGCGTGGAACCGCATTCTGGACGCCGCGCGCGGAGAACTGCCTGATCACACCATCCAGAGCTGGCTGGCACCCACCGAGCCCATGACGCTCGAAGGGGGCCGCCTCACCCTGGGGGCGCCGGACGAGTTTGCCGTCCAGTGGAATGAGTCCAAGCACTCCTTGCTGCTCTCCAAGCTTGCCACGACGGTCCTGGAAGTCACTACGCAGGTTATCTTTACGGTCCTCGAGGACCGCAAGAAGCGCCCCCAGATGGACTTCTTCGTGGCGCCCCCGCCGGAGGCGGTCACTCCCCCGACGGCGGCGAATCCCAGTGCCCAGCCGCTCAACGAACGCTACACCTTCGAGACCTTCGTCATCGGCAAGTCCAACGAGCTGGCCGCCGCGGCGGCCTTCGCGGTGGCCGAGGCCCCTGGCAAGACCTACAACCCGCTCTTCATCTACGGGGCGACCGGGCTGGGCAAGACCCACCTAATGCAGGCGGTGGCGCACCACGTCCTCAAGCGGACCCCCAAGACCCGGGTCCTCTACGTTGGCGCCGAGCAGTTCATCAATGAGGTCATCGAGGGGATCCACGGTCGGACCATGCCGGAGCTTCGGCGTCGCTACCGGCAGGACGTGGATCTCTTTCTGGTGGACGACGTCCACTTCCTGGAGGGCAAGGAGGCCACCCAGGAGGAGTTCTTCCACACCTTCAACGCCCTGTACGAGGGAAGCCGGCAGATCGTCCTGACCTCGGACCGGCACCCCAAGGAACTGCCCGGGCTCGAGGAGCGGCTGGTCAGCCGGTTCGTCTGGGGCATGGTGGCGGATATCGGCCACCCCGACCTCGAACACCGAATCGCCATCCTCCGGAAGAAGGCCGAGCAGGATCACCTGGAGCTCGCGATTCCCGACGACGTCCTGGCGTTCATTGCGCAGAACGTTCGTTCGAGCGTCCGCGAACTCGAAGGCTGCATCATCAAGCTGCTGCTGTATGCTTCACTCAAGCACCGGGAAGTGAACATCGACCTGGCCCGTGAAGCGCTCGCCGACAAGATCCGTCCCGAGCAGGACGACGCCAGTGTCAAGTCACGGACCCTGCCAAGCATCGACAAGGTTCAGGATGTCGTCGCCCGCCGCTGGGGCGTGACCCCTGAAGGATTGCGCTCCAAGGCGCGGATCAAGAGTCTGACGGTGCCGCGCCAGATCGCGATGTACCTCGCGCGCGAGCTGCTCCAGATGCAGTTGGTCGAGATCGGCCTGGCCTTTGGCGGTCGGGATCACTCGACCGTGATTCACAGTGTGGAGAAAGTGCAGGGCCAGTTGCAGCGCGATCGCGTGTTCCGCGAACGGGTTGAGTCGGCCCGCCAGGAATTGCTCGCGGTATAGTCGTTCCGGCGTATGT
>Ga0315271_10001900_pt1 | contig 12881 bp, 13 predicted proteins | sample C3_top_MG_FD_204664 | JGI IMG/M metagenome (GOLD analysis project Ga0315271, IMG submission 204664) | Sediment microbial communities from Yellowstone Lake, YNP, Wyoming, USA - C3_top | ecosystem: Environmental > Aquatic > Freshwater > Lake > Sediment | place: USA: Wyoming | collected 2017-08-01 | reverse complement strand
GTGGACATCGCGGCATTGTCAATTCGGTGCGCGGTGCCATCAAGGTGTCTGGAATCAGCAAGATTCACGCGATCATGGGTGGCTTTCACCTGATGCCCATGCCACCGGATTACGTTCGCGGTACGGTCCTGGCGCTGAAAGAGTTCAACCCCGACTACCTGATTCCGATGCACTGCACCGGCTCAACCTTCTACGACATTGCGAGACAGGAAATGCCGGGCCGTGTGCTACTGAGTTCTACCGGCACACGCTTCGTGTTTGGTGCCTGATCTTCGACTGCCGTTGCCGATGTGATAAATAAGCGAGCAGCACAACGGGCTTCATCGACCATTTGCCCAGACTGACCCGCCGCCTGCGGTTCCACTCCAATTAGAGGCATTGCCAGCCTGTAACGCCTTGTTACCATTTTTCGGGTTTTCCTTATGCTGCCACTGTCCAACAAGGTGCTATCGTGCAACCGTCACGTTTTTTTCATTGGCGTGATTCCCTAAGGTAACGATTGACCCAGCTTAATCCGCTGGGTTTTTTTTGAGATTCTTACGAGTAACACTCCGTTACCACTGAAACGCGTTGACACCGTGCTACCGCACGATACGGTGCTAAATTGCAGCTGGGCGTGACGGCCTACAGCGTGTGATCCTTACCCTGACGCTGTTTCAATGAAGCATTCACCCAGCCTTGCCGGCTGGGTTTTTTTTGGCCCTGCTGCTAACTGAAACATGACATTTCTCAACTCTGACCGTCACTGAGACCTTTACGCTGTCAGTCGGGGTTAACCGATCCGATCCTGTTGATGCATTTCAATGGGTTCGAAGTCAGGTGGCCCCTAGACCCGGCTTTATGCCGGGTCTTTTGTTTGCCCCTGCTGGTGACATGGTGCTAGAGTGCACTTTCCGCTTCAACGCCCTGAGCGGAGCCCTGATGCGTGGCAGCAAATGGGCATTACCCCGGCCATGCGTCGGGGTTTTTTTTGTCTGGTGCTGGCTGCGGCCTGTCAACTCTGAACTGTCACCCGCGACATCGCAGCCATCCAGGCGGGCCTACAGATCCGGCGATGTCAATGCTGCAAAATGGCCGCCATGAAGACCGAAGAGTTATGGCGCTGGCGCGTCAAGTGGGCGGGCAAGTGGACGACCACACGGTACGACGCTACCGAAGATCAGATCCGTGTTGAGTACCCGGAGGCGGTTCGGATTAATGGGACTCGCACGTTGCGCCAAGTTCCCGAAACAAACGACGAGATCATGGACGCGATGTACGCGACGCCTGGCGGCTGGCACAACAAGCAGGGTGAGTAAGACGGAGCTCACCCGCCCTTTGTGCAGGGTTCTTTTTGACGTAGTGGGTATGCCGAAGCTCAATGCCTAAACCGCCGAATCATGAGCAGGAGAATGGCAGCAAATAGAACAATCTTCCAAATCAGCCGAGGTTTTCTAGTCGCCTCCGGCTGGGGGTCTTCGTTCACAGAATGATGTTGCGATGGGTATGTCGGCTCGAAGTCTGGATGCACGCAATAGTCCAAAGGTTGGTTGACTCTGATGCTCCCCAATACTGTCTTTATTGAATCCGTCGCTGCATTTCCTGAACTGCATTGCGCTCGCAAATTCTAGCCGGGACGCCATCAAGGGGATGAACTTACTTCGGCATGCTTGACGATCGTGACTGGAACCTTGGACGCATGCAGAACTGCCTGCGAATCCGACCCAATGAGGGCGCTGCGCAGGGCACCCAAATCCAGAGACAGCTGCGACGCGCCCTTGACGCTGAAACCGGCAGCGATGGCGCTGGCGGTCGCGTTGCCTGTAGCCAAGAATTCCGGAATGAAGGCCGCCTGGCGTGGGGTCAAATTGCGGGTGCTGGACATGGTCCCGTCAGCCCCTGAATGAGCCCAACTTCATGCTCCACCTCGGCCTCTCAGCGTCGCGGCTGCAACGATGCCCTGAACTATCTGCCCCAGATAGAAGCACCCGAGGCTCCTCGTTCAGATAGATTGACCCTACCTTGATATCAACAAATTCAGCCATGCTAAAGCCAGTTTGAGGTATTGGCGCCCAATGCATTTGCCCGCGATAACGCTGACCAGTACAGCCACGCTAGCCATGTTGTTGCACAACCTCTAAGCAACCCAAAGGAGATCCCGTGATTACAAACCAGGCCTCACAGACAAACATCCATGAGATTGCCTCAGGCATCTACCGCATCAACACGCCAGTTGCCATCCCCAATGGTCCCCCATTCAATTTCAACCAGTATCTGATTGCGGACGACGAACCACTGGTGTTCCATACCGGCCCCCGCAAATTGTTTCCGCTCGTGGCAGAGGCCATCGGACAGATCCTGCCAATCAGCAGCCTTCGTTACATCGCGTTCTCGCACTTCGAGGCGGACGAATGCGGCTCCCTCAATGAGTTCCTTGCGGCCGCACCCACGGCGGTTCCGGTCTGCAGCCAAGTCGCGGCAATGGTATCCGTGGACGACTTCGCTGACCGCCCTGCAAAGGCCCTCGGAGACTCGGAAACGCTGAGTCTTGGCAAGCACACGGTGCGTTGGCACGACACGCCTCACTTGCCTCACGGCTGGGAAGCCGGATTGATGATGGACTTGCAGACACACACTCTGTTCTGCGGAGACCTCTTCACTCAGGGTGGAGGGGGCGAGATGCCCATCACCGAGTCCGACATATTGGCGTCCAGCGAGGCGTTTCGGAGCCAAATGGATTATTTCGCGCATGGTCCCAATACTGAATCGCTACTTGAACGGTTGGCTGGCGAACTGCCGCAAGTGCTTGCTTGTATGCATGGCAGCGCCTACCGAGGCAATGGCGCTGATGCGCTGCGCGCCTTGGCAAGATCGCTAGGACGTTCTGCACACTGAAGACCTTGCCGACGCTTATATGCCCGCCCGATCCGGGTGCTTGTGCTATGGCGTGGCAACCGAATGGGGAATCGGATGAACAGACGTGAAACGATGCTTGCACTCCTTGCCCTCGGCGCTGTGCCGCACATTGCCAGCGCGCAGTCGTCGGGAGCGATGTATCGGGTGGGGCTTCTGTCGGGTGGTGGCGCTCCTCCGGACGGTGCCCTTCCAGCGTCGCTGCGGCAGGCCCTGCGCGATCTCGGCTACGTCGAAGGGAAGAATATCGCTTACACAGGGCGTTGGGCCAACGCCGAGCTAGAGCGGCTTCCCGGGCTGGCGGCCGAACTGGTCAAGCTCAAGGTCGATGCAATCGTAACGGCAGGTGCGCCAGCTACGGAGATGGCCAAGAAGGCGACCGCGACGATCCCGATCGTCATGGGGGGGCCCGCCGGCGACGCCGTGGCCATGGGTGTAGTTGCGAGCCTTGCGCGACCGGGCGGCAATGTCACTGGACTGAGCGACGATGCCGGTCCCCTGAGCGCAAAGCGGATGGAGATACTCAAAGAGGCGGTTCCAAAAGCCAAGCGGATCGCCATACTCTGGAATGCTGACGACAACGCAATGACACTGCGCTCGCTGGAAATCGACAAAGCCGCGCGAATGCTCAATGTGACGGTCCAGCCGCTCGGGGTTCGCGAGCCTAACGACTTCGCGACGGCGTTCGACGCCATGACGCGCGAGCGGCCGGACGCGCTGTTTCTGGTCGCGGATGCGCTTACCGGTCTCAATCGAAAGCGGGTGATTGATTTTGCCGAAATGCACCGAATACCGGCTATGTATGAGACCGGTTTTTACGTCCAGAGCGGCGGGCTTATGTCGTACGGCCCGAACTTGGATGATGGTTTCCGGGTTGTCGCGCGTCAACTCGATCGGATCTTCAAGGGAGCCAAGCCAGCTGACCTGCCGGTGGAGCAGCCGACGCGGTACTATCTCGCAATCAACCTCAAGACCGCGAAAGCCCTCAGCCTCATCGTTCCGCAGGCGATTCTGCTCCGCGCCGATGAAGTGATCGAATAGTCTGTCCTGACCAAGACACCCAACCAGCGTCTGTTATGGAGCAAACGCTCGGGCGTCCGGAGTTGGCCGTCAACTGACGCATGGCCTGAAACCATGGCCGTCGGCTCCCGCTGCACACCAGCCCATCAAGCAGCAGGCACTGAAGGTCAGGTCTCGGCTCCCAGCCGCGAAACCCCGCAGGCGCCCCTGGGTGTGCCTGAGACAGCGGATCAAGTTTCATCGGGGAGATTCGACTTTGCAGCGGGAACTGCCTAAGATGGTCGCTTCGATGCTGCCGCCTTGGGCACCTCGTGATCCAGATCAGGCCGACGCCACGGATCAGTAAGCGTCAGTAAAGTCTTTGGCGGTCAACGGATGTTCGACCTCGCAATCGATTCGACACGACTCAATGACTGTCGGTCGCGCTCTGATCAAGGATGGATGTAAGCCCAGCCTGCAGATTGGCGTTTCATCAATTCAACTACTCCAAGCGGTACATAGCTGACAGCGGTGTTCATGTCAGCCTTGGTCAATTTTTGTCCTGCCATTGCCCTTTCGCAGGCCACGATCTCAATACCCGAGCTGGCAACTTCCGTCACGCGGTTGCTTGCGCTGGAGTCGGCCTTCAGCATGCCAATTCCGGGGCCGAAAGCAACGATCGCAATCTGCACCTTCTCGGCGCCTATCTCTTGTTGCACGTTCTTGGCGTTGGCAAGGACGACATTCCACTTTCCAACGTCGCTGTCACTGATCTGAAAGACCACTTTAGATTTTGGCTGAACGGCCGACTGTGCTGCAGCAACCGCAGTCAGGCTGACGCTAATCGCCAGCAGGGTCGCTTGAGTAATTCTCTTGATATGCATGATGGCTTGCCTCCAAAGGGGTCGTTGTGATTGGGGCCGAGAATCCAGTTCGCGGATGGGAAGGTAACGTAAATACCGCGTACTGACCCGAACCGATCGTAGCAACCTGCAGTGCCGTCGTCAAAACTAATTTGCACACCGGGCTCGCCCATTTGAGACACCACAAGATTCGGTGAACTCTGTTCTCGGATTGGCCACAGGCTGCACCGGGCACGCTAGCCGCTGCCGCATTGCGACGTGGCTGTGAGGATATCGAGGACGCACCGGCATTGCTGCTTTGGTGTCCCGGCATCGGACTCGTCTCCGAGGGCTGCGATGACGGGTGACGAACAGTCCACACCAGACATTTGCAGTTGGAGCTTCAATAGACATCCGTCCGAGTCGGCCGGATGACGCTGCACACCAGGCCGTCCACTGAACGTCAGTCTTTGAGCCCCGCGTCAGCTGCTGTGTGCCTGGGGCGACGGGTCAGGTTTCGTCTGGGTAGCTCGGCTTGGCAGCGGGGGCCGTCACTGGTAGAGCGCTGCGGTTCGGCAAGTTACTAATGACTCCTGGAAGTATTGAACCTCCTGGGATGTCAACCAACTTCAGTTAAGCAAATTGTTTTGAGTCATGCGTGTACCTTTGAATCCCAATGTAACGCCAAAGGAATCGGGGCGACTTCCGTTCCGCAGGGAAGGAGTACGCATGAAGATCCAGTCACTCGGTCATGTAGTCATCAAGGTACGCAATCCGTGCGACGTTGACGGCAAGGTCGGCAAGTACGATTATTGAAAGTGGGCGCGATATGAATCGAAAATTCGCCGCAAAACAGCATCCCCATTGCCAATCTGATCAAGAACCTGAAATGGGAGCCAGTGTCACCAAGAAGAGGCAAAAATCCTATACTGACAGAATCTCTTTCCCTGTGTGAGTGACTCTGCCAGCGACTCGATTTCTGACAATACGTTAACGACGAGGAATGCAAATATGAGTGCCATGATGGTGTTTACATTTATCGGCGCGGACAAACCGGGGCTGGTAGAGAAACTCGCTCACACCGTGGGGAGTCATGGCGGCAACTGGTTGGAAAGCCGCATGAGTGAACTCGCCGGTCAATTTGCCGGAATAGTCAGTGTGGCGGTCAGCGAAGAACAATTGCCCACTTTACGCGCCGCGCTGTCGGAACTATCTGGCGACGAAATGACGATTGTGGTCGCAACTGCGGACCATGATGGCTTCGGCGAAGATTGTCGCAATTTGAAATTGAGCATCGTTGGCAATGATCGCCCCGGTATCGTGCGTGACGTATCCACGGCATTGGCAGCACGTCGCATCAATGTTCGTGAAATGAATACATCCATCAGTAGTGCCCCGATGAGCGGCACACCGTTATTCCAAGCGGTTGCCAAGATACAGGTGCCCAAAGCGCTGGATTTGGCAGAACTCATCAAGCAACTCGATGCCATCGCTGCTGCGCTAACTGTCGAGATTGACTTGGAGGAGTCGTTGCGCTGAAATTGAGGACTTCACGATGTTGAGGCGAATCGCCTGGCTTTGGCAATGGGTAGTATGGCAAACCGCGCCGTTGACTCTCTGGTCATGACCTTGGCGGGCTTTGCAAGTTGGCAATTGTTCAAAATCGCTTGAGGAGGTCAATATGAAAGGCTTTCAGATCACCTTCTTCACCCAACAGGATCGCCGTCACCACCACAAGCCGATGGCCGAATGGTTGATGCTAGCCGCCCGTGACTTGGGCGTGCGTGGTGCGACCATCTTTGCCGCCAGCGAAGGTTATGGCAAGCATCGTCGCATCCACTCGGCGCACTTCTTTGAACTGGCCGATCAGCCGCAAGAAATCGTCGTGGCCGCCACAGAAGAGGAGTGCGAACGATTGTTCGAGTATCTGAAGAAAGAGGGCGTGCATCTCTTTTACGCGAAGACGCCGGTTGAATTCGGTGTTCTCGGGGATTCAGGGCAATGACCGAAATCTGGGCACACGCAGCGTTGTGGCTGACGCCAAGGCTGCCAAGTAACTACGGTCGGAACGGGAAGACGCGGGTGCTCGTGCCATAGTTGACTCTGTACAACTCTTCCAGCCCTCGACAAATCCCGTCATTGACGCGTTGTTCAGCAGGCGGGATCGTCGTGTCTCGGCTTTCTTTCCAGCACAGGTCGATGACTTGCTGGTCTCTCACCTCCGGTGGCTGCACGAAGATGTTCAGCAACGTCACGGCGACGGATATGGCGACCGCGACCATCACCAGGAACAGGAACCTCTTCATTGCGGGATTCTATTTTGCGGCGTTCAGTGGGACATTCTTGCCAGGGCCAGCGCCAGCCAAAAAAACCCCGGCGCTCTTAGGACCGGGGTTGAAATATCCGATGCTCGTCGTTAGTGCAAAGGATCGTTGGAGACTTTTTCCTGTTCCCTTGGATGCGTGACATTGCCGCCAGATCTCTGAAGCCCCGCGTACGGGCGACACGCCATTCAGGGTATGCCTCAACACTACACCACGCCCACATTGGAACGATTGCTGGAGGCTGCAAACAGCGTTCTGCAGACACGCGATAGGACGATGGTGCTCAGGGTAGTTAACGGCTGAGCTGAGAGAGAGACGTGAAAAAAGTCGCGCAAAAAGTCACGCAAAAAGAGAAAGGGTTAGCAGGAACTAACCGGCCAACCCCTGTAAGACGTGGTCGGGGCGAAAGGATTCGAACCTTCGACCCTCTGGTCCCAAACCAGATGCGCTACCAGGCTGCGCTACGCCCCGACGTGGCAGCATTGTAGCGGCTGGTACGGCGGTTCCCGCCGGCCCCTGGCCCTAGCGCATTGAACAGAGCGTCTTCGCGATTGCTTTCATCGATTACATTGCGAGCATGTCGATTTTGCCGTTTCCGCTGACATGGCTCGCGCCGGGCCAGGATTTTCCTGCGGCCGATCAGAGCTGGGGCAAAGACTCGCCGGCACCAGGCCTGCTGGCGGCAGGCGGGGTGCTGGATGTGGAGACCTTGTGCCGCGCTTACGCGCAGGGGATTTTTCCCTGGTTCAGCAAAGGCCAGCCGATCCTGTGGTGGAGCCCGGATCCGCGAATGGTGCTGCAGGTCGAGGAATTCCGGGTGCATCCTTCGTTCAGGAAGACGCTGCGAAAATTCTGCAAAACGCCCGAGTGCGAAATCCGCTTCAACTCCGCTTTCGAGCAGGTGATCAGGGCCTGCGCCGCAAGAAGCCGCGTCGGACAGGCCAGTAGCTGGATCCTGCCGGAGATGGTTACCGCCTACTGCGCCCTGCACCACGCCGGCTTTGCGCACAGCGTGGAGACCTGGGTGCAGGGCCGGCTGGTCGGCGCGCTCTATTGCGTTGCCCTGGGCAAATCGGTGTTCGGAGAATCGATGTTCAGCGAAGCCAGCGAAGCCTCCAAAATTGCGCTTGCCGCGCTGGTCTGCTTTTGTCGTCATCACGGCATCCGGCAAATAGACTGCCAGCAGAATACCCGGCACCTTGCCTCGCTTGGGGCCTGTGAGATGGCGCGAGACCTGTTTATCCAGCAAGTTGCGGCCGAGCTGACCCAGCCGGCGCCGGACTGGCACTTCGAGACCCTATACTGGGACGAACTGCTGCACCCGACACCCGCACCACCATGACCCATCTTCAGGACTTGCCCCTGCAGGCGCTGCAGTTCTACTCGACAGCGCCCTACGCCTGCAGCTACGTGCCGGGCCGACAGGCGCGCTCCCAGGTGGCGACGCCGGGCCACCTGGTGAACAACACGACTTACTCGGAACTGGTCGGCCGGGGCTTCAGACGCAGCGGCCTGTTCACTTACCGCCCCTATTGCGACAGGTGTCAGGCCTGCATACCGATACGGGTTCTTGTCGATCAGTTCCGGCCCGACCGCAGCCAGCGCCGCGCTTGGACGAGGCACTCTAGGCTGCAGGCCCGGGTGCTCGATCTTTGCTTCGAGGCCGAGCACTATGCCCTTTATCAACGCTACCAAAGCGGCAGGCACGCCGGTGGCGGCATGGACCAGGACAGCATCAACCAGTACACGCAGTTCCTGTTGCAGAGCCGGGTCAACTCGCGCCTGGTCGAATTTCGCGAGACGCTGGCGGATGGCAGTCCCGGCCAGCTCAAGATGGTGTCGATCCTGGACCTGCTCGACGACGGGATTTCATGCGTCTATACGTTTTACGAACCAGAGCGCAACAGCAGTCTTGGCACCTACGGCATCCTGTGGCACATTGCCCAGGCCAGGACCCTGAAACTGCCCCATGTCTACCTGGGCTACTGGATCGGCGAAAGCCAAAAGATGCGCTACAAGGCCAGGTTCCGTCCGTCCGAGTTTCTTGTGGCCGGAAAATGGCAAAACGAGGATCCTGATGGCATATCGGCGCCAGACGCATATTTCACCAGATAAAATCACGGATTGCAGTTCAGGAGTATTCATGCGAAAAGTAGATTCCCGTCCCGACGCCACGCCGACGGTTCAAGTCATCGAACGGATGTTTACGCTGATCGATGTGCTGGCGTCGCGGGAAGAAGCGATTTCATTGAAGGAAATCAGCGAGAAGGCGGGTCTGCACCTGTCGACCACCCACCGCCTGCTCAATGACCTGGCGACCGGGCGGTTTGTGGAACATCCGCATCCGGGCAGCTACCGGCTCGGCATGCGGCTGCTCGAACTGGGCAATCTGGTCAAGAGCCGCCTCAATGTGCGCGACGCTGCGCTGGCACCCATGCGGGAACTGCATAAATTGATCCAGCAACCGGTGAATTTGAGCATGCGCCAGGGCGATGAGATTGTGTACATCGAGCGCACCTACAGCGAGCGTTCGGGCATGCAGGTGGTGCGCGCCATTGGCGGCCGTGCGCCATTGCACCTGACCTCGGTGGGCAAATTATTCCTGGCGGCGGATGACCCGCAACGCGTGCGCGCCTACGCGACCCGGACCGGTTTGAGCGGCCATACCAAGAACAGCCTGACGCAGTTGCCGGCGCTGGAACGCGAATTGTCAAAAGTCCGCCAGCATGGCGTTGCCAATGACAACGAGGAACTGGAACTGGGCGTGCGCTGCATGGCAGCGGGCATCTACGACGATCAGGGCACGCTGGTGGCGGGCTTGTCGATTTCAGCTCCGGCCGGGCGTCTGGACGAGGCCTGGCTGCCCAAGCTTCAGGCGACGGCGCGCGAAATTTCAGCGGCCCTGGGCTGTAAATCCGACGCCGTGCGCTGAGGCCGGCGCCAAGCAAGCCTAGCCCGAAACGCCGCGAGCGGCTTGCTGGCTGACCACGGCACCGGCATTGGAGACCGTGGCGGGCGCTGACTCGACCCAGCGCCGTACGCGTTCCGCGTCGGCGATACGCGTGAGCTTGCCAGCGGAGTCAAGAAAAACCATGATGAGTTTGCGCCCTGCCACTTTGGCCTGCATCACCAGGCAACGGCCTGCTTCGGAGATGTAGCCGGTCTTCTGCAATCCAATGTCCCACGACGGGCTCTTGACCAGGCGATTGGTATTTCTGTACTGCAGCGTTCTGTTGCCGACCATGACCTGGTACTCGGGCGATGTGGTCAACTCGCGCAGGGTTGGGTCGCCGTAGGCGACGTTGACCAGTTTGACCAGATCACGCGCACTGGACTGATTCTTGTAGGAAAGTCCGGTGGGCTCCTGGTAACTGGTGTCGTCCATGCCGATGAGTCGGGCCCTGGCATTCATCTGGCTCACAAAGACCGGCAGCCCCCCCGGGTAAGTCCGGCCGAGGGCGTGCGCGGCGCGATTTTCGCTTGACATCAAGGCCAGGTGCAGCAGTTCGCCGCGGGTCAGGACGGTGCCGACCTTGAGGCGCGAGGAACTGCCTTTTTCGGTGTCGACGTCGGTTTCAGAAATGGTGATCTGCTCGTCCATCGGCAGGCGCGCCTCGCTCACCACCAATCCGGTCATCAACTTGGTCAGGGAGGCAATCGGCAGGACCGCCTTGTCGTTCTTTCTGAACAAGACTTCATTGGTGTCCTGGTCAATGACCAGGGCGACGCTGGATTTCAGGTCGAGCGCGTCATGCGCACGATGCAGTCCGGCTGCCTGGCCGTACGAGGGCGTGACCGGCGCCGCTTCGACGCGGGCAGCGGTCTTGCGATTGGACGCGGCCGACTTCTTCGATGACTTGTGCTTGGCGGTGGTCGCTGTGGAAGGCTTGGAAGCGGTGTGTTTGCTCTCGGCGGCCTGCGCCTGAGACAAGGAGACAGCCAGCACGGTGACGGTCACGCAGAAGAAGACGAGTATTCGGTGCAAAATATTTCCAAACAAAACTTGGCGCTAAGCGGACTTGCAGAAATTTCCCGGGCTATTTTCCCGATGCCCGGAGTTTATACAAGAAATGCATACAAGATCAACCAGTTGCATCAACTTCTTAAGCAGAAATCTGAAACGGATGTTGTTGCTAACCTTGAGCGGCCACCCGGTCCGCCTTGCTTTGCAGTTTGTTCAGCGCGCTCAGGTAGGCTTTGGCGGAAGCGACGATGATGTCGGGGTCCGCGCCCACGCCATTGACCACCCGGCCGCTGTTCTGCAGTCGAACCGTGACCTCGCCCTGGCTCTCGGTCGAGCCGCTGATGGCGTTGACGGAGTAAAGCACCATTTCGGCGCCGCTGTGGACGTGGGCTTCGATCGCTTTGAGGGAGGCGTCGACGGGCCCGTTGCCGCTGGAACTGCTCTTGACTTCTTTGCCGTCGACGGTAAACACAATGCTGGCCTGCGGCAGTTCGCCAGTTTCGCTGTGTTGTGACAGGGAAACGAACCGGTATTGCTCGTGCTCGTGCATGACGCCCTCGTCGCTCACCAGGGCGAGGATGTCCTCGTCGAAGATTTCGCTCTTGCGGTCGGCCAGTTCCTTGAACTTTGCAAAGGCGCTGTTGATGTCGGCTTCGCTTTCCATCTGCACACCCAACTCGAGCAAGCGCTGTTTGAAGGCGTTGCGGCCGCTCAGTTTGCCGAGAATGATCTTGTTGGTGGTCCAGCCAACGTCCTCGGCGCGCATGATTTCATAGGTGTCACGCGCCTTGAGAACGCCGTCCTGATGGATGCCGGACGCGTGGGCAAACGCATTGGCCCCGACCACGGCCTTGTTGGGCTGCACCACAAAGCCGGTGGTCTGGCTGACCATGCGGCTGGCCGCCAGAATATGCCGGGTGTCGATGCCCAGGTCGAGCCCAAAATAATCGCGCCGTGTCTTGACCGCCATGACAACTTCTTCCAGGCTGCAATTTCCGGCGCGCTCCCCCAAGCCGTTGATGGTGCATTCGACCTGGCGCGCGCCGCCGATCTTGACGCCGGCCAGCGAGTTGGCAACCGCCATGCCCAGGTCATTGTGGCAATGGACCGACCAGATGGCCTGGTCCGAATTGGGAATGCGGTCGCGCAGGTTCTTGATGAAATTGCCATACAGTTCGGGTATCGCGTAGCCGACGGTGTCGGGCACGTTGATGGTGGTGGCGCCTTCCCTGATGACCGCCTCGATGACGCGGCACAGAAAATCCACATCGCTGCGGTATCCATCTTCCGGGCTGAACTCGACGTCGGCAACCAGATTGCGCGCAAAGCGCACGGCCAGCCTGGCCTGCTCGAACACTTCGTCGGCCGTCATGCGAAGTTTCTTCTCCATGTGCAGGGCCGAGGTCGCAATGAAGGTGTGAATACGCGAGTTGCTGGCGCCCTTGAGCGCTTCGGCAGCGCGCGAAATATCACGGTCATTGGCACGCGAGAGCGAACAGATGGTTGAATCCTTGATGGCGTTGGCAATGCACTGCACGGCTTCGAAGTCGCCGTTGGAACTGGCGGCAAAGCCGGCTTCGATGACATCGACCTTCAAGCGCTCCAGTTGGCGTGCAATGCGCAGTTTTTCGTCCTTGTTCATGGACGCGCCGGGCGATTGCTCGCCGTCGCGCAAGGTGGTATCGAAAATGATTAACTTGTCGCTCATCTGCCTTCTCCGGTAAGTCTCAAGAAAAAAGCCCGCTGCGGACGCATACGGGCTTTTGGTTTGGGTCAGCGCGTGCGCTACCGTCTCCGCCCGTCCGGCGATAGCAGCAGCGCTAGCAAATACTGTTTCATGGGCTCAATGTACCACAAGTT
>Ga0315271_10001899_pt1 | contig 12885 bp, 8 predicted proteins | sample C3_top_MG_FD_204664 | JGI IMG/M metagenome (GOLD analysis project Ga0315271, IMG submission 204664) | Sediment microbial communities from Yellowstone Lake, YNP, Wyoming, USA - C3_top | ecosystem: Environmental > Aquatic > Freshwater > Lake > Sediment | place: USA: Wyoming | collected 2017-08-01 | reverse complement strand
CCGTCGACGCGGTCAGCCTCCTGCGGCGCATGCCGGAGCGACGCCTCATCGGCGGCGAGGTCTCGGCACCCATCACCGACCTCGCTTACAGCTTCGGCCCCCACCCCATGCAAGAACTGTTCGCCACCCTCGGCCCCGGCCTGATCGCCCTCCTGCAGGAGGCCGACCGGGTTGAGCCCTTCCGGATTAAGCCAAACATGTACGGCGAGCAAAGCGTGCCGGGGCGACCTAACATCGAAGGCCACGAAATCATCGCTCACGGCAAGCCACTCGGACCAGACGTTGCCAAGCAACTAGCTGCCGCCATTCTAAATGACAAAAACGTCCTCGGCGTGGGTGCTAATTGTGATTTTATGCCGCGCGTCGCTTTCCGGGTCTGGCACGGCAAGGCATTCGCGACCCTGCTCATCTGTTTCGAGTGCAACGAGATTCACATCAAACATTACGACACCACAGGTAAGGCGGTCCTGGAGGCCGGCTTTTACTTGGGCGCCAACTCGGATGTCCTGGCGCGCTTGGTGAAGCAGGCGATGCCGGCCGCTGCGGCACCCAAAAAGCGAAGGGGGAAGAGCTAACTTTGAACCCCTTCCGCATGAAACCCAGCGCCTGAGCCGCAATGCTGCTGACTGGCTAAATGAGCAGGCGTAGCAAGATGGTCGCTTTGGTTCTGGCCGCCTTGGTATTGGGTTTGGTTGTGGTCGTGGCCTCACGGACCGCAGAGCCAAGATACAGGGGCCGCACGCTGAGCAGTTGGCTGCAGCAGCACTGGCAGACGGGATCCATGGACACCCAGCGCGTTGCCGAGATTGAAACGGCCATACGCGCCATTGGAGCGGAGAAAGCCTTGCCCACACTGCTTACCCGCCTAAAAACCAAGGAGACCCCAATCCGTGCCTGGACGATCGAGAAGGCTGAGAAGTATCACATATGCCTTCTGCACCTGAACTCAGCCACCGAATGTCAGTTACAAGGCATCGTGGGATTTGAGGTCCTCAGCACGAACTGTGCCGCCGCAGTTCCGGAGCTAGTCAAGCTCCTTGCTGACCCGGAACTTGCCTTCCTCGCCACCAGGTGCCTTGGCAACATTGGCCAAACCGCGGAGGGCCCCCTGATCCAATGTCTAACCAACAAAGACAGGCAGGTCAGAGATTGGAGTGTAGGAGCATTGGCATCAGCGACCGATGACGTGGAAGTTTACGTAAGCCGCATCAAACCCAGGTTGAACGATGTTGAGTCGTCGGTGCGGTTCGCCACCGTCCAGGCCATCGCCGTCCAGGCCGAAGCGCCAGACGTGGCTGTTCCGCTGCTCATTTCTGCGCTGCACGATACGGATGATGGCGTCGCTTCCCGCGCGGCAGACGGACTGGCGGGCTTCGGGACGAACGCACTGAGCGCCTGGCCGGCGCTGACCAATCTAGTGGCGAACGGCAGGGAGGGCCAAAGAGGCGCTGCGTTGAAAGCACTACCGGCCATCGCTCCCATCCAGGCGTTGCCAATCCTGAGCAATGCCGTGGTGATTGGAAGCCCGCCCATCATGGGGACAGCTCTACGAGCCTTGAAACCCATGGCCCCGGAGCTCGCACTGAAAATGACGCTTGCCAAGCTGCACGAAGCCGACCCGCCGCGCCAGCTCGTGGCGCTGAGTGTAGCCGGAACGTACGACGTGGAGACCTCAGGAATTGCCGAAGCTCTCAAGTCTGTCGCCCAAGCCTCCGATCCTGAAGTCTCTCAACGCGCGAAGACGGTGATGCGCGACATGGTCCAAAAGCAGAAGGAGAGGCGCGGCCCGAATGTGCTGATTCCGAATGAGCCAAGTCACCAGGGCAAGCCTCTGGGCGAATGGTTAGGTATGTGGAAGGACGAATCCGGCCTTTCCACCAACGCCCTCGAAGCGCTGCGTCAGATGGGAACAAACATGATCCCTGCGCTGCTGGCGCGGCTCACCTACAAGGAGCCAGTATTCAATCTGGATGACTACGAGGTCGGAATGGGTGCAGCCCGCGCCCTCATTGCCCTGCGCGACGACGCCAAACCAGCCCTGCCCGCGCTCGCCGCGCTGATGGACCGCGACAGCGAAGACATCGCTCTGCGGGCAATGATTGCGACTTTGGGTACAGGCACAAACGCTTTCCCCTGTTTGATCAAGGGTTTCACGAACCGATTCCCGGTTGTGCGCAGCGAAGCCGCGCATTTCATTGCTGAATGGGGGGCGCCGTTCCCTGAGCAGCAGAAGCAGGCGATTCCCTGCATGATCGGGTTGCTGAGCGACCCTGACGAGGATGTCCGAAAGAATGCGACCAATAACCTGATGGAAGTTAACCCGCAAGCCGCCGCCAAGGCAGGGATCAGAGTCCAACGCGGCCCACGTCAACCGGGAGGAACCTCCCGCTAGGGATGGATAGTTGTCGCGTCCACCGGTGCTCTCGACCTCCTCCGTCCCATGAAGCGCCCTCCCTCCTCGCGCGTCAGGGCGCGGGTCGTGCTCGGAAAAACCTGGCGGGCTCGTTGGGAGCGAGCCACAGCTCGGCCGGCCACCAGGGATAATCATCCTGCAGCCACCCCGTCCAGTGGGTGAGGTCGGACGAAGTCTCGAGAACATAGGGGAACTCCACTTCGGCCGGCAACGACAGCCGCAAAGGTGCGCCCCCGCTCAACTCCAGCAGCAATCGTCCACGCAGCGAACCATCCGCGTCCACCCGCGCCAGCCGTCGGCGCGGTTCGCCATTGACGGAATCAAAAGCGCCAGCCATCACCAACACCCCGTCGCCCTGCCGCGCCATCGCCACGCTCGGCACGAGCAATTCCGGCCCCAGCGATCTTACAAACGTCGGACTGTTGAACCAGAACGGCCCGGTTTCTTGCAGCAAGGGCAACGCGCAGGTCAGCGGCGCGAAACTGCTGTCCCAGGAACCGTCCGCCAAAACGCGACCGACAATCACATGGTCGAGGTTGCCTGCTGCCCAGCCTGGCTTCCCAGAGCCCAGCACATATATGGCGGCGGAAAACAGGATTCGCCCATCCGGTTGAACGAGCAATTGCCGGACCTGGGACGAATAGGCTGAGACGGAAGGCGCGTTGCGAATGCGGAAGGTTGTATCCGTGGTCCCATTGGTGCCTAGCCGCCAAACGGCCAACCAGTTGGTCGTGTAAGCCCCGCCAACGAGGATCTTGCCCTCCGCCGTCATGGCCAGCGAGTAGGCAAGGTCGATGGTGCGCATCGTATTGGTGGAGCTGGAATCCACCAACCCAGCTTGGCTGAACCTTACCACGGAGACTTGAGCGGAGATATAGTTGCCCACAGAGATGTAGAACGTCCCCCCAGCGACAAGCTGTCCATCCGGTTGTTTAACCAGCGAATAAAGCGCCGAGGCATCTATTATCCGGCCTGGCCATGGCACCAGGGTCGGGGCGCGGAATGGAGAGGTGAACGTCGTGTCCACAACGCCATTGGTCAAAAGCTTCGCCAGATGCCGGCCATAGCGGCTGTTGACGTGAGTAAATTCGCCCCCAACCCACACGCTCCCGTCGCCTTGGGGAAGTAGGACGCGCACGAACGCGGGGCCGTTGGTGTTGACCACTCCCAGCCCGGGGTCGAATGACGAGTCAACGGAGCCATCTGCATTCAAGCGTGCCAGGCCGGCGCGGGGTGTCCCCGCCACGTTAGCAAAAGCCCCCGCGATGAGCACCTTTCCATCCGCTTGCACGGCCACCGCCGTCACGTCTGCATCGGGCCCCTCCCGCGGGGTAAAGCTCGTGTCCAACTCGCCATCGGGCAGAAGCCGTGCCACCCGGGAACGCGGCACTCCATGCACGCTGGAGAAGTCCCCCGCCAGGTAAACGCCTCCCGCCGGCGCATTGGCGATGGCTTCGACCACGCCAGCGACGCCGCGGGCCGGTGTCGTGGTAAAGTCCCCGTCGTTCAGAACCAGCAGCGCATTCGACCGCGGACCGATAGAGAGGTTGCTGCTGCCGCTGAGTTCGAGCCTGAACTGGCGAGTCGATTCATGCTGCGCATCGTCATTCACGGGAATGCACAACGCGTTCGTCGAGTAACTCGTTCCCGTCCCGTACCGAACCCACAGGCTTGAGACACCCAGGTCATTGCTGCTCCCGGTGATCGGCACGATCCTGACCTGCGCTTGCAGGTTGTTGGAAAGCGCCCCACTCCATCGAACTACCACCAGCGCGAACCCATCCTCCTCGACGGCTGAGAACTGGTCTTGTATGAACTCGATACCCGCATCGTTGTTCTGGATAGAGATGATAACCGAGGTGGGCTGGCCAAGGCTGAAGCCGCCCGTGGCATTGGTCAGGCGCAGGCTGAATTGTTCGGTGGCCTCGACGACGGCATCATCAAGAACTGCGACCGAAACGGTCTTGCTCCACTCGCCGGCCGCAAACGTCACGTTGGTGTTGAGCGGCAGGTAATCAGTCCCGGCGGTGGCCGTGCCGTCTTGCGTGAAGACCGTCACGCTCGCAGGCACGGACGCATCACCGTAGCGTCGCACCTCGAACGTAAGCACGGTGTTACTCTCCATGATGCTCACATTCGTCACGGTGAAGGCAAAGGTGAGTGGCCGGAATAGGCCTTCGGGCAGCAACTTCACCAGGTAGCGCTGATTGAAGCCATTGTAGCTGGCAAAATCCCCGCCAGCCAACCAACCCCCGGCGGGCACCGCCGCCAGGGCATTGATCGTCACCGAACCGCTCGAAGACGTCGCGACGAACCCCGTTCCCTGGTCAAAGCTCCAGTCGGCTGAGCCATCTGCCTTCAAGCGGCGCAGGCTCCGCACCGTGCTGCTGCCACTGGCAAAAGCCCCCGCCACCAGCACCCGGCCGTCGGGAGCGGTGCGAATGGCATCGACCGACTGCAGGGTTCCCAGCGAAGCGGCAGAATTGGAGATGCTAAACCCGGCGTCCAGCGACCCATCCGGGTCAAACCGCCACAGCGGCCCAACGCTCAGCAACCCGTAATACGCGCTCGCCAACCCTGCCACCGTCACACGCCCATCCGGCAAGAGATTCAAATCGCCCACGTAGTACGTGGATTGGTGATCCGCCGGCGGGATGAAATCCAGGTTCAGTGTGCCATCAGCGTGCAATCTGGTCAGCGTGCTGCCAAGGCCAAGGCCGAACAGGAAGAAGTCTCCACCTGGCGTTGCCTGGAGCCGACGCGCCACGACTTCTCCTGGCACCTGGTTCGTGAAGGCCGCATCAATAACCCCCGTCGCCGAAAGCTTGAGCAACACATCGTAGGTATCATAGTTGGCGGCCGGGAGCGTCGCTGCGCAGACTATGCTCCCATCGGCAAGCGCCGTAACGGCTTGCACTGTGACGCCGCCGTAGGCGTTGGTTGGCACGGCATCAAATGGACCGAAGCTGTTGTCCAGAATCCCATCACTGCCGAAGCGCGCCAGGGCGGGACGCCAGATCCCGTCCACGTGCTGGAAATACCCGGCCACCAGCAGCCTGCCCGTGGCATCCATTGCCACAGACATCAACTGGCCGTCCAGAGGCTGCGAATGCAGGAAGCTCCTTTCGAGCGTGCCATCCGCACGCAAGGTCGCCAGGTTCGGGCAGAACTGCCCGTTGACGTTGGTGAAGGTGCCCGCGATCACAGCCCCGCCATTGGTGAGCCCGAGGACCATCTGCACCGGACCATCCAACTGCACTATGAAGTTGGTGTCCGGCGCACCAGCCGTCCCCACCGGAGCGTCGGTGAGAGTGACCACCACGTTCGTCGATACGCCCAGGGCGGCCCCGTCGTTGGCCTGGGTCAACTGCACCTCGATGGTCTCTGGCCCATCTGTGACCCCGTCGCTGTAGATCGGAATGCTGATAAACTGACTGCGTTCACCGCGGGCGAAGCGCACCGTGCCGCTCGTCGCCTGATAATCCGTCCCTGCATGGGCTGAGCCGTCGCGCGTAGCAAAGGCAACAGTTTGCTCCAGGTCCGCCCCGCCGTGGCGCACCACCGGGATAATGGCGCGCAACGCATCCTCGCGGACTTGCACCGCAGGCACAGCCATTTCGATGACGCCCTGAGCGCAGCCGGGCGGCGGCAGCAGCCGGAGCAAGTAAGGGTGAGATTGGCCCTGCAACCCGCTAAACGAGCCGCCGACCACCACGCTCCCATCGAGTCCCGGCGCCACGGCTAGCGGCGACCACTCTCCGCCCATAGCCACGTCAAAGCAGAAGTCGAGAGTGCCGTCCTGCGCCAGCCGGGCAATCTTGCCCCGCGAAACACCGTTTACCCGGAGAAAAGTGCCGCTCACAAGAATCCTGCCATCCGGCTGCAGAGCTAGTGCGTAAACCGTGCTGTTCCACAGGAAGCCCGGCGATTCGAAAGTCACGTTGAACGCTGGATCTAGCGATCCATCGGAGTTGAATCGCACGAGGTGGGGTGTGGTAATGTCTATGCCATAATCGGCGTAGCCGGCGACCGCCGCCACCAGTCGCCCATCCGGCATGAGTAGCCCGCGGATCACGCGCTCACCGGGCGCCAGCCTGGCCACAAACGAGGCATCAACCGTGCCGTCAACGTTCAGCCGGACCAGGTTCGTCACCAACGCGCCGGCCAGGTTGGAAAATGTTCCGGATATGAACGGCTTGCCGTCCGTTTGCAGGGCCACCAGGGCAACTGAGTTAGTAGCGGCAAATGGGGATTGAAAAGCCGGGTCCACCGTTCCGTCGGGCAGCAACCGCGCCAAACGATTGCGAAGCAGCCCGCCCAGGTTTGTGAAGGTTCCAGTCACCCATACCAAGCCATTGGAACCCGCCAGACACGCAACCGAGCCACTCGCACTCAAACCACTTGGCGGAACGAAGCTCGAATCCAACGTGCCATCCACTTGCAGCCGTGCCAAGCCCGGGCAGGCCACCCCATTGGCATTCGAAAAGGACCCGGAGATCAATATTCGCCCGTCCACCAGTGGCTGAACACGAGTCGCCTCAGCGCTGAGCTGGGTGACAAAGCCTGCATCCACGACCCCATTGGTGCCAAGGCGTGCGATATACGGGCGTAGCGACCCGCTAATATTTGTGAAGGTCCCGCCAACGAGAATCTGCCCGTCGCTTTGAACCGCCACCGTCCGGACGAAGGCGTTGGGTCCGTTGCCAGTCGGGAACGTGGGATCCACCGTAACCCACTGCGCCGACACAGCCGTGGCCAAGGCCAGTAGGAGCGCCAGCCCAAGCCCTGGCCCCCCGCACCTCGGAGGCGTTGTCGGTTTAATCTGCAAGCACGAGCAGGGAGTAGTCTTGCCCTGCCAGGGAATTGGTTTCGCGGATGCCTTCATAACTCTCGCTGGCTAAGGCGTATCAAAGCTGAAAGATCGATTAATGTCAAGATCACCCTCGGGCCGGATCGGTTGTTTGCCTGCTGACCCCAATCGACCCGAAACTTTCAGACGGCTCACGCCCAATCCGCTTCGCTCGCTTCGTCATCCTTAATGCAAGATAAGCTCCAGCCTCCCTGGCTCCACTATGACCTGCAGTCGATCGGCGCGGGTAATGAGTGCCGTGTGCAGCGGTTATCAGTTCTTTATCCTCAGCCAAAAATCCACCGCCGGCCAGAACGCTAACCCCGAAAGGATCAATACAATCACGGACCCCACCCGCTGCAAATCGGTTCCCCGTCGCACAACCGGCAATACAAACACCATCGCTGCCGCCCCCATTGCCGCATAGGCCATCGACAGCGCGCAATCCCGCTCATCGCCCCTCCACACCGCAAGGCGAGGCAGCATCACCAGCAAGACAACATCCAACGCCACCCCAACCGCCAGTCGGGTCGAACGCAAGTTCGCATGTCGCGGGCCCCAGATCATCTCTTCACCCCGCCGTTCGTTCGAAAATCGTTTACCGAAACCCGCCTCAGCTCGATCGCGACCCCGAACATGTTCGTTTTTTCAGGTGGATAGGAGAGCCACGGAGCGGTTGCGCAATAGGTCACCACCAGGTTGCTCGCCGATAACCACATCGCATCAATGCCATCGCCAGCAACGCCACCCAACACGTTTCCCACCTTACCCAGCTCTTGTCCCGGGTGCCGCAAAGAAATCTGCGGCCAATATCCGGTCGTGTTGTAGCTGCACATTTCAAACACCGTCGCGATCCACTTCCCGTCAGGGGACACGATGTCTCGGCACGACATCATGTCCCAGTCCGATTCCGAGTCCGCTGCGCTGGCGTTCGATTCTGACTTGCCAGCACCCCGTTTAAGGACAATGCCAACGAACCGCCACTTGTTCTCGAACTCCTCAATCGAAACCGAACTCAATCCACTGAGCGGATCACCGACAATAACCCCATTCGTCTCCACCCCCAGGATCGCGACGCAATGGTCCTGCAGGGCTTTGAACTGTAGGACCGCCACGGCCAGCCCGGCGCTCCTAAGTTCGTTAACGTCTCTGAACCCACGGTACTCCACTACCAATCCATCGCTGCCGTAGCGTCTCTGCAACGCTTTGGCCAGCGCGTCCGGCTCTGTGCCCGTCAGGGAACTGGAGTGAGACAAAATCGCAATCTCCCCTTCCTCGGCCGGAAAACCAAGCTTGCGCAGCACCGTAACCGCCGCTGCGGGTCCGCAGGTGTAATCGTTGCTTTGCCGACAAACTCCGTCCGCACCGATGCGCGTTTTCAACCCGGCCAGGTAGCTGCGGTTGAATGCTGGGGCAAGGAAAGGCACGACGGACATCGCGGTTAGCACGATCATCAGTATGCACACCACCACCCGGTTGCGTTTCTGAGGCAGCCGGGCCAAAGGTGCGCTCAACACCATCGTCGCGACGAAGTTGAAACTGACGAATCTGCTCCTCCCGATCATCATCCATGAAATCGGTGGAACCTGGGCCACACGCGGTTCGAAGATCGCGAGGCAGTAAAGCAAGATAAGCCCCAGCGGGAGGAAATAACCAACCATCCAATACGGCTTTGGCAGCTTTGAAGACCAGCGCCCAATCAAAAACGCCAGGAGTGCAATCGCAGCGACAACCACCGACTCAAGCCACGGCGTCAATATGCCGTCTCTCATTCTTGTTCCTTCAGTCCATCCGATAGAAGCACCAGGCCCTCCTGCAACTCACGGAAAAATGCACCACTACGGCGTGCGGATACGGTAGAACCGTCTCGGAAGATTATTGGTTTCCAGCAGCCGAGTCTCGCCGTTGGTCCCGCTGTAGGCGGCCAGCGGGGCCCAATTGGCCAGATCGCTAGAGGACTCCACGATGTTGCTTCGTCCCGGACACAGGACAAAACTGAGTTCCAGTGCGTTGTTCGTCAAGGATCGTAAGCTGGTGAAGCTTGGTCGGGTGTCCAGGGTCCCTCCCATTAGCGCGGAAAACCTGTGGAGCTTGCATCTGCAAAAGACCGCATCCGGATCCTGGTCATCACCGGCCAGGACCTCATAGCTCGTATCTGCCAAGTTCACTTGCGGCCAATCAGCGGGAACCGCCCGGCTTTTGTCGGAGGGACAGAAAAGCACCACCGGCCAGCCAAACATAGGCGACCCGTAGCCGTTCGTCATCACCAGCAGGCTGGTCGGCATATGCCCGTCATGCGCGAGTGACCATAACGTTCCGAACAGCTGAACCTGCTTCAAATGGTTGATGCAATTGAGCTCCAGCCAATACTCGTTGGTGAGGGTGGCTTGCATCGAGGGATCAACCACCAGCCGCGCTTGGCTTGAAGCGCTTGCCCCCAGGCGGTTGCTGATTAGGACGCTGTAGTAATCCGAACTGCTCGCTTGCGCGTTTTGGATTTGGAACGCCGCGTTGGTCTGCCCGTCAAGGTTCGTGACCGCGAAAGTTCCGACGATATTCGTGACCCATCTCTCGCCGCCGGTGTCGAACGTAACATTGGTTTCGTAGTACAGTCGCTCCCGCCTCCACTGGTAGCCGACGGGCAAAAGAGCATCCGGCGCGATTCGCACTTCGAACCGAATATCCGAATTGGGGGTCGCCATCTGCCCCACCGGCGGGGCGGTAATGGCCGGCCATCCGCCCCGGTAACCGGCTACTTCTTGCACTGACCCATCAGCCAGCGCCTGATGGTTGTGGACCCGGCACCGGCAGCAGACATCGCCAGGCTCGTTCCAGTTAGCTTGAGTCACCCACTCGTAATCGATTCCCCCCCAGTCGACTGCACTCCAGTTCGTCTGCGCCTGGTGCGCGAGATTGGCTGGACAATAGAGCAGGCTCGGCAGCGCCAGTTCGTTCGTGAAATCCTGAAATCCCGAAGGATACCCCTCTCCATTGTCGGCCGCCCAAGTTCTGCCAGCCAAGATAATGTGTTTGAGATTGTTGAGGCAGCCGATGGAGTTCGCTTCTTGCTTGGCCAGATCCAAGGCCACCATCGGCCAAGGCACGACTTCCCCCCGGAGTAAAAGGCTCGCCCCGACAAAGCAGAGCACAGCCATTGCATAAAGCGCGCCTTTCCTCCCATCCTTGGTCAACAAAGTTGGATTCACCTCGCGCTGCCTCATCGACCTCGTCGGATTCATTCTCAGCCGCACTGTGGCAGAACGGATGAGGACATCAAGCACCCTCTGCAACCACACCATGCCCTCTACTTGAATCCGCTACCCCCAACTGGCCTCCATAACACCTCCAACTCCAAATTACGGCCGGTAATCGCAACGCGCACAGGCGGACGGCCCTCCCTGTTGAAAGCCAGCGGGTGTCGCGTCTCCCGTTAGCTGCCGGTCCGGCCAGCCGGCGCAAGTTCGACATATTGTCGCCTCGTTTTTGCTTGCCCCGCTGAGCTTCCGTCGATATTGTTTGAGCCATTCTAATCGCGTCGCGCGGAGAACACAGCCGGTCCAGTCGCACATCAAACAAAACACGAGAGGAAATGATATGAGACCTAAAATCCAAGTCCTCAAACTGGCCGCTCTCCTGCTTGCCATCTCGGTTCACTCATTGCTGGCAACGCCGCCAAACACCGGCGTTCAAGGGCAGGCGTTCTTTTATGTGCCCGGGGTCTGGCTTGAGATAGAACCGGGGCTCTGGATAGGCGATGGAGGCTTCACGGTGCCAATGGCCACCTCATTCACGATCTTCCAGGCGCATTCAAACCGCGAAATAGGACATTTTGCCACGGACGCGGGCGGTGCCTTCGAGGTGTCGTTGCCTCCCGGCAAATACCTCCTCGTGCCCCATACACTCTTCGGCTTCGTTCCGCAGAGCTCATTAGAGTTCGTCGTCACAGCCAAGCATTACACGCAGGTAGAAGTTTTCTACGAAATGACCCCGGTTATAGGCACGCCACTATCACCGTGAAAATCAAATGAAAAGCCTCAAGACCTTAGCTATCCTTTGCGTCGCCGTACTGGCTGTTTGCTCCCCGGGAGCCACAGCACGCGCCGCGGGGCATCACCAGTCCGGCATCATCGGACGAGTCCAAGTCGAGCAGTCCAGTCTGCCCTTTCTTTGGCAGGTAAGAGTCAGCACTGATACCGGCGAATTCGTTACAGCGCTTCAGACCGATGCCGAGGGACAATTCGTCGTCAACTTGAAACCGGGCACGTATCGTTTGACGCCGTTTGTTCCTCTGTGGTGGATCGGTCTCGACGGAGAGCGGTTGTATTCCGAGTTTACCGGGCCCCCTGTTCACGTGGCCGTTGCCAAGAAGGATTTTACGGTGGTCGAACTGCCCCTTCGCTTGGGTTGGCCGCAGCTGCCAGGCTGGCCGCCAGGATGGGATCTCGAAATACAGCCCTAACTTCCGAGAAAACATCGCACCGCTGAGATTGGCATCGGCAAGATAAAACCAACATGAAACACCTGAAAACCTTCGCAACCCTCTGCCTCGCCTCGCTGGTCGTCTGTTCCCCAGGAGCCACGGCACGCGCCGAGGGGCATAATCAGTCGGGTATCGCCGGGCAGGTGGTTTGGGCAACATGGTCACCGGAGATGCAGACGCCAGTTCAGTGCTTCGTCAGCATCGTCAGCGATTCTGGGAAAACCATTGCTACGCTGGAAACCGATGCAAACGGCTCATTCCGCATCGCGTTGAAGCCGGGCACCTACTTTCTGACACCCTTCTGGCCTCAGCCGGAACCTATTACGCTTGTGGGACCGACACAGCGGATCACGGTACAGAAAAAGGATTACACGGAGATTGTGATGCCGTTCACCTTCTTCGACGACTGGGGCGGGTTGGAAGATTGGAGCGCTGGCGGAGATGGGTGGATAGAGCCCTGGTTACCGTGATGGTGCCCCGAAATCCGCGCTTAGCCGAAGTCGGCACTCACTCCGACACCAACCGATAAAACCTCGGGCTCCCCGGAGGCGGCACGCTCACCCTGTTTCGACCACCAGAGCACTGCGGCACGTTGGTAAGTGTTTCCCAACCAGACGCGCCGAGGCCGGAACTGTGCTGCACCAAGAACGCCGCAGTCGGTGCAGGCCAGGAAAGCTCGACAGAGGCACTGCCCGTCAGCCCGATACCAAGCCGAAACGAGTCTGGAACTCCGAGCGAATACACGAACACACCCATCGGCACGGTAGCAAGGTACGCGTATGCGCCCGAAACCGCGACCCCGTGTGCGCCACTCAGATCCTCCATGTTGAACGCGTATGCAACCTCCACCGGATTGCTGGGGTCGGTAACGTCGCAAACGCTCAACCCACCTCCGCGAATAGCCAGATAGGCATAATTTCCCGCGACCGCAACATCAACCACTGGGCGCGGGACACCGTGGCCAACGCTGACAGGGTTGGGTGCCACGGCAACATCATAGATTCGCAAGCCATCGTTGTAGTTCGCCAAATAGGCGTAATTCCCCACCACGGCCACCCGAAAAGCAGTCCCACCGTCGGATATATGACCGGCGCTCAAAGGCTGCGTCGGGTCCGCCACATCGTAAATGCGCAGACCGTCGGC
>Ga0315271_10001898_pt1 | contig 12885 bp, 10 predicted proteins | sample C3_top_MG_FD_204664 | JGI IMG/M metagenome (GOLD analysis project Ga0315271, IMG submission 204664) | Sediment microbial communities from Yellowstone Lake, YNP, Wyoming, USA - C3_top | ecosystem: Environmental > Aquatic > Freshwater > Lake > Sediment | place: USA: Wyoming | collected 2017-08-01 | reverse complement strand
GCGCCACCTCCAGCGCCTTCTCGCGCAGGTTGTGGGCCTTCTCGATGTTGAGGGCGAGGATCTGGTAGGCCACCTCGCGCTCCGGCACCAGCAGCGCCAGCACCGCCTTCGCGCCCAGCTCCTTGAGCGCGGTGAGCCGGTGGCCGCCGTTGGGCGTCAGGTACCGGCCGTCCGGCTCGCGGACCACGATGATGGGGTCGAGGTAGCGGCGTGTCTTGTCCATGGCGATGGTGAGCCGTCGCACGTGCGGGTCGGAGACGTCGCGCTGGAACGAGGTCCGCTCCACCTGGTCGACGGGGAGGGCGGTGAGCAGCAGGGCGTGGCCGCCGAGCGGCTCGCGGTAGATGGCCAGCACCGAGCCCCCGCCGGCCTCGACGGCGGCGGCCAGCGCGACGATCTCCGGCGGCGGGCTGTCGAGGCGGAGGTCCTTGGCGGTCAGCTCGGTCGGCTTGAGCTTGACGCCCTTGCGGGCGCGCGGTGTGCCGGACCTGGTAGGTGGGCGCTTCCTGGTGGCCATGCGGGGAGTCTAATGCGTTAGACTGCCGCCCTCCATGCCCACGCTGATCGAAGAGTTGACCCCGCGCGGCCTCGTCTCCGACTCCACCCCCGGCCTGAAGGAGCGGCTCGAGCAGGGGCCCATCACCGGCTACGTCGGCTTCGACCCGACCGCCGACTCGCTCCACGTCGGCCACCTGCTCCCGGTCATGGCCCTCTCCTGGCTGCAGCGCACCGGCGGCACGCCCATCATGGTGGTGGGCGGTGGCACCGGCATGGTCGGCGACCCCTCCGGCAAGCGCAGCGAGCGGCCGGTGCTCACCGTCGAGGAGATCGATCGCAACGTCGCCGCGGTGCGCGCCCAGCTGGAGAAGTTCCTGCGCTTCGACGGCCCCAACGCCGCGCTGGTGCGAAACAACGCCGACTGGCTCCGCCCGCTCGGCCTGATGGAGTTCCTGCGCGACGTCGGCAAGCACTTCACGGTCAACTACATGCTCGGCAAGGACTCGGTGAAGAACCGCATGGAGGCGGGAATCTCCTTCACCGAGTTCAGCTACATGCTGGTCCAGTCCTACGACTTCTGGCACCTCTGGAAGGCCGATCGCTGCGAGCTGCAGATGGGCGGCAGCGACCAGTGGGGCAACATCACCGCCGGCACCGAGCTCATCTCGCGAAAGGAGGGGAAGGGCGTCCACGGGCTGGTGGTGCCGCTGCTCACCACCGCCTCGGGGGCCAAGTTCGGCAAGACCGAGGAGGGAGCGGTCTGGCTCGACCCGCAGAAGACCACCCCCTACAAGTTCTTCCAGTTCTGGCTCAACACCGACGACCGCGACGTGGAGCGGGTCCTCAAGTTCTTCTCCTTCAGGCCGCTCCCCGAGGTCGAGGCGCTGCTGGCGAGCCAGGCGGCCGACCCCGGCAAGCGGGCGGCGCAGCGGGCGCTGGCGGAGGAGATGACGGCGCGTGTCCACGGCGACGAGATGCTGCGCGGCGTGCTGGCGGCCAGCCGCGTGCTCTTCGGCGGCACCGACCTGAAGGGGGCCGGCGCCGAGGTCTTCGAGGTGCTGCGCCGCGAGATCCCGGCGGCCGAGCTGCCGCGCGCCGAGCTGGCGACGCTGGGCGCGGCCGACCTGCTGGTGAAGGTCGGGCTGGCCTCGTCGCGAGGCGACGCCAAGCGCGGCATCCAGGGGAAGGGCTTCTCGCTCAACGGCGCGCCGCTCGCCGACGCCGAGCTGAAGCTGGCCGACGCCGACCTGCTGGCCGGGCGGTACGTGTTGCTGCAGAAGGGGAAGCGCAACTATGCCCTGCTGGTGGTCGGGTAGGCGAGACCCGTCCCGCTTCGGCCGGGCGGCGCAGGTATACGCCCCAGATGTGAGCGCTCCACCTTCACCTCCCGGTGCTAGCCTACCGCGGCATTCGAGCGTCCCGGATGAGCGCTGACTGGTATTCCGGGCCCGCAGACCCGCAGTCCAGGAGACTCGACATGACCCGATCGAAGACGTGGTGGGCGCCAGGGCTGCTGGCCGTGACGCTGGCCGGCACGATGGGCTGCCAGGGAACGCCCGCGCCCGTGGCGCCGGCCGCTCCCCCGCCACCTGCCGCCAGGCCGGCGGCGCCGGCCGGGACGCTCGACCGCACCGTGCTGCCCATCCCCGAGCCGGTCTACCCGCCCATCACCGAGCTCGACGCCCGCAAGGTGAAGCCCCCGCCGCGCTTCGAGGTGAAGGCGCCGGAAGGCGCCCCCAACGTGGTGATCATCCTCATCGACGACATGGGCTTCGGCATCCCCAGCACCTTCGGCGGGCCGGCCCACATGCCGACCGCGGACAAGCTGGCCAGCGAGGGGCTGCGCTACAACCAGTTCCACACCACCGCCCTCTGCTCGCCGACGCGCACCGCCCTGCTCAGCGGCCGCAACCACCACAGCAACAACATGGGGTCGATCGCCGAGACCGGCACCGGCTTCCCCGGCAACACCGGCCAGCGGCCGGACAACGTGGCGCCGCTGGCCGAGATGCTGCGGCTCAATGGCTACAGCACCAGCTTCTACGGGAAGAACCACGAGACCGCGACCTGGGAGATCAGCCCCTCCGGCCCGACCACGCGCTGGCCCAACCGCTCCGGCTTCGACGAGTTCTACGGCTTCATGGGCGGGGAGACCAACCAGTGGGCGCCGCTCCTCTACCACAACCAGACCATGGTCGAGCTGCCCAAGGACCCCAAGTACCACTTCATGAACGACATGACGAACCACGCCATCGCCTGGGTGCAGTACCAGAAGTCGCTCACCCCGGACCGCCCCTTCTTCATGTACTTCGCGCCGGGCGCCACCCACGCGCCGCACCACGTGCCGAAGGAGTGGATCGCCAAGTACAAGGGGAAGTTCGACAAGGGCTGGGACGCCCTGCGGGAGGAGACGCTGGCGCGCCAGATCAAGCTCGGCGTGGTGCCGGCCGGGACCAGGCTCGCGCCCAAGCCGGAGGCCATCAGGGACTGGGTCACGCTCTCCGCCACCGAGAAGAAGCTCTTCACGCGCCAGATGGAGATCTACGCGGCCTTCGCCGAGTACACCGACACCGAGATTGGCCGGCTCATCGACTCGCTCAAGGAGACCGGCCAGTTCGACAACACGCTGGTCTTCTACATCCTCGGCGACAACGGCTCGAGCGCCGAGGGTGGCATGAACGGCATGTTCAGCGAGATGACCTACTTCAACGGCGTGCAGGAGAAGGTCGAAGACATCATGAAGCACTACGACGACCTGGGCGGGCCGATGTCCTACCCGCACATGGCGGCGGGCTGGGCCGTGGCCGGTGACGCACCGTTCACCTGGACCAAGCAGGTGGCCGGGAGCTTCGGCGGCACGCGCAACGGCATGGTGGTCCACTGGCCCAAGCGCATCAAGGCGAAGGGGGAAGTGCGCTCGCAGTTCCACCACGTCGTCGATGTGGCCCCGACCATCCTCGAGGCAGCCGGCCTCCCGGAGCCGAAGAGCGTCAACGGGACCGTCCAGCGGCCCATCGAGGGAGTCAGCCTGGCCTACACCTTCGAGGACGCGAAGGCCGAAAGCCGGCACAAGGTCCAGTACTTCGAGATCTTCGGCAACCGCGGCATCTACGCCGACGGATGGCTGGCCGGGACCCTCCACCGCGCGCCGTGGGAGATGAAGCCGCGCGCGCCGCTGCTCGAGGACACTTGGGAGCTCTACGACACGCGCGCCGACTTCAGCCTGGTCGATGACCTGGCCGCGAAGAACCCGGCCAAGCTGAAGGAGCTGCAGGAGCTCTTCATGAAGGAGGCGGTCAAGTACAACGTCCTCCCCATCGACGACCGGGTCATGGAGCGGCTCGACGCCAAGCTGGTCGGGCGGCCGGATCTCATGGGTGACCGAACCTCGCTGACGCTCCACGCCGGCATGACCGGGATGTCCGAGAACGCCTTCATCAACGTGAAGAACCGCTCGGTGACCATCACAGCCGACCTGGAGATCCCGAAGGGTGGCGCCAACGGCGTCGTCCTCTGCCAGGGCGGCCGGTTCGGCGGGTGGAGCCTCCACCTCAAGGGCGGCCGGCCCGTCTACTCCTACAACTTCCTCGGCCTGCAGCGGACCACCATCGCCGCCACGCAGGCGGTCCCGCCCGGCAAGGCGACCGTGAAGATGGACTTCGCCTACGACGGCGGCGGCCGGGCCAAGGGCGGCCTGGTGACGCTCACCGTGAACGGCAAGAAGGTGGGCCAGGGCCGGATCGAGCGGACCCAGCCGGGGATCTTCTCGGTCGACGACGCCGCCGACGTCGGAGAGGACGAGGGAACACCGGTGGTCGAGGACTACCAGCCCCGCGACTCGAAGTTCACTGGCGCTATCAAGAAGGTGGTGGTCGAGGTGAAGGCCATGGGTGAGGGCGACAAGGCCGAGGCGAAGAAGGCGGCGGGGGAGGCCGCCCGGAAGCTCGAGGAGACGAAGTAGGAACCTCGCGGTGGCCGGTCGTGATGGCGGGCTCCTCGTCCCCGGCTCCGGCCCGGGACGCGGGGCCCGCGCCCATGTCAGCGGTGTCCTAGCGCTGCTCCCCGGCCGGGCCCGGCGCCACGCGGACCAGGCCGACCACGCGCGCGCTGGCCTCGACGATCTCGAGGGTCCGGCCGCCGCTCTGCAGCCGGGTCCCCGGGAGCGGGATGCCACCGGCCAGCTCGATGCAGAGCCCGGCGATGGTGGTCCAGCCCTCGCCCTCGGGCAGGTCCAGGCCGAGCTCGCGGTTGACGTCGCGGATCGCAGCCGACCCCTTGAGCAGGGCGCTCCCGTCCGGCTCGAGGCGCAGGGCCCCCTCCGACCGCTCGTCCTCGCTGGCGAGGTCACCCACCAGCTCCTCGACCAGGTCCTCGAGCGTGATCAGGCCGGCCACCCCGCCGTGCTCGTCGACCACGATGGCGATCGGGACCCGCCGGCGCTGCATCTCGTGGAGCACGCGCCCCGCCCCGGTGGTCTCGGGGACGAAGAAGGCGGGCCGGAGGATGTCGGCCAGCACAACCTCCGCTCGGGCCCAGGCCAGGGCCAGCACGTCGCGCATGGTGATGTAGCCGACCACGTTGTCGAGGGTCCCGTCGTAGACCGGCATCCGCGAGAAGCGGGCCGCCAGCACCACCTTGCGAAGGTCGGCCTGGTTGGAAGAGAGCGGGACGGCCACCACCCGGTTGCGCGGCACCATCACCGCCGCCGCGGTCAGGTCACCGAAGTCGAGCGCCCGCGCCGCGATCTCGCTGCTCCGGGCATCGAGCGAGCCGGCCTCGGCCGCCTCCTCGACCAGCTGCTGCAGCTCCTCGGTGGAGAGACGCGCCTCGGTGAAGGAGGTGGCGTCGCCGAAGGGCCTCAAGACCAGGTTGGAGCTGGCGGTCAGCAGCCAGACCAGCGGCCGCCCCAGCCAGGCCAGCGCCTGCAGCGGCCGCGCCACCAGCAGCGCGTAGCGCTCCCCGGAACGAAGCGCCAGCGACTTGGGCACCAGCTCGCCGAAGATGATCGAGAGGTATGAGATCCCGGCGATGACGATGGCCAGGGCCACGTCGGTGGAGGTCGCGACGCTCCAGCCCAGTCCCTGCAGGGCGAGGGCGAGCCGGGTGGAGAGCGAGGCGCCCGAGAAGGCGGCCGCCGAGGCCCCGACCACGGTGATGCCGACCTGCACGGTGGCGAGGAAGCGCTCGGGGACATGGCGCAGCGCCTGGACCGCCCCGGCCCCGCTCCGCCCCTCCTCGACCAGCTGCTGCAGGCGGCTCCTGCGGACCGAGATGATGGAGATCTCGGCGCCGGCGAAGACGCCGTTCACGCCGATCAGCAGCAGGATGACTGCCAGCTCGAAGAGCATGACCGGCGCTACCCCTGGCCCTCTTCCATCAGCTCCTGCACCCGCTCTATCGATCGGGCCTTGCCGGTGGCCTCGTCGATGTCGACGATGGCCCCCTGCAGGTGGACCTCGCGCCTGGCTGGCTCGAAGGCCATGGGGCGCTGGGTGGTGAACCGCTCCAGCACCAGCTCCTTGCGGACGCCGATGATCGAGTCCCACGGCCCGCACATGCCGACGTCGGTGATGAAGGCGGTCCCGCCCGGGAGCACCCGCTGGTCGGCGGTCTGCACGTGGGTGTGGGTGCCGAGCACCGCCGAGACCTTGCCGTCGAGGAACCAGCCCATGGCGTTCTTCTCGCTGGTGGCCTCGCAGTGCATGTCGACGAGGATGCAGGTGCAGCCCTCCTTCCTGAGCGCCGCCAGCTCCTCGATCACCACGCGGAAGGGGTCGTCGAGCGTCTTCATGAAGACCCGCCCCTCCAGGTTGATGACGCCGAGCTTGCGGCCGTCGGGGGTGGTGGCGACGCCGCGGCCGCGCCCCGGGGCGCCGGGCGGGTAGTTGGCCGGGCGGAGCAGCCTGCTGCCGGGCCTGTCGAGGTAGGGGACGATCTCCCGCTTCGACCAGATGTGGTTGCCGCTGGTGAGCAGGTCGACCTCGGCGGCCAGCAGCTCGTCGGCCAGGTCGGGCGTGACACCGGCGCCGGAGGCGACGTTCTCGGCGTTGGCCACCACCAGGTCGAGGCCGTGGCGGGAGATGAGGCGCGGCACCAGCCGCTGCACCGCCTGCCGGCCAGGCTTGCCGAAGACGTCGCCGAGGAAGAGGACCTTCACGGATTGACCTGCCTTGGAAAGAGGAGCGTCTCGAGCTCGGTCACGATGGCGTCGAGCGGGACGTCGTGCGGCTCGCTGGGGAGTTCGGGGCGGAGCTGGGCCGCGTAGGCCACGCCGACGCGGGCGGCGCCGAGGGCCTGCTTGAGGGTGACGTCGTAGTAGCCGCCGCCGCGACCGAGCCGGAAGCCGTCGCGGGAGAAGCCGACGCCGGGGATGACGAAGCAGCCGATCTCGGCGAGCGGGACGAGGCGTGCGCCGGGCGGGGGCTCCCCGGCGCCGAACGGACCGCGCACCAGGTCGCCCGGATCGCAGGCTGCGAAGCCGAGGAGCCGCTCGCCGGGCACCCCCCGCGGGAAGGCGACCCGGCCGCCGCGGGCCAGCACGGCACGGGCCAGCGGCCAGGCGTCGACCTCGGTGCCGAGCGGCGCGTAGAGGCCGACCGTGGCGGCCTCCCGGAATGGCCCGAAACCCGAGAGTCGCTCGGCGATCAGTGCCGAGCGCGCCTGCCGCTCCCCGGGCGTGAGCCGGGCGCGTGCGGCGATCAGCTCGGAGCGGAGTTCCCGCTTGCGGGCCTTGGGGTCGGGGGTCATCGGGGGGCGCATCGTACGCCAGCAGGGCAAAAAAAAGCCCCCCGCGTGGGCCGTGTGCATCGGTGGCTTGGACCTCTGTCTCCAGAGGTGGGGCTCCCGTGTACCGAACCGGCGCCGTAGGCTTCTCCCTCTGCTGCGGTGGGAGCTTGCACATGGCACTGGCCAGGAACCCATCTTCACTACAAGTCGGCCCAAACGACACGAGGCCAATCACGAACCCGGCAGGGGGCAAGGCATTGCTGGCTGGGAAAGAGCGCAAGCTCTCGAAATCACGGAGCTTTTCTTACAATTCACATCCTAGGCTTCCGCTCCGGGCCTGTCAAGCACGGGGTGGCCGCAGGGGGTAGAATCGCGAAATGACGGCCATTCTCCGGTTCCTGCTGGCGACGCTGCTCTTCGGCGAAGCGGCCCAGGCCGCCCCCGGGCCCGGCGGTGAGTACGAGTCGCCGCTCGGGCGAGTCCGGCTCGAGGGCGACGGGACCAGCTACCGCGCCACGCTGCTCGAGCCGGCCGGCCCCTGCCGGTTCACGAAAGGTGAACAGGTGCTGCGGGCCACGCTGCTCGACGACTCCCTGGCCGGCGAGGTGCGGCTCTGCCAGACGGGCTGCGCCGCCCCCGAGGCCTGGGCCAAGGGGGTCCTGCTGGTGGGGCCGAAGGGGCTCTCCGGCGCCGTCCACCTGGCGCCAGGCTGCACGGCGCCGGTCGGCAAGAAGGGCGGCATCACCTTCACCCGCGCCGCGCCGCCACGGGTGGCCGGAAGCGGCACCCCCGGGGTGACGCCGCCCCCGCCCGGCCGGAGCGCCACCGAGCGGGCTCGCGCCGCCCTGCGTGACGGCGCCACCTGGCTCGGCGAGGGGAACTTCGAGAAGGCCCGGGAGCGGTTCGAGGAGGCGGTGGCGCTCGACCCGCGCCTGCCCGAGGCCTACAACGGCGTCGGGGTGACCTGGCGGATGCGCGGCGACTTCCCGGCGGCGCTCGGCTGGTACAAGAAGGCGCTGGGCGTCGATCCCGACTTCGGAGACGCCTACTACAACATGGCCTGCGTCTACGCCGTCGCCGGCCAGCCCGAGCTGGCGCTCCGCTATCTGCAGATCGCCGCGGTCAATGGCTACGCCACCGCCGAGGGGATCGGCGAGGACCCCGACCTGGCCAGCCTGCGCGACCTGCCGGCCTACCAGGCGCTGGTCCGCGCCAGGATGTGACCAGTGCCTCGACGGCTCATCATGCACGCGGCTGAACCCTGATGGGGATCCTCTTCGCCGGTTACGAGCTCGAGGCCCTCATCGGCCAGGGGGGCATGGCCGACGTCTACCGGGCCAGGGCGCTGGGCGGCCCGCGCGCCGGCCAGCTGGTGGCGGTCAAGCAGCTCAAGGCGGAGCTGGCCAAGGACCCCGAGTACGTCGAGCTCTTCCGCCAGGAGGCGCTCGTCACCCAGCGCCTCCACCACCCGGCGGTCATCGACGTCTTCGACGCCGGCGTCGAGGACGGGCGGCCCTTCCTGGCGATGGACCTGGTGGACGGCCAGAACCTGCGCCAGATCCTCACGCAGTGCGCGCTGCGGAGCATCCTGCTGCCCATCGACTTCGGCGCCTACCTCGCCCACCAGCTGGCCCTGGCCCTCGACCACGCCCACGCCGGCGTCGATCGCGAGGGGCGGCCGCTCGGCATCGTCCACTGCGACGTCTCGCCGTCCAACGTCTTCATCTCGCGGCTCGGGGAGGTGAAGCTGGGCGACTTCGGGGTGGCGCTGACGCCCGGCGCCTCGAAGGGGGCGCGGCAGGGGGCCTTCGGGAAGATCCACTACCTGGCGCCGGAGCAGCTGCGCGGCGGGCCGCTCACGCCACGCACCGACCTCTTCGCGCTCGGCGCCGTCCTCTTCGAGCTGCTCACCAACGAGCGCGCCTTCCCCGGCACCACCGTCGACGAGGTGGGGCAGCGCATCCTCTCCGGCCAGCTGCGGGCGCCCTCGGAGGCGCGGCCGGAGGTCGACTTCGAGCTCGACGCCCTGACGCTCCACTGCCTCGCCCCCGACCCGGACGACCGCTGGGAGAGCGCCGCCGCCTTCGCGGCGGCCATCGAGACCCGCTACGATCCGGCCGTGGGCACGCCGCTGGCGATCGCGGCGGTGGTGCGGGGGCTCTTCGGCGCGACGCGGGCGTAGGTGGCGGGTGCCGGCGGCGGCCGGCTACTGGGCCGGCGTGCGACGGGTGCGCCTGGCCGCCCCGGTGGCGAGGTGGGTCACGCCGCGACCCTTGACGCCGAAGGCGGCGAGGAAGTCGCGCACCACGGCCGCGCTGAGCCGCTTGAGCGCCGCCGGCTTCAGGTCCTGCGCCGGCAGCCGGGCGCCGGCCATGGTGCCGTGCCCGCCGGCCGAGCCGCCGCGCGGCTCGATCACCTCGCGGATCAGCTTGCCGGCGTTGGCGCGGCGGTCGGTGGTGCGGACCGAGTAGTAGAGGTCACCCTCGAAGGTGCCGAAGGCGAGCGACCAGCGGATCCCCTCGAGGTAGAGGAAGCGCTCCGCCACCTCGGCCACCATGTCCGGCGCGTAGAGCGGGCCGAGCGGCAGCACCACGGCGTGGTCGTGGACCTGGGCCTTCTCGATGGCGGTGCGGGAGAGGGCGAAGTACTCGCGCGAGAGGGGCGGGTGCTCGATCTGCCCCATGGCGTCCTTGTCGGCGCGCGGGAAGAGCCAGAGGTAGGCCTCGACGTCCTGGGGCGTGGTGTGCCGGCCCAGGTCGCGGGTGTCGGCCTTGATGCCGTAGAAGAGCGCGGTGGCGATGGCTGGCGGGACCTCGAGCCGGCTGGCCCGCAGGTACTCGACCACCACCGTGGAGGTGGCGCCGATGGGGCCGCCCACGTCGGCCACGGCGGCCAGCCTGGTCTCGGCGCGCACCGGGTGGTGGTCGATGACCACGTCCGGGAAGTGGCGCTTGGGCAGGGAGTGGTTCCCCTGCTCAGGCTGGGTGTCGACCAGGCAGATCATGTCGTAGTCGTCGAAGACCACCCGGGAGATCGGCACCACCGGGAGCTTGAGCTCGCGGATCAGGGCGCGGTTCTCGGCGCGCCCCACGATGCCGCCATAGGCCACCTGGGCGTCGACGCCGGCCAGCTCGCCGAGCAGCCAGGCCAGCGCCACCCCGGAGGCGAGCGAGTCGGGATCCGGGTTGTCGTGGGTGAGCACCAGCGCCCGGCGGTGGCCCTTGGCGAAGGCGACGAGCTTGTCGAGCTTGGCCGCGGCCGCCGCCGCGCCACCCGCGCGCGGGTGGAGCGACATGCGGTGGGCGCGCACGGGGGCGCGAGGGGGCGGCGCCTCGAGGTGCGCGGAACGGGCGGTGGGTGACTTCATGAGATCAGGGACCTCAGCACCGAGAGGTTCTCGCGGAAGCGCAGGTCGGTCTCCAGGAAGGCGGGGACCCTGGCGAAGCGGACGTCATTGACCAGCCGGCGGAAGGGCGAGAGGCCGAGCATCCCCTCGCCGATGTGGTCGTGGCGATCGACGCGCGAGCCGAGCCCCTTCTTCGAGTCGTTGAGGTGGAAGGCGTGCACCAGCTCCAGCCCGAGGGTGTCGTCGAGCCTGTCGATGGTGCTGGCGTAGCCGGCGTCGCTGGTCAGGTCGTAGCCGGCGGCGAAGAGGTGGCAGGTGTCGACGCAGACCCCGACGCGGCGGCGCTGCGCGGCCGGTATGGCGGCGCGGATGGCGGCCAGCTGCTCGAAGGTGTGGCCGAGGCTGGAGCCCTGGCCGGCGGTGGTCTCGATGAGCAGCTTCACCTTGCCGGGGGCCGCCTGGAGCGCCTCCGCCATCCCCTCGGCGGCCAGCGCGAGCCCGGCGTCCTCGTCGGGGTTGGAGCCGGGGTGGAAGACCAGGGCGAAGAGCCCGAGCTGCTCGCAGCGCCGCAGCTCGTCGGCCAGCGCGGCCCAGCTCTTGCGCCGGATCTCGGCGTCGGCGCCGGCGGCGTTGATGAGGTAGCTGGCGTGGGCGGCGGCCGGGAGGCCGGTGCGCTTCGCCTCGGCGCGGAAGCGGGCGATCTCCTCGGCCTCGAGCGGCTTGGCGGCCCACCCTCGGGCGTTGCGGGTGAAGATCTGCAGGCACTCGGCCCCGTCCTCCTCGGCCCGGGCGAAGGCCGTGGAGACGCCACCTGAAATCCCTTCATGTGCGCCAAGGAGCATCGGGGGCGGACCTATACAACGGGGCGGGCCGGCGCCGCCATGCCCGCCGTTCCCCGTCCCTGAGTAGTTGGATTATCCTGGAAGATCATGGTCTTGGAAAATCAAAACCCCGGAAGGGCCCCGCCTGGGGTCCCTTTCGGGGTCGACGAAGCCGTTTCGCTTTCGTCAGCGGACCTGCTTGCGCTCCGCGATGGCCGCCTCGGCGAAGAACTTCTCGGCGTGATCAAGGCCGTTCCCGATGGCGTCCATGGTCACCTCGCGCAGCGCCCCCTCGGGCTGGCGCAGCGACTCGTAGTAGCGCTGCCGGTCGGTGGCGTGGACGATGACCGGCAGGTAGCCGGCCTGGAAGAGGATCATGTTGGAGAAGAGCCGCCCGATCCGGCCGGAGTTGTCGGTGTAGGGGAAGACCTGCATCAGGCCGTGGTGGAGCCGCGCCGCCCGCTGGATGGCGTGGGCGTTGCGGAACTCGGCCGTCTCGGTCCCCTCGAAGACCCGCTGCAGCCCGGCCAGGATCTTGGCAGGCTGGGAGATCTCGTGGAAGTAGCTGCGGTGGAGCGGCATGTCCTTGCGCCACTCGGCGGCGTTGCGCCCCTCGATGCCCGCGGTGAGCAGCTCGTAGAGCTTCTTGAGCGTGGTCAGGCTCAGCTTCAGCTTCTTGTTGCGGGCCTCGGCGCGGCAGAAGTCGAGCGCTGCCTTGTGGTTCCGCACGTCGCGCAGCGCGCCCACGAAGGTGGCGTCGGCGATCGGCTGGTTCTCGAGCCCGAGCTCCAGCTCCTGGCTGGTGTAGACCACGCCCTCGAGGGCGTTCTCGTGGAAGAGCCACGAGACCTCCCACTTTCGCAGGAAGTCCTCGGCGATCCGCGGCGCTGCACGCATCCGCTCAGCCAGGTCTTCGTGGCGATCGTCGAAATCGACGTAACGAGTCCGCATTCTCACTTCACCTCGAGCCAGATGGCCGTCCGGAACGTGCCCCTGTCGCCGCCGAACAGCGTAAGCTATCGAAATATTTGCGGTTTTTCAATTCATGCCGCAAGGGGTCGCGAATCTATCCGAAACGGCCACGATCGGTCAATCGGATTGACTCATCGTGGCCCTCTTGAGTCGAGAACAGCCGTCTAGACCGGTCTACTCCTGCAGACCTGCATCAACGACGCGCCCCAGTTGGGTCGGTTGCTCCCTCCTACCAGGGCGGTGGATAGGGCCGGCAGAGCCGCGCCACCAGCGGCATGTCCGGCAGCAGCTCGGCCCGCCCCGACTGCACCGCCTTCTTCAACGAGCCGGCGCTCGGCACCACGTCGAGGGGCGAGAGGACGCGCTGGTAGCTCCGCAGCAGGTTGACGAAGGGTCGGCTCCTCGCCACCGACTGCGCCGCGATCTGCTCCAGCCCGTACCAGAGCGGCTGCGAGAGCTTGGGCGCGAACCCGTCCAGCCCGAGCACGAAGGTGTTGCGCGTGCCGATGGCGCCGGCCTGCG
>Ga0315271_10001897_pt1 | contig 12890 bp, 8 predicted proteins | sample C3_top_MG_FD_204664 | JGI IMG/M metagenome (GOLD analysis project Ga0315271, IMG submission 204664) | Sediment microbial communities from Yellowstone Lake, YNP, Wyoming, USA - C3_top | ecosystem: Environmental > Aquatic > Freshwater > Lake > Sediment | place: USA: Wyoming | collected 2017-08-01 | reverse complement strand
TACGTGTCTTCCGGCCTGCGGCCTCCTCCTGAACCTCCGCAAAGCGCATCGCCCGACTGTTTCGATGAGCCTGTCGGTTTGCGTTCACCCCAAAACCGCATGCGCATGGCCCGGTCGCCACGCCGGGATTAAGCTGAGACCTTGAGTTTTTGGGATGACACATCAGTTTGAACCTAACCCGTCGCCGGCAGCGTGGCGCTGGCAGCAAGCGTGCCCCTTTCCCCGGGGCTGCGCTGTATAGAATGACGTCAACCCAATTTGAACAACTCCTGCGACAACTGCCCATGAAACTGATCGGATCCAACACCAGCCCCTACGTGCGCAAAGTGCGCATTGTCATGGCCGAGAAAAAACTCGACTATGACTATGTGCTGGAGGACGTGTGGTCTGCCACCACCACCATCGCAGCCTCAAGCCCGCTGGGCAAGGTGCCTTGCCTGGTGATGGAGGCGGGAGATGTGATTTATGACTCGCGCGTCATTGTGGAATACCTCGACACCCTGTCGCCGGTGGGCAAACTCATTCCGCCAGTGGGCCGCGAGCGCGCCGAGGTCAAGACCTGGGAGGCGCTGGCCGATGGCATCCTGGATGCGGCCATTCTGGCGCGGCTCGAAGCCACCTGGGGCGGCCGCACCGAGGCCCAGCGCTGCCAGGCCTGGATCGACCGGCAACTCGGCAAGGTGGAGGCGGCCTTGCTGGCCATCCATCAGGGCCTGGGGGACAAGGCCTTTTGCATGGGCATCCATTTGAGCCTGGCCGATGTGGCCGTGGGCGTGGCGCTGGGTTACCTTGATTTCCGCTTTCCCCAGTTGCCGTGGCGAGCGCAATACCCCAATCTGGTCAGGCTGCAGGACAAGCTGATGCTGCGCGCCAGCTTCGCCGATACCCAACCGGCCTGAAGCGGCGCAAAACGCAAGCCCTGTCACAGAGGTGTTTGGTCACGCGACTTACATCGGTTTACATTTTTCCAGGCCTTTTGACCATGGGCTGGCGTTACAGTTTGAGCATCATGTCAACACGCTTCAATACCCATTACAAGACGGCCTACCAGTGCCGCCAGTGCGGCTCCACTTGCTACCAGCCCGTGATCGAACGCGCGCCCAACGGTGCACTGCTGCCCAACGGGCAGTACCGTTGCACCGGATGTCACGCCAGATTTTTGAATGTGCAGTCCTGGTGGGCGCCGCAACCCGCGCAGGGTCATCTGGCGCATTCGGGCTAGTCCATCAGCCTTGCTGCTGCGGCTGGCGCATGCGGGTCAAAAATGCCTGCTAGCATCCAGCCATGCCTGAAAATTTTTCTGTTTCTGACCTGGATGCGGCCGGCGCTGCCCCCGAATTGACGGCCAAACTGTGCCATCCGCATGACCTGTTGCCGCGTCTGGCCGCATTGCCGCGCCCGCTGGTCTTCACCAATGGGGTTTTTGACGTGCTGCACCGGGGTCATGTGGTGTATCTGGCGCAGGCCCGCGCACTGGGCGCCACCCTGCTGGTCGCGCTCAACACCGATGCGTCGGCGCGCCGCCTGGGCAAAGGGCCGGACCGGCCGCTGAACAACGAAATGGACCGCGCCCTGGTGCTGGCCGCATTGGCCAGCACCAGCCTGGTGACCTGGTTTGACGAGGACACCCCGCTTGCGTTGATCAGGCTGGTGCGGCCTGACATTCTGGTCAAGGGCGGCGACTACGACATGGCCAGCCTGCCCGAGTCAAAGCTGGTGCAGTCCTGGGGCGGCAAAGCTCTGGCGCTGCCGTTCGTGGCGGGGTATTCCACCACGGCGCTGGTGAAGAAGATCCGAAACACCTGAAACAACTTCACCAGACCGTTGATGTTGCGTTCTGCCTATTGGCGGTCGCTGCGAAACTGGTCGTGGCAGCTTTTGCAGCTGGCTTGCACGGCCTCGACGCTGCTGCGAATGGCGGCCCGGTCGGCGCTGTCAGCCACTTGCACCAGGGTGTCGACGGCGGCCAGAAATTTGTCCTGCGCCTGTTTGAATTCAGCGGCCTGGCTCCAGACTTCGGGTTTGGCGCGGGTTGGCGGGTAGTTGCCGTCCGCCGTGAAATAGGGCCAGGGCTGGCTGGACAGCTCCTGCAGCGCCAGCGCGCTGGCAACAAATTCGGACTTGACGTAGTCCTGCCGGTCGCGCGCCACCAGGCCCATCGGTTCCAGCGTCTTGGTGAATTTCTTGAAAATGGCCTGGCGCTTGCTGACCACTTGTTGCGGGTGGGTGTCTTTGACGCGGTCGCTGCAGGCGCTCAGCAAAACGCTGCTGGCGACGAGGGTGATCAGGGCAATTTTTTGCATGTGGGAATCAGCTTATGCGTGGGTGGGTGAAGCGTTGAAAACCGTGTGCCAAAGCGCCAGGATGGCGTCACGCTCGGTCTGCATCTCGGCGGCGGCAAGTTGTGTGGATTCTTCATTCAGGCGCGCATGGTGTTGCACCTGGCGCAGGGCGCGGTAGGCGCTGGCGGCGGCGTGCCCGACGCCGGCCGGCAACAAGCCCAAAATCTCGGCGCGTTCCAGCAGCGCGATGTTGCCGGCGTTGGCCATCAGTTCCGGGTGCGCTGCGGATTGCGACAGCACCAGGAACTGCATCACGAATTCGGCATCGATCATGCCGCCGGCGCTGTACTTGATGTCAAACTTGTCGCTTTTCACCGGGTGCGCGCCGGCCATGCGAGCGCGCATGGCGGCAATCTCGGTGCGCAAACTGTCCGCGTCGCGCGGCGCGCTGATGACAGCTTTGCGCACCGCATCGAAGCGTTCGTGCAGGGCCGCGTCGCCGAGGACGCAGCGTGCCCGCGTCATGGCCTGGTGTTCCCAGGTCCAGGCGGTATTGGAGCCGCGCTGCTGCTGGTAGTTGGCATAGGCGTCGAAGCTGGTGATCAGCAGGCCGGCGTTGCCATTGGGGCGCAGCGCGGTGTCGATTTCATACAGGTCGCCTTCACCGGTCTTGACGGTCAGCCAGCTGATGAGCTTGCGCACCAGCGCGGCGTAGGCCTCCGGGGCATTGTCATCGTCGTCGTCAAAGACAAACACCAGGTCCAGGTCGCTGCCGTAACCCAGTTCCTTGCCGCCCAGTTTGCCGTACGCGATGATGCCGAAGCGGGGTTCTTCGCGGTGCGCTTTTTTCAGGTGCGCCCAGCACCAGCGGGTGGTGATGCGCAGCACCGCGTCGGCCAGCGCGCTCAGGTCGTCGGCCACCTGCTCGACCGTGAGCTTGCCTTCGATGTCACGCGCCAGGGTGCGAAACACCTCGGCGTGGTGGGCGCGGCGCAGCAGGTTGAGCAGGGTTTCCTCGTCGTCCTCGCCGGTGCCGCTCAGGGACGTGCGGCGGTGGTCGAGCTCGGCCTCGAACTCCCGCGCATTGAAGCGCTCGTTCATCATGTCAGGGCTGGCCAACTCGTCGATGACACCGGGGTGCAGCAGCAAATAGCGCGCCGGCCAGCGCGCCGCACCGAGCAGTCGCAACAGCCGCTCGTGCACCTGCGGACGCTCCAGCAGCAGGGCCAGGTAACTTTCGCGGCGCAGCAGGGGTTCCATCCAGTCCACCAGGCGCACCGCCGCTGCTTCGGTCACACGGTCTTCGCGCACCCATTGCGCGGTGCGCGCCAGCAGGCGCTGCAGGCGCTCGCGGGCCTCGTCGCGCAGCGCCAGCACGCGCGGATGCTGGCACCAGGATTCAAGCCGCTGGCGAAAGGCGTCGCCCAGTTGCGGCAGCAGCTCTTCAATGGATTGTTTGCCATTGCCGGGCTTGCCGCTGCCCGCGTTGTTGCAGCCTTTGCACTCCGGCTCGGGGCCGCCCAGCAATTTGTCGAATTCCTGCGCCACCAGTTCACGGTGGGCGTCGAGTTGGGCCAGCAGTGCCTGTGAAGTGGCAAAACCCATGGTCTGTGCGATCCAGTTCAGGTCGTCGTCCTGCGTTGGCAGCACATGGGTTTGCTGGTCGTCGAGGTACTGGATGCGGTGCTCGATCTGGCGCAGGAAGATGTAGGCTTGGGCCAGTGCGGTGGCCGTCAGCTCCGACATCAAATTGGCGCGCACCAGGCGCGGCAGGGCGCTCAGCGTGGGGCGGGTGCGCAGTTCGGGAAAATGGCCGGCGCGCACCACCTGCAGCAGTTGCACGGTGAATTCGATCTCGCGGATGCCGCCGCGCGACAGTTTGACGTCGTTGGCGCGCTCGGGGTGGCCGGCGCTGCGTTTGGCGGCGTGCTCGCGAATCTGCCGGTGCAGCACGCGCAGGGCATCGAACACGCTGTAGTCCAGGTAGCGCCGGAAAACAAAGGGCATCACGATCTTGCGCAGCGACTGGGTGGCGCCGCTGGTGACGCTGTCAAACGGCGCCACGACCCGGCTCTTGAGCCAGGCAAAACGCTCCCATTCGCGGCCCTGCACATGCAGGTATTCCTCCAGTGCATCCAGTGACACGGCCGCCGGGCCCGAGTTGCCGTTGGGGCGCAAGGCCAGGTCGACGCGGAACACAAAACCGTGCTCGGTGGTGTCGCCCACCAGCGCGTAGACGGCGCGCACCACCTTGCCAAAGTATTCATGGTGGCTGAGGCGGTTGCGGCCCTGGGTATTGCCCGCCGTCTCGCCGTCTTCGTCGTAAACGTAAATCAGGTCGATGTCGCTCGACACGTTGAGCTCGCGCGCGCCGAGCTTGCCCATGCCCACAATCCATAGCTGCGCCCGCTGGCCGCTGGCGGTTTGAGGGCTGCCGTGGGTCTGGTCAAGCTCCGCCTGGGCCTGGCTCAGCGCGTGGTTGAGCGCAAATTCGGCCAGATCGGTCATGGCCCGGGTCACCTGCGCCAGCGGCAGCTGCTGTTCGCAGTCCAGCCACAGCAGGCGCTCAATGACCAGCTGGCGCGTGATGCGCAGCGCGCTGGCCAGGCTGTGGCCCTGCGCCTGCAGCGCCTCGAAGGCGGCTTTTAACTGCGCCGGGCCGGGCACGCCGGATGGCAACAGCGGCAGTTCGGCCGCGTAGCGGCGGCGCACGCGTTGGGCAAAGCGGGAGTGGGTGGCCAGGGAGGGTCGGGTCATAATTCTGCTTGAGCAACTTATATCGAACAATGTGTCGCCACTTCCCTCCAAACTGCTGAAAACCTGGTCGAACCTGACGCGCTGGCTGTTGGCCGCGTTGGTCCTGGCATGGCTGCTGCTGGGTCTGGCCTGGGGGGCGTTGCACTGGGTGATTGTGCCGCGAATCGACCAATTTCGCCCGCAGCTGGAGGCGCGGGCCACGCGGGCGTTGGGGGTAACGGTGCGGGTGGGGGCGGTGGCGGCCCAGAGCAACGGCATGGTGCCGTCCTTCGAGTTGCTTGACGTGAGCCTGCTCGATGCGCAGGGCCGGGTGGGCTTGAGTTTGCCGCGCATCCTGATTGCCGTGTCGCCGCGTTCCCTGTTGCGCCTGGGTTTTGAGCAGATTTACCTGGACCAGCCCGTCCTTGACATCCGGCGCGCGCCTGACGGCAAAATCACCATCGGCGGGCTCGATTTCAACCCCGACCGTCAGGCCGACCCGGCGGCGCTGGACTGGTTCTTTTCACAATTGGAGTTTGCGATCCACGACGGCGTCCTGCGCTGGACCGACGAGCAGCGCGCGACTGAGCCGGTGGTGCTGCAAAAGGTGACGGCGGTGGTGCGCAACCGGGGCCGCCACCATGACCTGCGACTGGACGCCACGCCGCCCGAATCCTGGGGCAGCGCCTTCAGTTTGCAGGGCCGGTTTTTGCAGCCCCGGTTGTCAAGCCAGCAGGGCCGCTGGCAGGACTGGGAAGGCCAGCTTTACGCGGCGTTCGAGCGTGCCGATCTGTCCGAGCTGCGCCGCTACGCCAATTTGGGTTTTGACCTGAGGCAGGGCAATGGCGCGCTGCGGGCCTGGATCGATGTGAGCAAGGGGCAAGTCACGCAGGCGGTGGCAGATGTCGCCCTGTCCGAGGTCAGCGTGGTTCTGGCGGCCGATTTGCAGCCGCTGGCCCTGCAGCGGATCCAGGGGCGTCTGGGTGGGCGCAAGCTGGCAGACGGGTTTGAGTTTTCCACCCAGTCGCTGGCCTTTGACGCGCCCGATGGGCTGCACTGGCCCGGTGGCAATGTGCAACTGCGCTTGCTCGACGCGCAAGCCGCGCAGCCAGAGCGCGGCGAGTTCAAGGGCGACCGGCTCGATCTGGCCGCACTGGCGCAAATTGCCGACCGCCTGCCGCTCGATGACAGCGTGCGCGACAAGCTGCGCGTGTATGCGCCCAAAGGTCAGGTGGACACGCTGCAGGCCAATTGGCAGGGGCCCTTGGCAGCGCCGACAAGATATGCTGCCAAGGGCCGTTTGAGTCAGTTGGAGATTTCCGCCGTGGGCTCGACACCTGGCTTGCGCGGGCTCGATGTGGATTTTGACTTTGACCAGCAGCTGGGCCAGGCCCGTCTGGCCATGGCCGCTGGCAGCGTTGATTTGCCGGCCATTTTTGAGCAACCGGTGATCGCGGTTGACGCCATGACCGCCGAGGCCCGCTGGCAGCATCAGGGCGAACGCATTGCGGTGCAGCTGGACAAGGTGAAGTTTGCCAATGCCGATGCGGCTGGCGAGGCGCAGATCAAATGGCAGACCGCCGACCCGGCCAGTTCGGCCAGCGGCAGCCGGTTTCCGGGCGTGCTCGACCTGCAGGCCAACCTGAGCCGCGCCGACGGCAAGCAGGTGCACCGTTACCTGCCGCTGGTGATCGACCCCGCCGCGCGCGAGTACGTGCGCGATGCTGTGCTGGACGGCCGCGCCACCTCGGTGCGCTTTGAGGTCAAGGGTGACATCGACCAGATGCCCTTGGTCGACCCCAAGAAGGGCGCTTTCAAAATCACCGCGCAGGTCGAGGGCGCCCGGCTGGCCTATGTGCCGCCGAGCCTGCAGGACAGCGGCGATCTGCCCTGGCCTGTGCTGACCGACTTGAGCGGCGAACTGGTGATCGACCGCCTGCAGTTGCAGGTCAACAAGGCGCGCGCCAGATTGGGTGAAGCCACGGCCTTGCAGGTGACCCGGGTGGAGGCGCGGATTGCCGATTTGTTGAATGCGCAGGTCGAGGTCGATGCCGATTTCAAGGGCCCGCTGCCCGAACTGATGCGCCTGGTCAATGCCTCGCCCGTGCGCGCCATGACGGGTCAGGCGCTGGTCAACAGCGTGGTCACGGGCAACGCCGACTACAAGCTCAGGCTGATGCTGCCGATTGCCAGCATCAGCCAGTCCACGGTGCGCGGCGGCATTATGCTGGCGGGCAACGAGGTTCAGATCACACCGGGCAGCCCCAAATTCACCCAGGCACGCGGCACGGTCAACTTCACTGAAGCCGGCTTTTCCCTGAGCGGCGTGCAGGCGCGCATGCTGGGCGGCGATGCACGGCTCGACGGCGGCTGGGTGCTGGTGCCGGAGTCGCCCAGTGGCCGTGCCGCGCCAACGCTGATTCGCGCCAGCGGCAGCGCCTCGGCGGAGGGCTTGCGCCAGGCCGCCGAACTGGGTTTTGTGGCGCGGCTGGCGCGCCACGCCAGTGGCAGCGCGGCCTACACCGCCAGTCTCGGTTTTCGCCACGGCACCACCGAACTGCTGGTCAACAGCAACTTGCAGGGGATGGCGTTGAACCTGCCCGCGCCGCTGGGCAAAAGTGCGCAGGCCGAGCTGCCACTGCGGCTTGAGACGGCCTTGCTCGCCGATGCGCCGGCACCGCTGCAAGACCGTTTTTCGCTGTCACTGGCCAACCTGCTGCAGGTGGTCTACGAGCGCGATGTGTCGCAAGCCGAGCCACGCGTGTTGCGCGGCGCCATTGCCGTCGGGCTCGATGCGCAGGAGTCGGCGCCCCTGCCCCCGTCCGGCGTGAGCGCCAACATCAGGCTGCAAAATTTCAACGTCGACGCCTGGCACGATGTGCTGGCGCAGGCCACTGGCGACAACACCACCGGGGCGGTATTGGCCGCTGGCAACAGCGTGGCGGCATCCTATTTGCCCACCCAGCTGGCCGTGCGATCGGAAGTGCTGATCTTTGCGGGCCGCCAGTTCAACCACCTGGTGCTCGGTGGCGGGCGTGAGGGCACGGTGTGGCAAGCCAATCTGGTGGCCAGTGAACTCAATGGTTACCTCGAATATCGCCAACCCAATGCACAGGTCAGCGGCGGCGCTGAAGGGCGTGTCTACGCCCGCCTGGCGCGACTGACCCTGGCGCCGGGAGCGGAGGCAGAAGTGGAGGCGTTGCTGGAGGCCCAGCCGACCAGCATTCCGGCGCTCGACATCGTGGTGGACGACTTTGAACTGCGCGGCAAGCATCTGGGGCGGCTGGAGGTGGAGGCCATCAATCGCAGCCGCCCGACGCCTGCGCGCGAGGCCGTCACGCGCGAATGGCGGCTCAACAAATTCAACCTGACCGTGCCGGAAGCCAGCTTCGTCGCCAGCGGCAACTGGGCGGCGCTGATTGCCGAGGGGCCAGCGGTGGCGCCGGCTACTGCGCCAAAACCTTCGCCGCGTCGGCGCACCGAGATGAACTTCAGCCTCGATATTGCCGACAGTGGCGCCTTGCTCAATCGCCTGGGCATGCCTGATGTGGTGCGCGGCGGGCGCGGCAAGCTCGAAGGCCAGGTGGGCTGGCTGGGCTCGCCCCTGAGCCTGGATTACCCGTCCATGAACGGTGCTTTCACGGTCAATGTGGCGTCAGGACAATTTCTCAAGGCCGAGCCAGGCATGGCCAAACTGCTTGGCGTGCTGAGCTTGCAGGCCCTGCCGCGCCGGCTCACGCTTGATTTCAGGGACGTCTTCAGCGAGGGCTTTGCGTTTGATTTTTTGCGCGGCGATGTGAAGATCGACAAGGGCATGGCGCTGACCAACAACCTGCAAATGAAGGGGGTCAACGCGGTGGTGCTGATGGAGGGCAGCGCCGACATCGCCCACGAGACGCAAGACCTCAAGGTGGTGGTGGTGCCTGAAATCAGCGCGGGCACCGCCTCGCTGCTGGTGGCCACGGCGATCAGCCCGATCATTGGCCTGGGCACCTTTCTGGCGGAGTTGTTTTTGCGCCGCCCGATGATCGAGTCCGCCACCCAGGAGTTTCATATCGATGGCGCCTGGGCCGACCCCCACATCACCAAAGTGCCGCGTTCCAAGGCCACCATCCCGGAGACAAAACCATGAAAGTCGCTGCCATACAAATGGTCTCTGGCGCTGACCTGTCGGCCAACCTGGCGCAAGCCAGAACGCTATTGCAGCAAGCTGCCCGGGCCGGTGCCGAACTGGCGGTGTTGCCCGAGTATTTTTGCCTGATGGGCTGGCGCGATAACGACAAATTGGCGATTCAGGAGCCCTTTGGGCACGGCCCGCTTCAACACTTTTTGAGTGAGACATCTCGTGATCTGGGCTTGTGGCTGGTGGGTGGCACGCTGCCGCTCAGCGCGTCGCGCGGTACGCCGGCCAGCGGTCCGCAGCCCGGCCGGGTTTTCAACAGCTCGCTGGTGTATTCGCCTGCGGGCAAGTGTGTGGCGCGCTACGACAAAATGCATTTGTTCCGATTCGACAATGGTGTCGAGCGTTATGACGAGTCGCTGGTGCTTGCGGCGGGCCGGCAACCCGTCACCTTTGATCTGGCCTCCAGCGACGGCCACCTCTGGCGCATTGGCCTGAGCATCTGCTACGACCTGCGCTTTGCCGAGTTGTACCGGCATTACGCCCAGGCGGGTGCGCACCTCATGCTGGTGCCCAGCGCCTTCACCCACACCACCGGCCAGGACCACTGGGAAGTGCTGCTGCGCGCCCGCGCCGTTGAAAACCTGTCGTTCGTGGTGGCTGCCGCCCAGGGCGGTCTGCACGACAACCAGCGCCGCACCTGGGGCCACGCCATGCTGGTGGACCCGTGGGGCAAGGTGCTGGCCGAGCGCGCAACCGGGCCGGGCGTGGTGCTGGCCGAGCTGTCGTGGGAACTGATGCAGCAGTGCCGCAGCCGTTTGCCAGCGCTTGAGCACCGTGTGCTGTGATGGCCCGGTTCAAGTTTTTGTGTTGGCTGCTGGCGGCTGGCGTCGTCAGCCTGCTGGCATCCTGTGGCACGCCGCCAGAATCTGCCACCAGCAGCGTGCCACAGCCGTCGTTGCCGCTGGCGCTGCCTGAGGGCGCCACCCCGGGCGCTGTCATTCTGCGTGGCAACAGCCGCTGGCAGCCGGTGACCTGGTCCGAGCTGCCGGGGTTCGAGAACGATGCGTTGTTCGAGGCCTGGAACGCCTGGCTCAAAAGCTGTGAACGCCCGGGGCCGGTGTTCGCCGCACTGTGCCCCGAGGTGCGCCGATTGAGCATTGGGTCCGGGGCCGAGCAGCGCCAGTGGTTGCTAGAGAAGCTGCAGCCTTATCGGATTGAGCCCTTGCCAGGCGACCCGACGGCAGGCTTGCTGACCGCCTATTTCGAGCCTGAGTTGTCCGCCCAGCGCCTCCCCGGCGCGGGTTATCAGGTGCCCTTGTATCGGCCACCGATCAATCTGAAGTCGCGCCAGCCCTGGTTTTCCCGCCAGGAAATGGCCACCGTGGCGGCCGCCAAGGAAGCTTTGCGCGGCCGCGAAATCGTTTACCTGAGCGACCCGGTGCAGGCCATGGTGTTGCAGATTCAGGGCTCGGGCCGGATCCGCGTGACCGAGCCGGACGGCAGCAACCGCTTGATCAGGTTGGCTTATGCCGGGCACAACGGCCATCCTTACCAGAGCATCGGCCGCTGGCTGCTTGATCAGGGCGAGCTGCGCGATGCCACCTGGCCCGGCATCCAGGCCTGGCTCCAAAAGAACCCGCAGCGGGTCGATGAACTGCTGTGGCGCAATCCGCGCGTGGTGTTTTTCAAGGAAGAGCCTTTGGGTGACTTCGATGCCGCTTTTGGTCCCAAGGGTGCGCAAGGCGTGCCGCTGACCCCCGGGCGTTCGATAGCGGTCGATCCGCAGAGCATTCCCTATGGCACGCCGGTCTGGCTGGCTTCCGAGGGTCCACAAATTTCATTGCAGCGGCTGGTGCTGGCGCAGGACACCGGCAGTGCCATTCGCGGCGCGGTGCGGGCCGATTATTTTGCCGGCTGGGGCGCTGCTGCCGGTGACTTGGCCGGACGGCTCAAGCAGCCGCTGCGGCTGTGGGTGCTGTGGCCCAAGGCGCAAGCTCGGTGAAGGGCCTGGTTCAGGTCATGGGTTTGCGCGGACCATCTTGGATGAATTGCCATGAACATTGCTGTGGTCTGGGGTGGCAGCGGGTGGGCTATCGGGCACCGCCTCAGACGCGCTGCGCTTTGCGACATCGGCGGAACCCGATAGCCCACCCGCTGCATTGTTTGCGGTGGTGTGCTGGCCCGTCACAGGCGCAATTACCGCATGGAAGGCATCCCCGACTGCCTGATCAATAATCCGTCAGAACGCCCACGATATAAATGGAGTCTTGCCCATGAATGCACCGTTAAACAGTACGGCTCAAGCGGCCCTGCAAACGGTCAGTCTTGACGACAAATACACGCAAACACAGGGCCGCGCCTTCATGAGCGGGGTGCAGGCGCTGGTGCGCTTGCCCATGCTGCAACAGCAGCGCGATGCCCTGGCTGGTTTGAAAACCGCCGGCTTCATTAGCGGCTACCGTGGCTCGCCCCTGGGCGGCTATGACCAGGCGCTGGTGGCGGCCAAAAAGCATCTGGACGCGCACCATATCGTCTTTCAGCCCGGCGTCAACGAAGAACTGGCGGCCACCGCCGTGTGGGGAACGCAGCAGCTCGACCTGTACCCCAACACCAAAAAGTTCGATGGCGTCTTTGGCATCTGGTACGGCAAGGGGCCGGGGGTGGATCGCAGCGCCGATGTGTTCAAACACGCCAACATGGCCGGCACCGCCCGGCACGGCGGCGTGGTGGCGGTGGCCGGGGACGACCACTTGAGCAAAAGCTCCACTGCCGCGCATCAGAGCGACCACATCTTCAAGGCCTGCGGTCTGCCAGTGTTTTTTCCGTCGGATGTGCAGGGCATTCTGGACATGGGGCTGCACGCCATTGCCCTGAGCCGTTTCTCGGGCGTGTGGGCGGGCATGAAGACGATTCAGGAGGTGGTGGAATCGAGCAGTTCGGTCGACGTCAGCGCTGATCGCGTCAAGATCGTGCTGCCCGAGGATTTTCAGATGCCTGCGGGTGGCTTGCACATTCGCTGGCCCGACCCGGCGCTGGTGCAGGAAGCCCGGCTGATGGAGCACAAGTGGTATGCCGCAGCGGCCTACGTGCGCGCCAACAAGCTCAATTACAACGTGTTCGCCAGCGCGCAAGACCGCTTTGGCCTCATCGCCAGCGGCAAGGCCTTCAACGACACGCGCCAGGCGCTGCATGATTTGGGGCTCGATGAGGTTGTTTGTCGGCAGTTGGGCATCCGGCTGCACAAAGTCAACGTGGTGTGGCCGCTGGAGGCCAGTATCACGCGCGACTTTGCGCTGGGCCTGCAGGAGATCCTGGTGGTGGAAGAAAAACGCCAAATCATCGAGTACCAGCTCAAGGAAGAGCTCTACAACTGGCGCGCCGATGTGCGCCCCACCGTGGTCGGCAAGTTCGAGGGTGATGACGAGGGCGGCGGTGAATGGAGCCGCCCCAATCCGATGGATAACTGGCTGCTGCGCGCCAAGGCCGACCTGAACCCCGGGCTGATTGCCAAGGCCATTGCCAAACGCCTGAAAAAACTTGGCGTGCCCGCTGATGTGGCGGCGCGCATGGATCGCCACCTGGATTTGCTTGATGCCAAAGAGCGTGGCGCTCTGGCATTGAACAGCGACACTGGCGAGCGCACACCCTGGTTTTGCAGCGGTTGCCCGCACAACACCAGCACCCGCGTGCCCGAGGGGTCGCGCGCGCTGGCTGGCATTGGCTGCCATTTCATGACGGTGTGGATGGAC
>Ga0315271_10001896_pt1 | contig 12895 bp, 9 predicted proteins | sample C3_top_MG_FD_204664 | JGI IMG/M metagenome (GOLD analysis project Ga0315271, IMG submission 204664) | Sediment microbial communities from Yellowstone Lake, YNP, Wyoming, USA - C3_top | ecosystem: Environmental > Aquatic > Freshwater > Lake > Sediment | place: USA: Wyoming | collected 2017-08-01 | reverse complement strand
GTTCCCGCTTCGACACCTTCTCCTACGTGGTCTTCCTCGGCAGCCTCGCCCTCGTCTTCGGGTCTGCCAGCGCGTTCAGCTTCCTGTTCGCCTGGGAGCTGATGGCCATCAGCTCCGCGATCCTCGTCCTCGGCCCGAAACCGGACCGGTCCGTCGTCCAGACCGGCTACGTGTACATCGCGATGACCCACCTGGCCACGGCCGCGATCGCGATCGCGTTCGCGCTCTGGGCAGCCGCCGCAGGTTCGCCGGACTTCGCCGCCTTCCCGGCCGCCGCCGCCTCGCTGGACGGGCCGACGAGAGACCTCGTCTTCGTCCTGCTTCTCGTCGGCTTCGGGACGAAGGCCGGGATGATGCCGCTCCACATCTGGCTGCCGAGGGCGCATCCGGTGGCGCCATCCCACGTGTCGGCGCTCATGTCCGGCGTGATGATCAAGGCCGGGATCTATGGGCTGATCCGATTCGGGATCGAGTATCTCGGCGCCGGGCCGCCCTCGTGGGGCCTGCTGGTGCTCGCGATCGGGATCGCCTCTGCGATCCTCGGGGTGCTGTACGCACTGTCGGAGCACGACCTCAAGCGGTTGCTCGCCTTCTCCAGTATCGAGAACATCGGGATCGTCTTCCTGGGCATCGGCGTTGCACTGTTGGGTGTGACCGCACTGGCACCGGCGATCGTCGTCGTCGGCGTCTCTGCCGCGCTGTTCCACTCCGTCAATCACGCCCTGTTCAAGGCGCTGCTCTTCCTGGGCGCGGGCGCGGTCCAGGCCGCGACACACATGCGCGACCTGAACCAGCTCGGGGGTCTCGTCCGGGTGATGCCGCTCACGGCGCTCGCATTCGGGATCGGGGCCGCGGCGGTCAGCGGTCTGCCGCCCCTGAACGGTTTCGCCAGCGAGTGGCTGACGTTCCAGGCACTCCTCGGCGGCGGTGCCGATCCCGGCCTGCACTCCCTCGCCCGCCTTGCCTGCTACGCCGCGCTGGGGGCGCTGGCCCTGACGGCCGCCCTGTCGCTGGCGGTGTTCGTGAAGGCGACCGGCATGACATTCCTGGCCATGCCCCGCAGCGACGCCGCGTCAACGGCCCGTGAGGTCGGGCGCTCCATGCGCTGGACGCTGGTCGCGCTGGCCGTCGGCTGCCTGGTGGTCGGCCTCCTCGCGACACCGATCTCCGCCGTCCTGGCGGGTGTCGCCCGATCGCTGCGCGGTGCCGGTGACATCCCGCTCGGGGGCGCGACCGTCGTCCCGCCACCGACCCTGGGTACGTACCAGCCGATCCTGGTGGCGATCGCCCTGGTGAGCGCGACTGTCGCGATCCTGGCGATCTCGAGGTATCGCGCCGCGCCGGCCCGGCGTGCGCCGACCTGGACCTGCGGGGTCGTCCCGGAACCGGCCTTCGAGTACACGGCGACCAGCTTTTCCAAGCCGCTCCGGATGTTCTTCGAACCAGTGCTGCGGCCCGATCGGGAGATCTTGGTCGAGCTCCACACGGGCACGCCCTTCCCGAAGCGCGTGACCTACCGCAGCGAGGTGGATCACCTGATCGAGTCGCGCGTCTACGGGCCGCTCCACCGCGCGAGCATCGCCCTGTCGGTCGCGGTGCGACGAGTGCAGCAGGGAACGCTCCAGTTGTATCTCGCCTACACGGTCGTCACGGTCGTCATCCTGTTGCTGGTGACGCGGGCATGACCATGGATGCCGCAGCCGGGACGTTCTTGATCGCCATCGTCCAGGTGCTGCTCGTCCTGGGCTGCGCCCCGCTCCTCCAGGGGATCCTGCGCAAGGTCAAGGCGCGCCTCCAGTACCGGCGCGGTCCCTCCATCTGGCAGCCCTATCGCGACCTGCGCAAGTGGTGGGGCAAGACGCCCGTCGAAAGCGACACCGCCAGCGTCGTCACCGCTGTCGCGCCCGTCGTGGTCCTCGCTGCGATGGTGTCGGCCGTGCTGCTCCTGCCGATCGTCTCCGTCCGACCGCCGCTGGATCACGTGGGGGATCTGCTCGTCGTGGTCGGCCTGCTCGCGCTGGCCAGGTTCGCGATGGCCCTGGCGGCCCTGGACGCCGGCAGCGCCTTTGGTGGCATGGGCGCCAGCCGCGAGGTGGCGATCGCCAGCCTCGTCGAGCCTGGAATCCTCCTCGCCCTGGTCGTCGCCGTCGCCGGTGCCGGTACGACGGACCTTGCCGGCATCGCGGCCCACGGGACGTCGGCAGGCTGGTCCATGTTCACGCCCGCCCTCCTGCTTGGTGCGCTGGCCTTTGGCATCGTCGCGGTGGCCGAGACGGGTCACGAGCCGGTCGACAACCCCGATACCCACCTCGAGTTGACGATGATCCACGAGGGCATGCTCATCGAGGCTTCCGGCCGCCGGCTGGCGATGCTGACGTATGCCTCGCAGCTGAAGCTCGTGGTCGTCGTCGGGTTGTTCGCCGCCGTGTTCCTGCCCTTCGGCTCGGCGTCCAGCACGGCCCCGTCGGCCGTGGTGGCGGGCGTCGCGTTCGCGCTGATGAAGTTGCTGGCGGCCGCGTGCGGCCTCGCCCTGCTGGACACGGGGATGGCCAAGGTCCGGATCATGGCCCTGCCAGGCCTGCTTGGCGTGTCGTCGCTCCTGGCTCTCACCGCGCTCGCCGCTCACCTGTGGTTGCCCGCGTGACCACCACGATGCTCATCGACATGTGCGCGGCCGGCATCGTCGGGCTGAGCGTGCTGCTGGCCGTGACCAGGTCGATCGGCCGCTCCATCTGGCTCGTCGCCGCGCAGTCCGCGCTCGGTGCCCTGGCCGCCGTCGGCGTCGGGCTGACCCTGGGCCTGGGCCACCTCGTCGTGGCCGGTGGCCTGGCGTTCGGGGCCAAGGTCATCGTCTCGCCGCTGATCCTGCGGGCGATGCTCCGGTCGACCTCGGTCTCCATCGAGCGGCATCCGTATGTCGGGCCGCGTCTCTCGCTCGTGGCCGCGATCGCGATCGTGTTCGCTGCCAGCGTCGCGACGTCGGACCTCGCCCTGCCCGCGTCACTGGGTGGCGCGCGGGCCCTGCCGGCGGCGATCGCCGCGATGCTGACGGGCCTGTTCCTGATGATGAGCCGGCGCAAGGTGCTGTCCCTCCTCATCGGACTGCTGGTGTTCGAGAACGGGTTGGCCCTGGCCGCCTTCGCCCTGACCTACGGGATGCCGCTCGTCGTCGAGCTCGGGATCCTGTTCGATGTCCTGATCGTGGTCATCGTCGGTTGGGTGTATTCGCGGCGGATGCTGCGCGTCGTCGGCTCGCTGTCCACCGACGACCTGCGGAGCCTGCGCGGATGACCGGCAGCGCGCTCGTCGCGGTCATCGTCCCGCTTCTGGCCGGGGCCGTCGTCTGGTTCACACCGGATCGGATGGCGGGTCCGGTGGCCTTCGGGGCGCTCGCCATCGGCGGCGCAGGCGCGCTCGCCCTGGCCATCCCGGTGTTGCTCGGCGATCCCGTCCGGGCAGTGGACGGCCTGGTCGCGCTCGATGCGCTCGGCGCCTTCGTCCTTCTTCTGACCGTCGTCGTCACCGCCATCGCGGCGGCCGGGTCACCGGCCTACCTCGCTCACGAGGCGGCCTTGCGGCCGCGTGACCGTGCCCGCTACTGGGCGTTGCTGCTGTGGTTCGTCGGGGGCCTGCTCATCATCCCGCTGTTCGACAACCTGGGCCTGGTCTGGGTCGCGATCGAGGCCACGACCATCGTCTCGGCCCTGCTCGTCGGGTTCGCCCGCACACCCGCCGCCATCGAGGCGGCCTGGAAGTACCTGATCCTGGGCTCGGTGGGGATAGGTTTCGCCCTGCTCGGCACGCTGCTTGCCTACGCGTCCTCGATCCAACTCCTGGGCGAGACGAGTGACGCCCTCACCTGGACGCGGTTGATGGCCGTTGCGCCCGGTCTCGATCCTGGCCTCGTTCGCCTGGCGTTCGTCTTCGCCCTCGTCGGGTACGGGACGAAGACCGGGCTGGCGCCCTTTCACACGTGGTTGCCGGACGCCCACAGCCAGGCCCCGAGTCCCGTGTCCGCCCTGTTGTCCGGTGCGACGCTGACCGTCTCGCTGTACGCGCTGGCGCGGTTCCACCTGGTCGCGATCGGCGCCCTGGGTCCGGCGTTCTCATCGACCTTGTTGGTCGTCTTCGGCGTCCTGAGCCTGGCCGTGGCCCTGCCGTTCATCGTGGCGCAGGGTGACATCAAGCGCCTCCTGGCGTACTCGAGCATCGAGCACATGGGCCTCGGCGCGATGGCGCTCGGATTCGGTGGCCCGATCGCCCTGGCTGGGCTGGTCCTGCACCTGCTGGCGCACGCGCTGACCAAGGCGAGCCTGTTCATCGCCGGAGGTGGCCTGGTGGAGCACGGCCGGAGCCGGCGGATCGCCCGGTTGTCCGGCAGCCTCACGCTGTCCCCGGTCGACGGCCGGGCGTTCCTCGGCGGAGCGCTGCTGCTGTCCGGCCTGCCGCCGTCGGCCCTGTTCGTGTCGGAGATCGCGATCCTGTTCGGCGGGTTCTCGGTCGGCTGGGGCGTGCCGGCCGCGATCGCCGCAGTCCTGCTCGCCCTGACCGTGGCGGGCTTCCTCTTCCACGTCGGTCGGATGAGTTTCGGGGCACCTCGTATCCGGACCAAGGGACCGCGCATCCGGGCCGTCGGCCGGCCCGCGCCATGGCGGGCGGTCGTCCTTGGGGCACCGCTCGTGGCGGTCATGGCCCTGGGTGTCTGGACCCCTGAGCCGGTTGCGACGGCGATCGCCCGGGTCGTGGCCGTCCTGGGTGGTACCGGTGTCTGAGGTGGAGCCGGTGTCCGGTGCGGTCGAGTTCCCTGGCGGGATCGAGGTCCGCCGCGTCCAGCCCGACGAGCTCGCGTCCACGACGGCCAGATTCATCGAACTCGGGGCCTGTTACGAGATGCTCGTCGGGCTGGACGAGCGCTCCGTGGGCGGCGACGGGCTGGCCGTCGAGGTGGACCTGTCGTCCGTCGGTGGTCCGTTCCGGCTGCGGGCCGACCTGCCGTTGGCCGAACCCGCCTACCCATCGGTCGCTCGTCTGGTGCCCGCCGCGGCCTGGGACGAGCGCGAAGCCAAGGACCTGTTCGGGATCATCCCGCTCGGCCATCCTGATCCGCGCCGCCTCGTCCTCCACGAGCGCTGGCCGACGGGATTCCACCCGCTCAGGAAGGATGTCGATGGCGTCCTCCGACCCCCACTGGGCGATCGCCGATACGTCCCGTTCGAGGTCCACGGCGATGGGGTATACCAGCTTCCCGTCGGTCCGATCCATGCCGGCATCATCGAGCCCGGACACTTCCGGTTCTCGGCCGTGGGCGAGCGCATCCTGCACCTCGATGCCCGCCTGTTCTTCGCCCATCGCGGCCTCGAGAAGCTGGTCGAAGGCCGCTCGTTCGAGTCGGCGGCCCCGGTCGTCGAGCGCGCCTGTGGCGTGTGCACGGTGACCCACGCGCTGGCGTATGCCCAGGCGGTGGAGGCCCTGACCGGGACCGCCATCCCGGACCGGGCAAGGTGGGGCCGGCTCGTCCTCGCGGAGCTCGAACGCCTGTACAACCATGTCGGCGACCTCGGGAACATGTGCGCCGGCGTCGGATTCTATCCGGGCGTTTCGCGCCTCGGCGCCCTGAAGGAGCGCCTGCTGCGCCTCAACGAAGCGGTGAGTGGTCATCGGTACCTGATGGGATCGGTCGCCCCGGGCGGTCTGCGGCTGGACTTGAACGAAGGCGGTCTTCTCGCCCTGGCAGCCGAACTCGGACCGATCGGGCACGAGCTCGGCGGCGCGATCCGGTCGGTCATCCGGTCCGCCGGCGTCATGGCCCGGTTCCACCTGGCCGGGGTGGTCCCTGGTGAGCTGGCGCGGACCCTCGGCGCAACCGGCGTCGCCGCGCGGGCGAGCGGGCTGGAGGACGACCTCCGTCTCGACGAGCCCTACGGGGCCTACCAGGACATCGAGGTCAGCGCTGCCGGCGCCGCCACCGGCGACGTCGCAGCCCGCTTCCACGTCCGGGCGCAGGAAGCACAGGAGGCTATCCGCCTGGTGGCCCAGGGTCTGGCGCACCTCCAGCCGGGTCCGGTACGTGCGATCGCGGCGAGGCAACCGGCCGCCGGCGAGACGGCCCGCTGCGGTGCGGAAGGACCCCGTGGCACGTCGCGGATCTGGCTTCGGGCGGGGGCGAACGGCACGATCGACCGGTTCCACCTTCGGTCGGCGTCCTTCGCCAACTGGCCAGTCGTCGTGGCCGCGGTGCCGGGCGATCTCGTGCCGGATTTCCCGTTGATCAACAAGAGCTTCGAGCTCTGCTACGCCTGCACGGACCGCTGACCATGCCGATGGACGTGTTCGACCGCTTCCTCCGCCCGCTCCGGGGCGGGCCCCTGACACGGCGCTATCCCGACGAGCCCGTGGCACTGCCCCCGACGGTCCGCGGCCTGCCCGAAGTCGATCCATCGCGCTGCGATGCGACTGGGGCCTGCGTCTCGGCCTGTCCCACCGGCGCCATCACCCTGGAGCAAGGCACGTGGTCCGTGGATGCCGGCCGGTGCGTGTTCTGTGCCATCTGCGCCACGGCCTGTCCGCAGGGCGCGATCCGCCTCGGCACGCGATTCGAGCTGGCGAGCCGCTCCCGCGACGGGGATCCCGGGACCGCCCTGACCCGCGAGATCGATCGCCGGGTCGGCCGGTCGCTGCACATCCGTCACGTCGACGCCGGTTCCTGCAACGGGTGCGACTGGGAGATCGCGGCACTCCTCAACCCGTATCACGACATCCAGCGTCTGGGGATCGACTTCGTGGCATCACCCCGGCATGCGGACCTCCTGCTCGTGACCGGTGTCATGACCAGGAACCTCGAGGAGGCTGCGCTACGAACCTACGAGGCGATGCCCGAACCTCGGCTGGTCGTGGCCGTCGGCGCGTGTGCCATCAGTGGTGGAGTCTTTGCCGGGACATATGCCGCCCGCGACGGGGTGGCCGATGTATTGCCCGTCGATGTCTTCGTCCCCGGCTGCCCGCCGCGCCCGGAGGCCCTGATCCAGGGGCTGCTCGTGGCCGTCGGTCGGATGGTCCCGCGGGCCGGGGTGGAGGAGGGGTCGCCGTCCGCTTGACGCCCTGAGATCGGGCGAGACGGCTGCCGGTCAGCCTTCGATCGCGACCGATTCCGCTGCGACCATCTTGAGCAGTTCGGCGTTGTCGCTCAGGTGCGCGTAGAAGATCAGGCGAGCAGCGTCCAGAAGGGCATAGATCTCCGGGTCCGCGACTTCGTAGCGGACGGTCGTCCCCTCGCGCTCGGCGACGACGATGCCGCGCCCACGGAGGACGGATAGCTGCTGTGAGATGGACGACCCGGCGCCGCCCGTCGCCTCCTGGATCTCACCGACGCTGTGAGGACCGTCGCGCAGGTACTCCAGGATGGCGATCCGCGCCGGGTGGGCAAGCGCCTTGAAGAACTCTGCCTTGAACTGCCGAAGCCGTTCGGGATCGTCGGGTCGTCGGAGGCGGGAGGACACAGGCGACAGGGTAGCCGTCCGGTCGGACTTCGGCAAGTATCTGAACTCCGTAATCTTGCAACTATCGAAGGTACTGGTATTTGTGCCCGAGGGTCATCGGCGGGCGCGCATCCCGTATCCTCGCGCAATGGACTACCGACGCATGCCCATCGAGGCCGAATCGCCCGAGCAGTTCGGCTACGAGAGGATTCGCTACAACCTGGCGGAGAGCTCCGTGGCGGATACCCCGTTGCGCGATCTGGCCGTGCCGCTGGACGATCTCGTGCTCATGTACGGTGACCACCTGGGCCGGGCCGGACTTCGGGCGGCGATCGCCGCGACGGGCGCCGGCCTGGGCGGGGAGCGCAGTGAGCGCGGGACGCGGCTGACCCCGGAGGACGTGCTGGTCACGCCGGGCGCCGCCGCCGCCCTGTTCATCATCTCCACCACGCTGCTCCAGCCGGGCGACCACCTCATCGTCGCCCGACCCAACTACGCCACGAACCTGGAGACGCCGCGGGCCATCGGGGCGGACATCAGCTACCTGGACCTGCGACACGAGGATGGCTGGGCGGTGGATCCGGGCCGCATCGCCGCGCTGCTGACCCCGCGCACGAAGCTGGTCTCGCTGACCAACCCGCACAACCCGACCGGCCAGGTCATGCCGGAGGCCACAGTCCGGGCCATCGTGGACATCGTCGAGGCCCATCCACAGGCGCGACTCCTGATGGACGAGACGTATCGCGAGATGACGTTCGCTGGGCCGCAGTCGGTCACGGCGGCACTGTCCGAGCGGGCCATCAGTGTCTCGTCACTGTCGAAGGCGGACGGTCTGCCCGGGATCCGGATCGGCTGGTTGGCGACCCGGGACTGGCCGTTGATGGAGCGATTCCTGGCCGCGAAGGAACAGATCCTCATCACGAACTCGGTCGTGGACGAGGCCATCGCCGAGGTGGCGATGGCGCGGCGACCGGAGCGACTGGCGACGATCCTGGCCGGGATCCAGACGGCGCTCGGGATCACCCGCGACTGGATGGCCGAACAGGACACCTTCGAGTGGGTGGAGCCTGCCGGCGGCGTCGTGGGTTTCCCGCGATTCCGCCCGGGCGTGGATGTCGACGCGGACGAGTTCTACCGAATCCTGCTGGACGACCACGGCACCGTCGTCGGGCCGGGTCACTGGTTCGACCAGCCACGCCGCCACTTCCGGCTCGGGTTCGGCTGGCCCACGCCGGATGAGCTGAGCCAGGGGCTTGCGGCACTGTCTGGCGCTGCCGGCGCGGCGCGCCGATAGGGACGCGGCAGCCGACGGCCGCGGTCAGGCCAGGGCCAGATCGACCGCCTCGTCCATCGTCATCTCCCGCCCTGCGGCCCACGCTCGGGCGAGCGCGTCCGCGTCCATGTCGTTGCGGAGTCGCGAGAGCTCAACGTCGTATTCGGCCAGCTCGATGTTCAGCATCCCGGCGTCCGCGACCTCGCGGAGCGCCTCGGCCGCCCCGAGCAGGCGGGCCGCCCGCATCCCATCGCCCCTGGCCTGCGCGATGAAGGCGACGCTCTCGAGCTGATTGGCGATCGCGCCGCGGTTGCCGAGGTGTCGCCATGCGTGGATCGTCGCCCGGTACTCGGACAGGGCTTCGTCGATCTCCCCGGATCGGCGCAGGGCGTGGGCAAGATCGCTTCGTGCGACGAGCCGCTGACGCCGGTTGCCGGTCTCGTCAGAGCGAGTCCACGCTTCCGCGAACCACCTGCGGGCCTCATCAAGCTGTCCGAGGTACCCCGAAACGCGGCCCTGCGAGATCGCGATGAACGCGATCGCCGACGGGTTGCCCGAACGCCGCGCCGCCTCGGTTGCCCGATCGAGCCAACGCCGGGCGGCGTCGATATCGGACCGGGCATGATGCATCGCCATCCCCGCTTCGGCCGTGGCGACCTCTGCCCACGAGCCGGTTCGTTCGCCGATGGCGATGAATTCGTTGCCGGACTTCGTGGCGCTCGGCACGTCGCCGTGGAAGACCGCCGTGAGGGTGAGCGCCATGAGCGATTCCATGAGCGCAATGTCGTCGCCCGCCGAGCGCGCCAGCCCCTCCGCGCGCACCGCCCAGGCGAGATCTTGCGAGTTGCCGCCGCGGATCGCGGAGGTCAACGCCGCGGTCGCCAGCACGCGAGCGACCAGGATGGAGTGCTCGCGTCGCGCCCCAGGCGGTGGTTCGCCGAGCGAATCGGCGAGTTCGATGGCCTGCCGGTACCGGTCGAGCGCTTCGGAACCCACCCATCTCGAGCGCCAGTACTCGTACATCGAGACCGTGAGCCGCAGTGCCGCCTCCGGGTCCGACTCGTACGCCCAGTCGAGGGCAGCCCGCAGGTTGTCCACCTCCGGGTCGAGTCGGTCCAGCCAGAGCGCCTCGTCGGGGCCGGTCAGTCCGTCCGCCGCCTCTGCCGCGAGGGCCGCGAAATGGCGGAGGTGTCGCGTCCGGATGGCCGGGCCCTCGCCGGTCCCGACGAGGCGATCGCGGGCGTATTGGCGGATGGTCTCCAGCATCCGGTATCGCGTGGCGGAGCCGTGCTCGACCTCGATCATCGAGCGGTCCACCAGCCGGCTCAGGCCATCGAGCGTCTCCATCCGCGCGGTGCTCGAGCCGGCCGCTGGGCGATCGGCCTCACCCGCGACAGGTTCGTCCCGGGTCACGGCCGCCGCGGCATCTAGCGTCCAGCCACCCGCGAAGACGGACAGGCGTCGAAGAAGGCGCTGGTCGGGCTCCGCCAGGAGGTCCCAGCTCCAGTCGACGAGGGCCTGGAGCGTCTGCTGGCGCGGGACCGCCGTCCGCCGGCCACCCGTGAGCAGGCCGAACCGGTCGCCGAGGCCCTGGGCGATCTCGCGCACCGAGAGGACGTTGACCCGCGCGGCGGCCAGTTCGAGCGCCAGGGGGATGCCGTCCAGGCGGCGGCAGATCTCGATCGCGGCGGGGACCTCGTCGCGACCCAGGACGAAGCTGGGGACGGTCGCCCTGGCACGGTCGACGAACAGGCGTACGGCCTCGGACGCCTCCGCCGCGTCGATCCAGGTGAGGTCCGCGTGATCGTCGGGGTCGTCGCCCGTCACCGGGTCCGGAAGGGTGAGTGAGGGGACCGGGAAGATCGCCTCACCTGCGACGCCGAGGGCCTCGCGGCTGGTGGCGAGGATGGTCAGGCCGGGCGAGTGGTCGAGGAGATCGTGGGCGAGATCTGCCGCGGCCGCGATCAGGTGCTCGCAGTTGTCGAGCAACAGCAGGAGGTCCTTGGCGCGGAGATAGTCGACCATGACCTCGAACAGGGGTCGCCCCGGTTGCTCCGGGATACCCAGGGCCCGGGCGATCTCCTGGGGCACGAACGCCGGGTCGCTGATCGGCGCCAGCTCGACCAGCCACGCACCATCCGCGTGCCGCCCGACATCCTCGCCAGCGACCTGGAGCATCAGCCGCGTCTTCCCGGTGCCGCCGACACCCACGAGCGTGATGAGCCGTCCGGCGCCGAGGAGTCGATGGACGGCGGCCAGCTCGCGTTCCCGCCCGACGAATGTGGTCGCCTGGAGAGGCAGATTCGTCCGGCGGTCCGCCAGCGAACGAAGGGGCGGGAGATCCCGGGCCAGTCCGGGCGCCGTGAGCTGGAAGATCCGTTCAGGATGGTCGATGTCCCGGAGCCGGCGCTCGCCGAGGTCCAGCAGGCCGGTCGTCGGCGGGAGGGCGGCTTCGGCCATCGCGGCGGTCACGCCCGAGACCAGCACCTGGCCGCCGTGGCCGATCGCGAGCAGGCGCGCGAGCCGGTTGAGCGGGGGGCCGAACAGGTCGCCGTCCCGGCTCTCGACGGCACCCGAGTGGATGGCCATCCGGACGCGGAGGGGACCGATCGAGGGCCACTCGTTCCGATCGAGCGCCAGCTGTCCCTCGAGGGCCGCCGCGAGCGCCCACTCGGGGCGATCGAATGCCGCCAGCACCCCGTCACCGGTGCCCTTGACGATCGATCCTCCGGCTCCTTCCACCGCCGTGCGAAGGATGCCGTCATGCGCCTCGAGCGCGACGGCCATCGCCTGCCGGTCCGATTCCCACAGCCGGGTGCTGCCCTCGATGTCCGAGAGCAGGAATGTCGCGGTCAGCGATGCGGTGGGCGACATGGGCCTCGTCTGATGTTGCGGGCCCCAACAGTAGCGCGAAGCGAGTGCCGTAACACCGATGCCGGCGGTCAGGCCGCTGCTCCGAGGTCAGGCTCCCGCGATGGGATCCGGTTCGCCGCTCAGGCCCACCACGATGTCCCACAGGCGTCGTCGGTCGGCGGCGCTCAGCCGAGTCGCGGGCACGCGGTCGAATGGTCGCGGCCGCCGGTCCAGGTAGAGCTTGCCACCACCGGCGCCCGCGCCCGTCGCGGTCGCCAGCCAGACGATCGTGTCCACTCCTTCGGCCGCGGACCGCAGCACCGGGCGCATCCTGTCGTAGAACTCGGGCAGCTGCTCGGCGAGGCCCGGCGTGTCGGCCCAGCCAGGGTGCATCGCGTTGATCGTCACCCCGGCCCAGCCCACAGCCCGCAGGCGCCGGCCCCACTCGCGCACGAGCGCCACCTGCACGCGCTTCACGCGGGCATACGCACGAGGCCCCGAGAACGTCTCGGTCTCCGACTGGAGGTCGTCCAGGTCGATGGCCTGCATATACATGCCGCCCGAAGTCACACAGATGACCCTGGCGTCGCCCGTCCGCTCCAGCAGGGGCAATAGCCCGGAGATGAGCACGAACGGGGCCACGGCCATGATCGCGAGGGTAGCCTCGATGCCGTCAGGCCCGACGATCCGTTCCGGGTAGATGGCTCCCGCGTTGTCGACGACGATGTCGAGGCGCTCCTCGGTCGCGACAACCTGGGCCACCGCCGCCCGGACCGATTCCAGCGAGCCCATGTCCGCCACGACGACCGGGAATCGGTCGTTGCCGACCTCGGCGACCAGTTCGTCACGGACCGCGCATAGCTTCGCCTCGCTTCGCCCCACGAGCACGACCCGCGCCCCGAGCGAGGCCAGCTGACCGGCTGTCTCCCGCCCCAGGCCGGACGTGGGTCCGGTCACCAGCGCGGTTCGTCCGGCGAGGGACCCATCCAACGGCGATTCCCATCCGAATAGCCGTTGACGGACCTGAAAGCCGATCCGGGAGAAGCTCCCGACGACCGAGATCTCCAAGGCGTCATCGATCAGCGAAACGATATCCATGCCCGTCCCTTCGTGCGACCTGCACGGATGGATGGCCGGCCCCGAGCTGGAGCGAAACAATGACCAAGCTACACGAGACGATTGAAACCGAGCTGTCTCCGGCCGCCACCTTCGACTTCGTCGCCGACTTCGCCAATTCGATGTACTGGGATCCCGGCGTCGCCACGTCCGAGCGCATCGGCGATGGACCCGTGGC
>Ga0315271_10001895_pt1 | contig 12900 bp, 13 predicted proteins | sample C3_top_MG_FD_204664 | JGI IMG/M metagenome (GOLD analysis project Ga0315271, IMG submission 204664) | Sediment microbial communities from Yellowstone Lake, YNP, Wyoming, USA - C3_top | ecosystem: Environmental > Aquatic > Freshwater > Lake > Sediment | place: USA: Wyoming | collected 2017-08-01 | reverse complement strand
TACGGGCCAATGGCGGCGTTCGCCTCCTGAGGTGTTTTGATCGTACCGGCCTGGATCTGGCCCCGGACCTTCGCGAAGCCTGCCTCGTACGCGGCCAGCTCGCTCTTCATGACCTTGAGCTGTTCCCTCTCCGCGGGGATGTAGACCGCCTTCTCGCAGTCGGCGATTCGAGCGATGAGGCGCTCCGACTGGTCGACCCAGTCCTTGTAGTACTGCTCCTCCTTGGCGGCGTCCCCGATGTTCATGAACAGGTCCTTCTCGTAGCGCCGCAGCCCGTTCGTGTTCGCACGGGCGCGCGAGGAGTGCTCGGCGAGCATGCCGTCGGTGTTGAGCTTCTCGCTGACCTGCTTCTCGATGTTCTGCACGCCCCAGTAACCGGCTCCCCCCACGCCGAGCACGATCGCCAGCATCAACCCGAAACCGAACAGCAGCCGCGTACCGATCTTCATGTCCTTGAGCATCGTCCCTCCCCCCGTTTCGAAACCTTTCACCCGTGCACTTCAATTGCCTACGTGAGTCACCACGACGTATTCGAGAGACTTATCCCGCCTCATGCGCCGTGGCGGGACCGCCGACAAGACACGGTGTATTCACCCACCCCTGACGATGACACCAAAATAAACCATCTGCCGCGTCAGTCAACCATCTTTCGTTGGCTGTGCACTCCAACCCCCTACTGTCTGCCGCCAGGTCCTGAACCTGCGGAGAGCGCCGCCCGCCGCCCCGACGGCGCAACCCGCGCGGCGATTTTCATTGCCGCACGGGATCCTTGACCCAACGAAATCTCTTGCGACTTCCCGCGAGAGCGAGGCGCCGACTCTGCCCCGCCCGCCCTCCCCTCGACCGTGAAGAACTCCATGATCACCTGCAGGTGTTCCGCCTGGCTCGGGAGCTCCTCGGCCGTCGAGCTCATCTCCTCGGCCGCGCTCGCGTTGCGCTGCACCACCTGGTCCAGCTGCTGGATCGCCCGGTTCACCTGTCCGGCGCCGTCGTTCTGCTCTTTGCTCGAGCCGCTGATCTCGAGCACCAGTTCCGCGGTGCGCTGGATGTCCGGGACCAGTTTCGCCAGCATCGCCCCGGCCTGCTCGGCCACCTGCACGCTCGAGCCCGAGAGCGAGCCGATCTCGCCGGCGGCCGTCTGCGAGCGCTCCGCGAGCTTGCGCACTTCGCTTGCGACCACCGCGAACCCCCGGCCGTGCTCCCCGGCGCGCGCCGCTTCGATCGCCGCGTTGAGCGCCAGCAGGTTCGTCTGCCGCGCGATCTCCTCGATGATCGAGATCTTCCCCGCGATTTGCTTCATCGCCTCGACCGTCTGGGTCACGATCGTGCCGCTTCGCCGTGCATCCTCGGAGACCTTGCGGGCGATCTTCTCGGTCTGCTGCGCGTTGTCCGCGTTCTGCTGGATGTTCGACACCATCTGCTCCATCGAGGCCGACACTTCCTCGACGCTCCCGGCCTGCTCCGATGACCCCTGGCTCGTTTCCTGGGCGCTCGACGAGAGTTCCTGCGAGCCGGCGGCCACATTGCGCGCCGCCGCCTGGACATCCCTGACGACAGCGCCGAGTTTCGCGGCCATCGCGTTGAGCGACGCGGCGAGCTGCCCGACCTCGTCGCGTTGATCGATCTCCAGGTGCGACGTCAGATCCCCCGCGGCGAGCCGTTCGGCGAACGCCACACCGCGGCGGATGGGCACCACGATGGAGCGGCTGATCAGTACGCCGAGCACGGAGCCGACCACCAGGCTGAGCAGCCCGGCGACCAGGATGCCGGCCCGCGTCTTCTGCGCGCCGCTCAGCATGACCTCGTCCGAGAGAATCCCCTCCCGGGAGAGGTCCGTGGCCTTTTTGAGCTGCTCCTGCACCGACGCGAGCTGCTTCAGGGTCTCGGTCTCGTAGACCTGCACGGCCTCCTGGCGCTGCCCCTGGTGCAGCAGCGCGAGGATGCGGGATGCGGTTTCGTGAAGTCTGCGGTGCGGCTCCTCGATCGCGGTGAAGGGCGATTTCAGCGCCGGCAACAGCGTTTCCGCCTCTTTCAACCCATCGCCGTAGTACCATTTCCCGAAGCCGCACTGCGTCGGGTCCAGCTGGACCGTCAGTTCCTTCACCACGGGGTTGTAGACGAACTGGCCGACGGACTGCGCCCATTTCAGATGATCCACTTCGCGCTGCAACAACTCGCTCCGGAGCCTGGTGCCGCCGGAGACTTCCTGCCCATCCCTGACGATCGTGCCGATACCCCTGAGAGCCCAGCTCATGCTGAGAGCCAGCAGGAGGAGCACCGCGCCGATCGCAACGAAGATCTTGCTTCCCAGCCTCAGATCACGCCACCTCACCCTGGTCTCCTCTCGTCAGCCCCGACTCGCATACCGCTCGTCCCTGCACGCGCTCAGGCGTTGTGCAATCGTTCACAGCATGACCCACTTCCGGGGAAAAGAACACCCTACGCACGTAGGGGGGCGGCGTTACTCCTGGGAGTTGCAGATGAGATATCTGAGCAGGGCAAAGCGATCCGGCGCGCCGGTCTTGAAATAGATGCTGCTCAGGTAATCCTTCACCGTCTGTTCGGTGATGGCGAGCGCCTGGGCGATTTCGTGATTGCTCTGCCCGTCGAGCAGGTGCCCGAGCACGTCGGTTTCCCGGCGCGTCAGCTGATGCTGTCGCCGCAGGTGATTCATGTCGAATCTGCTCGAGACGGTCTCGTCGGTGAAAAAGATGCCGACGAGCGGTCGATCGCCTTCGCGAAACGTGACTCTGAACTGCCAGTGTCTCCCGCCGATCTCCTTGCGAAAACAGATGTGGCCGGGAAACAACTCTGCCACTTTCCCGCGCGCGATCGCCGTGAAGATCCTCTGCGCCAGAGCGGGGATCTCCTCGGGAAGCGCGTAGCTGTCGAGAAATTTCCTGGCCTTGCCGTTCTGCAGGGCGATTGCCAGGGTGACGTCGAAGACGATCGCGCGCTCGCAGGACCCTTCGACAACGAACCGCAGCAGGTCATCGCGGACCTGCGGCGCCGGATCACGACGGACGGGGAGCAAGACCGATGTCACCTCAAGCCGGGACGGCGGGCAGGACTCGACGCACCGCCTCGACAAACTTTTCCGGGCGGAACGGTTTGACGATCCAGGCCTGCACCCCGAGGGACCGCCCCTCCTGGATCTGGGCCGCCTGGGACTCCGTCGTCAGCATGATGATCGGGATCTGCGTGAACTCCTCGCGCCGCTTGAGCTCGCGCACGAGGCTGATCCCGTCCATGACCGGCATGATGCAGTCGCTGACGATCAGGTCAACGGGGGCTGCGACGAGCTTTTCCAGCGCCTCCTTGCCGTCCCGCGCTTCGACGACCGCATAGCCCGCCGAGCGCAGCGCGACGCCGAGCAGGGCGCGCATCGCCGAGGAATCGTCAACCACCAGTACGGTCTGACCCATCGCTCGCTACCCCCGTGTGGCGCCGGAATCCTGCGCCTTGAGCCGGCGGACAAACGCCTCTCCCGTGTGCAGGTGAAAGATCACCTTGCGGGTGAACCCTTCTCCAACATCGCGCGCGACGACCGGAATCCCGGTGTCCGCCAGGTACTGTTCCGCAAACAGGATGTTGCGCTCGCCCACCCCGAACAACCCGCCGACGCCCTGGAACACCGCGCCGCCGCCGAAGAGCTTTGCCCGCAGGTTCTGCCGGCGGCACCCGAGGGCGAGCATTTTCTCGAGCAGTTTCGGGAGGGCGATGTTCGCATACTTCGGCGAGGCGAGCCCCTCCCCGTTCCAGTAGGGGAGCAGGTAGTGGTTGAGCCCCCCGGCGGCGGCCGCAGGGTCGAAAAGGCAGACCGCCACGCAGGAACCCAGCACCGTGGTTACCGCGGCCGGGACCGCTGCGGCGTAGAGCAGTCCCGGCGGCAGGTACACGGCCAGCGGCTCATTTGTCGAAATAGAACTCGTTGCCCGCGTCGGCGAAGACATCCACGCCCCCGGCATCCCTGGTTTCCGGTATCAATGCCGTGAAGCGACTGCCCCGGCCGGCGGCGCTGTCGACGGAGATGGTTCCCCCGAGCAACTCGAGGAGCGCCTTGACGATACTCAGCCCGAGCCCGTGACCCGCATACCCCTTGACCAGCCCGGCCTCGAGCTGGTGGAAGCGCTCGAAGATCGCGGCGTGGTCGACAGGGTCGATGCCCACGCCGCGGTCTGCGACGCTCAGCCGCACCTCGTCGGTGCCGCGGCGCACGTTCACCTGCACCGTGCCACCGTCGCCGCCGAACTTGACCGCATTGGAGAGCAGATTCGCCAGGATCAACTGCAGTTTTGACGGGTCGGTCACGAAGAACGGATCGACTCCCGGGTCCTCCTCCCAGCTCGTCAGCAGCTCCAGGCCCTTCGCGGCGGCAAGCGGCCGGAACGACGCCACGGTCGCCTCGACGAGCGCTCTGAGGTCGACCTGCGCGGTCGTCGGGAGCGCCTCGCCGGCTTCGATCTCCGCGGCGCAGAAGATATTGCGCATCTGAAAGTCGAGGTTGAACGCCTCGCCCTGGATGGCCGCGGACAGCGTGCGGAACTCCGCCGGATCACGCACCAGTCCTGCGCCCATCTCGCCGGCCATCGCGATGATGACGGCGAGCGGGTTGTTGATCTCGTTGCGGATATTCGACAGGAAATGCCCCTTGAGGGCCTCGGACTCGACCAATCGGCGGTTGACGTCCTCGAGTTTCGAGGTCGTCATCCGCAGATCGAAGAGCGCGCGGTTCTTCTCGTCGATCCGATCGACCAGCTCCTTGAGCAGTTCCTCGTCGCTCAGCCGATGCATGGCATCAGCCGATGAGCTCGTTCACCGTCTTGATCACCTGCACGCCGTTGATGGGCTTGGTGAGGTAGGCGTTCGCGCCGAGCTTGATGCCCATGTCGCGATCCGCTTCGGCGCCCTTGGTGGTGACGATGATGATCGGCACGGTTAATTTGAGGACTTCGCGCACCGATCGCACCAGGCCGAGACCATCCATCCGGGGCATGTTCACGTCGGTGACAACCAGATCGAAGGTCGCATCTTTGAGCTTCGTCAGAGCGTCCAGGCCGTCCTGGGCCTCGGTGATCTGGCACGGCAGGCTTTTCAGGAGCACCATCTTCATGAGCTGGCGCATCGTGACCGAGTCGTCAACCACGAGGATTCGCTTCACGGCCCCTCCATCTGTACAGGTGCGTTTCGCGCCCGCATCAGCGCGCGCGGCGGTCTTCCGGCCACACCATCCGCGGCGACCGACCTCTGGCGTTTTTATACCACGATCGTCGCTTCGCGGCAACGAATTGCACGAATGGCGCGCTACGAGCCGCCCTGTTCTTTGGGCTGGCGCTTCTCACGACGGCCACGCTGTGCTATAAAACCTGTCGAATGGAGGGACACCCATGAGCGATTTTCTCGTCTCCGGACGCCTGGAGGACCACCCCTTTGCCACGCTCTCCGGCCAGATATTCCAGGAGAGCCGCACCGGCGAACTGACCCTCGAGAGCGGCAACCGCCGCCGCTCCGTCTGGTTCCTCGGCGGCAACCCCGTCGCGGTCGTTTCCGACGACCCGCAGGATCACCTCGCCCAATTTCTCCTTGAACACGGCAAAATCAGCGATGACGAGGCGCGCCGGCTCGCCGACCTGCCCGAGACCCGCGAGACGCTCGGCGGGGTGGATTTCCTGGAAAAGGACACGCTCAACTGGGGCGTGAAGTCGCGCTTCGTCAATCTCTGCTACGACCTCTTCCGCTGGGAGGAGGGTGACTACGCTTTCCACGAAGGCGACCCGCCGCGGGAACTCTTTCTGCTCAAGGTGCCGGGGCACTCGCTGCTCTTCAAAGGCGTCGGCCTTCTCGGCGCGGCCGCGGTTCTCGACGCGGTTCCGGACGAACTCGTCTGCAGCGCCGGCCCCGTGGCGCCTTCGGCCGCATCGTATCTGAGCCCCGAGGCGAGAGAACTTCTCCAGCGGTGCGCACCGGGCCGCACGGTGGCCGAGGTGCTCGGCGCCGGCGCGCACGACAGCGACCAGGCCCGACGGCTGCTGTACGCGCTTGCCTGCCTCGGGCTGGTCGCACTCGCGCGCACGCCGGCGACGACGGCTGCGGCGGGCGCGCAAGACCAGGCCGCAGGATTTCTCCTCGACGAGGACGACGCCGCTGCCGATCTCCCGGCGCCCGCTCCCGAAGGGCCCGGCGGGGTGCGCGAGACCGCGGGGTTCTCCCTGGACGCGGAACACGCGGGCGGGGACTACGCACTGGATCTGCCGCCGCTGCAGACCGGCTACGGCGCCGCTTCCGCAACCGGTCCGGAGTTCAACCCGGCGGAGATTGGCCACACGGCCGGAGGGTATCCCTTCGATGACGGAGCCGACCCCGGGACGTTCGGGGCCTTCGACCCGAACACGCTCCACGACTTTCAGGACGAACCTCCGACCCCGGTCGATGATGACCAGAGCCTGTCCGGGGCGGAGGCGCCAAAGCCCCGTCGCCGCTTTCATGTCCCTCGCATCGTCGGCATCGCTCTCGGTTCGCTCGCCGCCGTCGGCATCATTGCCGCCGCCGGGTGGTGGTGGATGAGCGGCAGCGAGGCACCTCCCCCGCCGGTCAAACCGCCGGTCAAACGACCAGCTTCGCCGGGAACTCCGGTTGCGGCTACGCCCGGACCTGCGCCGGTCGCGGCTCCCGCGCCCCCCCCCACCGCCACCCCTGTTCCGGCAACGCCTGCCGCCCCGGTGACCGCCGCGCCCCCCGCGGCCATCCCACCCCCGGTCGCCCCCGCCCCCGCCACTGCAGCGGCGCCCGCGGCCAGAGGACCGGCGCCGCGTCCCGCAGCAGCGGCGCCCGCGGGTGTCAGCGGCACGGATCGCTATCGCAACGCGCTCGAGATTTTCCGGGCCGGCGATATCGACGGGGCCGCCGCCATCTGGGAAGCGCTCCTCGCCGAGGAGCACCGTGGCGCGTTCACCGTGCAGCTGCTCACCGCCTGCCAGCATGACACGATCCGCGACGCCCAGCGGTCGCTCTCGTCCCAGGAGATGTACCTGGTCGCCAAGAAGGTCAATGGGCGCAACTGCTTCCGTGTCTGCGTCGGCACCTTCGACACGCGCGAGGCCGCCGGCCGGGCGCTGGCCGGGCTGCCCGGCACCTTCCGCTCTGGCGGCGCTTCGGTCCGAGCCGTCGCCGACGCCCTCAACAGGGAACGCTAGCCGTGGAAGCCTTCGACGCTCTGCTCGGCCGCCGCAGCATCCGTCGCTTCGTGGACCGCCCGGTCGGCGAGTTGGAGCTCAAGCGCATGCTCGAGGCCGGCATGGCGGCGCCGTCCGCCGGCAACCAGCAGCCCTGGCGCTTTGTCGTCCTGCGCGACCGGCAGGCGAGAACGGACATCGCCGCGCTCAGTCCGCACGCCACGCTGCTCACCGAGGCGCCGGTCGGCGTTGTCGTCTGCGGTGATCTTGATGCGGAGAAGCACGCCGGGTACTGGGTGCAGGACTGCTCCGCCGCCACGCAGAACATGCTTCTTGCGGCGCACGCCCTCGGCCTGGGCGCCGTCTGGCTCGGCTTCTACCCGCGCGAGGAACGGTGGCGCGGCGCCCAGCGCGTCCTGGGCCTCCCGGATCGGGTCGTCCCGCTCGCGGTGCTGGCGATCGGGTGGCCGGCCGAGCGGAAGGACCCCGCCGGGCGCGGCGAGGCTTCATTCATACACTTCGACCGCTGGTAGGACCCGCCGGGCGGGAATTACCGGGGCGCGGCGGCCGGATCGCGACCTTCGCCGGGTGAGGCTTCTTCGCGTGCCGTGCGCTCGCGCCAGTATTCGAGAAGGTCGTGCAAGGTGGACTCCATGGTGCGACTCGGCTGCCAGCCCGTTTCGCGAACGAGACGACCCGGGTCGCCGTGCAGCGTGGGGATGTCGACCGGGCGGTGCCGCGCAACCTCGACTTCCACCTTGATCTTGATGACCGCGTGGCCCAGCAGAATCCGCAGCAACTCCGAGATGCTCCACGCCCGCCCGGAGCAGACGTTGTACGCTGACCCGGCAGCGCCGTTTTCGAGCACGAGACGATAGGCGGCGACCACGTCGCGGACGTCGAGAAAATCGCGGGTCGCGGCGAGGTTGCCCACGCGCAACACCGGCTCGCCGAGACGCAGTTCGATGCGGGCGATCTGCCGCGCGAAGTCGGCACAGACGAAATCAGGGCCCTGTCTCGGCCCGGTGTGGTTGAAGGTGCGCGTGAAAAAGATCGGCCAGCGTTCGGTGCGGCAGTAGTAGCTCCCCAACGCCTCCTGCCAGACCTTGCTCAGGGCGTACGGGCTCACCGGTTCCTGGACGGCGTCCTCGGCCAGCCCCGTTTCCCCCGCCGGGGTCGTCCCGTACTGCTCGGCCGACCCGACGAGCAGCAGGCGCGGCGGCTTCCCCTGTCGCAGCAGGGCGCCGAGAAGATTGAGCGACGCCAGGGCGTTCACCTCGAGCGTGCGGCGCATTTCGCCAAAGGATCGACGCACGCTCGCCAGTCCCGCCAAATGGTACACCGCCCCGAATTCCCGCCCGCCGAAAGCCGATCTTACCGCCTCGGCGTCCCCGCAGGCCAGATCGCACGCCAGGTAGTCAACGCGGTTGCGGACCGCCACGAGATGCTCTGGTCGCGCCTGGGGGTGATCGAGGGCCACGACGTGCTCGCCCTCCTCGAGGAGGTGCTCGACGAGGTGGCTGCCGCCGAAGCCGGCCGCCCCCGTGACCAGTACAGATCCGCTCCGCTTCATGGGGGGCCAGTGTAAGGAATGCCGGTCTCTTGTCAACGAAGGCCGAACCGCCGCCGCGAGTCAGCGCGGCTGCAGTTCGGCCGCCTGACCCGGGAGTCCCCCGAGGACGTGACCCGTCGCCGCGTCGACGAAGAGGCTGTGAAGTCCCGCGGCGGCGCCACCCTCGACACGGAAGGGGACGACCCAGGCCACCTGCGCCGCCGCTTCGACACTCCGGGTGAAACTGCCCAGCCAATCGTTCGGGTGAACCACGAACAGCTCGGCCGCGGCAACCGGCCCCAGGACGGCCCCGGGACCAAAGACGGTCGCGAGGTCGCGGCCCCGCAACACCACCGCCGCGATCCTCTCGGCGGACTTTCGCGAGATCTGGACCCGAGGCGGGTGCGGCGGGTCCAGCCAATCGGGGTCGATATCCAAGCGGAAAAGACTCCCCGAGGTGGCGTTGAGGAGCAGGCGAAGGGGCGGTTCGAGGAAAGGAAAGTCGCCGCTCGGCGCGGCGTAGAGCGCTTCGTAATACACGCTTGCGGTCTCGCTCGACAAACGGCGTTTGACGCTCTCGAGTCCGAGCTGCGAACCGGGAAGCAGCGCGCGCGCCAGCGCGTCGGCGCGGCCCGAGACGTCGGCCAGCGAAACGATGGCCTCGCCGCTCGCGCGCGTGCTGGCGTTGGGAAAGCAGACATAGGTGACGATCAGACCGGAGGCGGGGTCGAAGACGCCGAGATCGCGGACGGGTCCGGCTGCGCCGTCGACGCGGCCCTTGATCTCGAGCGAAGGCCGCCCGTGAAAGACGAGATCCTGCCCGGTGTCGTCGGTCGAACCCACGAGACACGCGCACAACCGGCGCACCTCGGCCATTTTCCGCAACGCGGGAGCGGGAATGCCCTCAGCAGGCTGAGCCGCCGCCAGCGGTACCGCGAGCAGCGCCCGCGCGGTCAGTGCCAGGACCAGCCCGCACAGCCCTGTCCCGCGAGCGCCCAAGGAGCGCCGGGCGGCAGAGGTGCGGGGCAGGTCGCCTGACACGGCTGCACCTGCCCCGCGACGAAGGGGGATTACTCCTCGAACTTGATGATTTCGACGGGGCAGTTGCGCGCCGCGTCGATGATCGCATCGGAATTCGCGCCCAGGTTGGCGCCGGCGATCACGGTGCTGCTGTCGTCACCCATGGCAAACACATCGGGCGCCAGATCCGAGCAGACGCCGCACACGGTGCACCCTTCTTCGATCCAAACCTTCTTCACCGCCATGTCCGTTCCTCCTTGCCTGTGTCCACAACATTTGCACCCGCCGTCGCCGTCAGAGCGCCTCCGGCGGCGCGACGCTGAAAACGCGCGTTACCGTAGCGGAGCGATGCTGAAAATGCAAGAGGTTGGTGCTACTATGCAGGGGTGACTCCCAGCCAGAGAATCGACCGCGTCCTGTGCGCCATCAACGCCATCGTGCGGGGCAAGGACGAGGTGGTGCGCCTCGCGCTCGCCTGCCTGATCGGCCGGGGGCACCTGTTGCTCGAAGACCTCCCGGGTGTCGGCAAGACGACGCTGGCTCTCGCGCTGGCCCGCGTGCTCGGCCTGGACTTCGGTCGCATCCAGTTCACCTCCGATCTGCTCCCGACCGACATCGTCGGGGTGTCGGTGATCGATGTGGCCGCCGGTTCGCTGACCTTCAGACCCGGCCCGGTGTTCCATCAGGTTGTCCTCGCCGACGAGATCAACCGGGCCACGCCGCGCACCCAGAGCGCGCTGCTCGAGGCGATGGCGGAGGGACAGGTCTCGATCGAGGGGCGGACCCACGCGCTTCCGGCTCCGTTTTTCGTCATCGCCACGCAGAACCCGGTCGAGCACTACGGCACGTTTCCGCTGCCGGAATCCCAGCTGGACCGCTTCATGATGACGCTGCGGATGGGGTACCCGGGGCGCGACGCCGAACGCACGCTGCTCGCCGAACTCGACACCCGCGCCCGGCTCGATAAGGCCGCGGCGGTGATCGGCCCGCGCGAGCTCTCAGAGCTCCAGAGCCAGGCCGACGCCACGAACGTCGCGCCGGAGCTCATCGAATACGTGCTGGACATCGCCGGCGCCTCGCGCCAGTCGGAGCGTCTCCTCGTGGGCATCTCGCCCCGCGGGGCGGAACACTGGGTCCGCGCCGCGAAGGCCCTCGCGCTGCTGTCCGGCCGCGACTACTGCCTGCCCGAGGACGTGCAGGGCACGGCAGCCGCGGTCATCGCGCACCGCATCCTCCCCCGCGGCGATTTCGAAAAGGTCGACCGTGCGTCCCTCGTCCGGGACCTGGTCCGCGCCACTCCCGTCCGCTGAGCACCGCGCGGGCAGAGCCGCCGTGGAGTCCCACGCCGCGGTCACCGCCGGCAAACTGCTGATCCGGCTGACCAGCACCGGCGCGATCGCAATCGCCCTGGTGTTGACCGCAGGCATCGTGGCCGTCAACTCCGGCAACAACCTGCTGTACCTGCTCGTGGCCAGCCTGCTCGCCGCGCTCGGGCTCTCGGGGCTTCTCGGCCACCACAACCTGCGGCGGGTCGGGCTGCGCCTGATCGCGCCCGACGAGGCCTGGGCCGGTCGGCCCGTTTCGGTCCGCGCGGAACTCCTCAACAGCCGGCGGCGGCTCCCGGCCTTTCTCCTCGCGCTCGGAGAAAGCCCGGGCGCTCCCTCCGGCACGGTTCTCGAAATCCCCCCGGGAGAACGCTGCGAAATCCCGCTGACCCTGACCTTTCCGGCCAGGGGTCTCCAGCCGTGGCCGGAGCGCGCGGTGACCTCCGAGTTCCCGTTCGGCCTGTTCCGCCGCGGCGGCCTGGTGCGCTCCCCCGGGCGCTGCCTGGTGTACCCGTCACCGCTCGCCGTGCCGTGGGAGATCGTCGAGGCTGCCGAACGCGAAGGGGATCAACGGTCGCACCGCGCCCCCGGTGTCGGCGGCGATTACCGGGGCCTGCGGGAATACGCCCCCGGAGACAGCATCTCGCGCGTCCAGTGGTCGAGTTGGCTGCGGCTGCGGCGGCTGCAGACCAAGGAATTCGAATCCGAGGGCGCCCCGCCGGCAATCTACCGCTTCGACGCCGTCCCTGGCCCGGGTACGGAAGAGCGTCTCGGCCAGCTGGCCTGGCTGGTGCGCGCGGGCCTGCGGCGCGGGCGGAGCGTCGGTCTTGACCTGCCCGGACAGCGCATCCCCCCCGGCGCCGGCTCCAGTCACCGCCGCAGGCTGCTGGCGGCACTCGCGCTCTTCGGGGAGCCGTCGTGAAGGCGCGCACCCTCAGCCTGGCGTTCTGCTATGCGCTCGGGGCGCTCGCGACGGCAGCGGCCGGACTCGCACCCCTGCCCCGCGGCAGCTGGATCCTTCTCGCCTCGGCCTGCGCGGCGGGGGCGCTCTGGGACGTCAGGAGACTGGTCCGTGTCCCGAACACCCTTCTGACGGTCGTTGGGGTTGCGGGCTTTTTCGCCAGCCTGCTGCCGCTCCACCGCGAAACGCTCGCCGAGCAGTCGCTCACCGCGCTGACGTTTCTGCTCGCGATCAAGATCTTCGGCGCGAAGGCCCGTCGGGACCACCTCCAGATTCTTGCGGTGGCGCTGCTGGTGATCGCCGGCGCCGCTTCGCTGCAACCCGAGGTCGTGTTCGGCGCGCTCCTCGCGTCCGCCATGGTGCTCGGGGTCCTGGTGTTGCTCTGGCTGCCCTTCTCCGAATTGACCGCGACCGTCGAGTCCGGGCTGCTGCGCCGGCTGACCGTGATCGGCCTGGGGCTCGTAGCGGCCTGCGCGCCGATCACGGTGGTGTTTTTCATGGTGCTGCCCCGCTCGGTCAGCCCGTTCTGGGCCGGGTTCGGCGGTCGTTCTCGCCAGGGGACGGCGGGAGTCTCCGACCACCTGCAACTCGGCGAGGTCGGTCGGGTCGCGCTCAGCGGCGACGTGGCATTTCGCGCCGAGATCGAGGGGGGGGACCGGCTCCCGGGCACCCCGTACTGGCGCGGCGCCGTCCTCGAGGTCACGGACGGGCGGCGCTGGGATATTTCCGGGCGCAACCGTCCAGCGACGACCATTACGCCGGGAGCAGGAACGCGCATCACCTATTATGTCGAACCGCACGGCAACCGGCAGCTCTTCCTGCTGGAGACGCCGTCCGGGGCCAGCATCGGCGCCCGGACCCAGACGATCG
>Ga0315271_10001894_pt1 | contig 12901 bp, 11 predicted proteins | sample C3_top_MG_FD_204664 | JGI IMG/M metagenome (GOLD analysis project Ga0315271, IMG submission 204664) | Sediment microbial communities from Yellowstone Lake, YNP, Wyoming, USA - C3_top | ecosystem: Environmental > Aquatic > Freshwater > Lake > Sediment | place: USA: Wyoming | collected 2017-08-01 | reverse complement strand
CTGCCGTGAGGGTCTGCGGTGAGGACGGCCTGGCGCTGATGGCGCCCAAGGCCGCCGAAAGGAGCCGGCGATGACGATCGAGGGCGAGGCGCTGCTGGCGCGCATCTACATCGGCGAGTCGGACACGTGGGAGGGCCGGCCGCTGTACGACGTGATCGTGCGGCTCCTGCGCGAGCGCGGGATCCGCGGCGCGTCGGTGTTCCGCGGCATCGAGGGCTTCGGCCGCTCCTCGCGCGTCCACACGACCCGGATCCTGGCCCTGTCCGAGGACCTGCCGATCCTGATCGAGGCCGTGGACGAGGCCGACCGGATCCGGGCGGTGCTGCCGGAGCTGGAGCCGATGATCGGCGGGGGCCTGGTCACCCTCGAGCGCGTCGAGGTTGTCGTCTACCGGTCGAAGCCGGGGTGATCCCCCGCTGCGCGCGCGCGTTCGACGCCTCCGTGCTCGGGGCCGTCGATGGCTGGAGGGCGCACTCGGCCGCTGTCGCCGTGATCGACCGGGACGGGCTGGTGGCCTCGCACGGCCCGCTTGATCGTGCGCTGCCTTGGGCGTCGGTCACGAAGTTGGTGACGGCGTGCGCCGTCCTGATCGGGGTCCGGAACGGGGTCCTCGAACTCGACACGCCGGCCGGCCCGCCGGGCTCCACGATCCGCCACCTGTTGGCGCACGCGGGCGGATACGGCTTCGACGGTGGGCCGGTGGCGGCGCCCGGGCGAACGCGCATCTACTCCAACACCGGGTTCGACACGCTGGGCGAGGTGCTGGGAGTCGCGGCCGGACGCCCGTTTGCAGACCTGCTTGCCGCGTGGGTGCTGGAGCCGTTTGGCATGACGGGAACGCGGCTGGAGGGTCGCCCGTCCGAGGGGCTCATCGGGCCAGTGGCCGATCTGGCGACGCTCGCGCACCAGCTGCTGGCGCCGACGACGCTGCCGGCCGGGCTGGTGGCCGATGCCGCGACCGTGGCGTTCCCCGGGTTGCGCGGCGTGCTGCCTGGGTTCGGGCTCCAGGATCCGTGCGACTGGGGCCTGGGCTTCGAGATCCGCGGGTCGAAGTTCCCTCACTGGAGCGGGAGCGGCAACTCGCCGGCTACGTTCGGGCACTTCGGGGGCAGCGGCGCCTTCCTGTGGGTGGACCCGGACGCGGGGCTGGCGCTCGCGTGCCTCACGGACAGGCCGTTCGGCGCCTGGGCGGGCGTGGCGTGGCCCGCGCTGTCCGACGCGGTGCTGGACGCGGTCGCCCGCTCGCTCCCCGGTCGGGCTGGGTGAGGCCGGGCTGGGTGGTGGCGCCCAGCCCTGGCGGGGCGTTCCTCAGCCGGCGGCAGTGTCCAGGTGCCAGACCTCGGTCACCGGGACAGCATCCACCATGTTGTCGTCGTTGACGTCGATGAGCGGCGCCATGACCCTGGCCCATCGATCGTGGACCTCGCTGGCCCAGACCCGGTCCATGGCCTCATAGTCGGTGGCGACGCAGTAGACGATCAGGTCCCCGTTGCGCTCGAAGATCGTCAGCTCGCTGATGCCCTGACCCTTGAGCTCGGCGACCAGCTCCGGCCAGATCTCGTCGTGCTGGCGGACGTACTCGTCCAATGCCCCTGGCTTTAGCCGCAACGTGAACGCCCGTCGGACCATGAGATCGCTCCCTCGCTCTGGTTGATCCCGGGCCGTCCTGACACGGGCCACGCGAGGATATCGCGAGGTCCACGGCTGCCGCGGGCCGGGGTCGAGGTGGTCGAGGGACCGAGTCGGCTGATACGGCGGCGTCAGGCCTCGGCGGACGCGTCCGTGCAACCGGCGCAGAGACCCGAGACCGAGAGGTGCGAGAGGTCCACCCGGAACCCGCGGTCCGTGCTGAGCGCCGACACCAGCGCGCCGGCCTCCACCTCGTCGATCTCCCACGTCTGGCGGCAGCCACGACAGTGCAGGTGCCCGTGCTCCGACTGCGGCAGGACGTGGAACTCCTCGCGGCCGTCCACTCCGTGAGCATGGCGCACGATGCCCAGGCCCTCGAGGACGTCGAGCGTGCGATAGACGGTGGACGGGGTGGTCGCCGGATCCACGGCCCGGCAGCGCTCCACCAGCTCCGAGCCCGTGACGTGGCCGTCGGTCTGCGACAGCACCTCCACCAGCACCCGCCGCTGGGGCGTCCACCGGAGCCCGGCCGCGCGCAGGCGCACGGCGATGTCGGCCCACCCCGCCGGCGAGGTGACGGGTGCCGGCGGGCGGCGGCGGGCGTCGTCTCCGGTCACAGCGCGCCGCCTCCCAGCAGCTGCTGCAGGTCAGGCAGGAGGTTGTCGGCGCCGAGCAGGAACGAGAGCCCGACCACGATGCTGAACGTCCCGGCCAGCACGCCGATCGCGATGTAGACGGGCCTCCGGATCTGCCCCGCCACGAAGCCGGTCGCCGACACCACGACGATGACGGTGTTGGCAGCCACGAGGCCGACGCAGAACATGAGCAGCGTCGGAATGCCGAGGCCGGACCCGGATGCCCCGGCGAGCGCGGCGATCAGGAGGGCTTGGGTTCCGGTTTCGGCACCGATGCCGTGGATCATCCCGACGCCGAACGCGGTCTTCTTGCCGTACGAGCTCATCTCGAGGGGCGCCACGTGCTGGTGGCCGTGCAGCTTGGCCTGGAACCGGCGCCAGCCGTACCGGGTGCCATCGAACACCAGCATCCATCGGCTCCGGAGTCGGAAGTCCGCCTCCCCGCGCAGGTACTGGAAGAGCGAGACGAAGACCCAGACGCCGAGCACCACCAGGGTGAACCCCACAACCCGGGCCATGATCGGGTCCACCCAATCCGGGAGCAGCGCCCCGAAGGCGAGGGCCAGGAGGCCGAGCATGAACACGACCGAGGCGTGGCCGAGGGCGTAGAGCGTGCCCAGGCTGATCGCATGCCGCTGCTCGGCCACGAACCTGGGGCGGCTCACCGTGAGCGCGACGGGGCCCGACATGGCCACCGCGTCCGGTCCGAGCTCGCCGTCGTGGACGGCGACCTCCGTCGTGCCACCGTGGTCGTGTGCGTGGTCGTGAGGATGCTCGCGATGCTGCTCCTCGTGAACCCCCGCGCCCGCGTCCGCAGCGGCGGTCGTGGAGGTGATGTCGGTGATCGCCGCGATGTGGTCCCAGTCGAACCCATGGCGGAACCCGAGCAGCAGGCCCGTGACGAGCACGCCGATCCCGCCCGCCGTCGCGACGACGGCAAACGGCATGGACAGCAGCGACGCGAGATCGGGCAACGACTCTCCAGGGTTCGGCACGGCGCCCGTGCGCTACATGCAACGTGTTGCATTAGCATCGGATGGCCGAGGCGAAGCGTCAAGCGTTCGCGTGGGACCTGCCACCGATACCCGCACGGCCCCGAGGCCCCCTGACCCCCGGTACTCAAGGCGGGCTTCACCCCGGGGGCGCCGGGGCCATAGACTTTCGTCGGGCGCGGGAGACGCCTTGGAGACGCTGTCAAATCGGGGAACGACCGTCGTGTCATTGCGCGATCGCATCGAACGGGCAAACCGGCCCACGGAGACCCAGGACGACGACCAGCTGGCGGTCGTGCCCTTCGAGGTCCCCCAAACGACGACGCCCCCGCCCAGCGCGAGGCAGGGGCAGATGGCGGCCCGCGAGAAGTGGCTCCGCGACATCCGGGCCGGCCTGCAGGAAGCGGTGATCAGCTCCACCGACACCCTGTTCGAGCACGCCGCGGCGGCTGACGTCCATGCCGAGGTCGAGGCCGTCGTCGATCGCTTCATCCTCGCGAACGGGTTCGCCGTGACGCGCGACGAGCGCCGGCGCCTGGTTGACGAGGTGATCGCCGAGGTCGAGGGCCTCGGCCCGCTGGAGCCGCTCCTGGCGGACGAGACGATCACCGAGGTCATGGTCAACGGCCCGAACCAGATCTACATCGAGCGCAAGGGCAAGATCATCCTCGTCGACGCCACGTTCCTGAACAACGACCATGTGCTCCGGATCATCGACCGGATCATCACCCCGCTTGGTCGCCGGATCGACCAGACCAGTCCGCGCGTGGATGCCCGCCTTCCCGATGGCTCCCGCGTCAACTGCATCATCGAGCCGCTCTCGCTCGTCGGCCCCGTCATCACCATCCGCAAGTTCTCCACCCGGCCGTACACCGTGGAAGACCTCGTCCGGTTCGGCACGGCGACGGCCGAGATGTTCGACTTCCTCCGCGCGTGCGTCGAGGCCCGGCTCAACATCTTCGTCTCGGGCGGCACCGGATCCGGCAAGACGACCACGCTCAACGTGATCTCCGCGTTCGTCCCCGAGGAAGAGCGGATCATCACCATCGAGGACGCCGCGGAGCTGCAGCTCCGCCAGGAGCACGTCATCACGCTGGAGGCGAGGCCGGCCAACCTGGAGGGCGAGGGCGAGATCACGACCCGCGACCTGCTGCGCAACGCGCTCCACATGCGTCCGGACCGGATCATCGTCGGCGAGTGTCGAGGCGGCGAGGCGCTGGACATGGTCCAGGCGATGACCGTGGGCCAGGAGGGCTCGCTCTCCACCGGCCACGCGAACAGCTCGCCGGACATGCTCCGGCGCCTGGAGACCATGATCCTGATGTCGGGCTACGAGATGCCCCTGCGGTCGATCCGCGAGCAGATCGCGTCCGCCGTGGACCTGATCGTCCACACGGCGCGCCTGAGCGACGGCTCGCGCAAGATTCTCACCATCACCGAGGTCTACGGGATCGAGGACGACCAGATCCTCACGCAGGACATCTTCGAGTTCAAGCAGACGGGCCTCGACGAGGACGGCCGCGTCTTGGGCACGCTTGAGCCGACCGGCGTCCGCCCGACGTTCATGCCCAAGTTCGCCGCGAACGGCATCGAGCTCCCGCCGGGCGACTTCGGCATCCCGCCCGAAGATCCCGCCCACCCGGTCAAGACACGGATCGGCAAGGGCCGGTCAATCGGCATCGAGCAGGGAGATCGCGCATCCCTGCCGCGCCTCACCATCGGCCTCGGCAAGGCGGTCACCGCCGGCGGCATGGTCTACCTCTCGTCCGTCGGTCCCGTGGACCCGGAGACGGGCCACCTCGTGGGCGACACCATCCGGGTGCAGGCCGTCCAGTGCCTCAAGAACCTGCAGGCGAGGCTGGAGGAGGAGGGCTCGTCGCTGGGTGGGATCGTGTGGGCGAACTGGTGCCTGCGGGACCCGGCGGAGTTCGAGCCGTTCAGCGAGGAGTGGATCAAGTGGTTCCCGGGCGACGCGCCGGTGGGCCAGGGCACGCTCATGCCGCCGCAGCAACGCCGGGCGGGGTTCCGGGTCTCGATCGGCGTGATCGCCGAGGCGTAGGGCCGCAGGGGAGGGCGCGACGCGGCCTACGCACCGGGAACTGGTGGGCACCGTTCGGCACTGGGGCCGGTGGTCCGCCCTGGTAACTCGACCTCCTGACGCTGCCCACAGGCGGACCCCCGCCTGGAACGCCGCCGCTGAGTGCACCGATCGGTCAGGCGGTCACGAACCCGCGTCGCCGGGCCGAGCCGAAACGCGAGGCCGCCGTGCCAATTGGCACCTAGCGCGACGGCGATGCAGCCATAGACTCGAGCGCAACTCGTGGCCTTCGGGATCTTGGGGGGATTGGAATGCGTCGATTCCTCGTACTCCTGCTCGTCGCATTGATCGCGGCGGCACTGCCCACTGGGCAACCTCGCGCGCTGGCAGGGGACCCGACCGCCTCCCCCCAGGCCGGAACCCCTCTTCCGTCGCCGGATCCGACACCCACGGATTCTCCAGTATCGAGTCTCCTTCCGGCGGCATCGACCGACGCACCGCCCCTCCCATCGTCGCAAGCCAGCGACGCCTCGCCGGTGATCGACACGCCATCGCCGGATCCGACGCCGACGCCGGTGACAGTGCACGTCGATGACAATCAGTTCACTGTCAAGACGACGGCATCGTTCTGGGTCATGCTGTCCCCCGCCCCGGATGGCGGGACCGTCTCTCTCGCCATCGATGGAGTTGTGGTTGACACGCAACCTGTCTCCACCGGCCTCACGTACGTGTCCTGGACACCGGCGAAGACCGGGGTGTTCAAGGCGATCGCAACGTTCTCCGGCACCGCGGCCTACGCCGCGGCGACATCCGCGCCCGCCACCCTCACGGTCGTCCCGCCCGTTCCTTACGGGGTTACCGTGGCGACGACCTCGTACGAGGTTCCCCGCAACACGCCCACGCAGTTGACTGCCACCGTGACCCCGGACCCGGGGCCCGGGACGGTTGAGTTCCGATATGAAGGCGATCTGGTCGGCACCGGCACCCTCCTCGGCGGAAAGGCCACCTACTCGGCCACCTTCACGACGGTGGGTTACCACGGGGTAACGGCAACCTTCACGGGCAACGCGGACTGGTCGCCGCGGCGGTCCGACATCCTCGCGGTCTATGTCCTCGGCGATGCGATCGGCCTGGCGCTCTCCCTGCCGGCCGACCCGCTCCCTGCGGGTCCCGTGACGGCCACGGCCACGCTCAGCGCCGATCCGGGTGGGGGTGTGGTCCGATGGAGCTGGGGTCCCAATGACTACAACTCGACCGAGCTACCGGTTGGACCCCAGGGCGTCACCACGCTGGACCTCGGCGTGCTGAGGGCCGGCTACTACCACCTCTACGCGCACTTCCTCGGCTACGGAACCATGGGCGAGGCGTCAACGGATCTCGCGTTCACGGTAAAGGATGCGAGCGCCACCACCTTGACCGCGAACCGCACCTCGGCCACCGCCGGCGAACTGCCGGTTATCGTGACTGCGACGGTGGCCTCGCCGATCGAGGATGGCCGCACCGTGACCTTCCTCGATGACGTCGGCGGGGTGCTCGTCACGCTCGCGACCCTGCCGGTTGACCCCTCCACTGGCGCGGCCTCCTATTCATCGAACGCTCTGCGCGTCGGCATTCACGCGATCCGAGCGCAGTACAACGGCTCGGCGTGGACCTTGCCGTCGACCAGCTCTCCGATCGCGGTCACGGTCGTGAAGGACACGGCGGTCCACGCGACGTTCACGCCGTCGCTCGCCACGTTCTACCCGTACAGAGAAGGCTTCAGGGACACCGTGTCGCTTGGCGGCGTACTCGACGAGAGGGCGACGGTGACCATCCGTGTCTATGCCAGCTCCGGCTCGCTGAAGCGGACGTGGAGCCTCGGCACGAAGGCCGCCGGCAGGTACTCCGCGAGCTGGAACGGTCGCACGGTCGGCGGTACCGCTCTATCCGCGGGCAGGTACACGGTCAGGGCCAGCTTCAAGGACGCGCGCGGCAACACGCGCACGATCACGGCCAACGCAACCATCAGCTGGCGACAGGCCACCTGGAAGTCCGTGACGGTCATCCGATACGGCGACCAGCTGACGTACGCCGCCGATGCTGTTGACGGGCGTCTCTACTACAGCCCCGACTACGGGCGTGGCCGCACGCTGTTCTCCGCGTACTACAACCACAACTGCAGCCCCGACTGCGCGTGGATTACGGGAACCGCAGCGTTCACCCTCAGCTCGAGCGCCCTCGCCTACCGCTACACGAGGATCGGATTCGAGGGTCATACCTATCAGGACTACAACGCGGGGACTGCGTTCCTCTTGCGGCCCGGAACCAGCGCCTGGGAGTCTCCATCGCCCCTTCCGGACTACCTGGGGATGGGCTGGGGGGTGGCGGTATCCAGCACCTTCATCTCCCCGGCCAGACAGGTGAAGTTGGTCCTCTGGTGCTCGGAGGAGCAGGGCGCCGCATTCGACGTCCACTACCTGAAACTGACGTATCAGTACGCCATCTGGAAGTGACATCGCGGCCCGGCGCCGCACCGCATCACGGATCAGGCCCCGCCGAGAGCTGCTTTCACGGCCGGGATGACGGACGACCCGTACACCTCCAGTTGCGCCTCCTCGTCCCCGCTCATCAGGTAGAGATTGAACTGCGTGACGCCCGCGCTGCTGAGCTCCTTGAGTCGTCGTACGTGTTCCTCGGGCGGGCCGACGATGGTGAAGCGATCCACGACATCGTCGCTCACGGATACGGCGCTCGTGGAGCCGAACTCGTTGCCTCGGGGATCGTCGCCGCCTCCGCGATCCCGGACATAGCCAGTCAACGATTCGGGTAGCTGGTCACTCGGATACCTGTTGACCAGGTCGACGACGTGTCCGCTGACCATGCCCGGGAACCAGCGCACGTGCTCACGGCACGCCTCGATGCGCCCGACGTGGGCCGGGGCCGCGGCCTGGACCCTGATCGAGGCGGGATCCCGGGCGGCCTTCTCGGCTGCCTCCCGCATGAGGCCAACCATCCAGCGGATCAGGTCCGGATCCGCCAGCTGGAGGATCAGGCCGTCGGCGATGCGACCGGTCATGGCGAGCGCCATCGGACCGTAGCCGGCGATCCATACCGGCAGCTTCCACTTGCCTGTCCAGGGCAGCTGCAGGCTCACTCCCCCGTACCCGGTCGTCCGCCCCTCGACAAGGTCGCGGATGACCGTCACCGCCTGCTCCAGTGTCTTCATCGAGGTGGGTGGCATGCCGAGCGACCGGACTGAGCTGTCGCCACGGCCGATGCCCAGGTCCATGCGGCCACCCGAGATCTCATCGAGCGTCGCGAGCGCGCTGGCGGTCACGCTCGGGTCTCGCGTGGCCGGGTTCGTCACGCAGGTACCGAGGCGCATGTTCGTGGTGTTCATGGCCATCAGCGTGAGAAGCGGATAGACCTCACGAAACGGCAGGTGATTGTCGAAGAGCCAGCCGTGGCTGAACCCGGCAGCCTCGGCCTGCCTCGTGAGCGCGATGAAGCGCTCGATGTCGTGGTCGGGCTTGAGCGTGAATCCGAAGTCCATGGCTCGCAGCCTACACCGCGGGATTCCCGCGCTCGACCAGACGTCCTGCTGCTCGCCCGTATCGGTCGTCCGCCGAGACGACGCAGGCTGCGTGTCGTGCTACGCACGAACGAGGGGTTGGAGCGGGAGACGAGGTTCGAACTCGCGACATGCAGCTTGGAAGGCTGCCGCTCTGCCAACTGAGCTACTCCCGCGTGGCGAAAACCTACCACGACCGAGCGCAGCGAGAGACCGAGCGGTCAGGCTTGCTCGAGCTCCGCCCCCGCGGCGAGGCAGTCCTCGGCGAAGCGTTCAAGGGCACCGTCGTCGTCGGCCCAGGCCTTGACCAGGGTCATCACGCGGTCCACCCCGGCGTCCGCGTACCGCCGCAGCAGGTCGACGCGCGGCGCGCCCTCCCGGCCCGATTCCTCGCGCCCGATGTTCACGGACAGCCGCAGCGTCCGGGGATCCCTGCCGATCTCCGCACACCGAGAGTCGATGACCGGTCGCGCGTCGGCGATCTCCGCGGGCGTGAGCCAGTCCAGGTTCAGCTCGTCCGCGTACCGGGCCGCCAGGCGCCACGTCCGGTTGGGGCCGTTGCCGCCGACCAGGATCGGCACCCGCGGCTCCTGGAGGCCGCGTGGGACGTTGATCGCGTCGCGGACCTCCGCCGTCGGGCCGGAGTACGACGCCCGGCCGCCCGCCAGCATTCGGGACGTGATCTCCAGGGCGTCCTCGAGCGCCTCCATGCGGGTCCGAAGCGGTGGGAAGCCGAACCCGTACGCGACGTACTCGTCCTCCTTCCAGCCGGCGCCGAGGCCAAGCTCCGCGCGGCCGCCAGAGACAACATCCAGCGTGGAGATCATCTTGGCGACGAGCGCGGGGTTGCGGTAGCCCGCGCACAGGACGAGGTGGCCGAGCCGGACCCGCGCCGTCTCCACCGCGAGCGCCGAGAGCGCGACGAAGGCCTCGAACGTGATCTCGTCCGTGGGAACCGGCTCGGTCTGAAGATGGTCGAACAGCCAGATCGAGTCGAACCCGAGCGCCTCGGCCTCGTGGGCGATCGCAACCGTGCGCGCCCAGGCACGGGACGCGTCCCAGCCGTCGTACTCGCCCGTCCAGCCCTGGGGGGCGATGATCCCGACCTTCATGCGGCACCTCCTCCGTCGGCGGCAGCGACGCTCGAATTCGGGTTGCCGTCAGCGGCGTTCGAGGATCGGTCGGGCCTTCTCCGGGTCGTCCACGACGAACGCGAACGTGGCGCGATCGCTCCAGCGGCCGATGAACAGGTGGCCCATGACGTTCACGCCCGCATCCGCCAGCTCGCGTGCGATCCGGGCCATGCCGCCGGGCCGGTCGTCAACCTCGGCGAGGATCGACTCGCCCTCGTAGAAGGTCCATCCGCCGTCCTGGAGGACCTTGCGGGCCCCGTCGTCGTCGGCCGTGGTCATGATGAAGTGGCCGGTCTCGCCCAGGCCGCCGCCGCCGATGGCGCGCAGGTCAACCCCGGCCGCGGCGATCTCCTCGGCAAGGCGGGCCATCTGGCCGGGCTGGTTGGTGACCTGGACGACGAACTGCCTGGACATCGGCTCCTCCGGGAGGGCTGCGTGGTTGGCGGCGGTGACTGGCGGCGGTGAGTGTGGCAGCGGTGACGCGTTGTGCGGTGCGACGGCCGCGGGTGGGATCGGTGCGTGGGTCCGGATTCTCGCACGGGGGCGGTGTCCCGACCAGCGGTTCTCGCGGGCGCGCCTCGCGGAGGGCCTGAGGTCCGGCCTGCCTCCCTACCCCCGCCGGATCGCGATCGCGCGCTCGTAGGCGGCGAGGTACGCCGGCGCAGAGCCCGTGACCCAGTTGAAGTCCGTCGCCATGCCGCGTCGCAGCAGGGCCGCCCACCCGGACGGATCGGCGGACCGGAGGCGGGCGGCGCGGGTGACCGCCTCGACCAGGGCCTCCGGCGTGGCGTCGTCGAAGACGAAGCCGGTGCCCTCTCCGGGCAGCTCATCCACGTCCACGACGCTGTCGGCCAGGCCGCCCGTCCGGTGGACGACCGGCGGGGTCCCGTACCGCAGTGCGATCATCTGGCCCTGGCCGCATGGCTCGAACCGAGAGGGCATCAGGAACAGGTCGGCACCCGCGTAGATCCGGCGGGCCATGTCCCGATCGAACCGCTCGATCAGGGCGACGCGCCCGGGTTCGGCGGCCGCGAGCGCCCGGAACGGGTCCGCCTGCGAGGCGTGGCCGCTGCCCTGGACGATGATCCGGACTCCGGAGGCCAGCAGGTCCGCGGCGCCATCAGCCAGCAGGTCGAAGCCCTTCTGGGGATCCATCCGGCCGATCATGCCCAGCACGACGCCGTCGTCCTGCGGGTCGAAACCCACGCGGGCGAGCAGATCCGCGCGGCACGCCGCCTTGCCGGCCATGTTCCCTGCGCCGTAGGGCGCCGCCAGCGCCGGATCGGTGGCGGGGTTCCACGTATTGGGGTCGATCCCGTTGAGGATGCCGACGAAGCGGTCCCCCATGGCCCGAAGGACGCCGTCGAGGCCCATGCCAAAGGCCGGGGTCAGCGCCTCACGCGCGAAGCCGGGCGACACCGTGTTGGCCAGGTCCGACCCCTCGACCGCTGTCAGCAGCAGGTCCAGGCCGTATGCGTTGGGGCCGGCAAGGGGATCTCCGGGCGCCAGGCCAAGGAGGCCCAGGTCGTCGCTCGGAACCCACCCGTGGTAGGCGAGGTTGTGCAGCGTCACCACGACCGCCATCCCCGCGAAGAACGGGTCCCGGGCCGCGTCGCCGCGGGCGCGCTCCAACAGCGCGGGTCCCGTGTGCCAGTCGTGGACGTGGAGCACGTCCAGCGGGGTGCCGTCCCGCCGGAGCGCGGCCAGCGCGGCGCGGCAGAAGACGGCGAACCGCCAGGCGTCGTCCGGGTGGTCGTAGAAGCCGTCCCGGTCGAACGCGGCCGGCACGTCCACCAGCCGCAACCGATAGCCGTCCGCCGAAACGTTGACCACCGAGACCATGAGGCGCCCGCCCGTGCGCGGGTCCGCGATCACGAGCGGATCCTCCGCCACGGCGCCGGCCGACACGGGCACCGAGCGATACCGGGGGAGGAACACGTCAACCGGGGCCATCAACCCGGTGCCGGCCTCCGGCAGACGGCCGAGCGCCCGGGCGAGCGCATCCACGACGTCCGCGAGCCCGCCGGTCTTGGCCCAGGGCTCGCATTCCGCGGCGAGCAGCGCGACACGAATCGCCATCGGGAGAAGGGTACTGCCCGCCGGGAGGCGCGGCCGCACGCGATCTCGGCACGCGATCTCGTCGACCGCACGCGGGGGCAGATGCCGCATATCATGTCCCGCTCATGGAACCCCTTGTCCACGTTCCGGTCGTGCCCGGCGCGTCCTTCAACCTGCCGCCCCGACTCGAAGGCCTCCGCCGGCTGGCCTACAACATGTGGTGGAGCTGGCACCCGCGTGCCCGCTCGATGTTCTCGCGCATCGACGCCGTCGCCTGGGCCCGCTATCGAAACCCGATCCCGGTCCTGTCCGGGCCGGTCGCGTGGGGTCAGCTGCTGGACAGCACCGCGTTCATGGCGGAGTACGAGTCCATCCTGCGCGAGTTCGACGCCTACATGGCGAACGGCGAGGGGCACTGGTTCCAGCGGCGCCACTCCACGGACCTGGACGGCCCCATCGCCTACTTCTGCGCGGAGTACGGCTTCCACGAGTCACTCGGCATCTACTCCGGCGGCCTCGGCGTCCTCGCCGGCGACCACATGAAGACCGCCTCGGACATGGCCCTGCCGCTGGTCGGCGTCGGGCTGATGTACCGCAAGGGGTATTTCCGCCAGACGATCGACGCGGACGGCCACCAGGAGCACGCGTACCCGGACTACGAGCTCAACCGGCTGCCGATCATGCGGGCGCTGGACCGGCTGGGCGAACCGCTCACCGTGAGCGTCCCGCTGCCGGGCCGCGACCTCCATGCCGCCGTCTGGGTCGCCCAGGTGGGCCGCGTGCCCGCCCTGCTCCTGGACACCGACGTGCCGGACAACGACGACTCGGACCGCCCGATCACGCACATCCTGTACGTCCGCGGCCGC
>Ga0315271_10001893_pt1 | contig 12902 bp, 12 predicted proteins | sample C3_top_MG_FD_204664 | JGI IMG/M metagenome (GOLD analysis project Ga0315271, IMG submission 204664) | Sediment microbial communities from Yellowstone Lake, YNP, Wyoming, USA - C3_top | ecosystem: Environmental > Aquatic > Freshwater > Lake > Sediment | place: USA: Wyoming | collected 2017-08-01 | reverse complement strand
GCTCGGACAGGTGCGGCGAGTCAGGCCACGAAGCGCGCGTTGCGCGCCGACCCCAGTCCTCCTCTCCTCGCCGCCCCACAAATCGCCCCTGCCGGGTACCACCCGCCGCGAAGGCCAACTGGAGCGGTATTCCACCACCGCACACCACCATTGGTTCGGCAAAGGCGAGCGCGGGCAGGTCGCAGCGCGCCAGCGGGGCGCCGAGGAGGCGAGCCCGGACACAAACGGTCCGCGGGACCGTTCGTTCCTGGCGAGCGGCCGGGCCTGCTGGCCCGGCGCATCCTGCAGGGCCAGGCCTTTTGGCCCGCGCGCGCAGCGCGCCTCGTCAACTGACTTGTCACATCCTGTCTGAGCGTAGCGAGTTGTGCGACGGGCCACAAGGCCGAGCACCACAGGGCAGTCGGTGCGCAGCACCGACCGCTGCGCCGAAGCGCTGCCGCCTGCCCGGGTGCGACTTTGCCGCACCAATGTCGCCGGAGACGACGTCGAAGCTTGCCAGTGGGCCTCACAGGCGCGGCGTACGCAATGGCACGTCGCGTGTACTGTGCACCGGCAACAGCACAGTGGAGCAATTGACATGACGACTCGACAAGACTGCCTCGCGCTCGACGCGTCGGACCCATTGGCCGACCTGCGCGAGCAGTTCGTTCTGCCAGCCGGGAAAATCTACCTCGATGGCAATTCGCTCGGCGTGCTGCCACGCGCCACGGCGGGCCGCGTGGCGCAAGTGGTGCAGAAGGAATGGGGCGAAGACCTGATCGAGAGTTGGAACAGTGCCGGCTGGATCAGCCTGCCGCAGCGCATCGGCGACAAGATTGCGCGCCTGGTCGGTGCCGATACCGGCGAACTGGTGGTTGCAGATTCGACCTCGGTGAATTTGTTCAAGGCGCTCAGCGCGGCGCTGGCCATCGCGAAGGCCGATGCGCCCGGGCGCCAGGTGGTCCTTTCCGAGCGCGGCAACTTCCCGACCGACCTCTACATCGCCGACGGCCTGGCCACGCAGCACGGCTGCGAACTGGTGTTGACGGACAGCCCCGACGAGATCGGCGGCCACCTCGCCAGTGGCCGCGTCGCGGTGATGATGCTGACCCAAGTCGACTACCAGAGCGGCCGGCTGCACGACATGGCCGCATTGACACACACCGCACACCAGCAAGGTGCGTTGGCTTTGTGGGACCTGGCGCATTCGGCCGGAGCATTGCCGGTGGCGCTCAAGGCCGCCGGTGCCGACTTCGCCGTCGGCTGCGGCTACAAGTACCTGAACGGCGGCCCCGGTGCGCCAGCATTCGTCTGGGTCCATCCGCGCTACGCCGAGCGCTTCCGTCAGCCGCTCTCGGGATGGATGGGCCACGCCGCGCCGTTCGAATTCACGCCCGCGTACCGTCCTGCGGCCGGCATCACGCGCTACTTGTGCGGCACGCCGGCGCTGTTGTCGATGGCGGCGCTCGAATGTGGCGTCGACAGCGTGTTGGCGGCCGAGCCGCTGGGCGGCATGGCCGCGCTGCGCACCAAGTCGCTGGCGCTGACCGACCTGTTCATCGCGCTCGTCGAGCAACGCTGCGGCGGACACGGCCTGTCGTTGATCACGCCGCGCGAGCACACATTGCGCGGCAGCCAGGTCGCGCTGGCGCGCAGCGAGGGCGCCTATGCCATCGTGCAAGCGCTCATCGCCCGCGGCGTGGTCGGCGACTTCCGCGCCCCCGAAGTCCTTCGCTTCGGCTTCACGCCGCTGTACACGCGTTTCGTCGAGGTCTGGGACGCCGTCGAGCACCTGCGGCAGGTGCTGACCAGCAGCGAGTGGCGCGAAGCCCGCTTCCACCGCAAGGCGGCCGTCACATGAGCCGCCTGACCGCTCCCAAGGCGAATACCGAAGTGCGCAGCACGGAGGTTGCCCGATGAGCAAGCGCAAAGCCGTCCTCGACGAGCACGCCAAGCTCGACTTTTCGCAGGACATGAGCTACGGCGACTACCTGCACCTCGACGAAGTGCTGGGCGCGCAGCACCCGCGCTCGCCGGACCACAACGAGATGCTGTTCATCGTCCAGCACCAGACCAGCGAGCTGTGGATGAAGCTGATGCTGCACGAACTGCACGCAGCCATCGCGGCGATTGCGCGCGATGAACTCGGCACCGCGTTCAAGATGCTGGCCCGCGTCTCGCGCATCATGGAGCAGCTGGTGCACGCCTGGGACGTGCTGGCCACGATGACGCCGCCGGAGTACTCGGCCATCCGCCCATTCCTGGCAAGCAGCAGCGGTTTTCAGAGCTGGCAGTACCGCTGCATCGAATTCAGCTTGGGCAACAAGAACGCCGCGATGTTGCTGCCGCACCAGCACCGTGCCGAACGGCTGGCCCCCGTGCAGGCGGCCTACGCCGCACCGTCGCTGTACGACGAGGCGCTGCGCCTGCTGGCGCGGCGCGGCATCGACGTGCCAGCCAGCCACACCGCGCGCGACTGGACCCAGCCCTATGCCGCCAGCGCCGCGGTCGAGTCCGCCTGGCTGACCATCTACCGAGACCCCGCGCAACACTGGGACCTGTATCAACTGGGCGAAGAGCTCACCGACCTCGAGGACGCGTTCCGCCTCTGGCGCTTCCGCCACGTGACGACCGTCGAGCGCGTGATCGGCTTCAAGCGCGGCACCGGCGGCACCAGCGGCGTGGGTTACCTGCGCAAGATGCTCGACGTGGTGCTGTTTCCCGAGATCTGGACGCTCCGCACTGCACTCTGAGTGGTACACGCAGCGACACGCCCTCACGCGTGTCCACCGCTGCCGTGCATGCGGGTGCGCAACCGCCGGTCATTGCCCGGCGTTGCTCTAGTCCCGATCCGGCGCCCCGAGGGGGAAGTACGGCCGAAACGGCCGCGCCTCCTGCACCGCCCGCGCGAAAGATAGGCGTGCGAGCAAGCGTGCGCGGTAGGCGCGCAGGACCGGGTAGGCCTGCGGGATCCGCTGCGTCCAGTCCGCGTAGAACAGGGAGGGCGCGGCCGCGCAGTCCGCCAAGGTGAATGCCTCACCTGCGGCCCAAGTCCTGCCTGCAAGATGTCCCTCGAGCCACGCGTAGGCGCGATCCAGCCTTTGCTTGGCAAGGCTCAGTCCTTGCTCGCTCGTCATCGGGATCCGGTTGAGTGCGCTGTTCACTGCAAGCTGTATCGCATCCATCACGTGCCGTTCTCGTACAGCGCGATGAGTGCCTTCTGTGTGTACGAGGAAAACGGATGGCCATAGAGCACGAGTGATGTCACGACAGGTTCGCCTTGAGGTAGGCCTCGAGCTTGGCCAGATGTTGTTTGCCGCCTTCGATCGCGCCGTACTTGTTGACCACCTCGTCGCGAGATTCCCTGCTGGGGTAGAGCTGACGCAGTGTGATCAAGGTGCCGCCGGCCGTGTCTTGCAGGGTCACGTTGGCTTCGAACCAAATCCGTCCACCGTCGCCATGGTCGAATACCATTCTGAACGGCGGGGTGATCTCCTTGAACACTGCATGGTTGGGATAGTGGGTACCGTCGGGCCCGATCATCTCGAACCTCCATACGCCGCCCACACGGAAGTCCATCGTGGCGCCTTTGGTCGTGAAGCCGTCCGGGCCCCACCAGCGGTAGACATGTGCCGGATCGGTCATGGCCTTCCAGACCAGTTCGCGAGCGAATGGCACTTCTCGTTGCAGCACGAGTTCACGCTGCGTGTCGTCCTGGGTCATCGCTTCTTCCTTTCTGCTTCTTGCATGCGGTGCAAATGGCTCTCCAGGCGATCCAGGCGGGATTCCCAGACCTTGCGCTGCTCCTCGATCCAACCCGCGGCTGTCTTCAAGGAAGCCACTTCCAGCCGACAGGGCCGCCACTGTGCGTTCTTGCTCCGGCTGATGAGATTAGCCCGCTCCAACACCTTCAGGTGCTTGGTGACGGCCGGCAGGGACATGTCCAGAGGCTCGGCCAAGTCGCCCACCGAGGCTTCGCCCATGCCGAGTCGCGTCAGCATGGACCGTCGGGCCGGGTGGGCCAGCGCCATGAACACCGCGTCAAGCTCGGCTTCGTATTTAACCATATGGTGAAGTTAGCCGTTCAGGCCAGCGCTGTCAATGGATGTCCCTCAACCAGGCAGGCGCATGTATGAAGTGCCAGCGTTGCATGTGCGCCAGCTGAGAGCCCTGCACGCACGCGCCGGAACCGGAGGGTCACAAGCACCCGCAAACGGCAGGAGTCGTTCATCCGTCGGTAGCGCCATCGCCGCATCACCGCGCCGCGGATTGCCGCGCATGCCTTATCGTTGCAGGGACACCGCATCAACCATGACGCTTGCCCGCCTTCTCACCCGCCAAGCCCGCGTCGACCCCGCTCGCGTTGCCATCCTGCACGGCACCGCGCCGTGGGCCACCCACGGCGAATGGGCGGCGCGCAGCGGCGGCCTCGCGCAGCGACTGCGCGACAGCGGCCTCGCGCCGGGCGATCGGGTGCTGCTGTTCATGCGCAATCACCCGCGCTACCTCGAGTTGCTGTGGGGCGCGTGGTGGGCCGGGCTCGTGGTGGTACCGGTCAACGCCAAACTGCACCGCACCGAGGTGGAGTGGATCGTTGGCGACGCGCAGCCGCGCTGGGCCTTCGTCACGCGCGACGTGATGCCCGCCGATGCGCCGCCGCTGGCAGGGCTCGAGCGCCAGGTGGACGCCGAGTCGCCCGCAGCCGATGCGCTGCTCGCGCCGGCCGCCGACGCATTGGCGGTGCCCATCGCCGAGCGTGGCCCCGACGACGTGGCCTGGCTGTTCTACACCAGCGGCACCACCGGCCGGCCCAAGGGCGTGATGATCACGCAACGCAACCTGATCACGATGGGCCTGGCGTATTTCGTCGACGTGGACCCGATCGCGGCAGGCGATGCGATGGTCTATGCCGCGCCGATGTCGCACGGCTGCGGCCTGTACGCGATTCCGCACCTGATGGCCGGCGCGCGCCACGTGGTGCCGGCCTCGGGCGGAGTGGATCCGGCAGAGTTGTTCGCGCTCGGCCGCGCGCTGGGACCACTGTCCACCTTCGCGGCGCCGACCATCGTCAAGCGGCTGGTGGATTTCACGGAGCAGCAGGGTCTGACGCCGGATGACGCCGCCGCCTCGTTCAAGACCATCGTCTATGGCGGTGCACCGATGTACCTGGCCGACATCCAGCGCGCGCTGCGTGTGATGGGCCCGCGCTTCGTGCAGATCTACGGCCAGGGCGAGACGCCGATGACGGCCACCGCGCTTTCGCGCGGCCACATTGCCTATGCGTCACACCCACGATACGCCGAACGGCTGGGCTCGGTGGGCGTGGCACAGACGCCGGTGCAGGTGCGCGTGGCCGATGAGCAGGGGCACGACGTGCCCACGCATGGCGTCGGCGAGGTGCTGGTGCGCGGCGACTCGGTGATGGCCGGCTACTGGCGCGACCCGGAGGCCACCGCCGCGGCGCTACGCGACGGCTGGCTGTGGACCGGGGACGTGGGCGCGCTCGACGCCGAAGGCTTTCTCACGCTGAAGGATCGCAGCAAGGACCTCGTCATCAGCGGCGGCTCCAACATCTATCCGCGCGAGGTGGAGGAGGTGCTGCTCACCGCGCCCGGTGTGGCCGAGGTGGCCTGCGTCGGTGCACCGGACGCTGAATGGGGCGAAGTCGTGGTGGCGTTCGTGGTGCCAAAGGCGGGGCACACGCTGGACCCCGCGGCGCTCGATGCGCATTGCCTGGATCGCATCGCGCGCTTCAAGCGCCCCAAGCGCTACGTGATGGTGGACGCCCTGCCGAAGAACAACTACGGCAAGGTGCTGAAGACGGAGTTGCGCACGCTATCCTTTGCCGGGATTTCGGTTGCCATGCGGGCCGACACGTGGAAATGTTGATCGACAGGCACCGGAGGAGCGCAACATGAAGATGGACGGGCAGGACGACAGCAGCAACGTCGAGGACGCTCGCAGCGGTGGCGGGGGCTTCGGCGGGCGCCACATTGGCATCGGCGCGGTGGTGATCGCCCTCGTCGGCGGAATGGTCTTCGGCGTCAACCCGCTCACGATCCTGGAACTGCTCAGCGGCGCCGGTGGCGCGCCGCAGGCGCAGATGGCACCGGCGGCCCCGGCCGGCCGGCCACCGGCTGGCGACCCGCAAGCCAGGTTCGTATCGCAGGTGCTGCGCAGCACGGAGGTCGTCTGGGCCGACGTCTTCGCGCAGGCCGGCAAGACCTATCGCGACCCCAAGCTGACACTGTTTCGCGGCAGCTACGCCACGGGCTGTGGCCAGGGCGAGTCGGCGATGGGACCGTTCTATTGCCCGGCCGACCAGCACGTCTATCTCGACATGGGCTTCTTCGACACCATGCGTTCGCAACTCGGCGCGCCGGGTCAGTTTGCCCAGGCCTACGTCATCGGGCACGAGGTGGGCCACCACGTGCAGAACCTGCTCGGTCTGACCGAAAAGGTCGATGCCCTGCGTCGGCGCGGCACCGAGGCACAGGCCAACGCGATGAGCGTACGGCTGGAACTGCAGGCCGATTGCTTTGCCGGCGTCTGGGCCAATCGCTCGCAGCAGGAGCAGGGCTGGCGACTGGAGCCGGGTGACATCGAGACGGCCCTCAACGCGGCCGCGCAGATCGGCGACGACACATTGCAGCGCAAGTCGCGCAGCCAGGTGGTGCCCGAGAGCTTCACCCACGGCAGCAGCGCACAGCGCGTGGCCTGGTTCAAGCGCGGTTTCGGCGGCGGCGACATCAACCGCTGCGACGCCTTCGCAGCGGGCACCCTCTGAGCCGCGGCACGCCGGCTTCGCGTGGAGTGGGTCGCCCGCGCCGGCGCCTGCCGCCGTACCAGCGCCGACAGGTTATCGTCGCGTCATGCCCGATAAGCCACGCATCAACGCCCCCTCGCTACGCTTGCTGGCCACCGCCGTCGCTCCGTTCGTGCTGCTGGCCGCCGCACTGCTGTTCCTCGCATACCTTTGGCTCGATCCGGCGCCGCCCAAGCATGTGCTGCTGGCCACCGGCGTCGAGCAAGGCGCGTACAGCGAGTTCGGCAAGCGCTACGCCGCCTTGCTGGCCAGGCACGGCATCAAGGTCGATCTGCGCCAGACCCAGGGTGCGGCCGAGAATTTGGCACTGCTGCGCGACGCCAATTCGGGCGTCGAGCTGGCTTTCGTGCAGGGCGGCGCCGATGCCGGTAGCGCACGTGGCGAGCAGGCTGACGCCGATCTGCAGTCGCTGGGCAGCATGTTCTACGAGCCGGTGTGGTTGTTCTACCGTGGCGAGAGTGCACACAGGCTGTTGAAGGCGCCGCGGCTCGAGCGCCTGGCGCAGCTTGCCGGCTGGCGCGTCAACATCGGCGCACCGGGCAGCGGGGCTCCCAACCTGATGCGGCGCCTACTCGACGCCAATCGGATCGACGCCGCCAGCATCACGCTGCTGCAGCAGCCGCAGACACCCGCCGTGGTTGACCTGCTCGAAGGCAAGCTCGATGCCATCGTGCTGGCATCGGCGCCTGAGTCGCTGATGGTACAGATGTTGCTGCAGACCCCCGGCGTGCAGCTGTTCGACTTCGTACAGGCCGACGCCTACACCCGGCGCTTCGGTTTCCTGTCGTCCGTGATCCTGCCGCGCGGCGTGGTCGACCTCGCCGGCGACCTGCCGGCCGCCGATGTACACATGGTCGCGCCTACCGCGACGCTGGTCGCGCGCGAGGGCCTGCACCCGGCGCTGGCGCAATTGTTCGTGCAGGCCGCCCAACAAGTGCACGGCGAGCCCGGCTGGTTCCAGCGCAAGGGCGACTTTCCGAACGCGCACGACGGTGAACGCCCTCTCGCCGCCGAGGCGCAGCGCTTCTACCTCAATGGCGTGCCGTGGCTGCAGCGCTACCTGCCGTTCTGGATGGCCAACCTTATCGACCGCATGTGGCTGGCCATGCTGTCGATCGTGGCAGTGCTGATCCCGCTGACACGCGTGGTGCCGCCGCTGGTCGAGATGCGCATCCGTTCGCGCGTCTTTCGCTGGTATGGCCGCCTGCGTGAGATCGAGAACGGCGCCGGCTCACGCCCGGCACCGGCGCTGCTGACCGAACTCGACGACATCGAGAGCAGCATTGCAAAGATCCAGGTGCCGCTGTCCTACACCGACGAGCTGTACGCATTGAAGAGCCACATCCAGCTCGTGCGTCGCCGATTGCAGGGTGCCTGATCGCGCCATCTTGGCGCTTTGCGAACCGTGCGCGACACACCGTCGGCGCCTAGAATCCGCCACCCCTGACGATTCAGGCCGCGTGCCCACGACGCCCGCGGCCGCCCTGCCGGAGACGCTGACGATGGATACCCGCACCTCACCGATCCCGCTGCGACTCGAACGGGTGCGCGACGCCCTGGCCACCCGCGGCCTGGCCGCGCTGTTGGTGCCCTCGAGCGACCCGCACCTGTCGGAGTACCTGCCCGAGCGTTGGCAGGGCCGTGTCTGGTTGTCGGGTTTCACCGGCTCGATGGCCACGCTGGTGGTCACCACCGACAAGGCCGCACTGTTCGCCGACAGCCGCTACTGGGTCCAGGCCGAGGCCGAGTTGCGCGGCAGCGGCATCGAGCTGGTGAAGATACCCACCGGCGCGGCCACCCACCACATCGACTGGCTGGCCGGCAACGTGGCGGGCGGTGGCACGGTGACGGTCGATGGCCAGGTGATCGGCCTGGCTGCGGCGCAGGCCCTGCGCGCGGGCCTGGACAAGGCCGGCGTGGCCCTGCGCACCGATGCCGACCTGCTGGCCGAAGTCTGGTCCGACCGCGCCAGCCTGCCGCGCGCCGCGATCTACGCGCACCGCGCGCCGCAAGCTGCCACCGCACGCACGGCCAAGCTGGCCCTGCTGCGCGAGGCCATGGCCCGGCACGGCGCCACACACCACTTCGTGTCGACCGTCGACGACGTGGCCTGGATCACCAATCTGCGTGGCGCCGATGTCGACTACAACCCCGTCTTCCTGGCCCACCTGCTGATCGATGCGACGCGCGCGACGCTGTTCGTCGGCGCGGGCAAGGTCGATGCCGCGCTGGCGGCCGAGCTCGCCGCCGATGGTGTCGCGCTGGCGGACTACGCCCAGGCGGCCGCCGCAGTGGCCGCCCTGCCCGCCGGCAGCGTGTTGCTGCTCGACCCGAAGCGCGTCACGCTGGCCTTTCGCGAGCAGGTCGCCGCCGGCGTCAAGGTTGTCGAAGCCATCAACCCGAGCACCTTGGCCAAGAGCCGCAAGACGGCCGAGGAAGCCGCCTTCATCCGCGACGCGATGGCCGAGGATGGTGCGGCAATGTGCCACTTCTACGCCTGGTTCGAAGCCGCGCTGGCGCGCGGTGAGCCGCTTACAGAGTTGACGGTCGATGCAAAGCTGAGTGGCGAGCGTGCCAAGCGCGCCAACTTCGTCGGCCTGTCGTTCCCGGTCATCGCCGGCTTCAATGCCAACGGCGCGATGCCGCATTACCGCGCCACACCCGCGTCGCATGCCGAGATCAAGGGCGACGGGCTGCTGCTGATCGATTCCGGCGGCCAGTATCTCGGCGGCACCACCGACGTCACGCGTGTGTGGCCGATCGGCAATGTCAGCGCGGCGATGAAGCGCGACTACACGCTGGTGCTGAAGGGCACGATCGCGCTGTCGCGCACACGCTTTCCGCGCGGCACGCTGAGCCCGATGCTCGACACCATCGCGCGCGCGCCGCTGTGGGCCGAGGGCCTGGAGTTCGGGCACGGCACCGGCCACGGCGTGGGTTACTTCCTCAACGTGCACGAGGGCCCGCAGAGCATCAGCAAGGCCATACCGGAAGCGACGATGGCGATGGAGCCGGGCATGATCACGTCGATCGAGCCCGGCCTGTACCGTCCCGGTCAATGGGGCGTGCGGATCGAGAACCTGGTGCTCAACGTGGCCGGGCCGAGCACCGAGTTCGGCGAGTTCCTCGATTTCGAGACCCTCACGCTGTGCCCGATCGACACACGTTGCATCGAGCGCACGCTGTTGCGCACGGACGAAGTCGAGTGGCTCAACGGCTACCACGCCACGGTGCGCGAACGCCTGGCACCACGCGTGCAGGGCGACGCATTGGCCTGGCTGATCGCGCGCACCCAGCCGCTGTAGCCCCTCGCGGTCCATCGCTGCCGGCGGCAATCCGTCGCCGCGACGCCGCCGTTCGTCTCATCGCGCTGTGCCAGCACGACGCGCTCGCCTAGAGTGCAGCCATCGACTCTCGTCGTTGACTGCCCAGGAGCCCAGCATGAACAAGCGCCTCGCCCCCCGTTTGATGTCGTTCGCACTCGCCACGCTCGTCACCTGGTCGATCTACAGTGGTATCGACACGCTGGCGCTCGAGCAGCACGCGGGCGCGACGCAGATGTCGATGACCACCGACACGACCCAGGTCGCGGCCGCCAACGCGCGTGCGCCGCGCAGCTGAACATTGCCGCAATCCGTCACGGGCTGCTTCGGCAGCCCGTTGCGCTTTCTGGGCCGCTACATCTGGCGGAACAGGTGTAGGTAGCTGCGGCTCACCGGCAGAACTTCGCTGCGGCCGTTGAGGTGCACGTCGGCCGTCTCGTTCACGCCGCGCGAAACCTGCGCTATGCGCGCCAGGTTGACGATCACCGAGCGGTGAATCTGCGCGAAGCGCTCGGGGTCGAGCTCATCGGCGAGCTCGCGGATGGTCTTGCGGATCAGCGCCTCGCCGCCGTCCCATACCACCAGCGTGTACTTTTCGTCGGAGCGCAGGAACACCACCTGTTCGACCGGAATCAGCCGCACCGTGGTGCCGACCGAGGCCTTGATCCACTGCAACCAGCGCCGCGCCTCGGCACGGCCGCGCAGCTCGCCGGCCAGGCGCTCGAGCACCGCCTCGGTTGCGCCATCCACTGCCGTCGCGAGCACGGGCGGCTGCAGGCGCTGCTGCAAGCGCTGCACCGTCTCGCCCAGGCGCGCCTCGTCGAAGGGTTTGACCAGGTAATCGATCGCGCCCTGCTCGAAGGCCGTGACCGCGTACTGCTCGTAGGCCGTGACGAATACGATCTGCGTGCGCCCGACCATGCTACGCGCCGCGTCGACACCCGACAGGCCGGGCATGTGCACGTCGAGAAACACGACTTGCGGTTGACGGTCCTCGAACAGTTCGACCGCCTCACGGCCGTTGCGCGCCTCGGCGACGACACGCAGCTGCGGCCACAGCCGGGCCAGGTGCGCCGCCAGGTGCTCGCGCAGCAGCGGTTCGTCGTCGGCGATCAGCGCGGTGATTGCACTCATGCTTGATCTGCGGGCAGCGTGATCTCGACCCGAACGCCGTGCGGATCGACACCCAGCAGCGTCAAGACGGCCCGGTTGCCGTACGTCGCCGCCAGGCGTTCGCGCAGGTTGGCCAGCCCGGTGCCGGGGGCCTGCGCCTCGTCGATGCCGCGGCCGCTGTCCTGCACCCACAGCGTGACCGACGCACCGTTGCGCCGTGCGCCGATGTCGATGCGCCCGCCAGCCTCGCTCGGGTCGATGCCGTGGCGCACGGCGTTTTCCACCAGCGTCAGCAGGGTTGTCGGCGGCAGGCGCACGCCGCGCAGCGCTGGGTCGATAGCCAGCGCAAACGCCAGCCGGTCGGGCATGCGCATCTGCATCAGCTCCAGGTACGAGCGCACCAGCGCCTCCTCCTGGCCGAGCGTGGGCGCGCCCTGGTGCAGCTGCGGCATCGCGGCGCGCAGGTAGGCGATCAGGCTGCCTAGCACCGGAGCGGCGCGCGCCGAGCCGCTCTCGACCAGCGCCTGCACGTTGGCCAGGGTGTTGAATAGGAAATGCGGCTCGACCTGCGATTGCAGCACCTTCAACTGTGCGTCGGCAGCCTGGCGTTGCAAGGTTTCCCGCTCGAGCGCAAATTGCAGCGCCTGGGCATTGGCCTGCGCATCGCGCTCGCGGTACAGCCCACCGAGCGCCAACACCATGCCGAAGACCAACGCCGCACCGCCGATCATGATGAAACCGGTGACCCGTGCCGGGTTGCCGAACAGCTCATGGAAGTCGCCGCCGGTCGAGACCAGGTACACCGCCAGCGTGGCAATCGGCGCGGTCAACCCGATCGCGGCGAGCTGCACCACCCAGCGCGGCAGTGGCGGGCTGCGCCACTGCCCTGCCGCCGTGTAGGCCAGCAGCAGCACGATGGCGATGAACAAGGTGCGCCCGAACAGCACCGGCAGTGGCGGCACGAAGATCGGCGCGATCATCAAGGCCGCGACGACCGCCAGACCGATGGCCCAGCCGACGCTCTTGCCGGTCAAGGCGGAGAAGAAGCCGCGCCAGAAGCCGGGTCGGGTCGGGTCGGCGGTTAGTGAGGTTGCTTGCATGGCGCGCACGATAACGCCGCCCGGCCGAGCCGTGCGCGCCGCACGCGTCCCCGCGCGACGAAGCACGGATTGCCGGGGCCGGCCGGCGGCCGGAGGGCCTGACCCACCGGGCAGCCCCCGCTCAGACGCCCGCGCGCTGCAAGCGTGCCGCCAGGGCCTGCGTCAGCGTTTCGGCGCCATCGGCCAGGTGCGCATGCGCCTCGGCACTCAGGCCGCGGCGGCGCGTGGCGGTGTTGATGCGCGCCAGCAACTGGCGTGCCTGTTCGCGCAACAGACTCTTGGCGTCGGCGCGCGCCCCACCGCTGCCGCGCAGCAGGCTCGCGGCCATGCGGTTGAGGTATTCGCGCTGCAATTCGCGCCGCGGCGCACTGATGTCATTGGCGGTGCCGAGTTCACTCCAGACCTCGCGCGTCAGCTTTGCGTACAACTCCGAGAGCCGAAAGCTGTCGCCGGGCTTGCCGCCCGCGCCGGCCTCGACCTTGCCTTCGCTGTCGAGCAAGCGTGCGGCCACACCATCGCTCATCAATTGCGCCAGCAGAGCGCGTTGCATGTCGAGCACGG
>Ga0315271_10001891_pt1 | contig 12907 bp, 9 predicted proteins | sample C3_top_MG_FD_204664 | JGI IMG/M metagenome (GOLD analysis project Ga0315271, IMG submission 204664) | Sediment microbial communities from Yellowstone Lake, YNP, Wyoming, USA - C3_top | ecosystem: Environmental > Aquatic > Freshwater > Lake > Sediment | place: USA: Wyoming | collected 2017-08-01 | reverse complement strand
CCGCGCATGGGGCCGCGCTCGCCGAAGCGGGACGGCGGGCCGAACGCGCGGTCGCGGCGGTCGCCCCGCGGGGCGTCGCCGAACCCGCGCGGGCCGCCGCGCGCGTCGCCTCGCGGCCCGCCGCGCTGTCCTTCCGAGCCGCGCCCGTCGAAGCCGCGCCCCTCGGGACCACGCCCCTCGAAGCCGCGGCCCTCGCCGCGAGGACGGTACGCGCCGCGGTCGTCGCCCGAGGGCGCGCGCGCCGGCGGTGGCGCGGGCTCGCGCGAGGCCGAGGCCGGCGGCGCGTCCGAGGCCTCCTCGTCGTCGTCCTCGCCGTCCTCCTCGTCGGACGCGCGCGGCGTCGACGCGGGCCCGACGGTCCCCGCGAGAGCCTCCTCGACGGTCGCGGTGAGGTCGGCCTCCGCGCGCACGTCGTCGATGGCGGCGCCCTGCGGCGCGACGAACAGCACGTCGCAGCCGTCGGCGCGCAGGGCGTGCACGAGGGGGAGCAGACGGCCGTCGCCGGCGGCGATCACGTACGCGTCGGGCTCGCCGCCCGCGAAGAGGCACTCGATCGCGTCGACGACGAGGTGCACGTGGGCGCGGTCGCCGCCGCCGGGCGCGCCGGGGACGAGGACGGGCACGATGCGCGCGGCCTGCACGGCCCGCACGTCGTCGGTGCGCTCGGTCCAGTCGGCGTACCCGCGGGCGAGCGTCACGCGCCCGACGCCGCCCGCGTAGCGCAGCAGCGCCGCGGCGACCGCCCCCGCCGCCGGAGCCCCTTCGATGGAGGCGGCGGAGAGAGAGGAGAAGTCGACGAACAGGGCCACGTGGGCCTTGGGATCGGACATGGTCGTGCGCTCCGGCCGGACATCAGGGACCGCGCGACCGGAGGGAGACGTCACCGCTCCACCGTGCGTGCGAGACAACCGACCGGGCGCGGGGATGCGCGAACGGTCGAACAGAGCGGTAAGAGTAGAGTCTTCGGACGTGTCTTGCCAGGGAGTACACGCGCGATGAGCAGGCCGGACCGGCCGCGAGCTCGGGCCTTCGAGGCCTTCCCGTGGAAGGAGGGCACGGAGCCGCGCTATGCGCTGAAGGACCCCGAGGGCCTGGTCGAGGGCCTGCTGGTGGTGAGCCCCCCGGTCGTGGCGCTCCTCGTGCTCGCGGACGGGACGCGGACCCGCGCCGAGATCGCGCGGGATTGGGCCGCCCGGACGGGCGAGCGCCTCCCGCGCGCCGAGCTCGACACGTTGCTCGCCGAGCTGGCGGAGGGGCTCGTGCTCGAGGGCCCCGCCGCGGCCGCGGCGCGCGCGGCGCGGCTCGCGGCCTATCGCGCCGCGGCGGCCCGGCCGGCCTCGTGCGCGGGCGGCTCCTACCCCGAGGAGCCGGAGGCGCTCGCCGCCTACCTGGACGCCCGCATCGAGGCGGCGGGCTCGCCCCCGATGCCGGCGCGCGTGACCGACGTGCTCGCGCCCCACATCGACCTGCGCGGCGGGGGGCCGTGCCACGGCGCCGCGGCCCTCGCCTACCGGCGCACCGAGGCGGAGGTCTTCGTGGTGATCGGCACGGCCCACGCGCCGATCGCCCGTCCGTTCGCGCTGACGACCCACGACTTCGACACGCCGCTCGGCCGCGTCCCCACCGACCGCGCGCTCGTGCGGCGCCTCGCCGCGCGCGGCGGAGGCGGGCTCCTCGACGACGAGCTCGCGCACAGGGACGAGCACTCGGTGGAGTTCCAGGCGCTCTGGCTCCGGCACGTCTTGCGCGAGCGTCCCGGCCTGCGCATCGTCCCCGTGCTCGCGGGCTCGATCCACGCGTCGGTCGAGGCGGGGCGCCCCCCCACCGCCGACGCGGCCGTCGCCGACTTCGTGGCGGCCCTGCGCGAGCTGCGGCGCGAGCTGGGATCGCGCGTGGCCTTCGTCGCGAGCGTCGACTTCGCGCACGTGGGCCCGCGCTACGGCGACCCGGAGGCCGTGACCGACGCGGTCATGGCGCCGGTCCTCGCGGCCGACCGCAGGCTCCTCGCGTGCGCGGCGGGGGTCGACCCGGCCGGCTGGCTCGGCGCGCTCCACGCCGAGCGCGACCGGTTCCACGTCTGCGGGGCGTCGCCGACGTGGACGCTCCTCTCCGTGCTCGAGGGCACGGGCGTCACCGGGTCGGTGCTCCGCCACGACGCGTGGGAGATCGACCGGGAGACGGGCAGCCGCGTCTCGTTCGCCGCCGTCGCCTACGGGGCCGCGGCCCCCGCCCCGGCGACCCGCCGCAGGTCGTCGCGTCGGCGCGGGTAGAGTCGGGCCGTGGCCCGCTCCACCCCCCGCCCCCCGCTGCGCTCCGTGCCGGGCCTCCCGCTCGCGGGTCGCGTGGCTCTCGTGACCGGCGGCGCGCGGCGCGTCGGCGCGCAGATCGTGCTCGCCCTGGCGCGCGCGGGCGCCGACGTGGCGATCCACGCGCACACGAGCCGCGCGGCGGCCGCGGCCCTGGCCCGCCGCGTCGAGGCCCTCGGGCGGCGGGCGGCGGTCCTCGAGGGCGACCTCGCCGACGCCCCGACCTGCACGGCCCTGCCGGCGCGAGCGGTGAAGGCGCTCGGCCGCCTCGACGTCCTCGTGCACAACGCCGGGAGCTTCGAGCCGACCGACCCGCGCGTGCCCGACGCGGCGGCGTGGGACCGCCTGTTCGCGATCCACGCGCGGGCCGCGTACCTCGTGACGAGCGCGGCGGCGGGCGCGCTCGAACGCACGCGCGGCACCGTGGTCCACGTCGCGTGCACGTCGGCCGCCTCCCCCTGGGCGGGGTACGTGGCCTACGGCGCCTCGAAGGCCGCACTCGTGGCCCTGACGAAGGGGATGGCGAAGGCGCTCGCGCCGCGGGTGCGCGTCAACGCCGTCGCGCCGGGGCCGGTGCTCCGGGCGCCCGGCGCCACGGCGGCGAGCGACCGGGCGGCCGTCGCTCGCACGGTGCTGAAGCGCTGGGGGCGCCCGGAGGACGTGGCCGAGGCGGTCCTCTACCTCGTCACGGCCCCCTTCGTCACCGGCGTCGTGCTCCCGGTCGACGGCGGCCGCCACCTCCACGGGGGGTAGGTCCCCGCCCCGCAAGTTTCGCCGCGGGGTTGGACGCCGTTCCGGGGCGCCCGCCGCCGCCAGGGGCGTTTGGGGCCAGGAACGGCCGCAGGGCCCCGGCGCGAAACTTCCGGGGCGCAGCACGCGCCGCGCGCGGCGGACGCGCGGGCCCGGACGGAATTGTGTGACCTCGCGGGGCGCTCGCGCGAGTGCCTAGGGGACGTTCGACGGTCGGTTCCGCCGCGCGCCCCGGAAAGCGAGAGACCCATGGACATTCGCACGGTCGGGCGCCGCAGACGGCGCCTGGCCCTCTCGGTCGCGCTCCTCACCTCCGCCGCCTTCGCGGCAAGGGCGCGCGCCGATTCCTGTTCCGACTGCGGACCGCCCTCCGACGCGGAGTTTCGCGCCGCGATGGGCGACGCGTTCCGCGACTTCGGGGACTACCCCGACAGCTACGAGTACGACGGCGGGGAGTGCTCGGCGGTGGTCGGCCCCGTCACCACGCGCAAGGTGCGCGAAGACCTCGTCTCGATGGGCGTCGGCGAGGCGTGGAGCTGCCCCGAGAACAAGAGCAGCAGCCACACCACGTTCTCGTTCCAGATGAGCGCCGAGACCGAGTGGCACCTCACCGCGAGCGTAAGCACCGAGCTCGACGCCGCGATCCTGGCGGCGATGAAGCTCGGCGTCGAGGGCGGCACCGGCGGAGGCATCGGCTCCTCCACGACGACGACCATCGCCGTGAACATCGAATCCGCGTTCTGTCACCGCACGCCGTGGGCGGCCTACTTCGTCGTGGGCGAGTTCGAGGCGCGGGCGCACTTCGACGTCAAGCGCCGCTTCCGTTGGTGGATCAAGAACGTGACGTCCGGCGCGCGCGTCGTGGCCTCGGGCGACGTCTACGTCGTCTGCGACGGCGGCGAGGCCGTGATGGCGCGCATCTGGCCGATCCTCGGCTCGGTGCTGGCGGGCGACCGCCGGTGCGCGACGGGGTGCGCGAACGTGGCCGTGGGGACGAAGGTCTGGCACCCCGCGCTGCCGCCGGGCGTGCCGCCCATCGACCCGTGGCCGCTCGGGCCCGACGAGCCGAGCGGCGGCGGAGGGAGCGGAGGCGGGAGCGCGGGGGGTGAAGGCGGCGGCGGGGACGGGGGCGGCGGCACGGACGGAGGCACGGGCCCCGACGCGCCGGTGCCGCCGGCTCCGACGGCCCCGCCCGAGAAGCCGGTCGACCCGAAGGACCCGCCGCCGCCGCCCCCGACGGTGCCCGTCACGCCCCTGACGCCCGGCGCGGCCGGTGCCCCGGACCTGCCGACGACGCCGCTCGAGCCGCCGAGGCCCGGCGGCGACGAGCCCAAGCCTGCGACCGGGTCCGAGACGCCGGGCGCCGAGGGCGACCCGTGGGGACCCGACGACCCCTGGTGGCCGAGCGACGACCCCGAGGGCGACGACCCTTATGGCGGGTTGAACCCCATCGACGGCACCCCGACCTGCCCCGTGGGCCCCGACGGGAGGCATCTGTGAGCTTTCGCTCGGGACGTCCGAGCCGACGGCGCTCGCCGCCGGCCCGCCTCCCGAGGGTCCTCGCCGCCGCGCTCGTCGCGGCGGCGGGGGCCGCGGCTCCGCCCGTGCACGCGGGCGACGCGGCCTCGGGGAGCGCCGGAGGGGCGCCGGGCGCCGCCGCCCCCGACGACGCGGAGGCCCGGCTCCGCGACCGCTTGGCGGCGGGCCCCGGCAGCACCGAGGCCGACGCGGTCCGAGCCTGGTCGCACGACGTCGCGGGCGAAGGCCGCCTCCGCCCCGCGACCGACCTCGGCGGCGACCTGCTGTCCGGGGCGGCGAGCGCGCTCGAGACGCGGGGCCTCGACCTCCCGCGCGCGCTCTCGCTCGTGGACGAGGCGATCGCGACGTACCCGGCGCGTCGGGCGGCCATCGGCTTCGCCTGGTTCGAGCGCGCGGTGCTCCTCGCACGGCTCGGCGACCCCGAGGGCGCGCTCGCCGCCCTCGACACGGCGGCTCGCTGCGCCGCGACGCCGGGCGGCCTCGACGCGCCCCGCGACGACGCCGACCGTCGCACCGCGCTCGAGGCGCAGCTCGAGGGGCTCGGACGCGCGTGGCGCGCCGACCTGCTCGCGGCCCTGGGGCGGCACGCCGAGGCGGCAGCGCTCCACGAGGAGACGGCGACCCACGGGGGGGCGCGCGCCGCACGACGCGGAGGGCCGGGCGCCGACGGCGCCTGGGAGCGCGCCGCGATCGAGGCCTATCGCGCCGGCGACCGCGAGCGCGCCGACCGCGACGCGGGCGCCGCGATCGACGCCGCCCTCGATGACGGCCGCGTCGTCGACCTCGCGCAGTGGCGCCTCTACGCGCGCCACGGCGCGCTCGACGCGCGCGCCGAGGTGCGCCTGACCGACGTGTGGCCGGGGGACGCGTTCCTCGAAGAGGCCCGCACGTCGCTCCACGCGCTCGAGGGCCGGCGGGGCGCGTGGCGCTTCGCGATGCAAGTCGCCTCCTCCGCCTCGGCGGCGGGACGGGCGGCGGAGGCCGTCGAGATGTACGAGATCGCGCTCCGCGATCCCGGGTTCGAGCAGGAGGCCCGGAGCTCGCCGCTCGCCCGTCAGCGGATCCTGACGGCGGCCCTGGCCGCGCTGCGCGCGGGCGACCCCGCGAAGGCCCGCGCGTGGCTCGAGCGGGCCGTCCAGTACGCGGGCGGGCCCATCGCGGGGACCGAAGGCCTCTCGGTCGCGATCGACGAGGCGCTGACGCGGGCCGAGACGGCGCGACTCCTGGCGGGGACGGCGCCGCAGCCGACGCCGCCTCCGGCTCCTCGCGGCGCGAGGCGCCTCGGCGAGCTCGTGGTGCCGGGCGCGTCGGACGTCGACGACGAGCCGTCGGGTGAGGACGCGTCGGGGCCCCCCAGGGGGGCCGACGATCCGGGGCCGCCGTGGGCCCCGGCGGCGCTCGTCGCCGCGCTGGCAGCGGTCGGCGGCGTGCTGGCGGCGGCCGCGGCGCTGCTTCGGCGCGGGCGGAGCCGAAGGGCCCGCGCGCCCCGCACGGTGGACGGCCCCGGGCCTCCGGCGTAGGTCGCGGCGCCGGCACGCATCGGGGGCCTCGGCCCGTCCGACCGCGGGCTCGCCGGCGCGTCGGCTGGCCCCCTCCTTGGCATCGCCGGCTCTTTGGCTTCCACGGGGGCGCGAGTAGGTTCTCGACCTCGCGCCCATGCCGCCCTCCCCTTCGAGTCTCCCGAGCCGCGCCGACGTGGTGGTCGTGGGAGCGGGGGCCGTCGGGGCGGCCGCGGCCTGGTACCTGTCGCAGACGGCGGGCCTCTCGGTCGCGGTGGTCGAGGCCCGCGCCGTCGGGGCGGGCTCCACGAGCCGCAGCGCCGCGGCGTTCCGCCAGCAGTTCTCGTCGCACGCGCACGTGCGGATGAGCCTGTTCAGCCGCGAGGCGTACGAGAAGTTCCCGACGACGTTCGGGGTCGACCCGGTGTTCGTCCAGAACGGCTACCTCTTCCTCTACGACGACGAGGACGCGATGGCCGCGGCCCGCACGCGCGTCGAGTGGCAGCGGTCGGAAGGGGTCGTGGACGCCCGCGCGCTGACCTCGGCCGAGGTCGACGACCTGCCGCGGCTGCGCGGCGCGTTCCGGACGGAGGGCCTCGCGGGCGCGACGTGGTGCCCGTCGGACGGGTTCCTGCGCCCGACCGAGATCGCCGCCGGCTTCCTCGACGGCGCCCGTCGCCGCGGCGCGACCGTCCACGTCGGCGGGCGCGTGACCGGTTTCGACGTCGCCCGGGGCGCGCTCGCGGGCGTGCGGATCGAGGGCGGCGGCCGCATCGAGACGCCGGCGGTCGTGCTGGCCGCGGGATGGTGGTCGAACGCGGTCGCGACGCTCGCGGGCTGCCCGATCCCCGTCGTCGCGGTCAAGCGCTACCTCTACGTCACGCCCCAGTTCCGAGGGCGCCACGTCGAGCACTTCCCGCTCGTCGTCCGCAACCTCGGCGCCTACGCCCGGCCCGAGGGCAACGGCCTCCTCATGGGGTGGGACGAGCGACCGGAGCGACCGGAGGGCACCGACCGCTTCCCGCCCCCGCCGCAGGACGTCGCGACGCTGGAGGTCGAGCAGGACCGCGTCGCGCCGGGCTACGGGAAGGGCATCGACGAATACGGCATCGAGGTCCTGGCCGAGCTGGCCGAGGCGATGCCGTGGCTCGCCGACGAGGGCGGCGTGCAGTACGTCGCCGGCGGGTTCTACGAGGTGACGCCGGACGACAAGGCGATCCTCTCCCCCGACCCCAGGCTCCCCGGGCTGTTCCACGCGAGCGGCTTCTCGGGCCACGGGATCATGCACGCGCCCGCGGCGGGCCGCGCGGTCGCCGACCTCGTCCTCGGCCGGGCCCCGCTCTTCCCGATGGACGGCTTCGCCCTCGGGCCGCTCCTCGAGAACCGGGTGCGCGGCGACGCCGAGCGCATGGTCATCTGATGCTCGCGGCCCGCTTCTTCGCCGAGGCGCGGGCCCACCTCGAACGCCTCGAGCGCGACGCGGGCCCCGAGATCGCGTCGGCGGCCGCGCTCACCGCCGAGCGCGTCGCGGCGGGCGGGAGGCTCCACCACTTCGACACCGGGCACACGGCGCGCGAGCCCGTGCGGCGCGCGGGCGGCCTCGTCGGCCTGCACTCGATCGAGCTCGCCTGGCGCCTCGACCACCCGACGCCGCCGGGCCGGGAGCCGAAGGGCCTCGAGCAGGCGTACTACTACGACAACGAGGAGATGGGCCGCATGGTGGCCGGACGCAGCCAGCTCGCGCGCGGCGACGTGCTCTGGCTCGTCTCGAACTCGGGCAAGGAGCCGTTCCCCGTGGCGCTCGCGCTGGGCGCGGCGGCCGCCGGGTGCGCGGTGGTGGCGGTGACCTGCGTCGCGTTCGCGAGGGCGGTGCCGGCGCGGCACTCGTCGGGGAAGCGCCTCTTCGAGGTGGCCGACCGGGTGATCGACACGCGAGGTCCGGTCGGCGACGCCGTCGTCGAGGTCGCCGAGCTCTCGACGGCGATCTGCCCCCTCTCGGGGCTCTTGAACGTCGCGGCGGTCTGGGCGCTCGAGGCGGCGACCGTCGAGGCGCTGCTCGCCCGCGGCATCACCCCGGCCGTCTACCGGAGCGTCAACCTCCCGGACGGCTTCGCCTACAACGCCGAGGCCGAGCGGCGCTACCGCGAGCGCGGCATCTGACGGCGCCGGCGGGCCCCGCGGGGCCGTGACGTCGCCGCGACGCGGCCGGGGGTACGATCGGCCCCGATGCGCCCGCGCCTGCCCCTCCTGGTGGCCCTCCTCGCCGCGGCGGCCCTCGCTCGGCCCGCGGGCGTGCGCGCGGCGCCGCCCGACCCCCGGGACGAGACCGCGGACGCGCTCGACGCCTCGCGCTGGGAGGTCCGCCGCGCGGCCGAGCGCGCGCTCGAGGCCGAGGGGGCCGCCGCGCTCGAGGCCGCGACGGAAGGGGACGAAGGGCGCGCGCGGCTCGCCGCATGGTCGAAGGGCGTCGAGACCCGGCTGGCCACCGCGGGCCCGGCGGCGGTGGAGGCCCTCCACAGCGTGCTGCGCCGGCTCGAGCTGCGCGCGTCCGACGACGAGGCGCGACGCGAGCCCCGCCTCCTGCGCGCGCGCCTCGAGCGGCTCCTGGTGCAGACGGTGACCCCGCGCGGCGAGCTCTCCGCCGGGCCCGCCGACGAGGACGCGGACGCGAGGTCGCCGCTGGTCGCGAGCGGGGTGGCCGTGCGCGGCCTGTTCCCGGAGGCCCGCCCGGAGCTGCTCGCGATGATCGCGAGCGCCGCCGACCCGCGCCTCCTCGCGGGCGCCGTGAACGCGCTGTGCGGCGAGGCCGGCGAAGGCCCCGACAACGACGACACCCTGACCGCCCTGGCCGAGGCGTGGGCGAAGGACCCGGCACGCGTCGAGGCGGTCGTCGACTACACGGACGCCGACGGCGCCTCGTCCCCCGCGTCTGCGCTCGCGGTCGCCCTCGCGCTGTCCGGCCGCGCGGCCGCCCTCCCCCACCTCCGGGCCCGCATGGGCGTGCTCGACGACGGCGCGACGGTCCAGGCGTGGCTCGAGCGCCGCCTGCCGCTGCGGGGCCTGGGCGACATGACGCTCGGGGCCTTCCTCGTCCGCGTGGAGGAGCAGCGGACCTCCGCCGGGGACGAGGCGGAGGCCGCCCGGCGGGCGCTGGCCGGCGACCTCCCGTGGCTCGCGCGCCTGTGCGCGCGGCGCGCGCTGTTCCTCGACGCGGGCCACGCAGGCGCGCGCGCGGTCCTCGCGCAGGCGGACGCCGCGCTGAAGCTCCTCGCGACGGCGCGCCGCGACGCCGTCGCCGGCGGCCCCGAGGCGGCGCCCGAGGCGGGCGCGCCGCCGGACGATCCCGCCGCGAAGGCCGTCGACGACTCGCTGCGCGCGGGGCGCCGCTCGATGCGGCTCGTGTCGCGGATCGAGCTCGAGGAGTCGCCCAGCCTGGGCGTGGTCGCGGCCGCGCTCGAGGACAAGGTCTTCGTGCACGGGACCACGCGCGGCCTCGTCGTGCTCGCCGACCCCGAGACCGGGCAGCAGCTCTCCGCGGTGACCACCGGCGTCCCGCGCACGCCGCGCTCGCTCGCCGTGTCGAACGGCGTCGTCGCCGGCGTCACCGGCCGCGGCGGCGTGTGGTTCTGGAAGGTCGAGCACGGCGCCCTCGAGCGGGCGGGCTCGGCGCCGGGACCCTACGCGCGCGTGGCCGCCGGGACCGACGGCGCGTTCTGGTTCGCGGGCGCGCACCGGTCGATCCACCGGTCGAAAGGGCCCGGCGCGCCGGAGAAGGTGGAGAAGGTCGCCTCGGTCCGGGGATGGTTCACCGACGCGATGGCGGTGCTGTCCGACGGCGCGCTCCTCCTCCGCGGGGCGGCGGGCACCGACGAGGCGTCGGTGGTGCGGATCGACCCGACGACCGGCGCCGAGCAGGTGCTCGCGCACGGCGACCGCGGGAACGTCCGCTCGGCGGGCTTCGGGGCCGACGTCCTCGTGTCCGAGGGCGACGCGTTCCGGTGGCTCGGGGCCGACGGCGCCCCGAAGGGAGGCGGATCGGCCCCCGACGGCGGGCGCATCGTCGGGCTGGCGGGCGACCCGGCCTCGGGGACCGCGTACCTGGCGCTGGCCGACGCCCTCGTGGCGGTGTCGGCGAAGGACGGCACCGTCCGCTGGATCGAGCACGTCGAGGGCAGCGACGACCCCGTCGTCGGCGGCGGGCTGATCTGCCTGGCCGCGGGGAGCGGCCCCTCCGACGGCTCGGGTCCCGGCGACGCCCGCACCGACCGTACGCTCTACGTGCTCCGCGCCGGCATCGACGCCACCGACCCGTTCGGGACCGAGCAGCGGGTGCGCGCGGTGGACCTGGCCGTCGCAGAGGCGGAGGCCGGGCGCCTGCGCGTGATGGAGGCGATCCTCGACCCCGTCTCCGGCTGGCTGTCCTCGGGAGAACGGTGGGCGGCCCAGAACGCGATCCGCGAAGCCGCGGCCCGGGGCCGGCGTGCGCGCGGGGAGAAGGGGCTCGGCTCGGACGGCCCGCCGGCCGAGACCCCGGCGATGGACGACGAGCCCGCTCCGGAGGACGACTCCGCGATGAACGGTGCCGCGAGGGACGACCCGCAGCCGCCGATGGGCGACCCCACCCCACCCAAGCCCGATGGCCGCTGACGCCGCGGCGCAGCCGGCCTCCGCCCGGCGGCCGATCACGGCGACCGAGCGCCGCGTGCTGTGGAGCGTGGCCGCGACGATCGGCATCGTCGTGCTCTTCACCGCGATCGGGAGTCTCGAGCGCCGGCTCGCGACCGACGTCGAGCACGGTGCGCGCTTCGTCTGGAACGCGTCCGAGACCTCGGCGCGGCTCCTGACGGTCGCGCACACGATCGTCGCGACGCTCTTCCTCCTGACCTCGCGACGCCTGCGCACGCCACGCGCCGCGGCCCTGCTCGCGGGCCTGGCGCTGCTCTCCGTCGGGCTCTGCCTGGGCTTCGCGACCCTGCTCGAGGTCGCGGCCCCCCTCGCCGCCGCCCTCTTCTACGCCTACTTCCTCGTCCACGAGATGCGCGACGAGGCCTCCCTCTGGCGCGCGACCGAGGAGTCCGGCCCGCCGGGGACCGGCGCCCTCCCGCCGCGGTGGGCCGCCGGCCCCCTCGCCCTCCTCTTCGCCCTCGCCGTGGCCGGGGCGTTCGCGGTCGGCGCGACGGTAGGCACGGGGCGGGCGACGCGCTACGCCCCGTTCCTCGCCGACGCGTCGCCCACGGCGCGCGCCGCCGCCACGCTCGGCCTGCTGTCGGCGCTCGGCCTCCTCGCGAGGCTCGTGCTCCGCCGGCTCGCGCGCTCGGACCCGGGCGGGTTGCGCGGAGCGCTCTCGCGGGTGCGCCCCCTGGCCGTCGTCTACGCGGTCGGCTACCTCGTCCTGCTCGTGGGCATGGCGTTGACGGGGCGCCTGTACGGGATCGTGGTCCTCCACGTCTGCGTCTGGTACGGCTTCGTCGCACGCCGACTCGCGAGCGACGAGCGGGAGGGTCGCGGCCCCGACCCGCGGCCCCGCGTCGCATCCTGGGCCTGGTTCCGCACGACCGCCGCGGGCTTCCACGCGCTCCACCTGGGCGTGGTGTTCGGGCTGATCGCCGTCGCGGCCGCCTGGGCGCTCGGATCGGGCAACGACGCCGACGTCCCGATCGTCCCGCTCCTGGTCTCGCGGACCGCTTTCCCCTTCTGGACGATCACCCATGTCACGCTGTCCTGGTTCCCTCGGGGAGCGTAGGGCCGAGGGGAGGGACGGCGGATCGGTCGTGGCGACCCGGGCTCCCTGACGTAGAGTCCCTCGGCTCCCGGGAGGCCTCCATGACGCACGAGAAGCTCGCATCGGTCGGTGCCCGCGCGGTCCTCGTCGCCGCGCTCGCGGCGGCCCTCTCGGCCTGCGCATCGGGCCGTCGGTGCGGTTCCCCCTGCCCGCCGCCGTGCCCGCCCCCGTGTGCATCGCCCTGCGCGGCGCCGGTGTCGGCGCCCCAAGGGCAGGTCCTCATGGTGCCTACCGTCAAGCCGCAGATCGTCGTGGTGGACGGCACGGGCGTCGCGGCCCCGGGGACGGGGTTCGTGACGATGAGCGTCGAGAGCCGCGAGCCCACGGACCCGCTCGAGCGCCTGATGGCGGGCAACGCGCGCTTCGTGGCCGAGCGGCCCCTCCATGCCGACGCCCGAACGGGCCGCCGGGCGCAGCTCGCGACGTCGCAGGCGCCGTTCGCGATCGTGCTCGGCTGCGCCGACTCGCGCGTCGGGCCGGAGCTGGTCTTCGACCAGGGGCTCGGCGACCTCTTCGTCGTGCGCGTGGCGGGCAACGTCGTGGACCCCTCCATCCTGGGCAGCATCGAGTACGCGGCGGAGCACCTGCACTCGACGCTGCTGGTCGTCCTCGGGCACGAGCGCTGTGGCGCCGTGTCGGCGGCGCTCGACGGCGGAGAGGCTCCGGGGAACATCAAGAGCCTCGTGGACGCGATCCAGCCGGCCGTCGCGAGCAGCGCGGCCGAGCCGGGCGACAAGCTCGACAACGCCGTGCGCGCGAACGTCCGCCTCCAAGAGCAGAACGTCCGCGCGAGGAGCGCGATCCTCGACCACCTGATCGCCGACGGGAAGCTCCGCGTGGTCGGTGCGCGCTACGACCTCGACACGGGCGAAGTCGAGATCCTGAAGTAGCCGCGGCGATCCGGCGCCGGGCGCCGGATCGCTTGCCCCGGACTCAGTCGAGGACGACGTAGACCGTCCGGCGCTCTCCGTCGCGGGCGGTGAACGTCGTCGTGCCGGAGCGGCCGCCCCGCGCTGCCTGGACGGTGAGCT
>Ga0315271_10001890_pt1 | contig 12911 bp, 9 predicted proteins | sample C3_top_MG_FD_204664 | JGI IMG/M metagenome (GOLD analysis project Ga0315271, IMG submission 204664) | Sediment microbial communities from Yellowstone Lake, YNP, Wyoming, USA - C3_top | ecosystem: Environmental > Aquatic > Freshwater > Lake > Sediment | place: USA: Wyoming | collected 2017-08-01 | reverse complement strand
CCCTTTAAGTCCTTCTTGAGCTTGAGCACCGCGAGATATTCAAGAATACGGTCCTTGACCCGGTCCATGTCGTAATGATCGCGATCCAGAACGCGGCGCGCACGCACGAGATCCAGCTGATCGTCTGTTTCCCGCGCCCAGGGCAATTCAACCAGCCAGTCGAGATACGTTTGGATCACGCCGTACTCCGGAGACATCGACGGAACAATATTCAGCCGTTCCAGCTCCTTACGGGCAACTATCCCCGCTTCCTTCGACAGCTTGGCCTCCTGGATCCGCTTCTTGAACCGCTTCCTGTCTGCGGGATCCGGATCGGTTTCGTTCAGTTCCTGCTGGATAGTCTTCAGCTGCTCGCGGAGAAAATGCTCCCGCTGGTTGCGCGTGAATGTGGCGCTCACCTTGGAATCGATTTCACTGCCCAGCTTCAGAACCTGATGCTCCCGATTCAGCTGGATCAACAGCTTCGACAGGCGTTCCCGAACGCGAAACTCCTCCAGGAGCGACTGGCGGTCGGCAGTCGGCATATGAAGATTTGACGCCACCAAGTCAGACAACCGCCCGGGGTCTTCGATGTTAAAGAGTGCGATCTTGAGCTCCTCCGGAAGGATCGGGGAGAGGGTGATGACCTCTTGAAAGCGCTGGGACACGGTACGCGCCATTGCATCCATCTCAATGGTTTTTTCAGATAATTCCTTTGGGGTAACAAATTGAGCCCGAAGAAAACCCGCGCTCGCTTCACACCCCGAAATTTGGCACCGGCCTTCGCCCTGCACGAGAATGCGAACCGTATCATCTGGAAATTTCAGAGTGCGGATCAACCGTGCGACACAGCCCACGCCATGCAATTGCGCGGGTTTGACCTGATCGTCCGGAATGCTTCCATCGCGTTGCAGGACGGCGATGAACATCCGATCGCCCTCACTGATCTCTTTCACGGCCCGCATGGAACGCTCGGTATTGACGATCAACGGGGTGACCATGCCGGGAAACAATACGACGTCGTTGAGCGGGAGAACCGGCAAAGCGGGAGGGACTTCCTCCTTGCCTGGAAGCGGATTCCCGGCAGGGAGGGGCGGCACAATGGAATCTTTTGGAATTGGATCAGCCATAGGAGCATTGAATCGAGATTGAGCGATAAAGGCAAGTCGCGACATCGGGGGTCCTCTCCGGACTCGCGCCGGTCCCGCCCCGACCCGTCCGCGTCAAGTCCACAAGAACGCAGCGCGAGTCGGTCCGGATGGACGGCTCGATCGCGATTCACTCGACATAAAACAGCCCGGATCCCTCCGGCGAATCGAGAGGGCCCGCCTTACGCTCGCCGTTCGGCGCTGCCCGGCGACAGTCCGGTTCCCTCGGGGAACGGGGGTCACTTCAATTCGACGGCCAACTGAGAGAGTTCATCAGGCGTCAGGGCCGTTGCAAAACCCGTATCCGCTTCTGAAATAATTTTCCGGACTGAATCGGAATCGGTCAGTACGGCACGCAAAGCAGACACCTCCCCGGGCATCAAATCCACTTTGGTTCCGTCGTTTTTGAAGAGGGAACAAATGCCGGTCTCCGGACACAATTCAATGTGGAGCGGTCCCATATGGATCTCCTCTCGTCTCCATCAGCCCTCGCAGATTTCCAGGGCGAGGGACGCTTGACGCTTGGAAGAAACGTATCGCGAGTCATTAGCATCCCATAGAAACTCCCGGATACCTTCCGGATTCCTTGAGCGATTTGTAGGACAAGGGGGGGGGAGAGATCAATCCCTAAATTTCGGCACAAAAAAGCTGGCCGCAGGGCCGTTCCGCCTTAAAACCGAAGTGTTCGGTCCCGCTCTTCGATGCCCTTCCGCAGAAGTCGATGTGCTGGATTTATAATCGTCACACTCCTTGATAGATGTTTTTAAGCTCTTCATGCAGTCGTCTCCCGTACGATATGCAGGAGTGCACCGTCGGCCTAAAAGAGGACGGGCAGACTTGTCGCACGATTGACCAGTAGCTTATTCATTTAACTTTTGATATTTATGTCCGGTCAATGATCCGCATCACGACGTTATAGACCCAATTAGAGGAGGAGCTCATGAGAACAGGGCGGGTTCGAGTCGGCATTGAGTTTCTTGCGGTGTCCGTGTTCGCCTTCCGCCTGGCCGCTCAGGAGCCAGCCCCGACTGCCTCGGTGCCGGACCTGGCCGAGAATGGCGTCGGCTGGTCCACCCAAAGCTACTGGCAGGATCCAAATATTCTGCAGCGCTACTCCTTCCGTGCCAACGTGGACGACAAGGTGGCGGGGGCGGCCAGCGTCGAGGTTCATCTCGAGGTGGCCGCCAACCGGCCGCAGCCGTTGGTGGAGTTGCGGTTCGCCCCGCCACAACCGGTGGACCTCTCCCAAGCGGAGGCGTTCGAAGTCAGCCTGAAGCTCCTGGGCGGCAATCCCCTCAAGCCGCGCGACGTATTCTTCTGCAGTCCCGACTTCAAGAAGCTGGCCATCGCGTCCTGGCCGGCCGGGCTGGTCCTGACTCCCGGCGCCGACTGGCAGCGCGTCGTATTGGATCTCACGGAGGTCCGCATCCTCGACAAGGAAAATCCGAACGGAAACGGCGAGTACAACCGCCGCGATGTCGCCATCCTCTGCTTGAACTTCCTGCTTCAGGACGGCGCCGTGGACCAGCGGCTCCTGATCGACGGCCTCCGGGTCTGTGCGCTGCCGCGGTCGCCGGTCCTCCGGGAAGCGATGGCGGACGGCTCCTATGTGTTCACCACTCCGGCCTACCGTGCGGTCGTCGGCCGCAACGGATACCTCCAGTCGCTCCGGGCCGGTGCGACCGAGTTCTTGCGGGTCCCGGCGACCCCGGCGGCGGCCAGCGCAAGCGGGTGCTATGTCGAAAACGATCCAGCCAAGGGCACGATCGCCCTGACCACGGTCGCACCGGTGGGCCGGTGCGGCATCGAGGCCAAGGGCGAGAAGGCTTCCCTCCGCTACCTCTTCCGCGAACAAGACTTCGACATCACGCTGCAGCAGAGTTTCCACCAGGCCGGATGCCTGCAGTTCACCGTGTCGGACGAGGTGGTCGCGGCGCTGGACGGGCCGACCGACCGGGCGCTCCGCGTGGCCGCGATGGAATCCGGTTATCACATCAGCGGCCGGCTCATGACGAGGACCGGCGGGGTGCTGGTCAGCGAGCAGAACTTTCCCGGCTATTCCCGGATGTCCGGCGGGCCGATGCCGGGAAATCTCTGGTCGTGGCGGTTCACGGCGCAGGGGGCAGCCTCGGCGAGGCTCACGCTGCGGCCGCTCGGGAAGCCCGGTGCCGCCGATGCCGTGGGCGCCGAGATCCACTGCGCCAATCCGGACTTCCTGATGCCGGCCGGGCAACCGGTCCGCTTTGACATCTCGGTCACCAGCTACGCCGCCGGCCCGGTCAGCGGCCAGGTGACGTTCCAAGTGCGGGACTACCTGACCAAGCAGGTCGCGGGTGAGCGGGTGACACCCTTCAAGCTTGATCCCGGCGGCAAGCTGCCAGTGCCGACCGACGTGAAGGTGGCGGCGCCGGGGACCTACCGCGCTGCGGTCGTCATCGCCGACGAGGCCGGACACCGGCGCGAGGTGGAATGCGTTTTTACCTACGCCTTCACGGACTTCAAGCCAGCCCTCACGCGGCAACCGGATTTCAAGGAGTTCTGGAAAGCCACGCTGGCGGAACTTGCCGCGATCCCCATGGACGCCCAGATCGTGCCGATGCCCGAACTCGGCACGGACGACGCGGAAGTCTTCAAGGTGAGCCTAGCCACGCTGGGCGGGCGTCGCGTTCATTGCTGGTATTGGAAGCCACGCAAGCCGGGGCGATATCCCGCCGTGCTCCGGTTGCCCAGTTCCGGCATCTACCCGTGGAAGGCCGATGCCACTCCGCACGGCGCCGACCACTGCGGCATGTGGATCGCCATCCACGGCCTTCCGGTAGACCTGGACCTGGCCAACCTGCCGCAGGATCCGGTAGCGCTCAACTACTGGACCTATGGGATCGAGAGCCCGAAGACCTCCATGTGGCGAACCATCTACGCCAGTCTGGTGCGCGCCATGGACTTCCTAAGCAGCCGCGAGGAGGTCGACCCCAAGCGGATCATGGTCTTTGGCGGCAGCCAGGGCGGCGGACTCACCATGGTCCTGGCCGGCCTGGACCGACGCGTGGCCTTCGCCTCGCCCGCTCACAGCGGCCTGTGCCGCCTGGACTGGACCGTGCTCCACCGCCCGGGATTCTGGCCGTTTGCGATGGAAGCCAGGCCCGCCGCGCAGACGCCCGATCAGTTCCTGCAGACCCTCTCCTACTTCGACGCCGCAAACTTCACCCCGGACATCGCCTGTCCGGTGTTCGCGGAGGTGAGCCTGCTGGACACAGTGACTGCCAGCGGAACCCAGTTCAGCGCCCTGGCCCAGATCCAGCCCGGCCTCCTCGAACTGGTCTGCGATCCGTGGACCAGTCATGAATCGGATGCTCGCTGCGGACCCTTGCGCGACGCGGCCATTACCCGTTGGATACACGGCGAGAATCCGATCCAAACCCCCATCAAGCCGATTCCTCCGGCAGGTCAGTGACCGGATCGGCTGTCGCTCGTCAAGAGGAATAGGGGCGGCATGGGGAAGGAAGCCCGACGCAGACCCGCTAGCGAGACGCAGAGAGGATATCGACCCGATTCGCCGCGCCGCGCCGGAGAGACGATTTCCAGAAAGCGCGCCAGTCGTCGTTCAGTTCGTTCGGCGCTACTCCTTCCAAGGCCGCGGCGGTCGCTTCCTCGCCCTTTTTCCCCGCACGCAGTGCGGCCTCATACTGGAGAAGGATCCTCGAAAAGCCTGAAGCCTTGTCTCCCACCGTGCCCTTGCGCAGATAATAGATGAGACTCCATGCCAGAGCGTAATTCTGCGACCGGCCCACTTCCGTTCCATCGCCGTTATAGAAGTCTTGATAGGACATTTTAAACAAGTTCTGCAGGGGAACGTCACCCTTTTTGATCATATCCTCTACGGCTCTCGCATAGTGTTCCACTTCGCCGATCCGGACTTCACTCGGGGTCAACTCCACCCCTTCCATAAAAGTCGAATGTCCCTCGTTGTACCAGACCGATACGTCACTGCCAGGAAACGCGTAAAACAAATACTGATGCAGCGCCTCGTGCCGGAGAATTTCCCCGACATTTTCTTTTTTCGCCTTGCCCTGCATCCAGTCCGACGGACGCAACATTAATTCTAAACGGCCCGGATTCCACATTCCCGCGGTCCATTCCGATCCTTCCCCGACATACTGGAGGTAATCCTTGCTGTTTGCGAACACGCGGACCGCGCTGATCGCTTCGATCTTCTTCATCGGCGGGATCAGCTTTTCGTAGATGGCGCAAAATCGGATCAGGTCCTCACTTATGCGTTTGACAAACGAACGTTCCGAGCCCGCCATGTCGGACACGAGGATGTACCGCTCCGTTTCCAAAACCCACCACTTCGGCAATCCCCGAATCGTCTGCAGCACAACGTCGCGACTGCGGGTCCGTACGGAGGATTCTTCCTTCTTCGCCTCGCCGGCGGGCGCTGCGGCAAAGGCTTTCGGACGTCCTGTGGGCTTGATCGTCGGCAGAAACGCTTTCGTCAAAGCCTCCATGGCTTCCTCGGCGGCCGGTTTATCCAGAAGATCAAACAGTGCGGCATACACCCGCTTGGGATCGGCTCCGTGCATGCCGGGTTTGAGCGAAAACAGGATCGCGATGCGGGTGCAGTTGCTCGACGCGATGCTGCCCACCCGGATTCCGTGCAGGGCTATGGTGTCCTTTAGGGAGCGCAGTGGAATCTCAAGGGGCCCGGAGCCAAAGAAGGAGAGCCAGGCGGAAAGCGCCGCGGGATCATTCCCGTCCACCGGCCCGACCTTCGCCGCATAACCGTCACACTCCGTCCGCTCCAAAACGAGCCGGCCGCCGTCACGTCCCGGAGGCAACTGGAGCGGTGTGACGGAAACCACGGCCATCCGACAGCTCGGGCCCTCCTTCGTTTTCCAGTATCCAAGCATTTGGGGCGCCACCCACAGTTCGATCGGGTCGAACATCTCTATCTGAACCGAGGATCCGTTGGCCGTCCGCGTCGCGTGGAAAACCTGTGGCGGAGGCAGGGTCGTTGCCTCTGCGCCGCCGAAGGTTTTGAACTGGATGGACTCCCCGGTCAATTCCACCGGACGGGTGAGGCTGACGTTTCGCATCCGCTGCCCGAATGCGGCGGGCGCGATCAAACCGATCGCACACCCGATTCGAATCGATTGACTCCATACCGAAACACTTCGCATTTTATTTTTCTCAAGCGCCATGATACGCACAGTACTCCCTCCATAAATCCATGTCGATTTTTTTAGAAATAGCCGTTGCCTTTGACGCGCCTTTTCGACTAGTTTCTATTTATGACTGATCGAGAGAGATTTATGGCGTTTGCCTGCTTTGAAGCTGTGGACCGCGTGCCAAGGTATGCGCAGTTTGTCGAAAGTCTCGACAAAAAAATGACTGAATTTCTGGGGAAGCCGCCTGCGGAGAAGTTCCCCATGGACCGGGCGTGGTGCGATTCTCAGCTCACCCCGCCGCCGGGAACCCCGGTGACCGACTATGCCTCGTATTATCCTGAGCACCGGGTCGGGGAAAAGGAATTTTCGATCGACACGCTGGGCGTGGGCCACTTGGGGCACGGATTTTATCACTTCACGGAATACATCAGCCCGTTGCGGAATGCGGAATCTTTTTCTGAACTGGAGCGCTATCCGATCGATGATTTCACGGGGTGGAGCGACGAGGCGATCCGAACGGAGGTGGTCGACCGGCACGCTCAAGGCCGGCCGGCGGGAATATTTCTTGGCCATATGTATGAAAATGCCTGGCAGGTTCGCGGATACGAGCCCTTTTTGATAGATCTGCTGACCCAGCGAGACTGGGCTGAATACCTTCTGGACCGCTTCGCGGCAGGGAACCGGAATTTGGCCGTGGCGGGAGCCCGGGCGGGTTGTGATGTGATTTTTGCCGGCGATGATATCGCCAATCAGAACGCCATGATGTTCACGCCGGATCTATGGAGGGAGATCTTCAAACCCCGATGGGCGGCCGTGTTCGCGGCGGCGAGGGCCATCAAGCCGGATATCCAGATCTGGTACCACTCCGACGGAAACATCACGGACGTCCTCGATGATCTGGTTGAAATCGGGATCACGATTCTCAACCCCGTCCAGCCGGAGTGCGTGGATCCACGGGCGATCCGGCGGCGGTTCGGCAAACGCCTGGCCTTCGACGGGTGCGTCGGAACCCAGACGACCTTTCCCTTCGGCACCCCGGAGGAAATGCGACGGGTCGTCCGCGGGCTGATCAAGGATCTGGATGCCATGAACGGCGGTCTGATGCTCTCGCCGACCCATGTGCTCGAGCCTGAAGTAACGCCCGAGAACATTCTGGCCTTCTTCGAAGCCTGCGACGGCTGAACAGCCGGCGCGCACCCCGCGTTTCCAATCCTTGGAACCGGTCGTTCCCCGCCTGTCCAAGGCTTGGAAGCGAGGGGCGACGATTTCGCAGATATCCGCCAGGCGCAGCGTCTCCCAGACGACCTACAGATCCTGCATGTCGACGAGAGCGAGCGAAAGGTGGCTACGGTCTTTCAGAGTTTCATTCAACAGATGCTCGAAGACGTTTTTCACATCTTCGGACACCGCATGGGCCACAGCTTGGCGGTACAAATGGATCAAATAGTTCTCGAGTTGAATCGCGATCCGCATCAAGTCATTGAGCGACAGGTCTGGACCCGCAGGCACGCTGCGTAAAAAACTCTCCACCGACAGGTCGAGAGTAAACCGGAACAATGCGTTCATCACACTTTCCGCCGCCTGGTGCTCATAGGTTTTGAGGGCGGCGGACATCCGTTCCTCGTGCCGGCACAGATAGTCGAGAATCAGCAGGATCCGGGGCTGATCCATTCGATCCTTGAGCGCCTCGTAGAAGGCGAACATCTGGCGATGGAATAACCGGGCTTTATCGAGAATATCACGCGTGGTTTGAGTTGCCATGACACACCCCCGTTATTGAGCCATCTCGTCCAACGGAGGATAGAACAAGTTCAGGTCGATCGCACGATGAAAATTCAATGAGTGCGGCGTCAGGGAACTGGAAACCGGGAGGTCAACTCAAGGACCTCCCTGCGGATCGCGAAAATCTTCGCTTCGTCCATTCCGCCGGACACCGCGCGCAGGATGAAGCCCGCAATCTTCTTCATTTCCGGCTCTCCCATGCCACGCGTGGTAACGGCCGGAGTGCCGATCCGGATTCCCGAAGTTACAAATGTGTTCCGGGGATCAAACGGTATCGCATTTTTATTAACGGTGATACAGGCCCGGTCCAGTACGGACGCCGCCTCTTTCCCTGTGACGCCGATCGGCGTCAGATCCACCAGCATAAGGTGATTATCCGTGCCGCCGGATACCAACCGGAGTCCGCCCGCTTCCAGCTCAGCGGCCAGAACCTGCGCATTGCGGACCACTTGGGACTGATACGTCTTGAAGCCGGGCTGTAACGCCTCGTGGAAGCAGACCGCCTTGCCGGCGATGACATGCATCAATGGACCCCCTTGAATTCCTGGGAAAATCTGCTTATCGATCTCGGCAGCGAATTTTTCCTTGCACAGAACCATTCCGCCCCGAGGGCCCCGCAAGGTTTTATGCGTGGTCGTCGTGACGAAATCAGCAAACGGAACCGGACTGGGATGCTGGCCGGCGGCCACGAGACCCGCGATGTGAGCCATGTCTACCATCAGCCAGGCGCCCACCTCGTCGGCAATCGCCCGCAGGCGCGGAAAGTCGATGATCCGGGAATAGGCGCTGGCGCCTGCGCAAATCATCCGCGGCTTGTTTTCCCTGGCCAGTCGTTCCAGAGTCTCGTAATCGATCCTCTCCGTCTCCCGCGCGACGCCATACGGGATCACGCGGTAATACCGGCCGGAAAAATTCATCTTATGGCCATGAGTCAGATGGCCTCCGTCTGCGAGACTCATGGCCAGAAGCGTATCGCCCGGCTGCAGCATGGCGAAGTACACGGCCATATTGGCGGAGCTTCCGCAGTGCGGCTGAACGTTGGCGTGTTCCGCGCCGAACAGCGACCGGGCGCGCTCGATCGCCAGCCGTTCCACGACATCCACATACTCACAGCCCCCGTACCAGCGTTTATCGGGATACCCTTCGGCGTACTTATTCGTCAACACGGACCCGACCGCCCGGCGGACGGCGGCGCTGGTGTAATTCTCCGAGGCGATCAACTCCAGATTGTCGTGCTGGCGATGGATTTCAGACTGAATCGCCTCTTCCAGTTCGCGATCGGGAACCGGCGGCAATGCATCGATTTTCCGAACGCGCCGGTCATGGCGTCCCCCGTCAAACGCGGTGTTCAACCAGAGGTCGAGAATCGCTTCCGCCTCGCCAGGCGATGTGAGCGAGGCGCCCAGGGCGAGGATGTTGGCGTCATTGTGGCGGCGGGACGCTACCGCCATGGCCGGAGTGAGACAGAGCGCGGCGCGCACACCGACAAACCGGTTCGCGCTGATCGACATCCCGATCCCGGTCGTACACACCAGCACGCCCCGCTCGGCACGGCCTTCCGACACCTGGCGCGCCACTTCGGCCGCAAAATCGGGATAATCGCAGGAGTCGGCCGATGCGCAGCCGAGATCGTCCACCTCCATGTTGCGCGCACGCAACCATTCGACAAGATGCGTTTTGAGAAGGTATCCGCCATGATCCGATCCGACGCTTACGTTCATTCTTTCGATACTCCTGAGGAGTCTTCCGTCGCTACCGGAGACGCATGAAGTAGGAAGAGTAACAGATCTGCGAGAGCACTGTCGATCTGGTTGCGGATCCGCCGGTAGACGAAGAGGTCCTGCCCGACGGGATCCGGAACGTCGGTCTGCGGACGCCCTTCCCGAAACTCACTGAGCATCCGTATGCGCGACGTCGCATCCGGATACGCTTGAAGCAAGGCATCGCGATGGCTCCGGGTCATGGGCACCACCCAATGCGACTGCTCCACTAATTCTCGTGTGACGGGTTGCGAACGATGCGGGGAGGCATCCACATGGATCTCCGCCAGAGCCTGTAGCGCGCCCTCGGATGCAGGAAATCCCCGGGCCGCAAAAAGGCCGGCCGACCTCGCTTCCCACGGGGCACGGCCAGCAAGCCGTGCCTGAAACAGCGCCTCTGCCATGGGGCTTCGACAACTATTTCCGGTGCAGACAAACAAGATCCGATGCATGGCACCTCCCGGATCTCCGATCCTTTTTCTCTTCATGGACATCCCTCGTTCCGTCCGATCGGCTTTGAGCGGTTGCCAATCGTTTCGACCGAAGACGGGGCGAGGCCTCCTCGTCCGGGGTCCTTTTTATCGGCGGGGCGGTTTCGGCTTCGCAACCCTGGCAGAAAGATGAAACAGCGGAGTCAGCGGATCCTGCGAAGACAGGATGCGGCCGCCCTCCCAGGCGGATTCAGCCCGGCCCTTCGACCAGCGGGTCACCCGGTAGAGCGTGGCATAGGAGAAGTCCGGAGGAGTTCCGCCCTGACCGCCGACCAGTTCGCCGCCGCGCCGCACATTATCCGTCATCCAGGCCGGCATCGTGGTGTGATACGGATTACGCACCACTTCGCCGATATGGAACGAAAGGGCCGCGGCAAGGTCGCCCACCTCGTCTGGCGTCGATTCCACCATGAGATTCGGATTCTTCATTGCGCCCCAGTATTCCGTTTCAACGATCCAGCCATCGAAGATGGAATCCGGCCTCGTCAGCGCTTCCCGCACCAGCAAGTGGGTTCCGATGTGGGTCTGATTCCAATCGTCCTCGTGTGGAAAGAAGAGGACCGTTGGGCGGGTTGCACGAATCTTTTTTGCGACGAGGTCCACGGCGGCGGTCCAGTTTGCAGGGTTCTCTTTACGACCCTTCGGCGAGATCGTATCGAGTCCCCCCGAAATGATACGCACGGTCTCAAGTCCTAGAAACGAGCAGGCCGCCTGCAATTCCTTCCAACGGCCGGACCGCCGGTCCTTGCGACTCCCCAAGGTGATGGCGACGTTGATCACGCGCATCCCGCCTTCGCGCAGGAGCCGGAGGGGGAGCGCGCCGATGATGCATTCGTCGTCCGGATGCGGACTGAAAAGGATCGCTCTAGATGCGGTTCGAGAGAGCTTCGGCTTGGTCGCGGGCGCGAACCCGCCCAGCGGAAGCGAACGACTGGCCTTCAACTGTCTGGCAAGATCGTTTGCAAGAGTCCGGTATACGTGAGGTTTTTTCATCCTGTCTCCTGTTTCAGGCTTTACCTAAAATCCGCTTCAGATCCGCGGGCGGACTGTTCGGAGGAATGACCGGCAGGCTGGCCGCCACGACGGCCTGACCATGCCGTTTCGACTTCTCGTCGGGCGTGCGCCACTGGATGCGCTCGGCCAGATCCGGGAACTCGGTCTTCAGCGCCCGGACCGCCTCTTCGAGAATCATTTCGCCGCCGGGCCCGCTCGTGACGCGGCCCAAAATCAGCACGTTCTTCACATCATAGAAGTCCGTGTAATGCGCGACGGCGTATCCGAGAAAGGTTCCGATCGTCCGGTATATTTTTTCCGCACGGAGATCGTTCGATTTCATCAGATTTTGAACCTGAACGAGCTTTTCGGGCAGGGTCATCTCTGGAGGTAAAGAAATTCCGGCGGGGGTCAGCAACCTTCCGACCGCCTGCTGAGAGAGATACTGCACGCCGCACCCGCGTTCGCCGGACCACTCGTCGGCCGGGGCATCCAGACGGTCGTCTATCGGAACAAAGGCCAGTTCGTTGAGCCAGGGGGTGATGCCGCCCTCCGGGGTCACGTAACCGGCAGCTTCACTCGAGCCGAGCGCAATACCAAGCACGGCCCCCGCATCCATCTCCATCGCTCCCGCCAGGGCCGTCACTTCGCCATCGTTGACCACGTCGAACGGAATGCCGTCCCAGGCTTTTTGAAGATTCGAGAAGATCGGTGCCACGCGGCTGTCGAACTCTGCGGGGGGGACGCCTCGGAACAGGGAGGCTACGCGGACCCGGTTCGCGATGATCAGACCGGCCGAGCTGCCGCCGATTCCGTCCACACGCGGAAGATGCGCGGCCGCGGATTTCAACCCGGACATGATTTCATCGAAATGCCACTGGGCATCGCGCTGAACCACCGGGTTCCAGCCGATTTCTTCGGTGAACACCACTTTCCCGTCGATCACGGCGGCCGCCTTGCGGTCGCTGGCACCCAGATCGAAACCGATGCGGCATCCGTTCATGTGCCGGCCCAAGGGGCGAGCATCCCCCCGGGCGGGAGGAAGAGCGGCGGGGGCCAGTACAATTTCAAAGGGTTTTTCATACGTGCGCTCCCCCATGATATGCGCATCGAACTGGCCGGTTTTCGTTTCCCTGAAATGGGTTCTCAATAGTTCCGCAACCCAGGCAGGGCCGTCGACGTGGATGCGGCAGGCCCCGCGCGACCAGAGCAGAAACTTCACGAATCGAACCAGCCGGCGCGTGTTGAGCGAAGCCAGGGCGTGATCGAGCGGCGCAAGCTCGATGGAAAAGTGAAACACACCGCCGACCTGTTCCAGCGCGAGCCCGATACGCTGCGCCCGACCGGTCGCCCGGACGGCGTCGCGGAAGGCGCGCGCCGCGAGAATAGACGGGCGGAACGTTGGATCCAGCAGCGGAAGGATGCGCGGGGTGATGAGTCCGTCCGGGGAAAGCGTTTCATTTTTTTGGGTCATCCGAGTCTCCATGTGTTGTACAGGCGGTCGCGAATCTCGTCGAGCGCTTCCGCTTGGATTTCCATTTTTCTTACCAGTTCAAATTGGGTCCGGCATCGGTCCAGATTCTGGCCGGGCCG
>Ga0315271_10001888_pt1 | contig 12924 bp, 18 predicted proteins | sample C3_top_MG_FD_204664 | JGI IMG/M metagenome (GOLD analysis project Ga0315271, IMG submission 204664) | Sediment microbial communities from Yellowstone Lake, YNP, Wyoming, USA - C3_top | ecosystem: Environmental > Aquatic > Freshwater > Lake > Sediment | place: USA: Wyoming | collected 2017-08-01 | reverse complement strand
GGTGATAGCCGCAGACCGCGCAGAACTCGTTCAGAATGGCCGTCTTGCCAGTTTTGCGGGCACGCCGGTAACGTGTCCGTATCGCTTCCAGATAAGCGCGTCGCTCTTGTGTGCCCATGACAGATTATGGATCGGCTGCTTACCCTCGATTTTCCAGGCATCGAATTCGTCCCGGTTGCGTACGTCGAGGATCGAAAACCGGCTACCCTCGTCCAGATGCCGGTGCAGTTCCGCCGAGCTCCAGACAGATTGTTTGCGTGTGGTCATTTCACCCTCCTGTTCTTGTAGCGAGTCCCTGTAAATTTGACTCCCATCTAGCGGACTTGATCCCCTCGCGATCTTGATTCACTCAAAATCTGAACTAAACAGTACCTATACAGTCCTATTTTAGGATTTCAGGAGCCTGTATGTTGCGCATCGCAAAATTGACCGACTACGCCACCGTATTAATGGTACGGCTGGCGCGCGAACCGGCGCGCTGCTTCAGTGCGGCGCAACTGGCCGATGAGTTGGGATTGCCCCTGCCCACAGTGTCCAAGCTGCTGAAGCGGTTGTTGCAGGCAGAGCTGCTGACCAGTGTTCGCGGCGCGGGAGGCGGCTATAGCCTGGCTCATGCGCCGCGCGCGGTGTCGGTGGCCGATGTGGTGAGTGCGATTGAAGGCCCGGTGGCGCTGACGGAATGCTCGCTCGGCAAGGGCAGTTGTTCGCTGGAGAAAAATTGCGCGACGCGCGCCAACTGGCAGCTCATCAGCCGCGCGGTGCGGGTGGCGCTGGAAGCGGTCAGCCTGGCCGACATGGCGTTGCCTCGGATGCAGACGATCCGGATGCCGAGTTTGCAGGAGAAAACACGATGAGGAATGCCGAAGTCCGCCGCGCCGAAGCGCGCAACCCAGAATTGCACGGCATAGTCGCCAACGAATACCGCTGGGGCTTTGTCACCGATATCGAGCAGGAGACGGCGCCCAAGGGGCTGAACGAAGACGTCATCCGGCTGATCTCGGCCAAGAAGAACGAGCCGGAATTCATGCTGGAGTGGCGTCTTGCGGCCTATCGCCACTGGCTGACACTGACCGAGCCGACCTGGTCGTCGGTGCATCATCCGGCGATCGACTATCAGGACATCCATTACTACGCCGCGCCGAAATCGGGCGCGCAACCCAAAAATCTGTCCGAAGTGGACCCGGAGTTGTTGCGTACTTACGAGAAGCTCGGCATTCCGTTGCAGGAACGCGAGGTGCTGGCGGGGGTGGCGCTCGCTGGTATTGCAGTGGACGCGGTGTTCGACTCGGTATCGGTCGCCACCACCTTCAAAGACAAACTTGCCAGCCTGGGCATTATTTTCTGCGCGTTTTCCGAAGCGGTGCAAAAACACCCCGCACTGGTGCGGCAATACCTCGGCTCGGTGGTGCCCACCACCGACAACTATTTCGCCGCGCTCAACTCGGCGGTGTTCACCGACGGCTCCTTCGTCTACATCCCGAAAGGCGTGCGCTGCCCGATGGAATTGAGCACTTATTTCCGCATCAACGCCAAGAACTCCGGCCAGTTCGAACGCACCCTCATCATCGCCGACGAAGGCGCCACCGTGAGCTATCTGGAAGGCTGCACCGCGCCGATGCGCGACGAGAACCAGTTGCACGCAGCGGTGGTGGAACTGGTGGCGGAGAAGGACGCCCGCATCAAGTATTCCACGGTGCAGAACTGGTATCCAGGCGATGCCGAGGGGCGCGGCGGCATCTACAATTTTGTGACCAAACGCGGCGACTGCCGGGGCGACCGGTCGCATATTTCGTGGACGCAGGTCGAAACCGGTTCGGCGATCACCTGGAAATATCCGAGCTGCATCCTGCGCGGCGACGACAGCGTCGGCGAGTTCTATTCGGTGGCGCTCACCAACCATCGCCAGCAGGCCGACACCGGCACCAAGATGATTCACATCGGCCGCAATACGCGCAGCACCATCGTTTCAAAAGGCATCTCGGCCGGCTTCGGCAGCAATGCCTATCGTGGGCTGGTGAAAGTGCTGCCGAGTGCTGCGAATGCGCGCAACCACACCCAGTGCGATTCGCTGTTGATGAGCGACCACTGCGCCGCCCACACTTTTCCGACCATCGAAGTGAAGAACCCCACCGCCACGGTGGAGCACGAGGCCACCACCAGCAAGATCGGCGACGACCAGTTGTTCTACCTGCGCAGCCGCGGCTTAAGCGAGGAAGACGCGGTGAACCTGATCGTCAACGGATTTTGCAAGCAAGTGTTCAAGGAACTGCCGATGGAGTTTGCGGTGGAAGCGCAGAAGTTGCTGGCGGTGAGTCTGGAAGGGGCAATTGGGTGAGGCGTGAGGTGAACCTTATGCCGCAAATCGCACCGAAGCAACACGGTATGGATAAGCGCAGCGCATCCACCACCACCGCCGCCGATGGATGCGCTGCGCTTATCCACCCTACTGAATCAATGGGCTGCGGGGTGTTTCTTGAGATAGGAGCTTGAATCATGTTGCATATCGAAAATCTACACGTAGCCATCGGCGACAAGCCGATCCTGTCCGGCATCAACCTCGATGTGCGCGCGGGCGAGGTTCACGCCATCATGGGGCCGAACGGCTCGGGCAAGAGCACGCTCGCCCAAGTGCTGGCCGGGCGCGAGGGCTATACGGTCACACAGGGCAGCGTGCGTTATCTCGATCAGGATTTACTGGCGCTGGAACCGGAACAGCGCGCCCGCGCCGGAGTGTTCCTCGCCTTTCAATATCCGCTGGAAATCCCCGGCGTGGCCAATGTGCAATTGCTGCGCACCGCGTTGAACAGCGCACGGCTGGCGCATGGCGAAGCCGAACTTGACGCGATGGATTTTCTCGACTCGGTGAAGAGCAAGCTGGCGCTGCTCGGCATGGACGAAAGCTTTCTCTACCGCGCAGTCAACGAAGGCTTCTCCGGCGGCGAGAAAAAGCGCAACGAAATCCTGCAAATGGCGGTGCTGGAACCGCGCCTCGCCATCCTCGACGAAACCGATTCCGGGCTCGACATCGACGCGCTGAAGATCGTGGCGCACGGCGTGAATGCGCTGAAGCATCCCGATCGCGCGGTGATACTGGTTACCCATTATCAACGCCTGCTCAACTACATCGTCCCCGACCACGTTCATGTGCTGGCGGGCGGACGCATCGTGCGTTCGGGCGACGCCAGTCTGGCGCTGGAACTGGAAGACAAGGGCTATGGCTGGCTGACACCGGAAACGCAAGCGGAGGCGCGGCCATGAACGCCGCCACGACGACACGCTACCTGCATGCGCTCGCGCACACCGGCGGCTCACCCGAGTTGCTGCCTGCGCGCCGGATGGCGCTGGCGCGTTTTCTCGCGCACGGGCTGCCGACCACACGCGAGGAAGACTGGAAATACACTTCGCTCGATTATCCGGAGCGGGCTGAATGGCACACCCCGAAAGGCGCGGTCGCCGCGCCCGCCGGGGAGGTGCGCGCCGAAAATTATCCTGGCATAACGTTGCATTTAAACAATGGCCGTTTCGCTGCACCCCATGCGCATAGCCTCGCCGCTCATGCCGACTCGCCGCTGGCAGCGCGTTATCTTGGCCAGCTTGCCCGCAGTGCGTCACTCGCCCAAATCAACAGCGCGCTGTGGCAGGACGGATTGTGGCTGCATGTCCCCGCCGGGCAGCGAACGCTGCCGCTGTTCGTGATCCACAACACCAGCGAGACAGACGCCATGCTGCACCTGCGTCATCTGCTCATACTCGAAGCCAACGCCGAGGCGGTGCTGATCGAGCATTACCGGAGCCTGCCCGACATCCCTTACTGGAACAATTTGGTCACCGAGATCGTGCTGGGCGCAGGCGCGCGGCTGACGCACATTGTGCTGACCGAGGAAAGCGCAACCGCCACCCACACCGGGCAAACCGTGGTGCAGCAGGCGCGCGACAGCCGCTACCACGCCGTGTCGGTCAATCTCGGCGGTCGTCTGTTGCGCCACGACACCTGGATCAACCTGAACGAAGCCGGCGCCGAATGTCAGCTCGACGGTTTGTTCATCGCCGACGCACGGCGTCACATCGACCAGCATCTGCATGTCGAACACGCCGCGCCGCATACCGCCAGCCGCCAGACCTGGCGCGGTATTGCCGCCGGGCGCGGGCGCGGCATTTTCGACTCGCGGGTGGTGGTGCAAGCGGGCGCGCTCAAGGCCGACGCGCAGCAATCGAGCCGCAACCTGCTGCTGTCGCCGCACGCCGAAATCGACGTCAAACCGCAACTGGAAATCTATGCCGACGACGTCAAATGCAGCCATGGCGCGACCGTGGGGCAGCTCGATGAAGCAGAAATATTCTATTTGCGCAGTCGCGGCATCAATGCCGCTACGGCGCGCGCCCTGCTGTTGCGCGGCTTCGCCGATGAGGCGCTGGGGCTGCTGAAAAACACCGGCCTCGCCGACTGGCTGGAGCCGCATATAACCGCCGCGCTGCCACAGCAATCGGAGCACGCCACATGAACGCCAATTTCCATCGTACGGATGAGCCGAAGGCGTTATCCGCCGTAATGCGCACATCACATGCGGCGGATAACGCCTTCGGCTCATCCGCCCTACACTTTCTGCCGTTGCTGAACCAGGAGCGCGCAACATGAACTCCGACCAACGCGCCCTCTACGAAGAGGTCATCCTCGAACACAATCGCCACCCGCGGCATTACCCGAAAAATCCGCGCGGCAGCACCCATCATGCGCGCGGCTTCAATCCGCTGTGCAATGACGAAATCCAGGTGCATCTAAAACTGGCGGACGATGCGATTGAGGATATCGGCTTTGAAGGCTCCGGTTGTGCCATCTGCATGGCATCCGCCTCGCTGATGGCCGAAGCGGTGCATGGCAAGCCGCTGGATGAAGTCGAAACGCTGTTCCATCACGTGCACACCATGCTGGCGGAAAATGCTCCGGCGGAAGGCGTGGGCAAGCTGCGCGTGCTGGAAGGCGTGCATGAATTCCCGATGCGGGTGAAATGCGCGACCTTGCCCTGGCATACCCTGCAGGCCGCGCTCGAACAACGTGCGGAAACGATATGCACCGAAGGTCCATCGCCGTTCTGCCCGCAACCTTCGCAGCCCTCGCCGCCGCCATGAATCTCGCTCGCCTGATCACCGAAAATCGCGCCGAACAAGGGCTGAAGCGCCATTTCATCGCTGCCCTGCGCAGCATTTACGACCCGGAGCTGCCGGTCAACATTTACGACCTCGGGCTGATCTACGACCTCGATATCGATGCCGTCGGCAACGTCAAAATCAGCATGACGCTCACCGCCCCCGGCTGTCCGGTGGCGCAGAGCTTTCCGGCGCAAGTCGAGCAGACCGTGGCGGCGGTGGAGGGCGTAGCCAGCGCCCACGTCGAAATCGTCTGGGATCCGCCGTGGGATCAAAGCCGCATGAGCGAGGCCGCGCGGCTGCAACTGGGGCTGGTTTGATGACCGGCTGGATCAAGGTCGCGCGCGTCGCGGAGCTGCCGCCGGGCAGTCGTCGCGTCGTCGATGTCGACGGTGTGGCGGTGGCGGTGTTCAACCTCGACGGCGATTACTGCGCGATCGAGGACACCTGCACCCACGACGGCGGCGAGCTGGCGAGCGGCGAACTCGATGGCGAAGAAATTGTCTGCCCGCGCCATGGCGCCCGCTTCAATTTGCGCAGCGGCGCCGTCACCGCGCCGCCGGCTTACAGCGCGGTGGCGAGCCTGCCGGTGCGAGTCGCGGCGGACTGGGTGGAGGTGCGCGACGACCGCTGGGACTGAGCATCGTCCGGGTCGGCTTCAGCCGCCCGGAAACCCGCTGTAACGCGCTACAATCGGGCGCTTAATTGCCGGCCCGACCATGACCGATTCGCTCGAAACCCAGTCGCAAGACAACCTGGAAACGCACCTGATCCAGGTGCAATCGCTGCTCGCCAAGATGCGGCTGGTGGAGGAGCTCGTCCACAAACAGGGCGGGCCACGGCAGACGCTGGTCGAGAATCTGGTACACAAGCAGAATCTGGCCGAGCTGCAAAGAAAGCTGGATCAACTGCACCCAGCCGACATCGCCTACATTCTGGAAGCCTTGCCGCTCAACGAACGGCGGCTGGTGTGGGATCTGGTCGAGGCGGAAAACGACGGCGAAATTCTGCTGGAAGTGTCCGACTCGGTGCGCGAATCGCTGATCCAGACGATGGACAAGGCGGAGCTGCTGGCCGCCGCCGAATCGCTCGACACCGACGAAATCGCCGACATCGCGGCCGACCTGCCGCACGACGTGATCCAGGAGCTGCTGACCACGCTCGACGCGCAAAAACGCGCGCGCCTGCAATCGGCGATGGCCTATCCCGAGGACACGGTGGGCGCGCTGATGGATTACGAGATGGTGACGATCCGCGTCGATGTGACGCTGGAAGTCGCGCTGCGTTATCTGCGCCGTTTGGGCGAATTGCCCGACCAGCTCGATAAATTATTCGTGGTGGATCACGACGATGCGCTGATCGGCGTGCTGCCCCTGAAAAGATTATTAACCACCGACCCCGAAGCCTCGGTGGCGGCGGTGATGGTCGAGGATTTCGTCAAGTTTCACCCCGAGGACGAAGCGCACGAAGCGGCACAGGCGTTCGAGCGCTACGACCTGGTGATGGCGCCGGTGGTCGATGTCTCGGGCCGCCTGATCGGCCGTCTCACGGTGGACGCGGTGGTGGACTACATCCGCGAATCGGCCGACGCCGACATGCTGTCGATGGCCGGCCTGAAGGAAGAGGAAGACCTGTTTTCCACCGTGTGGAATGCGGCGAAAAACCGCTGGATGTGGCTGGCGATCAACTTGTGCACCGCCTTCGTCGCCTCGCGCGTGATCGGCGCGTTCGAGGGCAGCATCGAAAAACTCGCCGCGCTGGCGGCGCTGATGCCGATCATCGCCGGCATCGGCGGCAACTCCGGCAACCAGACCACCACCCTGATCATTCGCGGGCTGGCGCTCGGCCACATCACCACGGCCAACGCGCGCCGGCTGGTGATCAAGGAAATCGGCGTCGCCCTGTTGAACGGCCTGATGTGGGGCTCGGCGGTCGGCATCTTCGCCTGGTTGCTGTACAGAAGTCCGGCGCTAGGCGGCGTGATGGCGCTGGCGATGCTGCTCAATCTTCTGGTGGCTGCGCTGGCGGGCATCTTCATCCCGATGACGCTGGAACGCTTCAAGCGCGACCCGGCCATCGGCTCGTCGGTGCTGCTCACCGCCGTCACCGACAGCATGGGCTTCTTCATTTTCCTCGGACTCGCCACCTTGCTGCTGTTATGAGTTCGGCCATCAACAACCGCATTCTTTACCGTCGCCTGCTCGGCTATGTGAAGCCGCACTGGCGCATGTTCGCGCTGTCCATCGTCGCGCTGATTCTCGCCGCCGCCACCGAGCCGCTGCTGCCGGCGCTGTTCAAGCCGTTGCTGGATCAGGGCTTTGTCGCCAAGGACAAGAATTTCATCCGCTGGATTCCGATTCTGTTGCTGGCGCTGTTCCTGGTTCGCGGCGTCACCAGTTTCGTCAGCACCTATTGCATGGCGTGGGTCGGCAGCCGCCTGGTGATGGATTTGCGCAGCGCGATGTTCGACAAGCTGATGAGCCTGCCGACCCGCTACTTCGACCAGCATCCGAGCGGCCAGTTGATCGCGCACCTGGCGTTCAACGTCACCCAGGTCACGCAATCGGCCACCAGTTCGCTCACCACGCTGGTGCGCGACACCGTGACGATATTGGGACTGCTCGGCTATCTGGTCTGGCTCAACTGGCAGTTGACGCTGATCGTGTTCGCGCTGGTGCCGCTGACGCTGTGGGTGGTGCGCATTGCGAGTAAAAGATTGCGCGGCTTGTCGCGCAAGGCGCAGCAGAACATCGGCGATCTCACCCAGGTGGTCGATGAAGCGGTAGGCGGCCATCGCGTGGTCAAGTTGTACGGCGGCGAGGAATACGAACAGACGCGCTTTCGTCAGGCCGCCAATCTGGCACGGCTGTTCGAGATGAAACGGGTGTCCGCCGTTGCGGTGTACGACCCCGTCATCCAGCTCATCGCCGCCGTCGCGCTGGCGGTCATCGTTTTCATCGCTGCCGGACAGGTGTCCAGCGACACCACCACAGTGGGCGGCTTCGTCGCCTTTTTCATGGCCATGCTGCTGCTGTTTGCGCCGCTCAAAAGGCTCACTGCGGTCAACGACCAGTTGCAGCGCGGACTCGCCGCCTCCGAAACCATCTTCTCCATGCTCGACACCGACGCCGAACGCGATGCCGGGACACGCACGCTCGACCGCATCGAGGGGCGACTGGCCTTGCGCGCGGTGACGCTCACCTACCCCGGCAAAACCATTCCCGCGCTGGACAGCATCACGCTCGATATCGCGCCCGGCGAAACCGTGGCGCTGGTCGGCGCCTCGGGTTCGGGGAAGACCACGCTGGCCAATCTGCTGCCGCGTTTTTACGACCCCGATACCGGCGTGATTGAGCTTGATGGCCACGACATCCGCGACATCCGCCTGCAAAATTTACGCGGCCACATCGCGCTGGTGTCGCAGGACGTGGTGCTATTCAACGACACGCTGGGACACAACATCGCCTATGGCGCGAAGCGCGACGCCAGCGCCGACGACATCCGCGCCGCCTGCATCGCCGCCCACGCCTGGGACTTCATCTGCGCCATGCCCGACGGCCTCGACACCGTGGTGGGCGAAAACGGCATGAGATTGTCCGGCGGCCAACGCCAACGCATCGCCATCGCCCGCGCCATTCTGAAAAACGCACCGATCCTGATTCTGGACGAAGCCACTTCCGCACTCGACAACGAATCCGAGCGCCACGTACAAGCCGCGCTCGAAACGCTGATGCAAAACCGCACCACTCTGGTGATCGCGCATCGCCTGTCCACCATCGAACGCGCCGACCGCATCGTGGTATTGGAAGGCGGACGCATCGTAGAAATCGGCAGCCACGCCGAACTGATCGCGCGTTCCGGCCGCTATGCCCAACTCCACTCGATCCAGTTTTCCGCATGAGCCAGGACATTCCTGGCGGCTGGGTCAAGCCCTCGCGCTCGCTGCTCATGCTGGCCGGGCGCGCCATTGGCGACTACCAGATGATCCGCAACGGCGACCGGATTTTGCTGGGATTATCCGGCGGTAAGGATTCGCTCGCGTTGCTGCACACCCTGCATCACCTGCAACAAAAAGCGCCGGTGAAATTCGAACTGCTCGCCTGCACCGTCGATCCGCAAACCGACGATTACAGCCCCAAGTCGATGGTGCCGTATCTGGCCGCGCTCGGCGTGCCGTATTTTCTGGAATCGCAGCCCATCATGCGTGACGCGCTCAAAACGCTGACCAAAGATTCCGATTCTTTCTGTGCGTATGGTTCACGCATGCGGCGCGGCATTCTGTATCGCATCGCCCGCGAGCAGCGCTGCAACGTCATCGCCTTGGCTCACCATCTGGACGACCTGGCTGAAACGCTGATGATGTCGATGCTGTTCGGCGGCAAGCTCAGAACCATGTCGCCGCATTATCTGAACGATGCTGCCGATCTGCGCATCATCCGTCCGTTTGCCTACGCGCGCGAACGCCAAACGCGTGCGTTTGCCGTCGATGCTGAGCTCCCGGTCATTTCCGACAACTGTCCCTGCTGCTTCGCCAAGCCGCAGCAACGCTACGCGATGAAACAGATGCTGGCCGAGCAGGAAAAAACCCATCCGCGTATTTTTAGCAGCCTGCTCACCGCGATGCGCCCGCTGATGGGCGAGCCTCCGGTCAAGATTGCACGCGACCCAAGCGTGTTTTAGACTCGCACCATCCGTTTGTTCTGGGCATCCATCATGGAACACACAGAAGCAGAAAGAATCACCGTCAATTCTGACCAATGCGGAGGCCGCCCTTGCATACGCGGCTTGCGCATCCGCGTCAGCGATATTCTCGAATTGCTGGCGGCGGGCGAAAGCCGCGAACAGATTCTGGCGGATTACCCCTACCTCGAAACAGAAGACATCACCGCTGTGCTGCTGTACGCGGCACGCCAATTCGACCACCCCGTACTCAAAGCCGCCTGACATGCCGCGCTTGTGCCCTTTCGGGTGCTTTCTGGTCGATGCGCAGCTCCCGCCTGCCCTGGCCAGAAAACTATCCGCCATGGGACACGAGGCGCTCCATGTGATGGATGTTGGTTTGCTTGAGGCAGGCGACAGCAGAATATGGGATTACGCCCTAACAAACGGCGCGGTAATTATCACCAAGGATGAAGACTTCGCCATCCGCGCATCGGTCAGCCAGACCGCCCCCGCCATCGTCTGGATCAGGATAGGCAATTGCCATAACGCCAAATTGCTGGGATGGTTTGAGCGGGAGTTGCCGTCGGTAATGGCCATGCTTGAATCTGGAAACCGGCTGGTCGAAATCGCCGGGTGACGCAATAGGCGAGCCACCGGTCTGTCCCGAATAGCCATGCTGACTCAGCAGGCGGATGGGTGTAAAAAAAACCGACGCACTGCGTCGGTTTTTTGTTGCCGCGATGAAACCATCAGGCCGTCTTGCGGCGGCGCATCGCTCCCAGGCCGACGAGGCCGATACCCAACAGAGCCAGCGAGGCAGGCTCGGGCACAGCGGCAACCCGCGCCGTGGCCAGAACAAAACTGGTTGGCACGGTTTCAAAAATAGCAGGGCCGGGAGGATTGGGCTGGCGATAACGCAACTGGTTATCAAAAATAAGCAGGTTCTCCCGCGCACTATTGGTTATGGCGTCGGCAAGCAGGAATATATTGCCGAGTTCGAAGGTGCCGCCGGTCGGGGCAGACAACACGATCTGGGTGGCCGAAACCGTGATGCTGACGTTCCCGCCAAAACCCGCAGGCCCCCAAGTGCTATTTGGCCAGGGTGAACAGGAAAGAAGCGAGGCCATTGTTGGAGGCGGTGATGGCGTAATCCGCCAGCGTGGCATCGAACGCGGTGGGGGTGAACGTGCCCAGGGTGTTGGCGTCGATAAAGCCCGCCAGATCAATCGTCGAGCCATTGAAATTGACGTCGTAGATTATGCCCGCCTGGGCGACGCCGGATAGCAGGCCAAGCACCAGGGCGATACTGGCGTGTTTGACGAAGGGTTTCCGTTTTGCTTTTTTCTCACCTGCCAAGCGCAGGGAGATCGGGGGTTTACGCATGCTGCTCTCCTTTGTCTGAACCGCGCCGGACCATCCGACAACGTGCGTTATATCAAGCAACCCCTATACCAGAATAATATTCCCAATAAAAATCAGTGTGTTGCATGGAGAGAGAGAGGCAAAAAGTGTAAAGTTTTCCGACAAAACCGCTGCATTAACTCCACGGGCTAAGCACGGTGATCCCGGCGACATTCTTGAAGTCCTTGCCGTTGCGGGTAGCCAGTGGCAGGTGATGCGTCAGCGCGATGGCGGCAATCTGCGCATTTTCGGTTGAAATCGCCCGCCCCTGACGCGTCCGTGCAGCGACGAGCAAGGCGTACTCGGCAGAACAGCTTTCATCGAACGCCAGAGTGCGCCCGGCAAAGTCTTCGGCAAACATCTGCCCGGCGGATGCCGCCAGGCGGTCGCGCCGCTTGCCGCCAGGAAGCAGGGCGATTCCCAATAAAATTTCCGCGCAGGTGATGACGCTGACATAAAACGTGACGTCTTGACGCTGCCCGAACCACACCAGCACCCCGGCTGCCGGTGCGGGTCGCATGAGTTCGGAGAGCACGTTGGTGTCGAGCAGCACGCCGCTCATACTCAGCTTTTCGGCAGCTTGGGCGCCCGCGCAGCGCGGCGCGGCGGAATCGGCAACGCCTCCGCATCCAGTCCGGTGAACCGCTGCCGGATTTTTTCGGCAAACTCCGCGCCCCCCGTCGGAGTCTCAACTGCCCGGCGCAGGATGTCACGCACCTCCTGTTCCATGGATGCGCCGTGGCGGGCGGCTTGCAGCCGCAACCGCTGCTTGAGTTCATCGTCGAAATTGCGGATGGTCAGACTGGCCATGGAAACACCCCGGATGATTGCATTGCTGTCATTGTAATCACCTGAACCCAAGGGGACAACCCAAGTGCGCTCACTGCGTAGGCTTGCAGCGTTTGCCTTCGTATTCGAAACGGTTCAGCTCGTAGGTCTTGCCGTTCCAGCGCTCCACCGGAAAACAGAAACCCGGCCCGCCGACCGAGATATCCGGCCAGCCGCCGACGCCACGCGGCGCGTATCCAGGCGTTTCCTCTCTGTGCGTTTGCCCGTAGAATCAAACCTTTGTTTTAATTGATACTTTCAACACAGACGACCTCGCCTCGATCTATCGCGATGCCTATATCCAGTGGGATGAGGAGCATCAACTTGACTGGGTGATCCGCTATTGGGAAAAAGCGCGTGCCGCCCGTTTGCCGGTGCGTGAAGACTTTGGTGACTTCTGGCGCGACTTCGAATGGATGGGGGCGCAGCGGCACATCAAGGTGCTGGGGATTTTTGCGCGCTTGTATCACCGCGATGGCAAGGATGGGTATTTGAAGGACATGCCGCTGGTGATGGAATATTTGCGCAAGGTGTGCGAGCGGTACATTGAGTTGAAGCCGTTGTTTTATTTGCTGGATGCGTTGGAGGAAAAACAGACGCAGGTGGGGTAGTCGTTCTGGATTTGAGCGACGATCTCGCCCCCTCTCCCGCAAGCGGGGGAGGGTTGGGGAGGCGGAAGCGCGTAGTAGTTGAAGCGTTCGCGGGGTGAGGACTGTTGGCCGGGGGTAGCCCTAAAGGACTCCGATCCACTACGCGCTAAAGCGCGTGTGGAGTCGTATGCCCGGCGGCTAGTCACTTTTCTTGTCTCGCCAAGAAAAGTAACCAAAAGAAGGCGACCCCGACATCCCCGAATTCCCGAAAACCGAGCCTGCCGGGTGGGCTGCAAAG
>Ga0315271_10001887_pt1 | contig 12926 bp, 12 predicted proteins | sample C3_top_MG_FD_204664 | JGI IMG/M metagenome (GOLD analysis project Ga0315271, IMG submission 204664) | Sediment microbial communities from Yellowstone Lake, YNP, Wyoming, USA - C3_top | ecosystem: Environmental > Aquatic > Freshwater > Lake > Sediment | place: USA: Wyoming | collected 2017-08-01 | reverse complement strand
CCGGTTTCTTGGGGTCCGCGTCGATCTTGAACTCCAACCACTTTGCGCAGCTCATAGAACTCTCCTCACGAGACTTTCTCCGGGGCAAAGACCTTCCGGCTGTCTCCAATAATACCAGAAAGCAGCGACGTCAACTCCATCGGCAGCACGAATTTGGTGGCCGGTCCTGCGCCGAGGGCTTTGAGTGTTTCCAGGTACTGAAGGCTCATCGTCTTGGCGTCCACCCCCTTGGCGATCTCAAAGATTTTGGACAGTGCCAGCGCGAAGCCTTCCGCTCTGAGGATCGCCGCCTGGCGATCGCCCTCCGCCTTCAGGATGGCCGACTGCTTTTCGCCGTCGGCGACCGTAATGGCGGCGGCCTTCGTGCCCTCCGCCTCGATTACCAGGGCCCGGCGGGTTCGCTCGGCCGACATCTGGCGGCTCATCGCGTCGAGGATGTCCTTGGGCGGTTTGATCTCCTGGATCTCCACGGTGGTGATCTTCACGCCCCATCGGCTCGTGACCTGATCCATCTTGGATTGCAGGGTGTGGTTGATCTGCTCGCGCTTGGCCAGCACGTCGTCCAGGGGGATATCCCCGATGACCGCACGGAGGGTCGTGACGGCGATCCCCCCGGCCGCGGCGCTGAAATCCTGCACCTGCACGACGCTGGCGGTCGGGTCCACGACTTTCCGATAGATCAAGAGGTCCACCGAGATGGAGGCGTTGTCCTTGGTGATGCAGGCCTGATGAGGGATCGGCGTGACCATCTCACGGAGATCCACCCAGAATGGCTTGTCGAGGATAGGAATCAGAAAGACGACTCCCGGACCCTTCGGCTCGCTTAGCACATTGCCCAGGCGGAAGACCACGAGCCGTTCGTACTCGGGAACGATCTTGAGGCATGCGAAGATCAACCAGACGACGAAGACGGCAGCAATGACCATTCCGATCTCCATAAGAGCCTCCTTATTTGATCTTCGACCCCGGCGGGACGTCTTCGATAGTCGTGAGGAGAGCCGAGACCTCGTCGTCGCCGGCGGCCAGCACCATGCCCTGCGACTCGACGCCCATGAGCTTGGCCGGCTTCAGGTTCGCCACGATGATCACGCGCTTGCCGACCATATCTTCCGGCGCATACTTCGTGCCGATGCCTGCCACGATCTGGCGCTGCTCGGTTCCGATATCCACCTGCAGTTTGAGGAGCTTGCTCGACTTCGGGACGCGCTCCGCCGCGAGGACCTTGCCGACGCGCAGGATCACTTTTTTGAACTCGTCGATGGAGATGTGTTCCGGCCCGGCGGCCTGCGGTTGAGCCTGTGTTGACGCTGGTTCCTGGGTCACGCGTGCCTCTCCTTGTGTTTTGGCCGTCTCGATTCTTGGGAACAGCGGATTGCCCTTCGCGATCCTGGTGCCCGGCTGCAGATAGCCCCAGTTCAGCTCGTCGGCGCCGGGGTTCGACAAATCCACCGCGAGGCCAAGCTGCCGGACCATCTCCTGGGTGGTCTGCGGCATGAAGGGATGCAGGGCCAGGCTGAGGATGCGCAGCGTCTCCGCGCAGTGATACAGCACGGTGTCGAGACGGGCCTTGTCCTCAGCCTTCTTCGCCAGAGTCCAGGGCGCGCTCTTGTCGATGTACTGGTTGCCGAGCTGGACCAGCTCCCAGACGGCTTCCAGCGCGCGGTTGAATTCCAGATTCGTGATGTGCCGCTCGGCGATGGTGAACAGGCCGGTGATCGTCTTGCGGAGCCGGAGTTCCATCTCGGTGTCGGCGGACGGTGCATGGGCCGGCACCGTGCCTCCCGCGAACCGCTCGATCATGGTCAGGCTGCGGTTGAGGAGATTGCCGAGGTCGTTGGCCAGCTCGCTGTTGATACGGCCGACCATCGCGTCCCGGGAGAAGTCGCCGTCCTGGCCAAAGGGCACCTCGCGCAGCAGGAAGTAGCGGGACGCGTCCACGCCGAACTCGTCCACGATGGCGTTTGGGTCTACCACGTTCCCGCGGCTCTTGGATATCTTCTCGCCCTCGACGGTCCACCAGCCGTGCGCAAAGATGGTGGTCGGCAGCGCGTGTCCCAGAGCCATCAGCATGGTGGACCAATAGACGGCATGCGTGGTCAGGATGTCCTTGCCGACCAGGTGCATGACGGTGCGGTCCGATGCCGCTTCGGTTGAATGCGTGGTCCAGTATTTCTCGAATGAGGGCTTCGGCGTGAGGTAGTCCAGCGCCGAAATGTAGTTCACCAGGGCGTCGAACCAGACATAGGTGACATAGTCGGCATCAAAGGGCAGCTCGATGCCCCATGACAGGCGCGACTTGGGCCGCGAGATGGACAGGTCTTCCAGGGATTTTCTGAGGAAGCCCAGGACTTCGTTGCTCCGCGACTGCGGCTGGATGAAGCCGGGGTGATCCTGGATGTAGGTGATGAGCCGCTCTTGATAGCCGCCCATCCGGAAGAAGTAATTGCTCTCGCTGAGCCGTTCGACCGGACGCTTGCAGTCCGGGCACAGGCCCTCCACGACGTCCTTCTCCGTCCAGAAACGCTCGTCGAAGGTGCAGTACCAGCCGGTGTAGTCGGCGCGGTAGATCAAGTCCTTGTCGTACAGGGCCTGGAGCGTCTTCTGGACGTACGCCTTGTGCCTGGGGTCGGTGGTGCGAATGAAGGCGTCGTTCGAGATGTTCAGCCGCTTCCAGAGATTGTGAAACTTCGCCGCGAGCTGGTCGCAGTACGTCTGCGGATCAATGCCGGCCTTCTCGGCGGCCTGCTGGACTTTCTGCCCGTGTTCGTCGAGGCCGGTGAGAAAAAAGACGTCGTGCCCCCATTGCCGGTGGTAGCGCGCCAGCACGTCGGCCGCGATTGTCGTATAGGCGTGGCCGATATGCGGGACGTCGTTGACGTAGTAGATGGGAGTCGTGATGTAAAACGTCTTGAGCACGAAGCCTCCGAAGCGTCAGGCGGCTCTGGTCTGCAGCGCCGCTTGCAGCCGCAGCAGCAGGCCTTCCAGCATGAGTTGCTTGTTGAGATTGCGCTCCAGCCCGCGATGCATGGACTTCACGTAGGCGGCGAGGTCCAGGATCGTCTCGATCGCAAGCCTGGCCGCGAGCGCGTCCAGTTGAGCCAGGCAGTCCGAGTTCGCCAGGCGGGAGCGGTCCCCGCCGGCCTTCACGATGACCAGATCGCGGAACCAGGCGGTGAGCCAGCCCAGCGCCGCCTCCGCCTGATCGGATTTGCCGATCGCCTCGCAGACCGAGAGGAGCCCGCCGACGCTCTCCACTGATTCCGGGCTCACGAGCAGGAGGAATTCGGCGCGTTCGGCGCGCAGCGCCTCCGGTTCGGCCTCGAGGGCCAGGCCGAGACGCCCGCCCGAGATCACGGCCAGAAACCGCGCGTCTTTGTCCGACAGCCCGCGCCGCTGTCGCACGGCTGCTTCCACCACGTCGAGGGCCAGGGGCGCGAATCGGATCTCCTGGCAGCGCGACCGGATGGTTGGCAGCAGGGCTTCGGGCCGCGAGGAGACGAGCACGATCAAACTGTCCGGCGGCGGCTCTTCGATCGTCTTGAGCAGGGCGTTGGCCGCTTCGCGCCGCAGCAGGTCGGCATTGTCCAGGATCACGATCTTGAGCCGGCCGATCAGCGGGCGGTAGATGAACCGCGACTCGATCTCGCGCGTGTGATCGGTCTCGCCCTTTTCGCCCGTCGCGGTCAGGATCGTGACATCGGGATGGGCGCCAGTTTCAATCTGCCGGCAGGACCGGCAGGCGCCGCAGGCATCGGGCGGGTCGGGCGGCGGAGCGGCCTCGCAGTTCACGGCCTGCGCCAGCACGCGGGCCATCAGCAGCTTGCCGATCCGCTCCTCGCCGTGGAACAGGAGCGCGTGGGCCAGTCGCTCGCTGCGAAGCGCCGATTGCAGGAACCGCTTCGGCCGCTCGTGGCCAATGATCGCGTCAAACGGCATGGCGCTCGACCCGGGTCAGGCCGCTTTTCCGGGCGCGCAGGCGGCTTTGGACGATGCGGTCGATCGCCTGTCCCACGTTGCCCTCCGCGGCGGCGCCGTCCACCGTGCGCACGCGGCGGGGATTCTGTCTGGCGATGCGGACGTAGCCGTTCCGCACGGCCTTGTGAAAGCCTGCACTTTCGCGATCGAGGCGATCAAGGTAGCCGGTCTTCTTTTTCCGCGTCAGGCCCAGTGCGACGGGGACGTCGAGGAAAAGCGTCAGGTCCGGCAACATTCCGGACGTGGCGAAGCGGTTCAGCCTGGTGACCAGCGCGGCCCCCAGCCGGCGTGCGCAGCCCTGGTAGGCGACCGTGGCATCCGTAAAGCGGTCGCAGAGCACCACGGCGCCCTTCTCCAGCGCCGGCCTGATGATCTCGTCGACGTGCTGGGCTCGGACAGCCAGGAATAACAAGAGCTCACAGCGGGGGTCCATGCCCTGATTTTTGGGGTCGAGGAGAACGGCCCGAATCTGTTCGCTGATGGGGGAACCGCCGGGCTCGCGTGTCTCGACGACGAGATAGCCGAGCGCTCGGAGGCGGCGGGCGAGTCCCCGGAGTTGCGTGGTCTTCCCGCAGCCCTCGATCCCCTCGAAGCTCAGAAAAAACCCTCGCTTGAGACGACCCTGCGGCACGGCCTGACTACCTCGCTCCGACAGTGAAAATTTAATGGGCCGATCATAGTCCAACGTATTGAGAAATAGCAATCTTCCGCTTGCGCGGTCGGATGAAACTTTGTATGATGACATGCTTAGGGGAAGGGCGACCCAAATCATGCTGAAAGTCTCGCTGAAACGCTACTTTATCACCGGACTCCTGGTGATCGTTCCGATCTGGGGGACGATCCTGGTGCTCAAGACTCTGTTCGTCACCCTCGACGGCATTCTCGGTGATATTCCGGAGAAGTACCTGACGCAGCGTTACGTGCCGGGCGTCGGCATCCTGGTGCTGTTTCTCCTGATCATTCTGGCGGGCCTTCTGGCAACGAACATTATGGGCCGGCGGGTCGTGAAGCTGTGGGAGGACCTCCTGCAGCGCGTGCCGCTGGTGCGCGGGATCTACACGACCATCAAAGCGATGATGGATGTGCTCGCGTTCCAGGAAAAGACCGGCGGGACCAAGAAATACAGCCGGGTGGTGATGATCGAATTTCCCCGCAAGGGCCAATACGCCCTTGCGCTGGTGACCGGCGTCACGCCGGGCGAAGTGCAGGACATCAGCCCGGACCGGGTGATCAACGTATACGTGCCGACCTCGCCGAATCCGACCTCCGGCTACCTGCTGTTTGTCCCGGAGAGCGAGTTGATTCCGGTCAGCATGAGCGTGGATGAGGCGATGAAGATGATGTTCTCCGGCGGGATGTACACGCCGCCGGTGCCGGAGGCGGTCGGCGCGGGCGCCGTCCACAAGGGATAGCAAGGAATAAGGGATGAAGAAGCTCGCGGTCATTGTGCTGGCGGCCGGACAAGGTACCCGCATGCGGTCCAAGCTCGCCAAGGTGCTTCACTCTGTATGCGGGCGTCCGATGGCGCTCTACGCCGTCGATCTGGCCGAGGCGCTCGCTGGGGGCCGCGTCGCGGTGGTGGTTGGGCACCAGGCCGAGAAGGTCAAAGACCTGCTGGCCGATCGGAAGGTCGAGCTGGTGGTGCAGGCGCGCCAGCTTGGGACCGGCCATGCCGTCGCGCAGGCGCAATCCGTGTTTCAGGGTCGCGCGGGGAATGCATGGAGCGGCCTGCGCTTCGTGATCCTAAGCGGGGACACCCCGCTGCTGACCGAAGTGACGGTACGGGGGCTGCTCGCCGCGCACGAACGCGAGCGCGCGACGGTAAGCATGCTGACGGCACACCTTGACCGGCCCGTCGGCTATGGGCGGATCGTGCGGGGCCGTGACGGGTCGGTCTGGAAAATCATCGAGGACAAGGACGCCTCACCGTCGGAGCGGCGGCTGAACGAGGTCAATGCGGGCATGTACGTGGTCGAGGGCGAGTTCCTGTTCCCGACGCTGGCGGCGCTCAAGCCCGCGAACGTACAGAAGGAGTATTACCTGACGGATATCGTGGAAGCGGCGATCCGGCAGGGGAGGAAAGTGTCGGCGTACATTGCCTCCAATCCTGTCGAGGCGTTGGGCATCAATACGCGGGCCGAGATGGCAGAGGCCGAACGGGTGCTCCGCGGCCGCGTGCGACAGCGGCTGATGGAGGCGGGTGTGACGTTCCTGGCGCCCGAGACGAGCTTTGTGGATGCGGGCGTGAAGATCGGGCGCGACTCCGTCATTCACCCGCATGTCACGCTGGAGGGCCGGACGGTTATCGGCGAAGACTGCGTGGTCCGCTCCCACAGCCGGCTTGTGGAATGCGCGCTCGGCGATGGCGTCACGGTGCTGGACGGGTGCGTGCTTGAAGGCAGTCGCCTGGACGGTGGGTGCCGTGTCGGCCCGTTCGCGCACCTGCGGCCCGGCACGATCGTCGGGCGCAACGCCAGGGTGGGCAATTTCGTGGAGCTGAAAAAAACCGACCTCGGCGAGGGCGCCAAGGCCAACCACCTCAGCTATCTCGGCGACGCGCGGATCGGGAAGCGGGTGAACGTCGGGGCCGGCACCATCACGTGCAATTATGACGGGGTCAACAAGCACCAGACGGTGATCGGGGACGATGTGTTCATCGGGAGCGACGTGTCGCTGGTGGCGCCGGTGAAGGTGGGCAAGGGCGCCATGATCGCCGCCGGCTCGGTCGTCACGCAGGACGTGGCCGCGGACGCCCTTGCGCTCGGGCGGGCCCGGCAGGTGGTCAAGCCGGGATGGGTCAAGGGCTGGCGGGAGAAAGCGAAGAAGGCCCCCTCCCACTCTAAGGGGAAACGCTGAGGCGGCCATGTGCGGCATTGTCGGATATGTCGGGAGTCAGGATGCGGTGCCGTTGCTCCTGGACGGGCTGAAGCGTCTCGAATACCGGGGCTACGATTCGGCCGGCGTCGCCGTGCTCCGCGACGGGAAGATCGACATCCGCCGCAGCGTGGGCAAGCTGGTGAACCTGGAGAAGGCCTTGAACGGCATGGGGCTGAGCGGGACCATCGGGATCGGCCATACCCGCTGGGCGACGCACGGCCGGCCGTCGGAGCAGAACGCCCATCCACATCGGTCCGGCCCCCTGGCGCTGGTGCACAACGGCATCATCGAGAACTATGCGACGTTGAAGGAGGGGTTGCAGAAGGACGGCTACCGGTTCGAGTCCGAGACGGACACCGAAGTCCTGGCGCACCTGATCGCGCGCAGCCTGAAGGCCGGGCTCGGGCTTGAAGAGGCGGTTCGCGCGGCGACCCACGAGGTCCGCGGTAGCTACGCAATCGCCGTAATGTCCCAGGACGCTCCCGGGACGCTCGTGGCCGCGCGCTCGGGCTGTCCGCTCGTCGTCGGCAAGAGCCAACACGGGGCGTTCGTGGCTTCGGACGTGACTGCGATCCTCGCGCACACGCGGGACGTGGTCTTTCTGGAAGACGGTGACATCGCGGCCCTCTCGGGGAACGGCCTGGCGGTGAAGGATGCGGAGGGCAAGCCGGTGGCACGCACGGTGACCCGCATTGCGTGGGACGCGGCCGCGGCGGAGAAGGGCGGCTACCCGCACTTCATGTTGAAGGAGATCCACGAGCAGCCGCAGGTGATTCTGGATACGATGCGCGGGCGCTACACCTACGAGCAGGGCGAGGCGGACCTGCCCGACATCGGGCTGACGCCGGAGCAGTTTGCGGCCGTCAATCGCATCTGGATCGTCGCCTGTGGGACTTCGTGGCACGCCGGCCTGGTCGGGAAATACCTCATCGAGGAGATGGTGCGGGCGCCGGTCCAGGTGGATATTGGGTCGGAGTTCCGCTATCGCGACCCGCTGATCGTGAAGGGCGATCTGCTCATCGCGATTTCGCAGTCCGGTGAGACGGCCGACACGCTGGCAGCCGTCCGCCATGCCAGACAGCAGGGCGCCCAGGTGGTGTCCATCTGCAATGTCGTGGGGAGCAGCCTGGCCCGCGAGTCCGAGGGCGTTCTCTATACGCATGCCGGCCCGGAAATCGGCGTGGCGTCCACGAAGGCGTTTACGGCGCAGCTCACGGCGCTCTACCTGCTGGCCCTGCATCTGGGGCGCGTGCGGGGCAAGGTGTCGGCCCAGGACGGCAAGGCGTGGCTCGACCGGCTCGTCACGCTGCCGGCGCACGTGAGGCGTCTGCTCGGGCGCGAGGCGGAGCTGATCTCGATCGCCAAACGGTATCACACCAAGCGCAACTTCCTGTACCTGGGGCGGGGGATCAATTATCCGATCGCGCTGGAGGGGGCGCTGAAGCTGAAGGAAATTTCCTATATCCACGCCGAGGGCTACGCGGCCGGTGAGATGAAGCATGGCCCGATCGCGCTGATCGACAAGGACATGCCGGTGGTGGTGCTGGCGCCGCGCGACCGCCTGTACGAGAAGACGGTGAGCAATCTCATGGAAGTGAAGGCCCGAAACGCGCCGGTCATCGCGTTCGTGACGGAGGGCGAGCGGGAACTGGGCAAGCAGGCCGATGCGGTCTTTACGGTGCCGGACGTGCATCCTCTGTTGACGCCGGTGCTGTTCACGGTTCCGCTGCAACTGCTGGCGTACCACATTGCGGTGCTGCGTGGCGCCGACGTGGACCAGCCGCGGAATCTGGCTAAGAGCGTGACGGTGGAATGACAAAATGCGGGTTGTCATTGCGAGGCGCATAGCGACGAAGCAATCTCTTTTCTGGCGGTTGAAAGCGATGAGATTGCTTCGCTGGGCTCGCAATGACAGGAATTGGGGAGTGTAGCAGTATGGAAATCAGCAAGGAACAGGTCGAGCGCGTGGCGAAGCTGGCGCGGCTGGAAGTCAGCGAAGACGAGAAGACCACCTTCGCCCGGCAGCTCAGCTCGATCCTGACGCACATTGACCAGCTCAAGGCGCTCGATACGACGGGCGTGGAGCCGACCGCGACCGTGCTCCCGACCGACAACGTGTTTCGCGACGACGAGGTTCGGCCATCACTGTCGCAGGAGAAAGCGCTGGCCAACGCGCCGGACCAGGCGGAAGGATTATTCCGCGTGCCGAAAATTTTGGAAGACCGTTAACCGAGGATAGAGGAACACGATGTTTCGACAGATGCTGCGATCGAAGATTCACCGGGCGACGGTCACCGACGCCTGTTTGGAATATGAGGGAAGCCTGACCGTGGACGAGACCCTGCTGGAGGCGGCCGGCATCCTGCCGTACGAGGCCGTGGTCATCTCCGACCTCAACAACGGGGAGCGGTTCACGACCTACGTCATTCCCGGCAAGCGGGGGAGCGGCACGATCGCGCTGAACGGCCCCACGGCGCGCAAGGGCGCGATCGGGGACAAGATCATCGTCTTTTGCTACGAGTTTTATAACGAGGACGAGATCAAGCGGCACGAGCCCAGGATCATCAAAGTGGACGAGAAGAACCGGATGGTATCCTAAGATGTCGTTGCGGAAGCTGACGCTCTTCGAGCTCAAGGACAAATTCGCCAAGGGGGAGGTCTCCGCCGGCGAGATCGTCAAGGCCTATTTCCAGCGCATGGCCGTGGTCGAGTCCAAGGTGAAGGCCTATATCACTCCGGCCAGGAAAGACGCCCTGACGAAGGAGGCCGACGACCTCGACTACACGCTGCGCGGATGGCGGAAGACCATGCCGCTGACGGCTATGCCGATCGCGGTCAAGGACAATATCTGCACGGAGGGCGTCAAGACGACCTGCGGCTCGCGTATGCTGGAGGGCTTCGTGCCGCCCTACGATGCGACGGCGGTCTCGCGTCTGAAGGCGCAGGGCTATTTCCTGATCGGCAAGACGAACCTGGACGAGTTCGCGATGGGCTCCTCGACCGAGAACTCGGCCTTCGGCCCGACGCGTAACCCTTGGAACCTGGCCTGCATTCCCGGCGGGTCCAGCGGCGGCTCGGCCGCGGCCGTGGCCGCGGACCTCTGCGTGGCGGCGCTGGGCTCGGACACCGGCGGCTCGATCCGGCAGCCGGCGGCCTGCTGCGGGGTGGTGGGGCTCAAGCCCACCTACGGCCGCGTATCGCGCTACGGGCTGGTGGCGTTCGCCTCGTCGCTCGACCAGATCGGGCCGATTACGAAGGACGTGCGGGATGCGGCTCTGATGCTGCAGGTCATTGCGGGGCACGATCCTCTGGACTCCACGTCGGCCGACGTGCCGGTGCCCGACTACCAGAAGGCGCTCAAGTTCAATCTGCGCGGGATGAAGGTCGGCGTGCCGGTGGAGTTCTTCGCCGAAGGGCTCGACCCGGAGGTGGAGCTGGCGGTACGGACGGCGATCATCAAGCTGCAGGAGCTCAAAGCCGAGATCAGGGTGATCTCGCTCCCGATGACGCAGTACGCCGTTGCGACGTACTACCTGATTGCCACGGCCGAGGCGTCCTCCAACCTCGCCCGGTACGACGGCGTGAAGTACGGGTACCGCGCGGCGAAGGAGAAGGGCCTGCTGGAGATGTACATGAAGACGCGGCAAGAGGGCTTCGGCGCGGAAGTGAAGCGGCGCATCATGCTGGGGACCTATGCGCTGTCGGCCGGCTACTACGATGCCTACTACGGCAAGGCGCAGGCCGTCCGCACGCTGATCAAGCGGGACTTCGAGGATGCCTTCAAAGACGTCGATGTGATCGTGACGCCCACGATGCCCACGCCCGCTTTCAAACTCGGCGAGAAGGTGCAGGACCCCCTACAGATGTACCTGTCGGACATCTATACGATCTCGGTGAACCTGGCCGGGGTGCCGGCGATCGTGGTGCCCTGCGGGTTCAGCAGCGGGAAGCTGCCCATCGGCCTGCAGATCATCGGGCGTCCGTTCGAGGAAGACAAGATCATCCGGGCGGCGTACGCCTACGAGCAGGCGACGGACTGGCGCGCGAAAAAACCGGTGCTATAGAAGATCGTTAAACGCGAATCGTTAAACGTCTAACGGATAACGATTAACGAGAGAAGGAGTGCATATGTTCATCGAGATTGCAGTGGGGATCATGGCGCTGGCGGCGGTGGTGCTGGTGGCTGTTCTCGTGCCGATGCTGATTCAGCTCCGCAAGACGGCCGAGGAGTCTGAGCGGCTGCTCCGGAGCATGAACGAGGACATGCCGGTTCTGTTTCGGGAAGCGACGCAGGCGGCCCAGAACATGAACCAGGTGGCGGGCGATCTGCGGCAGGCCGCGGCGCATGCGCGAGTTCTGGGGGACGCGGTGGGCGGGGTCGGGGAGACGATCAATGAAGTGCGCGAATTGGTCCGTGGAGGGGCCGGCAGCTTGCTGACGAATGTCGGCAGCCTGCTGGCGGGCTTTCGGGCGGCGTACGGAGTGTTCACACAAAAATCGGAATCACATCATCAAGGAGGCCCATCCAATGGCGGCTGAAGACAACGGGTATTCTGCGGGAGCGGTGGCATTTGCCTTTTTAGCGGGGGCCGTGATCGGCGCTGGCGCGGCCTTATTGCTGGCGCCCCAGTCCGGGGCGGAGACGCGCACGATGCTGAAGGGGTACGCGAAGAAGGCGGAAGAGGAAGTACTGGAAAAGGCCAAGGAAGCCAAGGCCACGATGGACACGGCCATCGAGCAGGGCAGGCAGTTCATCAACGAGAAGAAGACGGTCCTGACGGCGGCATTCGAGGCCGGACGGGACGCCATGAAGAAAGAACGCGCCTGAGCTGACGCATGACGTATGAAGTCGTCATCGGGGTGGAGGTGCACGCGCAGCTCCTGACCGCGTCCAAGATGTTCTGCGGATGCGGCACGGTGTTCGGCGCGGCGCCCAACTCGCAGACCTGTCCGGTGTGCCTCGGCATGCCGGGCGTCCTGCCGGTCATCAACCGCAAGGCGGTCGAGTTCGCCGTCCGTGCGGGGCTTGCGCTGCACTGCACCGTCGCGCCGCTGAACCGGTTTGCCCGCAAGCACTACTTCTATCCGGACCTGCCGAAGGGCTATCAGATCTCGCAGTACGAACTGCCGATCTGCGAGCACGGCTGGCTGGAGATCGGGCAGAACGGGACGAGCAAGCGCGTTCGCATCCGGCGGGCGCATCTGGAGGAGGACGCGGGCAAGAACCTTCATGCGGGGATTGCCGGGGCGTCGCATGTGGACTTGAACCGGGCGGGGACGCCGCTGTTGGAAATTGTGACCGAGCCGGACATGAGCTCGCCGGACGAGGCGGTCGCCTATCTGAAGGCGCTGCGCGATATCCTGGTCTCTCAGAAGGTCTGCGACGGCAACATGGAGGAGGGGAGTTTCCGGTGCGAGCCGAACCTCTCGCTCCGGCCGGTCGGCGCGAAGGAGTTCGGCACCAAGGTCGAGCTCAAGAACATCAACTCCTTCAAGTTTGTGAAGGCGGCGATGGAGTACGAAATCAAGCGGCAGACGAAGGTCCTCAATGAGGGCGGGAAGATCGCCCAGGAGACGCGCTTGTGGGATACGGAGAAGGGCGAGACGGCGGTGATGCGCAGCAAGGAAGAAGCGCACGATTATCGCTACTTCCTTGACCCGGATTTGGTGCCGCTGCAAATCACGGAGGAGATGATCGAGGAGGCGCGGAGGTCGCTGCAGGAGCTGCCGGAGGCGATGCGCAAGCGGTTCATGGAGGAGTACGGGCTGTCGGACTATGACGCGGGCGTCCTCACGGCTGAGAAGGATGTGGCGGGCTATTTCGAAATGGTTGCACGCAAAACGGATTGTTCTCCCAAAGAGATCGGCAAAGAGGTCAGCAATTGGGTCACGGTCGAACTGCTTGGCTTGCTGCACAAGGGCAGGCCCAGGGCGAATGGAAGCGTAGAGCCGTTGACGATTGGGCAGAGCCCTGTCTTGCCGCAAGCGCTGGCCGACTTACTGGTCATGAAGCACAAGGGTGATGTCAGCGGGTCGATCGCTAAGACGATGCTGGAGGAAATGTTCGCCACCGG
>Ga0315271_10001886_pt1 | contig 12928 bp, 9 predicted proteins | sample C3_top_MG_FD_204664 | JGI IMG/M metagenome (GOLD analysis project Ga0315271, IMG submission 204664) | Sediment microbial communities from Yellowstone Lake, YNP, Wyoming, USA - C3_top | ecosystem: Environmental > Aquatic > Freshwater > Lake > Sediment | place: USA: Wyoming | collected 2017-08-01 | reverse complement strand
CGATCGCGGTCGCTGCCTTCAACGCAGCCTGCTCGGGTGGCGGCGCCTGCGTCCCGCAGCCGGGGACATCGAACAAGTTGGACTCTCTCGCTGACCGCCTGATGTATCGCCTCGCCTACCGGAACCGTGGCGGCGTTGAGTCGCTGCTGGTCAACCACTCGGTGGCGGTGGGTACGAACAAGAGAAACTCCGTCACCAGTGTCCGCTGGTACGAGATCCGAACCCCCGATGGGACACCGACCGTCTTTCAGCAAGGCACCCTCGGCACGAGCGACGGCATCCATCGCTGGATGGGCAGCATCGCCAGCGACAAGCAGGGCAACATCGCGCTCGGCTACAGCGCCTCGAGCAGTTCAGTCAAGCCAAGCATTCGCTACACGGGCCGACTCGCGACCGACGCTCTCGGCGCGATGCAGACCGAGAACATCATCCAGGCCGGCGGGGGCTCTCAGACCGGGGCGCTGCACCGCTGGGGTGACTACAGCGCGATGACCGTCGATCCGGTCGATGACTGCACCTTCTGGTACACGACCGAATACCTGAAGGCCACCGGCTCGTTCAACTGGAGCACGCGGATCGCGTCATTCAAGTTCCCGGGCTGCCAGTAGCAGACGTCCACGACGGGCGCTGACGGGCCAGTGCGATGACCGACCCCGCGGAAGCCCGGCCTGAGATCCGGCTGGCGAACCTGCTCAAGTTGCCCGACGGACGAACGGTCGAGTGGGAGGCCGTCGGATCCGGCGATCCGCTCCTGTGGATCGAGGGCGGTCCCGGCTTCCCCGCGCATCTCGCGCGGCCGGATGTGTCGCTCATCTCGGACCGCTTCCGGTGCTACCTCGTCAACGCACCGGGATGTGGCCGAACGTCGCCACCCGGGAATGCGGCCGGCTACGGGCTGGACGAACACGTCCGCTTCTTCGAGGCCGTGCGTCTCGCGCTGGGGCTGCCGGCCGTGACGGTGATGGGTCATTCCTGGGGCGGGCTCGTCGCGGTCGCCTACGCGGCCGCGCTGCCCGACGCCGTCCGCCAACTCATCGTGATCGATGGCTACCTCGGCGCGGCGTCGGTCGAAGAGGTCGAGGCGACGGCCGAGTGCGATAGGGCCTTCGACCGCATCCGGGATCTGGGCTGGTTCGCGTCGGCCCTGGCAGGGCTTGACGGCGACGTGCCCAACGAGACGGAAGCCGAGGCGTGTGACAGGTTCAGCCCATGCTGGCCGCTCTACTTCGCCGAGCCAGATTCGTCGGTCGCCCGCGTTCACATCGAGCGGATCCGGCGCGAGCTTCGCTGGAACATGGACGTGCGCCGCGCCTGGGACCCGGATCCGCCGCTGGACCTCTGCCCGCTCCTCGGGCAGGTCGCCTGCCCCACCCTGGTCATCGCCGGCGAGCACGACTTCATCTGCGGGCCGGTCTGGAACCGCCCCATCGCCGCCGGCATCGCCGGGGCCGAGTACGCGGAGGTCGCCGGCGTGGGCCACCTGCCCCAGTACGAGGCGCCAGACGAGTTCCGGCGGATCCTGTTCGGTTGGTTGGCACGTACACCGCAGGGACTCGCACAGTAGGCATCTCGAGGCGTAACGCATCTCGGAGGCGGCGCGAGCCCGGGGTGTCGATCGCTCCCGCCCTCATCGGAGCCCATGGGGAGGACCAGTCAAGCGCCGTCCCATCGACCCTGCGTTCGTCCGTTCCGGCAAAAGCCTCGAACGCCTAGGTTGACGGGCCGGTGATCCACCCCTCGCGCAGGGAGAGGACGGCCAGTTCCGTCCGGTTCATCACCACATAGCGGTCGAACATCCGGCGCAGGTGACTCTCGATGGTCTTCAGCGAGAGGACGAGGCGTTCCGCGATCTCCTCGTTCGTGGCGCCCGAGGCGACCAGGATCAGCACCTCCACCTCACGGTCCGAAGGGCGGCGCAGCGCCTGGCGGATGATCCGCATCGAAGCCGCCGAGAACGCCGTCCCGCCCGCGGCTACCGTGTGGACCGCTGCCACGATCTCGGCGAGCTCGGAGGTCTTGAGCAGGTAGCCCGCCGCGCCGCGCTCGAAGGCGGCCCGAAAGAGGCTCGGGTAGTCGTACGCCGAAAGCATCAGGAAGATGGGACCGTCCGCCGCGACACCATGTTCGAGAACCCGCAGCCCGGCCGCTTCGCCCCCCATCTGGATGTCGCAGACCACGACGTCGGGCGCCAGGCCGGCGATCAGGCTATCGGCACCTTCACCATCCCGGGCCTGACCGACCACCTCGATCCCCGGGTCGCCCGCCAGCGCCCGAGCGACCGCATCCAGCGTCGCTGGGTGGTCATCCACGACCACGACGCGGATCATGAGGCCGCCCAGTCGAACAGCACGAGCGTGCCGCCAGGCCGTACCGTCGAGATATCCAGTCGCGCATGGACCAACTCGGCCTGGAGACGCATGTCGGCGATGCCCCGGTGGTCGTCGCCGCCCGAGCGCGTCTCATCGCCGAGCGTCATCCCACGACCGTCATCCTCCACCCGCAGGCGCAGCCGGCGGGGTTCGCTCTGGACCTCGATCGCGATCCGGTGCGACTGGGCGTGGAGCAGGGCATTGTCGATGGCGAGCTGGGCGACACGGAAGGCCCCCCGCTCGACCTCCCGAGGCGGTCGACCCTCAGTGGTAGCGGGTCCCACGGCGATCTCCACGGCCACCGACGAGCGGTCCTCTGCCCGCTCCGCCAGCCACTCCAGCGCCTCCACGATGCCGAACTCCTCGAGGACGACGAAGCGGCGCTCGTTGACGAGCCCACGCACCTCATGCTCGAGTTCCCGCAGGCGATCCGCGATCCGTTCCGGACTCGCCCCGGCGGCGCTCTCCGCCAGGGCCAGGTTGAGCGACGGCAGGACCTCTGCGTGAACGTCCGCCGCGAAACGCGCCCGCTCGGCCTGGGCGGCCGCCTGGCGCCCGGCTTCGCGACCGGGGACCAGCTCGTCGATGAAGATGCCCGGCCATCGCTTGGCCGATGCTCCCTCGCGCCTGACCCGCCGGCGTGCCCGCCGCCACGGGTCGCGAGACTGGCCGACAAGACCGAGGAGCAGCGGACCAAATACGGCCAGGACCAGGAGGGGGAGTTCGCGCATGGGAAGGAGGGCGAGGCCACCCCACCATGGCGTGAACCAGGGGTCGTCGGTCGCCGACGCGGATGCGGATGCGGCGAACGCGAGACCGCCGGCGATCACCCAGACGGTCAGCCCGATGCCGGCCGGCAGGACCCAGCGACCAAGGCGTCGCCCGGGTTCGGCCGCGAAGAGGGTGCCGACGAGGACGACGAGGCCAACGGCCACTGAAACCAGACCGACATGAACAGGGAGTTCAGCGAGCGCGGTGGCCTGGTCGGACTGCCGCAGCACGATGATCCCCGCCGCCGTGAACGACGCCGCCCAGAGCAGCAACCAGGCGATCAGGCGGAGGCGAGACCACCGTGCAAGGGTGAGCAGTACGGCCCACGACGCGACGACGATCCCCGGCGTCTCCGGGCTGAACGGTGTTCCGGCGGCGGCCACCACCAGGACCACGAGGCCCAGGGTCACCAGGAGGCCACCCCTGAACCAACGCGCCGGAGGCAGGGTGAGATTCCCGGGTCCGTCAGCACCACGATGGATGGCGCGCGCAAGCAGCTCCCGACGATGGCCCGACGCCACGGATAGCTCAGCCGGCTGCGAGGACATGTTCGACATCATGCGTCTAACGTGAAGCCCTCGACGGCGACGCGCTATCGATGGGAACCCGCAATGTGCACCATCGACCGTCAGTCCGTATCGCCGGCCTCGCTGACGCGCGCGGTCCGGAAGACGAGAATGCGGGCCGCAGGGTCGCGCCAGGCATCGCGCGAGAGGCCGGCCTTGCGGCAGGTCGTCTCGAGCATCTCGCGGACGCCCCAGCCCTGATCGGTCGCCACCTCTGGCAGCATCAACGCGCGCCTGCCGCCGCGCTCCACGATGATCCCGTCCAGCCCCGCTTGGAAGGCGGATGGATCTCGCAGCGGGACCGCCGGTCCGAGCACGGAGACATCGATCGTGAGCGAGGCCACCTCGTGTTCGGCGACCGGCGAGAAGCGCGGATCGCGCGATGCGGCGCTGACGGCCGCCGACACGACGGTCTCCCACAGTGGCTCATCGGTCGCCAGGCAGCCCACGCAGCCGCGAAGTTCACCACCCTGGTGGAGCGTCACGAATGCTGCGGCTGGTGCCAGGAGGACCGTCGGCGGATCGGGCGGCAGCACGCTGGCCAGGTCGGCTGTGCGAGGCAGCTCCGATGCGGTCGCGGCAACCACGGCGCGCGCAAGGCGAAGCAGGATCGCGCCGGCTTCGGACGTCAGCGCGACAGGCAGTGGCAGCCCTTCGGTCGTTGACGTGGCGGTCGGCGTCTCGGTGGGCGTGGCGGTCATGGTGCGCCTCGAAGATCGATCGTTCGACGGTGTCGAGCATGGCCGCTCGAACAGTCGAGGCCAAGTGCCAAACGTCGGGCTCGTGTAGGGCCGATTTGCACTCGACATGACCGGGTCTGCACGCCAGACTCAACGGTGAAGGCGTGGGGATCGGTATGTCGATGATCAGTGCGCGTCCGCCACACACCCCCGGCGAGGACGTTCCGTCGCTGTTGGCGACGGCCCAGGACGACGGAGCGGTCCGCTGCGGCGTCTGTGCGCATCGTTGCCTGGTGCGGCCGGGACGCGTCGGTGTCTGCGGCGTCCGCGAGAACCGCGGCGGGGTGCTCTACTCCACCGCGTACGGCGCCGCGGTCGCGACGGCCGTGGACCCCATCGAGAAGAAGCCGCTCTTCCATGTCGCGCCGGGCACCCGCGCCTACTCGCTGGCGACGGCCGGATGCCCGTTCCACTGCGTCTTCTGCCAGAACTGGGAGATCGCCCAGGGGCCCCGGCTGGGCGAGCGGCCTCCGGCCCGTTCCCTCCCACCGGAACGTGCCGTCGCGGAGGCGCTGGAGCAGGGCGCACGCTCGATCGCGTACACCTACGTCGAGCCGACCGTCTTCCTCGAGTACGCGCTGGCGATCGCCCGGCCGGCCCGTGCCGCGGGTCTGCTCAACCTGTTCATCACCGACGGGTACGCAACGCCGGAGGCGATCGGCCTCCTGGCCACCGTCCTTGACGCCGCCAACGTCGATCTCAAGGGCTTCAACGACGCGTTCTACCGGCGTCGCTGCGGCGCGCGGCTGGACCATGTCCTCGAAGCGCTGGAGGGGTACCGCCGGGCCGGCATCTGGCTGGAGGTGACGACGCTCATCATCCCGGGCGAGAACGACGACCCGGGCGAACTCCGCGAACTCACGGCATGGCTGGTCGAGCACCTTGGGGCGGAGACGCCCTGGCACGTCAGCCGCTTCTTCCCGGCGTTCCGGATGCGCGACCGCCCCCCGACGCCGCTGGCCACGCTCCGTCTCGCCACCGAGATCGGTCACGCGGCCGGCCTGCGTCATGTGTATGTCGGCAATGCGCCTGAGCTGGCCATGGAGGACACGCACTGCGCCGGTTGCGACTCCGTGCTCCTGACCCGGCGCGGCTATCACGTCACTCGCCACCTGGCCGACGATGGGACCTGCCCGGTCTGCGGGACCCGCCTGGCCGGCCGCGTTCTGGAGTCCGGCGCTGCTGAACGAGCGGTCCCGTGCGAATGACTGGCAAGCCCGGTATGGAAGGTCCCCCGGTACGGCCCCCGGCCGTGGCCGGCAGCTTCTACCCCGCCGATCCAATCGAGCTGGCCGAGCTGGTGGATGGGCTGCTTGAGACCGCCCTCCCGCCGGACGACGCGGTCGCTGCGGTGGAGGCCGGACTCGCCGGCCTCCTGGTGCCGCATGCCGGGCTGGTCTACAGCGGTCATGTCGCGGCCGTCGCCTGGCGGCTCGCTGCGAGTGAGGAGCCCACCACCATCGTCATGCTCGGCACGAACCATCGCGCCGGGTGGCTCCACGGCATCGGGGTCTGGGAGGCCGGCACCTGGAATACGCCGCTCGGCGATGTGGCGGTAGATGAGGACCTCGCCGCCCAGATCGTCGATCTGGGTCCACCCTTCATGGTCGACCGGGACGCGCATCGATCGGAACATTCGCTCGAAGTCCAGCTTCCGTTCGTAAGCCGGACGCTGCCGGGCGCCCGGATCGTACCGCTGGCCATCAGTGCCGGCCGGGGTGAGCTAGCCGTGAGCGCGGGGGCTCGACTGGGGACCCTGCTGGCAGGGCGGCCCGCCTCGGGGGCGCAGGTCCGCCTGGCGATCAGCACGGACATGGCGCACTACCCGCCCGCCACGGCCGCGACCTGGGTCACCGAGGAGCTGGCGCCGATCATCCTCGCACTCGAACCGACCCGGCTCGCCCAGCGCGAAGCCGAGATCGCCGACTCCGGCCGGCCGGGCCTGGCCTGCGGGATGTGCGGGATCGAGCCGACCGTCGTGGGGCTCGCGGCCCTCCTCGCGATGGGCGTCAAGCGCGGTATCCGGCTGGCCGCCGCCACCTCGGCCGATGTCGGGGGGCCGTCCCGGCGCACGGTCGGCTACCTGGCGGCGGCGTTCCCGGGCTGACACGTCTCCGAAGGGGGCTGCGGCGTCGCCGGACCGCGTGCCACAATGCGCGAGCGGCTCACCCTGAAGCAAGCCGCCCGCCTCCCTGCTGTACCCTCCCTCATCCATGACGCTCGGGAGACTTGGGTGATCTGTTCGAACTGCGGTGCCGAGAACGGGCCAGGACGCAAGTTCTGCGGCGAGTGCGCGACCGCCCTGGTCGCTGCCTGCCCGTCCTGCGGTGCCTCCAATTCGCCGACCGCGAAGTTCTGCGGTGAATGTGCGACCGCCCTCATCGCCGGGGCCTTACCAGCCGCGCCCTCACCCGCTCGGCCAGCCGCAGCATCCATGAGTCCGGCGCCCGTCGCCGAGCGACGGTTGGTCAGCATCCTCTTCGCCGATCTCGTCGGCTTCACGACACTGGCCGAAGGACGCGACGCCGAGGACACGCGCGAACTCCTCTCGCGCTACTTCGACCTATCGCGGGAAGTGATCGGGCGGTACGGTGGGACGGTCGAGAAGTTCATCGGCGATGCCGTCATGGCGGTCTGGGGCGCACCGATCGCCCATGAGGACGACGCCGAGCGGTCGGTGCGGGCCGCCCTCGAACTCGTCGACGCTGTCAGGACGCTCGGACCCGGCATCGCGGCCCGGGCCGGGGTCCTGACCGGTGAAGCGGCTGTCACGATCGGTGCGACGAACCAGGGGATGGTGGCGGGCGATCTCGTCAATACGGCCAGCCGGATCCAGTCGATCGCTGCGCCCGGGGCGGTCCTTGTCGGCGAAGCGACCCAACGGGCGGCATCGCGAGCGATCGCCTTCGAGGAAGTCGGCGAGCAGATGCTCAAGGGCAAGACCAGTCCGGTCCCCGTCTGGCGAGCCCTGCGGGTCGTGGCGGAAGTGGGTGGGCGCGGGCGGTCCGAGACGCTGGAAGCACCGTTCGTCGGTCGCGACGACGAGCTTCGAATGCTCAAGGATCTCTTCCACGCCACGACTCGTGAGCGTCGGATCCGGCTCGTGTCCGTCGTGGGCCCGGCCGGCTATGGCAAGACCCGGCTCGCCTGGGAGTTCAGCAAGTACATCGACGGCCTCGTCGAGGAGCCCTGGTGGCACGACGGCCGATCCCCTGCCTACGGCGAGGGAATCAGCTTCTGGGCGCTCGGCGAGATGGTCCGCGGGCGAGCCGGTCTGCTGGAGACCGACGATGAGACCAGTACGCGAGCGAAGATAGCGGAGACGCTAGCCAGGCACGTGCCGGACCCCGAGGAGCGGCGCTGGATCGAGCCGGCACTGCTCGCTCTGCTCGGTATCGAGACAGGGGTCGGCTCTGACCAGCTGTTCGGGGCCTGGCGAACCTTCTTCGAGCGGATGGCGGCCACCGCGCCGGTCATCCTGGTCTTCGAGGATTTCCACTACGCCGACAGCGGCCTGATCGATTTCGTGGAGCACCTGCTCGAGTGGTCGCGGACGCTGCCGATCTATGTCGTGACGCTGGCCCGCCCCGAGCTCATCGAACGCCGGCCGGATTGGGGTGCCGGCAAGCGCAGCTTCAACTCGATCTTCCTGGAGCCGCTTTTGCCGGCGGCGATGCGCGAGCTGCTGGCGGGCCTTGTCCCAGGCCTGCCGTCGAGCGCGGAAGAAGCGATCGTGGCCCGCGCCGACGGGATACCGTTGTACGCCGTCGAGACCGTTCGGATGCTGCTGGCCGAAGGCAGGATCTCGCTCGAAGGGGGCGTCTACCGTCCGACCGGCGATCTCACGAACCTGGCCGTCCCGGAGACGCTCACGGCCCTGATCGCGAGTCGGCTTGACGGTCTGGGCGCGGACGATCGAGCGCTCGTCTCGGACGGCGCCGTGCTGGGCCAGAGCTTCACCCTGGCGGGACTGATGTCGGTGAGTGGGCTCCAGGAGGCGGACCTGACGACCCGGTTGCACTCGCTGGTCCGGCGCGAGATCTTCACCCTCGAGACCGATCCGCGCAGCCCGGAGCGCGGGCAGTACGCCTTTGTCCAGGCGCTCATCCGGGAGGTGGCGTACAACGGGCTGGCCAAACGCGATCGCAAGTCACGCCATCTCGCCGCCGCGCGGTTCTTTGAGAGCCTGGGGACGGACGAGATCGCCGGTGGCCTGGCGGGCCACTACCTCGCGGCGTATCAGAACAGCGCGGAGGGTCCGGAGGCCGACGCGGTCGCGACCCAGGCCCGGATCGCCCTGCGCGGGGCCGCGGATCGGGCGATCGGACTGGGCTCCTACGACCAGGCGCTGACGTTCCTGGATCAGGCCCTGACAGTCACGATCGACCCGGTCGAGTCGGCGGCGCTCCTCGAACAAGCGGGGACAGCGGGATCGGACGCAGGTCGCCACGAGGCGGCCGAGGATCGTCTCCAGCGTGCGCTGGCGGCGCAGCAAGAGCTTGGCGACCGTGCGGCGATCGCGCGCGCGACGGCTGCTCTTGGCCGCGTCCTGTTAGGGGGAGGCCGGACCCCTGACGCGATAGCCCTTCTTGAACCCGCAGCCACGGAGTTCGCCGATCTTGCGAACGATCCCGCAGGGATCGCCCTCGGTGGCCAACTCGCCCGGGCGTACTTCTTCGCGGACGACCATCCGCGTGCGATCCAGGTCGCAGACCGCGTGCTCGACGTCGCGGAGCGGGCCGAGCTCGTCGCCGTCGTCGCCGATACGCTCGTCACGAAGGGCACCTCCCTCACGTTCGTCGGACGGCCGATCGAAGGCCTGGGCGCCCTCGCGGCCGGGCATGACCTCGCCGAAGCTCATGGCCTTGCCGTCACAGCCCTTCGCGCCGACAACAACCGGGCGATCGCCCTCGCATTGCAGGACCCTCAGGCCGGCATGGAGACATCCAGGGCCGGTCTCGCCCTCGCTCGCCGGATCGGGGCACGCGGGTGGGTCCCGGGGTTCGTGTACAACCTCGCGGAGTTCGCCCTCCGTGTCGGCGACTGGTCCCCGGCCCTTGCCGAGCTCGCTGGCGCCCTGGCCGAAGATTTCGAAGCACCGGATCGCGCGCTCCTCCTCGGGGGCATGATCCAGCTTCGATCACTGCGCGGCGATGTCGTGACCGAGTATGTCGTTGAGATGCAGCGGCTTGTCGGCGACCGCGGCGATCCGCAAGCCCGGGCCAGCGTGGCCGTCGCGGAGGCGTCCGCGACGTTCGCGGATGGCGACCTCGGCTACTCTCGGTCCAGCTGGCAACGCGCCGGGTCATTGGCGTCTCAAGAGCTGGCGGTTTCACTCCCACGCGCAGCTCGGGCCGCGCTCTGGGCAGATGATGCTATCGGCGCACGCGACGACCTGACCGTCATGGAGGGATCTCTCTTCCACGGCCCCGTGGTGGATTCAGACCGGCGGACCATCCGGGCCGGGATCGCCGCACTCGAGGCACGGCCCGGCGAGGCGCTCTTGCTCTACCGCGAGGCGCTTCGGTCCTGGCGCGACCTGGGATTGGCGTGGGATGAGGCGTTGTGCGGGCTCGACATGGCCCTGCTCATGGACCCGACCGCCCCGGAGGTCCGCGTCGCGGCCGAGGCGGCTCGCGAGATCCTCGTCCGGCTTGGCGCGGTCCCGTTCATCGCGCGGCTGGACGCGGCCCTCGCACGTCCGTGACCTCCGCAGCAACCCCTGCAACCCCGCAGGTCCTCGATCCCGGAGTCCGGATGGCCGAGCTCACCGACGCGACCAGGGTGACCGACGTCACCATCACGACGCCCACGGGCGCCCTGCCGGCCTACGTGGCGCGGCCGGCCGGCGACGGTCCCTGGCCGGGAGTCGTGGTCATCCACGACGCCATGGGGATGAGCCAGGACTTCCGCGACCAGGCCGACTGGCTGGCGGGCGCCGGCTACCTCAGCGTCGCGCCGGACCTCTTCGCTTCGGGCAGTCAGATCCGCTGCCTGTGGACCATGGTCCGCAACATCCGTGCGGGCAAGGGGCGGATGTTCGACGACGTCGAGGCGACACGAGCCTGGCTCGCGGCGCAGCCCGACTGCACCGACCGGATCGGCGTCATCGGGTTCTGCATGGGCGGCGGGTTCGCGCTCGTGCTGGCGCCAGACCACGGCTTCGCGGCTGCCAGCGTCAACTACGGCGCCATCCCCTCCGTCCCGTACACGGCCCTCCAGAACTCGTGTCCGATCGTGGGCAGCTATGGCGCCAGGGACCGGTCGCTGCGCGGGGCAGCCGCGACGCTGGATGGGATCCTCACGACCCTCGGCATCGACCACGACATCAAGGAGTACCCGGACTGCGGTCACGCCTTCCTCAACGACGGCCGCGGCGAGAAGGATTCGCTGCTGTTCGTCGCGATCGGCCGGCTCATGGGCGGTACGGACCATCACGAACCGTCCGCCAGAGACGCCCGGGCGCGCATCGTCTCGTTCTTCGATCGACACCTGGGGCCCGGCGGCGGCTGACCGACCGCTGACCGCGCTCGGCCCGCGAGCCGGCGAGCCCGGCGGGAGCCGGGTCGTCTCGTCTACCCGTATGCCGACTCGTATGCACGTGGATTCGGGGGACGGAGCCCAGATAGGCCCGGGGATGGCCGCAGCGGTTCCGTCCCAGTCGCGTGCTGACTACCAAGGACAGGGCGTCGATGTCGCCGTGCGTAACAGTCGCGGACCGACTGGCTGAGAAGGATCTGTGGCCGCGCCGCCCGCCAAGTGGGCGCGCCGCCAGCCAAGTGGCCGCGCAGCCGGCAGCCCGTGCGGTGTCCGAGGCTCCGGTCAGAGGATCTTGGAGAGGAAGCTCTTGGTTCGCTCGTGGGTGGGATTCGTGAAGAAGTGCTCCGGCGTCCCCTCTTCGATGATCCGGCCGTCGTCCATCATCAGCACCCGGTCCCCGACCTCGCGCGCGAAGCCCATCTCGTGGGACACCACGATCATGGTCATCCCCTCCACGGCCAGCTCCTTCATGACCTCCAGGACCTCACCGATTATCTCTGGGTCCAGGGCGCTGGTCGGCTCGTCGAACAGCATCAGGGCCGGCTTCATCGCCAACGCCCGGGCGATCGCCACCCGCTGCTGCTGACCGCCGGAGAGCTTGCCCGGGTACGTGTCCGCCTTCAACGCCAGCCCGACCCGCTCAAGGAGGGCCTTGCCGATCGCGATGGCCTCATCCTTGGCCATCCCGCGCACTCGGATCGGCGCCTCGATGATGTTCTCCAGCGCGGTCATATGGGGGAACAGGTTGAAGCGCTGGAAGACCATCCCGATCTCCTCGCGCTGCTTGGCGATGTTCTTCTCCTTGTCCTCGATCAGCTTGCCATTCACCTCGCGGTAGCCGATCAGGTGACCGTTCACGAAGATCCGGCCCTTCTGGATGCGTTCCAGGTGGTTGATGCAGCGGATGAACGTCGTCTTGCCAGAGCCAGAGGAGCCGATGATGACGACGACCTCCTGGCGCTTGACCTGCATGGACACGCCCTTGAGGACCTGGAGCTTGCCGAACGACTTCTCGACGTCCGTGGCATCCACCACGATGTCGCCGGTGGGCCGCGGGACGCCGCCGATCGCGTCGAGGATGTTGGTGGCGGGCACGTGCGCGCTCATTCGTGGAACCCCACGCCGGTCGCATCCTCAGGCCTCACGCGCCTCCGGCCGAAGCCCGTCAGGCGGCCCCAGAACGACCCACCGTCATCGCTTCGCGTGCTCTGGCCCAGGCGACGCTCGATCCGGCTCTGGATGAAGCTCCAGATCGTGGTCAGCATCAGGTAGTAGACGGCGACGCCGAAGTACGCCTCGAACGAGTGGAATGTCGCCGAATTGACACCCTGGGCGTAGCGGAACAGTTCGCCGACGGCGATGGCGCTGAGCAGCGAGGTCGTCTTGATCATGTTGTTGAACTCGTTGCCCATCGGCGGGACGATCACCCGCATGGCCTGGGGCAGGATGATCCGGCTCATCGTCGGTCGGTAGGTCATGCCCAGCGACTTCGCCGCCTCCGTCTGGCCCGGATCCACGGACTGGATGCCGGCCCGGACGATCTCGCTCATGTAGGCACCCTCGTTCACCCCAAGCGCCACCAGGCCGGCCAGGATCGCACCCTGGAGGTCGATCGGTCCCAGCTGGATGTGGTTCGGGAACAGGTCCAGACCGCCCAGCAGGTACGGCGTGCCGAAGTAGACCAGGAAGATCTGGACGAGGACCGGTGTGCCCCGGAAGAACCAGACGTAGACCCCGCTGATCCCACGCAGGACCCGGTTCCGGGACATGCCGGCCAGCGCCGAGAGGATGCCCAGGATGACGCCGGTGATCTGGGCAAGCACCGCGACGTACACGGTGATGATCAACCCGGCGATCAGGCCGGGCGAGGGATGGAAGACGAAGTCGAGGAAGAACTGCAGGTCGAACTTGAACTGGATGCCCTGGACCGCCAGGAGTGCGT
>Ga0315271_10001885_pt1 | contig 12931 bp, 16 predicted proteins | sample C3_top_MG_FD_204664 | JGI IMG/M metagenome (GOLD analysis project Ga0315271, IMG submission 204664) | Sediment microbial communities from Yellowstone Lake, YNP, Wyoming, USA - C3_top | ecosystem: Environmental > Aquatic > Freshwater > Lake > Sediment | place: USA: Wyoming | collected 2017-08-01 | reverse complement strand
CATAGCCATGCTGGTTGACCTTCACAAAAGTTGAAATGGATCTTTAATAGGATTAAGTTATCTCTTTATTTGAATCGGCGGCTGCATGACCGGCGCGGTGCCGGTGGTGCGCCACGCGCTTCATCCCAGGCTTTTTCGTTACCTCGACAGGACATTCCCTTGACTACCAAGCAACCCGCCCGCGCCACCTCCAAACGCCCTGCCGCACGCAGCAGGAATGCGAAGGCCCGAATCGCCGCCGCCGGCGATATTGCGCCCAGCCACACCAGACTGGGAATCGAATCATTTACCGTGAACGAAGCGGTAAGCGCCGCGCAGGAGGCCAAGATCGTGGCGGTGAAGGACATCCTCAGCCAGGCCGGCAGTGGCAGTCCCGAACTGATCGAGTCGCTGAAGGCCATTCTCGCCGGCGCGTCGCCGGAGGATGCGGAGGTCTTGCGCAACGCGCTGCTCAACCGGCCGCCCTTTGGCAGGCCCGGCGTGCCGCACGACCCGGACGGCGAACTGGCGGAGGACTGGCGCGAGGGCGGCTACCCTTACAAAAACCTGATGTCGCGCAAAAGTTACGAGCAGCAGAAATATCAGCTTCAGGTGGAACTGCTCAAATTGCAGGCCTGGGTGAAGGAAACCGGGCAGAAAGTGGTCATCCTGTTCGAGGGCCGCGACGCCGCCGGCAAGGGCGGCACCATCAAGCGCTTCATGGAGCACCTCAATCCGCGGGGTGCGCACGTGGTCGCGCTGGAAAAGCCCAGCGAGATGGAACGCGGACAGTGGTATTTCCAGCGCTACGTCCAGCATCTGCCCACGGCTGGCGAGATCGCGCTGTTCGACCGCTCCTGGTACAACCGTGCTGGCGTGGAACGGGTGATGGGATTCTGCAATCAGGAGGAATACCTGGAATTCATGCGCCAGGCGCCCGAGTTCGAACGCAATCTGGTGCGCAGCGGCGTGCATCTGATCAAATTCTGGTTTTCGGTCAGCCGCGAAGAGCAGCGTCGCCGTTTCAAGGAACGCCGGGTTCATCCCCTCAAGCAATGGAAGTTGTCGCCCATCGACCTGGCGTCGCTCGACAAATGGGATGACTACACCAAAGCCAAGGAGGCGATGTTCTTTTACACCGACACCGCCGACTCGCCGTGGACCGTCATCAAGTCGGACGACAAGAAGCGCGCACGGCTGAATGCCATGCGCTACATCCTGCACCGCCTGCCCTACGCCAACAAGGATGTCTCACGCATCGGGTCGCTCGATCTGCTGCTGGTCGGGCGCGCACACGTCGTGTACGAGCGGGGCGAACATCAGGAAAACCCTTTGCTTTGAGCCCATCCGCAAGGTGACTGCGGACTGAATCGAAAAGGGGCAGCTTCAGTCACCCTGTTCACTCAGGGTGAAACCCGCCCCGGCATCCTGCCCGAGTACCTCGACCAGATAAGGCATGATGTCTGCGAGCGTTTGATGCAGGGTCCAGGGCGGGTTGATGATGAACATGCCGCTGCCGTGCATGCCGAAGCCATCCGCTGACGGGGTGTGCACGGTGAGGGTGACGTGAAGCCAGTTCTTGATGGGCAGGCGCTTGAGCTTGTCGGGCAGCTGCTGGGCTTCCTGGCGCGCGAGTTGCGGATACCAGACCGCATAGGTGCCGGTGGCAAAACGGGTCAGTCCCTCGTTCAGCGCCGAGATGACATGCGCATAGTCGTCGCGGGTTTCGTAGGGCGGATCGATCAGCACCAGCGCGCGGCGCGGCGGGGGCGGCAGCAGCGCCTTGAGGGCATCGAAGCCGTTGGCGGTGGTGACGCTCACGCGTCGGCCCTGGTCCGCGAAGTTGTCCTGCAGAATCTTGCTGTCGCTGCTGTGGAGTTCGAACAGGCGCAAGCGATCCTGCGGACGCAAGGTTTGCAGGGCCAGCCAGGGGGAGCCGGGATAAAAACGCAGGGTGCTGCTTGCCTGGGTTGAGTTGGGGTTGCAGGCGCGCACCAGATCGACATAGTCGGCCAGCGCGGCGGGCAGATCCTGGCGTGTCCACAGCTTGCCGATCCCGCCTTCGTATTCCTTCAGCTGGGTCGCATAGCCTGTATCCAGTGCATACAGCCCCGCACCCGCATGGGTGTCGATGATCCAGAACGGTTTGTCTTTCTGTCCCAGATAGCGGCTCAGCTGGATGAGCACAAAATGCTTCAGCACATCGGCGTGATTGCCGGCATGAAAGGCGTGACGGTAGCTCAGCATGGTCGGATCATGATGGGATGGCGGCTGGAGTGTTGCATATTCCAGCGAAATCGCAGAGAAGGAAAGCACACACAGGGGCAGCCCGGCTTCGAATTTTTTCGGCTGTCGAGTGTCCACTCGAATCAAGAGGACCCAATACCGGAAGGGTAGGCGCATGCCATGACAGTGACACAGACAGGTTCGATGACGCCGACTCCGGATGGCAGAGCGTTCAGTGAGCAGCTGGATCGGATCAGGGAGGTTCATATCGAAGTGGAATCCATTTTGCAAAGCCTGGCTGCGTTGCAGGAGGCCTCCCCCTGCGTCCGTTGCACGAATGTCTGCTGCAAGGAAGCGTTCTGTCGGGAAAGCCTGGACAGTGATTTTCTGAGATTCCTGCTGGGCCCCCGGATCGAAGGCTATAACGTTGACGCCGGCTGGTATGTGCCGGGCTCGGGATGCAGGCTCGGCTATGGCAGGCCGCTGGTGTGTTATGAATACTTCTGCGAAAAGTTCGACACGCAGGACTGGACCCGGCTCAGACAACTGTCTCGTGCATTCAAAACGCTCTACGCCCATGCCTTTGCGGGACAGCATATGCTGGTAGTCAAGGACATCGGCAGAATTACCACACACAGGCTGGACATCATTCATGCCCGGCTGGAAACTCTGAAAGAGAGTGCGAACGCTGAGCTGCGACGATCCCTCAGCGAGAAACTGGGTGGGCATGCAACACGCAGCCCGGTCGATCCCCCCGGGTTTCCCGACCCGGGTAGCGTGCAACCCGAATGAAAGGTGACCGAACGATGAGCCGATCCACGAACGCTGTCCTGTTATCCGCCCTCGTATTGCCCGGCGCCGGCCATCTTTATCTGAGGCACGTTGGGCGCGGCGTCGCATTGATCGCGGTGAGTCTGGTTTGCCTGGGGGTCTTCGTCGACCGGGCGATGCAGCAGGCTTCGGCCGTCCTCGATCGACTGGAGTCGGAAGGGGGCGCGCTCGACGCTGGCCAGATCTCGGACCTGGTCAGCCAGGCAGCAAACAGTGCCGGCAGTCCCGCCGTCACGGCAGCCACGCTGGTGCTGGCCGGCTGCTGGCTGGTCGGGATCGTCGATGCCTACCGGCTCGGCAAGGAATAAAGATCGGGCACGCGACGCACTCCGGACTTCCACCGCATTTCGGCTTGCGCTGATTCGACTCGCGCAAGCGCCCGTTGCAATCCATAATTAGGACTTGTTCACACTATTTTCGAGCCTGCGGCGAGGCCGATTCGGGATGCAGCCCGCGAAGCGGGACGCAGGCACGAAAATAGTGTGAACAGACCCTGGTTTGCGGGTTCGTCGCACACTGATTGTCTGGAGGTTGATATGGGCAAGAAATCCTTTCCCCTGTCCAAGGTCTATGGCCTGCTTGAGACGGGGCCGGTGGTGTTGATCACCACCGCCAGCAAGGGTCGGACCAACATCATGACGCAGTCATGGCACATGATGATGGAGTTCGAGCCACCGCTGCTGGCGGCGGTTATCAGTGGCCGCAATTACTCCTTCGAACTGCTGCGGGCAAGCCGGGAATGCGTGATCAATATCCCGACGCTGGAACTGGCGAAAGCCGTGGTGGGCTGCGGCAATACGTCGGGGCAAACAACCGACAAGTTCAAGACCTTTGGCCTGACGCCCGCCCCGGCCGCGTGCGTTGCCGCCCCCCTGATCGAGGAATGCTATGCCAGCATCGAGTGCCGGGTGGCGGACAGCAGGATGGTGAACAAATACAATCTGTTCGTTTTCGAAGCGCTCAAGGCGTGGGTCGACCCCGCGCAGAAAAACCCGCGCACGCTTCACCACCGGGGGAACGGCGCTTTCATGATTGCCGGCGAAACAGTCAAACTGCCGTCAAAAATGAAATGAGGCCGCCGCCAGCAGGTCTCGCCCCTTCCGACCATCCGTTGTCAGGTTTTGCATGAACAAGTTCTTGTTGATTGCGGCGCTCGCCGTTGCCGCCTATTTCACGCTTGCCCCGGATGTCCGCACGCCTGCCAGCCCCGCAGCGGAAACCCAACCCGGCGTTTCCTCGCTTGCCCGTGACAGCGACGAGGCTACTCTCGAAAACGCGTTCGTAAACCGCAGTAGCAACCAGCAGGTTGCCGGGCAGGGGACGGTGGTGAAGATGCTGCCGGACGACACCAATGGCAGCCGGCACCAACGCTTCATCGTCCGGCTGAATTCGGGACGGACGCTGCTGCTGTCCCACAACATCGATCTGGCACCGCGCATCGATTCGCTGCGCACAGGGGACACGGTCGCCTTTTATGGCGAATATGAATGGAACCCGAAAGGCGGGGTGATCCACTGGACCCACCACGATCCGCAGGGGCACCACCCCGCCGGCTGGATCAAGCACGACGGGCAGACCTACCAGTAGATCAAGTAGAGCCAGGCTCGAATAACAAGGGCTCTTCGAACGCATCGCGGAACATTCGCCAGTGTGCACGTCCCCGCGTGCCGCTTGAACTATTGTGCGTCACCTGTATCCAACTCGCTGCCTGTTCGCATGGGCATCATCGTCGCGCGCATCGCCGCGCAGACTGTTCGTTCAACCATGCATGAGGGAGCTTCATGAAAGATTCCTGGAAAGACAGCATCTACCTGCAACGGGAAGAATTGGCGCGCATCCTGCGCGAGCCCCTGGGGCAACTGGCCGCGCGTTGCGCCCCGGCATGGGGCAATTGCGACGCGCTGGATGCGATTCTTGCGGAGCACTTCAGCAGCATTCCGCATTGCTCGTTCCTGTACTGCATGGACGGCGATGGCGTTCAAATCAGCAATAACGTTGACCAGCAGGGGATCGTGCCTGAACACCTCGGACGCGACCGCTCGCAACGTCCATATATGAAGGAAGCGGTTCCGCCCTGGGGGTTTCTGCTCTCGGATGCATACATCGGCCTGACTGAACACCGGCCCTCGCTCACGGCGCTTCAGGTGGTGAGCCGGGATGCACAGGCACTTGGCTATCTCGGAGCCGATTTCGACTTGCGCAATCTGCCAGTGACGTCCGAGCTTTACGAAGAGCCCGGTTATTGGAGGCAGGTGAAGGGCGACCCGGCGATCCGCAGCACGGTGTTTCAGCAATGCCGGGTGGAAAGCCCGATGGATCGCAACATGGAGCGGTCCCTGTCCATCCTGGAGGAACTGCTGACGCAATGCGGCGTGTTTCAGTGCCAGATCCATTTTTCCAGCAGCCAGGCCACGATCTGGACCGTGGACGATCCGTTTCGCTATCGCATTCTGGATCATGAGGCTCTGAGCGATCCGGACATCTGCCTGATCTATCCCACTCGCGACTATCCCTCTGATGCCGCGATCCCGCAGCAAGACATCAAACGGATTCTGGATACCCTGCAGTCCCTGCGCCTCACCGATCCGACCCTGTATCTGCGCATGGCCTCGATCAACATTTTCAACGGCATGGTGAGCGTGACGTTTTCATGCGATGGCTCGCATTACATGCCCCACCTCGAGTTTCTGATGAAGGGCCATTCCTTCTGGTTCTGACCCGGCCATGACGTATCAGGGATCAGGCTGGCAAATCGTGGCTTCAAGCGCCATGTACGGCGTTCGTGAACGAAGGATGCGGACGAGTTGTACACTGCGCGGCCGCATCGCTTATGCTGTCGGCTGTTCTGCGCCCGAGCCGGGCGCGTGTCCTTGATGGCACACGCTATTGAACACCATTTACCCAGACATTCCAGGAAAATCGCATGAAGAAAACGGATCTCGACCGAAACGAAGGCCTGAAAATCACTGGCCAGATGAAACAGGCCGGCACACCGGATCGCTTCGGCAGTGCGGCCAGCGCGCTGGTGTCGCGCCGCGACCAGCGCAAGCTCGACCAGGCGCAGGGCCTGGTCGCGTTTGCCGTCAAACTCGATGGCGAACTGGTCAGGCAAATTCATGCCCTGGCAGAGGCGCGCCAGATGGGCATCAATGAAACCGTTGCGGCCTTGCTGACCAAGGGCCTGGCCGACTAGCACCTGAAATCGAGTGCAGACCGCTTACCCACGAGGACAACACGATGGCCACACCGGATATCCGCAACATTGCCGTATTTTGCGATTTTGAGAACGTGGCCATCGGGGTGAAAGAGGGCAATTACCCGGATTTTAAAATCCGCCCCATTCTTGAACGCCTGCTGCTCAAGGGCAGCATTGTGGTGAAGAAGGCGTACTGCGACTGGGATCGCTACAAGGAATTCAAGCGCGACATGCACGAGGCGGCGTTCGAGCTGATCGAGATTCCGCATGTGCGGCAGTCCGGCAAGAACTCGGCGGATATCCGCATGGTGGTGGATGCACTTGACCTTTGCTATACGAAGACGCATATCGATGCGTTTGTGATCATCAGCGGGGATTCCGACTTTTCGCCGCTGATTTCCAAGCTCAAGGAAAACGGCAAGAGCGTGATCGGAATCGGCGTGCGCGGCTCGGCATCGTCGCTGCTGATCGGCAATTGTGATGAATTCATTTTTTATGATGATCTGGTGCAGGTGAAGACGCCGCAAAAAGCCGCCACCAAAAAACCGGCCGCGACGGCACAGCCCGTGAAAGACACGGCTGGCGGTGCGGCAAAGCCGTCGAGTCCGACCCGGCGGAGAACCCGACCGGAGACGGAAAAAGCAGCATCAGGTGGCGAAGGCCGGGCCGTGGGCAAGACTGAACCGAGCGCTGAAGAAAAGAAAAACCAGGCGATGGGAATCGTGGTGAGCACGCTGGAGCAGTTGGTGGCGGAGCGTGGCGGCGAAGGCGCCATTTCGGCGTCGCTGATCAAAAATGCCATCAAGCGAATCCACCCGGGTTTCAGCGAGTCGGAATATGGCTACAGCGCGTTTGGCAAGATACTGGACGACGCGCATAAGAAAAACGCGCTGGTGGTGGAAAGAAAAGAGGGGGGGGCGGTCATGGTCAGCCTGCCGCCTTCCAGAACCTGAAACCCGCCAGGCGGCTCTGGCGTTGAAAATGCAAGCCGCACCCAGCCTTACCGCTCAACCCGAGCGATTGGCGTGATGGCAATCACGAAACCACCCCACCGCGATTGACCGGTCACCCAGTCCGCAGCCAGGCCGTCAGGCCACGCTGCCGAAACTGCTGTCGCTGGCCATGAACGGCGCTTTCAGGCCGGCCAGGCGGCAACTCTGCGCGATGGGCCCGCCCGGGAACAGGGTATAGAGATATTTCAGGCCGCCTTGCAGATGGAAGTGTTCGTCCAGCGCGTCGTGCAGGCCGCGCAGGCTGATGACGGTTTCGTCGGCATGGTGCGCGTAATAATTCTGCAGGGCGCGAACGACTTCCCAGTGCGCTTCGGTGAGTTCCAGTCTTTCCTCGCGTGCGATTTTCATCGCGTCTTCGCGCGTCCAGTCGAGCGGGGCATAGGGAAAATCCGGGTGGGTCGCCGGCTCGCGAATCAGTTTGTTGATGTCGGTAGTAACGTGCAGCATGATCTGTCTCCTTCAACGGTTTGCAGACATTCAGGATAGGCCAGAGTGACGATGATTCAAGGCCCGATATGGCCGAGCTGGCCAAGCAAAGGGGGGGCTTTGAATGTGTTTTCGAAACAGTCAGGGGACGGCAAACTGATGGACAACCGCATCCATGCAAGGAAAAATCAAGCAAACATTCGACGCCATCTCAACGGGTTCTGACCAGCCTGTGCTGCGCCTTTTTTCCCTGCGGCCGCTCATCTGGCCAAGCGCATGGAACTGCCTGCCGGATGCCTGCTCTTGATCAGAAATCCAGCTTGAAACTGACGCCCATCCGTTTATGTCCGGCCGTCAGCGGGTCGTCTGTTTCGGACACTGTTGAGGGTGGGGCGAGGTTTAATCGCCATTCGTTGCGCGCACTACGCTGGGGCAGCGCGGCAGGTACGGAGAGGTGATCCATCAGCGGGCGTGTCGACGCTTCGGTGCCGTAATGCGGCATGTAGGGTGCATTCCAAGACGAGTAGGACTGTGTCGGGCTTTCCACGCCTAAACCCTTGGCTTGGACGGCATGAGGCACACCGGCCACCATTGCCAACCCCATCATGACAACTCTGCGTTTCATAATCTTCTCCCCGCTTATTATCTTGATTGATTTATAGCCCCGCTCAGACGCCGGTCAAGTTCGCGCTGCCCAACAGCGGCCTGGATAAATTGGACTATCAATAATCACGTATTACTTGCGGAGGACGCCCGAGGGCGGCCGTGGTCTTGCATGGGTCTGCCTGCTTCTGGGCTGAAAAGTAACAGGCGGGCGGTTGAAAAACGAACCGTTCTTGTGGGTTGATCGTGTGTGAGGCTGATGTCGCGTCTGCTGGTTGCCAGCACGACGGATGGCGGCGCTTACCCCCAGCCTGCCGCGAGCGCCAGGCGGTAGGTGATGAACGAGGCCAGATACGCCAGCGCGAACAGATATCCGGCCATGACCAGCGGCATGGTCCAGCCGCCGGTCTCGCGTTTGACGGTGGCGAGCGTGGCCAGGCACTGCGGCGCGAAGACGAACCAGGCCAGCAGCGACAAGCCGGTGGCCAGACTCCAGCTATGGGCGATGAGCGGGCTGAGTGCGCCTGCGGTGTCGTTGCCGGTGGCCGACAGGGCATAGACGGTGCCGAGCGCGCTCACCACGACTTCGCGCGCGGCCAGGCCGGGCACCAGCGAGATGCTGATCTGCCAGTTGAAGCCGATGGGCTCGAACACGACGGCGAGCGCGCGCCCCAGCATGCCGGCGAAGCTATACTCGATCGGCGCGCCGGTTGCGCCCACGGGCGGCGCGGGAAAGCTGGCGAGAAACCACAGCAGGACGGTGAGCGCGAGAATGATGCCACCGACCCGCCTCATGAAGATCATCACCCGCTGCCACAGGCCGATGGCGATATTGCGCAGGCGCGGCAAGTGATAGATCGGCAACTCCATCATCAGCGGGTGCATCAGATTGCGCGCGGTGAAGCGCTTGATCAGCCAGGCGACGACCAGCGCACCGACAATGCCGGCCACATACAGGCAGAACAGCACCATGCCCTGCAATTCCAGCCCGCCCCAGATCTTGCGCTGCGGCACGAATGCGCCGATGAGCAGCGCATACACCGGAAGCCGCGCCGAGCAGGTCATCATCGGGGCGATCATGATGGTGACCAGGCGGTCGCGCGTGTTGGTGATGGTGCGCGCGGCCATGATGCCGGGGATCGCGCAGGCGAAGCTCGACAACAGCGGGATGAACGAGCGCCCGGACAGGCCGACGCCGCCCATCAGGCGGTCGAGCAGGAAGGCCGCGCGGGGCAGGTAGCCGGATTCCTCCAGTACCAGGATGAAGAAGAACAGGATGATGATCTGCGGCAGGAACACGATCACGCCGCCGGCGCCGGCGATCACGCCGTCGACCACCAGGCTTTGCAGCCAGCCGTGCGGCAACAGACCGGCGACGCCGTTGCCCAGCCATTCGGTGGCAGCCTCGATCCAGCCCATTGGCGCAGCGGCCCAGGCGAATACCGCCTGGAAAATCAGGAACAGGATCACCGCCAGCAGCGGCGGACCGGCCAGCGGATGCAGCACCACGCGGTCGATGCGGTCGCTGGCGAGGTGCGGAATCGCCTTGTCCAGTCCCAGGCCCTGAAGGATCCGCCGCACCACATCGTGGTCGGCTTCGATAGTGTCGGCAGCGGACGCGCGATCGCCGAGGGGCGCTGTCCGTTGCCAGCTGTCCGGCCGGTCGAGCAGGGTGAGGAGCGCGGCGGCACCGTCGGCATTCACCGCGACGGTGTTGACGACGGGCAGGCCGAGTGCGGCCGACAAGGCTGCGCCGTCGACCCGGATGCCGCTCTGCGCGGCGAGATCGGTCATGTTGAGCGCCACCACGCAGGGCAGCCCCAGGCGTTTGACCGCCAGCACCAGGCGCAGATTGCGCCGCAGGTTGGTGGCGTCGACCACGCACACCACCAGGTCGGGACGCTTCTCGCCTTCGGCATGGCCGGTCAGCACGTCGCAGGTCACCTTCTCGTCGGGCGAGCGCGGATTCAGGCTGTAGGTGCCGGGCAGGTCGAGCACGCGCAAATTCTTGCCAGCAGGCGTGGCGAGTTTGCCTTCCTTGCGCTCGACCGTTACCCCAGCGTAGTTGGCGACCTTCTGGTGGCTGCCGGTGAGCCGGTTGAAGAGTGCGGTCTTGCCGCAATTGGGGTTGCCCACCAGCGCGACCAGCGGCCCGCCGCGATGCACATGGACGATGGCTTGCTTCATGCCGCTGCCTCGTCACCCACCACGCGTTCAACTGTCACCCGCACGCATGCTGCCTCGACCCGTCGCAGCGCAAAGGTGGAGGAGCCGATCCGTACCACCAGCGGATCACCGCCCGGCAAGGCCCGCGTCATCACCATCACCTGCTCGCCGGGGAGGAAGCCGATTTCTTCCAGCCAGTCGTGCCATTCCGGCGCGCTGGCGGGCGGCGCGACCTGGATGACGGTGCAGGCCTGGAGGTCGGGAAGCTGGTCGAGGGTGAGGGTCATGAGCTGGCTTTTATACGGGCTGGCGGATTGTACGACGGGGCGACGGCATGAAGCGGCTGAGGCTGAGCGATCGTGGGCGGTGCGCGGCGACGGCCCAGCCGGATGTGCAGCAGGAGTCCGAGCGGCAGCGCGAGCCCGGCGATCCAGTGCAGCAGCGGCAGCCAGGCAGCGTTGTCGTCGGTTGAGAAATAATACAGTGCGTAGCCGGTGCCGGCGAGCCAGACGGTGAGCGCGAGCATCGGCAGGCCGCTGCGATGGTTCCTGCGGCGGTTCCACGCGAGCCGGATGTGATTGGGCGCGAGCGAGCCGGCCAGCACCAGCGCGGCCATCGCCATCAGCCCGTGCAGACGCAGCCACCAGGCCTCGAGCGGGTGCGCTTCGGGGCCGAATTCGCCTTCCAGCCGCAAGAAATAATGAAACGCCAGCCACAATGCGCCGCTCAGCCAGAGCAGCGCGAAGCCGGCATACAGCCCTTTCTTGTGGCGCGGGCCGAGGCGGATGATGGCCTTGCTCATGCTGTGGCCTCGTGGGGCAGGGTGCGCCGGCCATCGCCATCGCAGATGGTGATGGCCGGGCTGGACGGATCGATCAGGATCGCTTGCGCGCCATGGCGCCCGAGCAGTGCGCTGGCACACAGCGGATCGGCGGCGACGACCTTGGTCAGCGCATCGGCAGCCAGGCAGGTCGGTGCCAGCACGCTGACACTCAGGGTTCGGCACAATTCGCCGCCGGTATGCGGGTGGCGCAGTGGGCTGGCAGCGGCTTCGGCCTGGTAATACCCGGCCGAGGTGGCGACCGCGCCATTTTGCAGGTCGGCCAGATGCAGGCTCAGCGTGGGCTGCGAGGGGTGACGCACGCGAATCGGCTCGGGGCTGCCGCCGAAGCGCGCGAGGTCGCCGCCGGCGTTGACCCGCGCGCTCGCCATCCCGGCGTCGCGCAGCACGGCGAGCGCCTCATCGACCGCGTACCCTTTGGCGATGCCGCCGAAATCGACGAGCAGCGGACGGGCGAAGCGTACCCGGTCGCCATCGAGTTCGACTGCCCGCCAGCCGGGTGTCGCATCGGCCGGCATGTCGGGGTGGCGCGGCAAATGGCCCGTCTCGACGAGCCAGGGGGCGACGCTGGGGTCGAACAGACCGTCGCTGGCGGCGGCGAAATCGAGCGCGGCGCCGAACACCCGCGCCAGATCGTCGGAGAGTGCGACCCAGTCGCGCGCGGCGTGACGGTTGACGCGTGACAGCTCCGAACCGGCGTCGTGAAAGCTCATCGCAGCATGAATGGCGGCGACGCGCGCAAACGCACGCTTGATCGCTTCGTTGACCTTGGTGGGGCTGGGACCCTCTGCGGCAATTTCGACCAAGGTGCCGAGCCAGGGCTGGGCACGTTGCACGCGCGTGCGCCTCAGCGTCCCGTTCATTTCAGGGCGACTTCATGAATGGCGACGACCCGCCGTACACCTTCGCTGATGTGCTTGCACGAAAGGGTGGCGCCGCTGATGTTCTGGATGTCGTCGCCGAGCTTCAACGCGTCGCCGTGATGTTTGCCGACGAACTGTGCGCGCCATTTCGCGTTGCCGATCTCGCCGCCGTGGGTTTCGCGATAGTCGATAATTTCGACACTGCGCACCGCGCCCGTAACGTCGAGCGCGACGGCGTAGGTGATGAACTCGTGCTTGCCGTAGACCTCGTCCAGCACGAACCAGCCCACCGGCTTGCCGTTCGCGAGGGCCTGCCATACCGGTTGCTCGGGATAGCGCATCCGCACATTGGCGGCTTTTTCGACCAGGTCTCGCTGTGCGTCGGTCAGCCTTACCGGGTGGTCGACGAAGCGGCTCGCCTCGGGAAACATCTGCTTTTGTGCGCCTTCAGCCGTCATGTATTGCACCGCATACGCGGGGCTCACCGCGACAGCAGGGGCAATCAGGGCGGGCACAATCAGCCAGGCGGGAGAATGAGACATGGCAGTTTTCCTCAGAAGTTGTAACCGAGCTTCAGGCGCACTTCGTGCTCGGTTTTTTCGATCAGGTGCAGGTTGTCGTCGGCCTGGTTGATGTATTGCTCCCTGCCGCCGCGCAATTGCTCGAACCAGGTCAGCGTGGCCCACCACTTCTCGCCGCCGTAATGCAGCGTCGGGCCGGCAAACCAGGTCCAGCGTTCCTGGCCGACTTTGGTTTCGAATTCGGTTTGATACTGCGTTTCTGCGGC
>Ga0315271_10001883_pt1 | contig 12935 bp, 9 predicted proteins | sample C3_top_MG_FD_204664 | JGI IMG/M metagenome (GOLD analysis project Ga0315271, IMG submission 204664) | Sediment microbial communities from Yellowstone Lake, YNP, Wyoming, USA - C3_top | ecosystem: Environmental > Aquatic > Freshwater > Lake > Sediment | place: USA: Wyoming | collected 2017-08-01 | reverse complement strand
ACCCCTTCCTGATTGCCGAAGAAGCTTGACTTGACCGTCACGCCGGCCTTGATCAGACCCGCCATTGGCACGGCGTAGCCGGAAAATCCATTCTTGTTGGGAAAACCCAGCGGCAGGTCGGCGAGCTGGGCCAGAGAATGAATTGCCGAATCATCGGGAACCACAATCTTGCTGTAGAGGGCCTTGCCGGCTGGCCGGGCAATAACACGATAGCCGGCTGCTGCATGGCTTGGCGCGAAGATGTGGTTGTTGTAGACAAAGTCGAATTCGCCGCGGGCCTCCGCTTCGGAGTAATCCTGCGAACTTTTTTTGGTCGCCAGGGCCAGAGCCACGCCGCTTTTTTTGCTGACGTATTGAAGTATCGGGTTCCAGTATTCCGCGGTGAGGCGGACGCTGCGCACGGGCACAACGCCAAAGGTATATTGCTGTGACCACGCCTGCGCGCAGCTCAGCAGTGAAATCAAGGTAACGATTGCCGTTGCCAGCTGGTGAATCACTAGGGTCCCTTTCAAATGTCCTTAGGAAGTCTAGGCCCGCTCTGCGCTGAGCGCGACGCGGTCGCGGCCATTTTGTTTGGCTTCATCCAGTGCGCTTTCGGCGACGGCGAAGAGTTGTTCCAGCGTGTCACCCAGACGAAACGGTGCGATTCCGCAGGATAGCGTGACTTCTTCTTCGACGACAATCCCGGGCAATTCGAGTCGCAGCCGACCGACCGTTGCGCGCAGCCGTTCGGCGACCCGCATGCCGACCTCGGCATTGGTGTTGGGCAGCATAACGGCAAATTCGGCGCTGCCATAGCGCACCACCATGTCCTGCGGCCGCAGACATTCCGCCACGGCGCGCGCGACGATGCGCAGTACGGTGTCGCCCAGCAGGTGGCCGTGGCTGACGTTGAAACGCTTGAAATCGTCGATATCCGCCAGAATCAGGCACAGTGGCGCGACGTCACGTTCGCAGCGATGCATCGCGCGCGGGAACGCGGCGAGCATCCAGCGCCGGTTGTGCAAGCCGGTCAGGGCGTCGACGCTGCCGGCGTCAGCGAACTCCAGGCTCTGCGTCTTCGAGGTGACCAGCGTGAGGTTGTCATGGCGCAGCCGGCCGGCGAGAATGGTCAGCAGGTTGCGGGCAAGCCCGTGCGAGCCGTCAACCATCGACCAAACGGTGTCGTGGGGAATGGCCAGCAACGTGGTTTCCAGCGAGGAGATCACCATTGCCGAGACATCCTGCCCGTCGATCAGTGACATCTCGCCGGCGCAGTCACCCACGCGAAGCACGGTGTGTTCCGGCAGGTCGCGGTCGCCGAGATAGACGCGCAACTCACCAGCCAGGACCACGTAAAGATGGCTATTGGGGTGCCCCGGCGCCAGTAGCGTTTCGCCAACCACCAAGGTGCGGCGCGTGCAGGTTTCAAACAGATGCTCGATGGCCTCGAAGCCGATGCCGCGAAACAGGCGGCCGCCGGCGATTCTCGTCTGTTCGTCGTTGCTCAGCATGGCTGTCTCCAGGGTGGTCCCGTCCGGCCGCTCCCTGCCGGGGAACGAGGACGGCGACATCTTTGCGCCAGTGTAGCAGGCCGTGACCTCGTTGCTGCCGCCAGCGACAAGCGGCCGGGCTGTCCCGACAGGCGCTTCCGGTAGAATGTCGGGTCTTTCACAAGACACGCCGGCAGCGCCATGAAACACATTGTAGATGACGTACGCATCAAGGAGATCAAGGAGCTTTCTCCGCCCGCCCACGTTTTTCGGGAGTTTCCGAATACCGAGACGGTGGTGGATACCACCTTTGAGGCACGTCAGGCCATCCATCGCATCCTCCATGGCTCCGATGACCGGCTGCTGGTTGTCGTCGGCCCCTGCTCGATTCATGATGTCGACACTGCCGTCGAATACGGCCGCCGCCTCAAGGCCGAGCACGACCGCCTGGCGGCCGACCTGCACATCGTCATGCGCGTCTATTTTGAAAAGCCGCGCACCACCGTGGGCTGGAAGGGGCTGATCAACGATCCGCGCCTTGATGGCAGCTACCAGATCAACGAAGGCCTGCGCCTGGCCCGCAAGCTCTTGTGGCAACTCAACGAGATGGGCCTGCCTTGCGCCACCGAGTTTCTCGACGTCATCACGCCGCAATACACAGCGGACCTGATTTCCTGGGGTGCCATCGGCGCGCGCACCACCGAGAGCCAGGTACACCGCGAACTTGCGTCCGGTTTGTCCTGCCCGGTCGGCTTCAAGAATGGCACCGACGGCAACATCCGCATTGCCGTCGACGCCATCAAGGCGGCAGCGAGCCCGCACCATTTTTTGTCGGTGACCAAGGAGGGACACTCGGCCATCGTGTCTACCAACGGCAACGAGGACTGCCACGTGATCCTGCGTGGCGGCAAGACGCCGAACTACGATGCCGCCAGCGTTGATGCCGCCTGCATCGAACTGGGCCGCGCCGGCCTTGCAGCACGGGTAATGATCGATGCCTCGCACGCCAACAGCAGCAAGCAGTTCAAGCGCCAGCTCGACGTGACGAAGGATATAGCGGCCCAGTTGGCCGGTGGCGAGGACCGCATCTTCGGCATGATGGTCGAGTCGCACCTCAAGGAAGGCCGCCAGGACCTGCGCCCGGGATTGGCGCTCGATCACGGCGTATCCATCACCGATGCCTGCCTGGGTTGGGAGGACAGCGTCATGGCGCTGGAAATCCTCGCCGAGGCGGTGCGGGCGCGGCGCTTGACCCTCGCAGAGAAGTGAGCGTCCGCGCGAGTGAATCCTAAAAGGCTCTTCCTCGCGCTCCTTCCGCTAACGCTCGCTTTCCGTTTCTGGCTGGCCTGGGCCATGCCCATCACCGGCGACGAAGCGTATTTCGTCGACTGGGGCCACCATCCGGACTGGGGTTTTTACGACCACCCACCCATGGTCGGCTGGTGGCTGGCGGCGCAACTGCTGCTGGGCGACGGGCTGGTGTGGCTGCGCCTGTCGGCCATTTTGCAGCCGGCCCTGTTCGCCGCACTGCTGGCCTGGAAGCTGCCGCGCCCGGTAACCGGCTGCAGCCAGGAACGCGCCTGGTGGGCGGCGCTGCTGGTGCTGCTGGCACCGGTCAACGTCTGGAACATTTTCATCACCACCGATACGCCGCTGATTTATTTTTCGGTGCTGGCGGCGCTGGCGTGGTTGCGTGCGACGACAGATGATTCACCCGAGAGCCGGCGCTGGTACTGGGTCGCCGGTGCCATGCTCGCCGGTGCGGTACTGTCGAAATACTTCGCGGCGCTGCTCGGCTTTGCCTTCCTCGTTCATGTACTGATCCTGCGTCGGCGTCAGGCCTTCATCGGGCTGGCCATTGCCTATGCGTGCACGCTGCCGGCGCTGGCCCTCATGGCCTGGTGGAATGCCAGCCACTGCTGGACCAACGTGATGTTCAATTTCATCAACCGCCACGAGGGCGCCGGCCTTAACGCGACCACCTTGCCCCTCTACATCGCGACCCTGCTATATGTCGTGACGCCTCCGGCCCTGTGGCTATGGTGGAAGACGCGCCGCAGCGAGGGTGCCTGGATTCTGGCGGCGGTGCCCTTTGCCCTGTTTGCCGTCATGGCGCTGGCCAAGACCATCGGCCTGCACTGGTTGCTCGGCTTCGTGCCGCTGGTGCTGCTATGGCTGGCACTGCATCTGCCGGAAACGACCCTGCCCCGCCTTGGCCGCTTCTTCATTGGCTTCGCCGCACTGCACGTCGTGGCAATTGTGGTCATAGCCCTTGTGCCCATGGCAGCGTGGAAGGAAAGCCATCTGTACGACGGCATCGTGCTGACCTTTGATACCGACGAAGTGATCAGTCATGTCACGCCGTATCGCGGCGCTTATGCCTTTGCCAGCGACGGCTATTCCAACGCCGCAACCCTGTCGTATCACTCACCGCAGCGTTTCATGGTGTTCGGCGCGGGCAGTTACCATGCGCGGCAGGATGATCTGATCACGGATTTCGTGGCGCTCAATGGTGGCGACATCCTGATATTGAGAAAGAGCCGCCCGACCCCGGCGGACTACGCACCCTACTTCCGCGAGGTCGAGTTCAAGGACTTCGCGGTACGCGGCGTCACCTTCACCATCGTACTGGGCCGCGGCTTCAACTACGCCACCTATCGCGACAACGTGCTTGAACCGGTGCGAAAACGCTACTATGCAATTCCCGCGTGGCTGCCGCAAAGTGGCTGCGTCTTCTGCCAACGCTACTCTCCGGACCCAACATGCAAGCGTTGATCAAGCTCCTCCGTCCGCACCAGTGGATCAAGAACGGCTTCGTCTTTGTCGGCCTGCTGTTCGGCCACGCCTGGCAGGATCCGGAGATGGTGCGCCTGGCACTGGTGGCCTTCGCCGCCTTCTGCCTGCTGGCGTCCAGCGTCTATGTGATGAACGACCTCGCCGATCGCGAGCAGGACAAGTTGCATCCCGACAAACGCCATCGCCCGCTGGCCAGCGGGGCGGTGGGCACGCCGGCGGCGGTGGTGCTTGGCTTGCTGTGCGGCGGCGGCGGACTGGGGCTGGCCTTCATCTTTCTTGGCAGTGCTTCCTGGATATTTGTCGGCTACCTGCTGCTCAATGCCGCCTACAGCTCCGGCCTCAAACACGTGGTGATCCTCGACGTGTTCATGGTGTCCGCCGGTTTCATGCTGCGCTTGCTGGCCGGTACCACCGGCATCGGCATCGCCCCTTCGCACTGGCTGCTGCTGTGCGGCCTCATGCTCACGCTCTTCCTTGGTTTCGCCAAGCGACGTGCCGAACTCAATGCGCTGGGTGATGCCGGCGGCGGCCATCGCCGGGTGCTGGCGCACTACTCGCCGGCGATGCTCGACCAGTTTTTGGCAATGACGGCGATGGGCACGGTGGTGACCTACGGCCTCTATACCGTCGCGGCAGAGACCGTGGCCCAGCATGGCACCTCCGGACTGATGTTGACGGTGCCCTTCGTGCTCTACGGCACCCTGCGCTACCTGTATCGCCTGCACCGCCAGGGTGGCGGTGGCGATCCGGCGTACGATCTGGTTCATGACGGCCACCTGCTGGCCGCCTTTTTCGGCTGGCTGGCAACGGTGCTGGCCGTATTGACGGGCTGACAGTTACAATAGTTTGCCATGACGCCGGACGATACCGATCATTTTCCCAAGCTCGAATACCTGGGCGACGCACTGCAGTTCGTGCCGCGCATGCGCGAGCTTTTGCAGCATATCGACCTGTTCGAAGATTTCAGCGTCACCGAGCTGGAGCACCTCGCCGTTTACATGGCCTGCTACCGCGCGCCGGCGGGGACGGAGATCATCACCGAGGGCGAGCCGGGCAGTTTCATGCTGATCGTGATCGAGGGTGCCGTCGAGATCATCAAAAAGGACAGCACCGGCCTGCCCAACCGGATAGGCAGCGCCGGGCCCGGCAAGACGCTGGGGGAGATGTCGTTGATCGACGGTGAGCCGCGTTTCGCCAGTTGCATCTCCACCAGCGAACTCGTCTTCGCAGTGCTCGACCGCGAACGCTTGTCGCGCGTCATTTCCGGCGAGCCCAACATCGGCGTCAAGATCCTGATGGAGCTGCTGATGCTGCTCAACCAGCGACTGCGATCGGTGAGCCAGCAATTGATGAATTGTCTGGAAAAGCGGGCGCCCAGGATTAGTTAGGCCCGCCATCCAATGCTCGCTTTGCACAGCTCGCCCGTTTCGGCGGCGCAAAGCGGTGCTTTGCGAAACCCCGCCTCAACCCCCCCAGCCCCTCCTTCGCGGGAGGAGTGACTTGTTTGCTCGCTACGCTCGATTGTTACGGGCGACTCCGTGGTTTCCTGCGGCGGGGTTGCGCGCTCCGCGCGCGTGCCGCTTTGGCTTGTCCCAAGGGGATTTCCTGCGGTCAGGCGGCTCTGCGCCAATGCTGCGTTGTTGTTGTGCTAGCCGGTTACGCGTTTTTGCCTTTTTGCCACAGCACATCGCCGCATCCGGCAACGCGGTTGATGTGGCGAGCGAGGACGAAGAGCAGGTCGGAGAGGCGATTGAGGTATTGGCGGCTAGCGTCTGAAACAGCCGTGCTACCGTCCGCATGGGCCACGGCCACCAGGCTGCGCTCGGCGCGGCGGCAGACGGTTCGGGCGAGGTGCGTTAGTGCTGCCGCCCGCGTCCCGCCCGGCAAAATGAATTCCTTGAGTGGTCCGAGGGTGTCGTTCCAGCCGTCGAGGATTTTTTCCAGCCGCGGCGCCTGGGTGGCTGCCAGCAGCGTCATGCCGGGTATTGAGAGCTCCCCACCAAGGTCGAAAAGGTCATGCTGGATGCCGGTAAGGGCATCGCGCACATCGTCCGGCAACTCTTCGCAGAGCAGCAGGCCGATGACCGAGTTGAGTTCATCGACGTCGCCCATGGCGGCGACGCGCGGTGCGTCTTTGGCGGTGCGAGATCCATCGCCAAGGCCGGTGGTGCCGGTGTCGCCGGTGCGGGTGTAAATTTTTGAGAGACGGTGTCCCATGCAAGTCATCCAAGTGTGAGTCCGGCCGGGATTATTGCAGAAGCAGCGCTCAGACCTGTGCTGCCACCGCGCTGTCGATGTCGGGTGCCGCCGTACCGAAATAGACCACCAGCACCGCGCAGTTCAGGTTGCCGATGATGCGGTCGGGGATTTTCCCGCCCACCCGGTGGTGGTTGCCGATGACCACCAGGTCAGCACCGATCTCCTGCGCCGCAGTGACAATGGCTTCGGCAGGCGCGCCTTCGACCACGCGGATGTCGCAGGCGACACCATCGGCGCGAACCAGTGCGGCCTTGTATGACAGATCTCCCCTGACCGCGTCTTCGAGTTGGCCAGGCGGAAGGACGGAGATCAGGGTGATTGGCGTGTGCGTCGTTTTGGCAATCTGCGTCGCGAACTCTGCGACGCGATCGCTCTCGGCCGAGCCGTCAATGGCAACGAGGATGCGCTGCTGCCACATCTTTGACTGCCAACCGGCGATCAAGACGTGACAGCGTGCCCGGGCGAGGATGCGCGAGCTGATGTCACCGAGCAGGCGCTCCTTGATGTCGTGGTGCGGCGGCCGCCGACCGACGATCAGGACATTGGTGTCTGCCTCGGCCGCGGCGTCAATCAGCTGCTGCACCGTATGTTTGCCATAACGCACAATCTCCTCGGTGGCGACACCGGCTGCCTGTGCCGCCCCACTGGCGGTCGCCAGGCGACTTCTCGCAATCGCGTCTTCTTCCGCCGTGGGCACGGAGGTCATGACGTCGAGCGTCACGCCGAAGCTGCGAGCCAGGGCAATCGCAACTTCCTGCGGCGCCCGGCTGAATTCGCTGCCGTCCGTGGCCAGCATCAGGCGCTGACGGCGGAAACCATCCGGCAGCATGCCGCTGTTGCAATCCTTGAAGATGCGCGTTTTACAGTTGCGGCAGACATCCGGATCGAGCGTCCAGTACAGCGCATGAACGACATCGGTCATCACCGGGAAAAAAGCCCCCTCGCCAAAGTCCTTGAGGTAATCACCCTCGCGCAGAAACTGGTAGATGGTCTTGTTCATGCGGTAGAAATACAGCCCGCCACCAAGACGGCGACGTCGCCGCGCCTCCTGTGCCAGCATCTCGGCGCCGGCGATGTCGATGTAGGTCATGCCGCCGGCGGCGACCAGCACGGACTTCTGATGGGGATTGACCTCGTCGATCTGCTGGAGTGCTTGCTGCACGTAGCTGGCGGCGCCGAAAAAGACTGATCCATTGATGCGCATGATGCGCAATTGCGGGCACTCCGGGCGGTCCTTGGCGCGGATGAAGTGGTAGGCACCTTCCTCGGGTGCCGGTACTACCGGCACGATCTCCGGCCGCGCCGAGCGGTAGAGGTACATCACCAGCGAGAGGAAGACACCAAGGAAGATGCCCATTTCCAGGTTGAACAGTGTTCCGATCAGTGTTGCCGCGAGAATGGCCGATTCCGCCTTGCTGGTATGCCAGATGTGGGTAATGTGGTGGAAATCGATCAGGCCCCAGGCGACAAGGAAGAGAATCCCGGCCATGGCGGCATTGGGCAGGTAGGCGGCAAGCGGCGCTACGGCCAGCAGCACCAGCAGCAGGAAGATCGAGGCAAATACCGAGGCTAGCGGCGTGCGCGCACCTGCTTCGTAGTTCACGCCGCTGCGATTGAACGAGCCGCTTGACGCGTAGGCCGAGAAAAACGAGCCGACGATATTGGCCAGGCCCTGGCCGATGAATTCCTGGTTGCCATCGATGCGTTGCTCGGAGCGGACGGAAATGGCGCGTGCTATCGAGACAGCCTCGGTCAGGGCCAGCATGGTAATGACCAGCGCCGGACCGATGGTGTGGCGCAGGGTATCAAGCGAAAAGTCAGGCAGGGAGAGCGGCGGCAGAGTTGCCGGGAGGGCGCCTACCGTCTTGATTCCGGTGATTTCCTGGCCGAGCAGAATGTTGGCGAAATCGGCGACAAGGCTGCCGACGATCATCGCGGCGATCATGTAGGGAAGTTTGCGCACATAGCGCCGGGCGAGAATTCCGGTGGCCAGTGTGACGACGCCGACGCCGGCGACGTAGGCGTTGATGTTTCCGGCCTGGAGGAAAAGCTGGTGGATGATTTCGTAAAACGGCGTACCGCGGGGTATGTCGATGCCGAAGAAATTGCGGACCTGGCTGGCCGCGATGAGTATGGCTGCGCCGGCAGTAAAGCCGATGACAACCGAATGGGAGATGAAATTGACCAGCGCTCCCATGCGCGCCAGTCCGAGGACCAGCTGGAACACGCCGACGAGGAAGGTGAGCGTGAGTACCAGGCTGATGAAATGGGCGGAGCCCGGCACTGCCTGGTGCGACAACGCTGCAAAAACGGCGATGGAGATCGCGGTGGTCGGGCCCGAGACAAGGTGCCAGGATGAGCCCCACAAGGCGCCGACAACCGCCGGCATCATCGCCGCATACAGACCGTACTGCGGCGGCAGGCCGGCAATGGTGGCGAAGGCTACACCCTGGGGCAGTACGATCAGCGCACCAGTGAAACCGGCAAGCAGGTCCTGGCGTGCGGTGCGCCGCGTGACCATCGGCCACCATTGCAGGAAAGGCAGGAGTTTGCCCAGCAGGCCCGGCGGCAGGTTCATTCGGGGATGGTCTAGCCTTTTACCGCGAGCACGGGACAATCGGCCGAGCCGATGACTCGCTCGGTGGTACTGCCCATGAGCAGGCGATCGAGGCCCGTGCGGCCGTGTGTGCCCATGACGATCAGGTCGGCACCAGCCTTGCGTGCCTGGTCGAGAATGACCTGGTCCGGCCGTCCCTCGGTGACCACGCCGGTGACGTCGACCGATTCCGCTGCCAGACCCGACTTGACGCGATCGACGGCGACGATGGCCTCGCGACGTCGCTGCTCGTTATGGCTTGCGAGTACGGCGGAAACCACGGCGAGCGGCAGCTTGGTTGCCAGAGCAAACTTGCCGGCGGTATAGGCGGCAGCGTCGCTGTAGCGCGAGCCGTCGGTCGCAACAATAATGCCGGCGGTGATTTCCTTGGCGCCACGTGGTACCACCATGACGCTGCACGGCGCCGCGCCAATGACGCGGGCGGTGGCGTCACCCACCATGGCGCGGGCCAGGCCGCGCTTGCCGCGACGCCCCATGACGATGACGTCGGCACGGTATTCCTCGGCGGCATCCACGATGCCGCGATAGGGGTCTTCGGCCTCGGCGATGATGATTTCGTGGTCGATCCCGGCCGCCGCCTGCACCGCGCTGGCGATGTTGCGCTCGGCCATGTCGAGCGCAGCTTGTTCGATGCCGGGCACGGTGGACGCATATTCGGGACTGTAGACAGCGACGCCGGTAATGAACAGCTTGGCGTTGCTGCGGCTGGCCAGCGCGACGGCAACCCGAATGGCGCCTTCGCTGTACTCCGATCCATCGGTGGCGAGCAGGATGCGCTCGAAACGTCCGGTCGGATTCAAGCTGCCGTGCGCCGGCGCATAAGCCGCCATGCCGGTGGCCAGTTGCCGGGCATAGTCCGCCTTGCGGTGTTCGGCGATGCCCTTGGTCAGTGCCGTCAGCACGGTAATGGCGCCGAGGATCAGCGCCACGGCCAGCACGCTGTCGCCGAGCGTTTTCAGGGTTGCGATGTGGGCTTCTTCGATCGGGGCGATCATGCCCAGCTTGGAGAGGTAGGCGGGAACGTAGAACACGCGGGAGAAGAGCACGGTGAGCATGATCACCGCCATCACCAGCTTGATCTGGTAGTCCTTGACGTAGGTTGTGCCAATGGCGCCGAGCTGGATGCCGAAAAGCGAGCCGAGCAGGATCAACATCGACAGGCGCACATCGACCGCGCCTTCGAGACCGTACAGAAAGGTGCCGCCCACACCCATGATGAAGGCGATGACAAGTTCGGTGCCGGACGCAACCAGTGCGGGCACGCCGAGAATGTAGATCATTGCCGGCACGCCGATGAAGCCACCGACGGCGATGGCCGAGGCGAGCAGGCCGGTGGCGAAGCCGATGGGGATGATGAACAGCAGCGAGACCCGCGCCTTGATCGCCGCGAAATAAATCATCGTGCCCGGAATGTTGATCGATTGCACCCAGAGGGCAATCTTCGGCACGACAAATTCGTCGCTGTGCGGTGCGTTGCGAAGCTTGCGGTAGTCGCGCAGGACAAAGGTGCCGACGACGGCGAGGACGACGATGAATATCACCGAAACATAGAGGTCGGTGCCCACCTTGCCAAAAGTGTTCATGATGCCGACCATAAGATGCTTGCCGGCGAGTATTCCCATTTCGGCAAAGATGCCGAGGATGATGCCGAGCTTGACGTCGACCTGACCGTACTTGTGGCGCTTGGTCGCGCCGACAAGTGCCTTGGGAAATTTGTGGCAGATATTGGAGGCGACGGCAACGATGGCCGGCGCGCCCAGCGACATCATTGCCGGCGTGAGGACGAAGGCACCGCCGGAGCCGATGAAACCCGACACCATGCCGCCAATGAAGCCGATCAGGACCAGCAGGAAGACGGTCGCGGCATTGAGTTCGATGAACTGGGTGGCTTCCATGACTATTTTTTCTTCTCTGCGTTGCTGGCGGCCTTGAGGCCCATTACGTCCCAGAACAGGCCGGTGAAGGCGCCGTGCGCTACGGAAATGGCGAAGGCGAGCAGGATCGGAATCAGCACGTGCCACCAGTTGCCAGGCTCCATCTGGCCACCCTTGGCAGCACAGGCGGCGGCATCCGGCTTGTGGTAATAGATGACCTCTGCGCCATGGCCGACCACGCAGCTCGGCGGGGTGGTGTGCGCAAGATGCAAAATGGCGTCGGAGTAGTAGAACATGACCGCATACAACATGGCGGCGATTGTTCCCCAAAAAATGGTCTTGCCCCAGTGCGCGTTGTGCAGATCCATGGTTTGCTCCCGAAAAAAGGCGACGGGTCATTATCGCCAAAAACTGCCGTCGTGCGACGACACCCGCGTTGGAGCACGCTAACATTGCGCCTTGCCGGATCTTGCCTGACATTCATTCGTGCCTGCTACTCTTCGTCGCCTTTTGCCTTTCCTGCGCTGGTTGCCATACTCCGGCGCCACCCTGCGCGCGGATTTCGTTGCCGGCCTGACGGTCGCGCTGGTGCTGGTGCCGCAGGCCATGGCCTATGCCCAGCTTGCCGGCATGCCGCCGTACTATGGGCTGTATGCCGCCTTTCTGCCGGTGGCGGTGGGCGCGCTGTGGGGTTCTTCCAACCAGCTTGGCACCGGGCCGGTAGCCGTGGTATCGCTGCTGACTGCGTCTTCGCTGGCACCATTCGCCGCCCGTGGCAGTGAACATTTCATTGCATTGGCCATCATGCTGGCGCTGCTGGTCGGCATCGTCCAGCTGATTTTGGGGTTGTTCAAGCTTGGCGTCGTGGTGAACTTCCTGTCCCACCCTGTCATAGTCGGTTTCACCAACGCAGCGGCGATGATTATTGGCCTGTCGCAGTTCAACAAGCTGATCGGAGTGCCCATGGGCCGCTCTGAGTCCTTTCTGAACGATATTTGGAATGTGCTCCTGCAGGTGGATGAGACTCATCTACCCACCCTGGCCATTGGCCTTGCCGCCGTCGCCATCATGTTCCTGTTGAGGAAGGTGGCGCCGCGGCTGCCGGGTGTGCTCATCGCCGTCACCCTGACCACGGTGGTTTCCTGGCAGATCGGCTTCGAGCGCAATGCCAGCGCGCGTGTCGAGGATGTCATGGACAAGGAGGCGCGGACGCTGCTGGTCGAATTCGTCAATGCGGACATGCGCATCCGCCAGCTTGACGAACAGCTTGCCGAAAAGGCGCGCGAGTTGAAGAAGCTGCGCAAGACCGGCGGAGAACTGGGCCACGAGGCGGCGACCGTAAGCTATGAGACCGAGTTGCTGACCCTGCAGCTCAAGGATCGCGAGGACGAAAACCGTCGCCGTAATCGCGCCATTCGCAGTTTCGTCTTCGAGCGCGTAGACGCTACCGCCGGACAGCCAGCGCAGTTCCATGCGCAGGGCAGGGTGCCGGCGGGAGAGCGCAGCGACGGTCGGCGCTGGCGCATCGCCAAGGCAAGCGTTGGCGAACTGAAATTTTCCGGCGGCGGCGAAGTCGTGGGGACGGTGCCTGCGGGCCTGCCGCGGATCAGCGTGCCGACCATCTCCTGGGACATGGTCGGCGCGCTGCTCACGGCGGCCATGGTGATTTCGCTGGTCGGCTTCATGGAAGCGATTTCCATCGCCAAGGCCATCTCTGCGCAGACCAAGGAAAAGGTCGACCCGAACCAGGAACTGGTGGGACAGGGCATCGCCAACATCGTGGGTGCCTTTACGCAATCCTATCCGGTATCCGGCTCATTTTCGCGCTCGGCGGTAAACATGAATGCCGGCGCCCGTACCGGCGTCTCGTCGATCATCACGGCACTGTTCGTTATGCTGACGCTGCTCTTTCTGACC
>Ga0315271_10001882_pt1 | contig 12937 bp, 16 predicted proteins | sample C3_top_MG_FD_204664 | JGI IMG/M metagenome (GOLD analysis project Ga0315271, IMG submission 204664) | Sediment microbial communities from Yellowstone Lake, YNP, Wyoming, USA - C3_top | ecosystem: Environmental > Aquatic > Freshwater > Lake > Sediment | place: USA: Wyoming | collected 2017-08-01 | reverse complement strand
CCGCCGTGCGCACCAGCGAGAACTGCCAGCCCAGAAAGGCGACCTCGAAGGTGAGCATGGGGATCTTGAGGGCCGAGAAGGCGCCGAGGTAGATGAACACGTTGCGCGGCGCCGTGCCCTTGCGCCAGAGCGCGACGGCGACGGGGAAGGCGCCGTACAAGGGGCCGGCCTGCAACGTCCCAAGCAGCACCATCCAGAGGATGGCGAGAGGCCCGGAGTCGCGGCCCACGTGCCGCTCCACGACGCTGCGCGGCACCCACACGTCGAAGAGGCCCACGAGGACGAACATAGCCGGGAGGAAGGCGGCCATCTCCAGCGAGAAGGTCCAGAAGCCGGCGCCGGCGGCGCGGCCGAGGGGGAACGGCGCCACCAGGCGGTCATAGCCCCAGAGGGCGATGACGAGCGCGACCAGGGCCCAGGGGAACGCGATCTTCACCGCCTTGAACGCGCGCTTCCTCCGGGTCGCCATCGTCAGCGAAGGATCGCAGCCATGACGAGCGCGACCACGACGGCGCCGCCGAATGCGAGCAGGTTACGCCAGATGGCGATGCGGCGGCCGAAGAACTTGATCTCGATGGGCAGCGTGACGACGCCCACCATGAGCAGCGTGGTGATGAACGCGGCAAGCACGGCGGTGGTGGCACCGTGATCTTTGAGCACGCCGGCCAGGGGGAAAGCGACGAAGCCGGGGATGAGCGCGATGCTGCCGACGAGCAGGGCGGCGACGAACGGCACGGGGCCGCCGCCGCCCAGCCAGCGCTCGAGGGTCGCGGGGTGCACGGCGGCCATCAGCAGGCTCACGGCCGCCAGCACGGCGACCAGCGTGGGCAGGAGCTTGATGAACATGCGCAGGCCGCGGCATACACCCATGAGAGTCTTGCGCCGGTCGGCGATCAGCGAGGCGATGACGGCGAGTGACGTGACCGCCAGCAGTATCTCCATCAGGCCGGCGCGGGCGGCGAGTCCGCGGGCGCGCCTTTGCACAGCACGGCGAGGATCAGGGAGTGCTCCAGTGCTCGCAGCGACCGAGTCGTCGCGCCGCCGGGGATGTACACGGCCCCTGGAGCCACGACGAGCTCCTCGTCCGCCCCGGACTTGACCAGCATCGAGCCCTGCAGCATGACGAACACGACGTCGTCGCTCATCTGGCAGGGTGGTATCACGCCGCCGGCGTCGAGCTCGATGCGTCGCACCTTAGCTTGCCCCTCGTCGAGGAGCACGGCGGCGCGCGCGCCGGGGGCAGGGGACGTGACAGGGGCGTGCGGGGTAGCCGCCAGATCGAAGGCCTTCATGGACTGCACGATGACTCCTCGGTCGCGCGACCGTTTGCCACCGGCGCCGTGGCCCGCAGCGCTTCACGGCGCTCCAGAAAGCCCTCGAGTCGTGTGAGCGCGGCGCGGATATGGCCGGCCCACGCGTCGAGCGCCCGCAGGCCGTCCGCGGTCAGGGTGTAGGTGTGTCGCGCCGGTCCCGCCTGCGGCATCTGCCACTCCGATGTCACCAGCCCCTGCTCTTCCAGGCGACGCAGGGTGCGGTAGAGGTGGCCGCGATCCGCGGATGGGGCCTCAGGCAACGCCTGAAGACGTTCCAGGAGCTCGTAGCCGTGCGCGGGGCTCTCCGCGAGGAGCAGCAGGAGCCAAGGCTCCAGGCGCGAGAGCGCACGGCCGGGCCCGGAAGTGCAGGGCCGGCCGCGGGCAGGCGTAGGATGTGCGGATGAGGAGTCGGGAAGGTCCATGGATGATTGGCACAACTATATGCGAGTCGCATCTACTCCTTCAAGCCTCTCTCGTTCGTGCTCGGTGGTGTCGACGCCGGGGCCGGCAAACCTTGCCGGCGCAGCCACGCCAAGGATCACCAGCGGGTACTCGATGAGGCCGCCCTCGTAGAGTATGAGACCCGCGGAGCAGAGCCGGCGATATCGGCCTGGCTGTAGGGCGCTTGTTCAAGTTGCCATTTCGACGTCCGTGTTGACGTTGCGTCGTCATCGTTGGCAAGCGAGGCCCGAGTCGGTAGCTTGGCAATCATGCGCATTGAGCCCCGGATCACAGATCGACGCAGCCGCCGCCCCGGCACTTCGCCGGACACGCTCTTCGTGTGCATCGATGAGGCTGGCAACTCCGACTTCAGCAGTCACGGCACCAGGTACTTGGTCATGTCGTGTGTTGTCACCATTCCACCGTTCACTTGCCACGACGAACTCCTGTCCGCAAAGTACGGCTTTCTGGCTGAGGGCCTCGACATCGAGTACTTGGGGGGGGACCTTCGTACTGGCGGAGTCTCGTCGCCGAGGTCATCCGCACAATGAACATACCACTTTGGGGAGGGCGCGTAGACGGTGACGTTGCCGTGGCAGGCGGTGCGCCGCCTCAGCAGCACCTCACGTCGCCGCAGCAGCCCGATGACGCCGGCTTGACGGCGCGCACGAACCCGCTGATGAGGCGCACGCCGTCGGGCCGCGCCGGCGCGCGGCACATTGAGCTCTCCGCGGACCCGTCGTAGACGTTCGTCACCTCGGCGTCGCTGGGAGTCTCAGTCATGATTACGATTGCCCTAGAAATGCAGAAACCGCCGTGCGGCGGTTTCGCGCCCCGGGCCGAAGCCCGAGGGAGGTAAGCTTGAAGAGTGGCACTCGGCGTTTTGGGTGTCACGCCCTCGGAATCAACGTCAACCAGTCGGCTGCATTGTCGGTTGTCCGAGGCGCGGACACGTATCCGCCTTCACCCGCTCGTAGTTGGCGTCGAGCGCCGGCTCGAGCAGCAGGATGGCGGCGATGCGGCGGGTCGCTGCGTCTTCATCACCTGGGAGTCGCCCAAGAACTCGCCGCTGGGGACACGCTCTGCCACGCCGCGGCGGCCCGAGCGCTCCGCCATCGGCTTGTCCTCTGCGCGGGACGGGCGCCTCTGCTTGGCGTGGTTGGGATGTCGGCGCTGAACGCCTCCCTGAAGGCTGGCGTCGTCGCCCATGCCGTAGACTGACTGCCGGCTCGCGCCCACGCGACGAGAGAAGGAGGCTCAGCGCATGAACAACACGCCACGATCGCCCGGAAACAGCCCGCAGATCGCCGCCGAGGGGCAACGCTCACCCGCGTTCGAGCTGCCGGAGGCGCGTGGCGGCGTGTACGGGCTCGCCGATGCTCTCGCCGGTGGCTCGCACGCGCTGCTCGTCTTTCTGCGCCACTACGGCTGACTGCCCTGCCGCGAGCACGTCGCGCAGTTGCGCGACCAGCAGAGTGAGCTCGAAGACCTCGGCGCGCGCATCGTGACGATCTCCTTCGGCCCGGCCTCCAAGGCGCCGGCCTGGCTCGAGGAGACGGGCTCGCCGTTCCCGCTGCTGATCGACGCACGGCGCGACACGTACGGGGCTTTCGGCATGCGCCGCTCGCTGCGGGGCTCCTGGAACCTCGCCACCGTGTGGCGCTACCGCGAGCTCCAGAAGGAAGGTCGCAGCTTGCGCGGCATCCAGGGCGACTCGCTGCAGCTGGGTGGCGACGCCATCATCGACTCGGGCGGGATCGTGCGCCTGCTTGCCCCGAGCAAGACGCCCATCGACAGGCCGTCCGTCGAGTCCCTTCTCGCGGTGTTCGCCCGGCTGCGCGCCGAGGCCGATCCGGCGCGCTAGCTGTTAGCCGCGGAACCTCCCGAACAAGCGCGCCGTGAGCGGGCTGACCCCGTCGTCGACGAACGCCTGGTCGCTCAGCCGTCTGACGATGCGCGAGAAGGTGGGGTATACGTGGATGCTCGCCCCGAGCCGCCGTATGGTGAGACCCGCATCGACGGCGACGGTCAATTCGCTCGCGGCCTCTCCGGTGCGCGCTCCGAGCAGCGAGGCGCCGAGGATGCGGCCGCGCCGGTCGCAGATCGCCTTGGCGCGGCCTCGGGTCTCGCCGTCGCAGACCGCCCGGTCCAGGTCGCTGTACTCGAAGCGATAGACGCGCACGTCCGCAAGCTTCCGCCGCGCCTCTTCTTCGGTGAGGCCCACCTGCGCGAGCTCCGGAGCGGTGAACGTCGTCCAGGCGAGCGTGCGCGCGAAGCGGGCGCGACCGCGGAACAGCGCGTTGCGCGTGGCGACGCGCGCCTGGGCCTCGGCGACGTGGGTGAACTGCGGGCCGCCGGTGCAGTCGCCGCAGGCGAAGACCCCGGCGGCCGACGTGCGCAGGCTCGCATCGACCTCAATGCCTCGGGTGGTGGCGCGCACTCCACCGGCCTCCAGGTCGAGGTCCTCAAAGGCTGGCCGGCGCCCGGTGGCGACCAGCACCTCATCGCAGACCAGGTCGCGCTCTGCCCCGGCGGTCCGCACCGTGAGCACCTTGTCGGCCCCGCGGCGCCGCGCGCCGACGACCGCGGCGCCGGAGAGCACGGTGAGCTCCTCCTCCAGATATCCCCGCAGAAGGCCGGCGAGCTCGGCGTCGTCGCGCGGCAGCAGGCGCTCGCCCCGCTGCACGAGCGTCACCTGCGCGCCCAGTCGCGCGAACGCCTGTGCCATCTCCACGCCCACGGGGCCGCCGCCGACGACGACCAGGCGGCGGGGCAGCGTGGCCAGTGACCACAGGGAGACGTGGTCGAGGTAGCCCGCCTCCGCCAGACCCGGTATCGCCGGCGGGCTCGGCCGGGCGCCCGTGGCGACGATGATCGCGCGACCCGTGACCTCGCGGCCTTCGATGCGCAGCCGCCGGGGGCCCACGAAACGGGCACCTCCAAAAGCCGTCTCGACGCCTCTCGCCGCCAGGGCATCCGCCGAGTCGCCGACGGCGATCCGCGCCATCGCCCGGCGCACGTGCGCCATGGCGCCGGGGAAGTCGACGGTGGGATCGGCGAGGACGCCGTAGTCCGCACTGCGCCCCGCCGTGTGGGCGACCGTGGCGCAGCGGATGAGCGCCTTCGAGGGCACGCAGCCGGCCCAGAGGCAGTCGCCGCCGAAGCGTTCGCGGTCGACGAGCAGGACGCGCGCGCCCACCCGGCCGGCGAACGCGGCGGCGGTGAGACCCGCCGACCCTCCGCCGATGACCACCAGGTCGTACTCGTTGCCCTCTTGCCGCACGCTCACCTCCATGCTGAGCCGGGACCGATCACAAACGGGCGCCATGGCGGCGACAGCTCTCGCGTCACGCAGCCGGCCGCAGCCTCTTCGACGGCACGAGACGGTCCCCGCCTCGTCTCCCCAGTGTCGGGTCTACGCCATGTGAATGCCGCAACTAGCGCGGCTCCAGCAAGAGCGAACCGGGATGGTCGCGGACCCAGTCCGCCCACGAGGTCGACGTGCCGCGCTGCGACTCAAGCACGCGGCCTTCAAGCGGGCCGGCGATGGCGCGCAGGCCCCCGTCCTCGGGGTACGGATACCAGAGCGAGCCGGTCTCGCGATCGTAGAGCACGAACACATTGTGATACGTCCACCCGCTGGCGCCCAGATCGAGCACGAGCGTGCCGGCAGGTATGGGCTCGCCCGAGGTGTCGCGTAGCCCCGCGTCGGCGCCGATCCTCACGTCCCGGCCGTACACCGCGGCCAGCCCAGCGAGAGGTCAGTAGCTCACCGCGAGATGGGCATCGCCGATGAAGTCGTTGACGATCTCGTGGCGGGTGAGGATGTCGATGGGGTAGGCGCGCGCCTCGCCGGCGCGCTCGACCCCGACCAGGGGGAAGTCCTCGCCGGCGTCCGGGTAGCCCGCGTCGCCCGGGGCCAGGAAATCGGGGCCGTCGATCGGCCGGATCACGTTGACACCGAGGCCGTAGTCGAACTGATCGGCCTCGAAGCCGTACTTGTACACCGCGCTCGAGATGTCCCACACGTGGTTCGCGCGATCGGTGATGGTGACCGGTGGGCCTGTGCGCGCGGGGTTCGGTCGGGCCGGAGGCGAGGCCGTTCCGCACACCAGCGGCGGCACGCCGGTGGCGTCTGGAGAAGTGCTGGACGCCGGCCTCGCGGCGTCTGACTTCGCGGACTCTGGCGCGCCGCCGCAGGCGCTCACGCCCACGGCCGCCAGACCCGCGAGCAAGAGCAGGCTCGCGGATCTCCTGAGGCGGCCGCCGCCGTGAGGCCGGCCGTTGGCGGGCTGCGAAAGCGTTGTCATATGACGACTGTTCCCCGCATCGCCCGAATCTCACTTCTCTTCCCCGGCGCCCTCCCAAAAGGCGACGTACCCGGCGATCTGCTTCGCCGCCTCTTCGGGCTGAGGGTACGCCCGGGCGCCGCCGCCGTTGACCCGGTCACCGACCACGACGGCGCATCGCTCTCTGCCACGACAGCGTCTTTCACAATCGCCTTCATGAGCTTTCCCTTCCCTTCGCCGCCGGAGCCGTTACGTCGGCTCGTGACCCCTGAATGCGTAACAGCGCCAAAGCCGAAACCCGCAGTCGGGGTGGCGTCGCCGCGTCGGGCCGTCAGCCGGCGCACGTCACAGCATGTAGCCGATGTCGGAACTGGCCGTGGGGTACGCCCACACCGTCTCCGCCACCTCATCCGCCGTGAGACCGTGGCGCACGGCGAGCGCGAACACGTTGATGACCTCCTCGGCGTTCGCCCCGAGCACGTGCGCACCCAGCAGCTTGCCGCCGGCCTTCTCGCGGATCACCTTGGCGGCGGCGTGAGTGAGCCCCAGGCGGCGGGCGGTGAACCAGCCGCTCATGTCGTTGCTCACGATCTCTACGTCGTCCCTCGCTTCTGCCTCCTCGGCTGTGATGCCGACGGCGGCGAGCGGCGGGTCGCTGAAGGCCACGCTGGCTGTCGCCCGCGGGTCGTACTCGGCCGCCTGGCCGAGGATGGTCTTGACGACCACGTTCGCCTGACGCGAGGCCGGCGGCGTGAGGGCGGCGCCGACGCCCGCGGCGTCACCGGCGGCGAACACGCGGGGATTGCTGACGCTGCGCAGCTGGGCATCGACCACGACGCCGTGGTTGCCGGCGTGCACGCCGGCAACCGGGAGGTCGAGATTCGCGAGGTCGGGGACGCGCCCGGCGCCGTGCACGACGAGGTCGGCGGGCAGGCTGCCGGCCGGAGTCCTCACGGCGAAGGCCTCGCCCTCGCGACCGACCTCGAGCGTGGGAGTATCGAGCAGCACCTTGATGCCGAGGCTGCGGTAGCGCTCGACCAGCAGTGCGGCCAGGTCGGCGTCGAAGCCTTTCAGCACCCGCGAGGAGCGGTGCACTATGGTGACCTCGGCGCCGGCGCGGCGCGCCAGCCCCGCGAACTCGAACGAGATGTAGCCGCCGCCCACGAAGACCACGCGCGGCGGCAGCTCGTCGAGGTCCATGAAGCCGTCGGCGTGCACGAGCAGCTCTTCGCCGGGAATGCCCAAGGGGCGTGGGATCGCCCCGCTGGCGATGACGATGTTGTCCGCACTCAGCCGCCGGCCGTCTATCGCCAGGGTGTCTTCGCTGACGAATGTGGCCTCGCCGTGCAGCAGCGTGGCCCCGGCGTCGCGGAGGCGGCCTTCGGTGCGCTGCGGCACGCCGCCCACGAACTCGCGTTTGCGGCGCACGAGGTCGCCCCAGACGATGCGCGGCTCGCCCTCGAGGCCGTGGCCGGCGAGAGCCTGCACTCGGCCCACGGCCTCAGAGGCCGCCAGCAACACCTTCTTGGGGTCGCAGCCGCGCTGGCTGCAGGTGCCACCGTAGGGTACACGGTCCGTTACGGCCACCTTCAAGCCGGACGCGGCGCACTGCGCGGCCACCGACCCGCCCGCGATGCCGGTGCCGATCACGACGACGTCGTAGTCGCTCATGGGAGACCCCCTCGTCTCAAGGTCGTCGGGTTGTGATGGTCGCACGCGCAGCCGGCTGGAGTCGTGCGTGGCGAATCCATGCTCCGGGATGTGGCCCGTATTCCCGAGCTTCAGGTTCGCCAACCTTCAGTGTCCGGTTGTGCCTCCGCGGCCGTGGGTACTACGGTGGCATGACGCGGGGGCGGGAAAGACACGGTCCTCGCACATCCGATGTTCGGAGGTGAGCGTGGACCTGAAGGCAGTCATCCTCAACTGCACCCTCAAGAAGTCGCCGGCGGTCTCGAATACTGAGGCCCTCATCGACAAGGTCGTCGACCTCATGGCGCCGCTCGGCGTCGAGAGCGAGATCGTGCGCGTGGTCGACTTCAACGTCCCGTTCGGGGTCGAGTCGGACCTCGGCAACGGCGACCAGTGGCCGCTGATCTACGCGAAGCTCAAGGCCGCTGACATCGTCATCATCGGCACGCCCATCTGGTTCGGGGTGCGCAGCGCCGTCGCGCAGCTTGTGATCGAGCGCCTCGACGGCAGCTACGACGACGGCGACCCGGTGACCGGTCAGTTCCCGCTCTACGGCAAGGTCGCCGGCGTGATCGTCACCGGCAACGAGGACGGCGCCCACGACGCCGCCGGCACCACCCTCTTCAACCTCACCCACCTGGGCTGCGTGGTGCCGCCGAATGCGGACACCTACTGGGTCGGCGACGCCGGCCCCGGTCCCAGCTACATCGAGGCCGGCGGCGACAAGCATCTCTACACCAACAAGACGGCGCGCTACCTCGCGCACAACGTCACCTGGATGGCGCGGCTGCTCAAGGCCAACCCCATCCCGACGAACCTCAACGCGCTGATCGCGGAGGCCAAACAGGTGAGCCGGTGAGTGAGGGCGCTGCCGCGCTCGTCTGCCGCAACGTCTCGCTCGACTGGCTCTGCCTGCTGCGCCGCGACTCGCCGGCCTGCTTCGCCGCCCTGCTCGGCGCTGCTGCGCCCACGGTGTTGGGGTGACATACTCAGGGCGCACCCCGCGTCTTCCATCCTTCAAAGGAGCGTGAGCCGGTGCCACTCGAAAGCAGAGCGACGCGCAGGGGGCTGACCGGGGCGCCGCAGCGGCGCGACCGCAGCGACACGCCGCTTGGCATGACGCGCAGCGTCTGCCCCGTGTGCCGGATCATGGTCGATGCCCAGCTCGTGGAGCGTCGCGGCAGGGTCGTCATGCGCTCCTGGTGCCCCGAACACGGCTGGACAGAAGCACTCGTCTCGTCCGACGCGCGGCAGCACCGTGAGGCGCGTCGTTTCGCCCGCCCGGGCGCCATGCCGGTGCAGGTGGAGCGCCACTATCACGGCTGCCCGGACTCCTGCGGCTTGTGCCCCGAGCACCAGCAGCACACCTGCCTGGCCCTCCTCGAGATCACTCAGGCGTGCCAGCTGGACTGCCCGGTGTGCTTCGCCGGCCCGAGCGCCGGTAGCGGCCATCTCACGCTGGCGCAGATCGAGGCCATGATGGATCGTCTGCTGGCCTGCGAGGGCGAACCCGAGAGCCTGCAGCTCAGCGGCGGAGAGCCTACGCTGCATCCGCATATCCTCGACGTCCTGCGCCTGGCAGCCGGCAAGGGCTTCCGCCGCATCCTCCTCAATACCAACGGCATCCGGCTGGCCGAAGACCCGGCGTTCCTCGACGCGGTCGCCGCCTACGATCCGACGATCTATCTGCAGTTCGACGGTCTCGACGACGCGACGTATCGCACGCTACGCGGCCGCGACCTCCTCAGCCTGAAGCGTCGCCTGGTAGACATGCTGGCCGAGCGCGAGCTGCGCACGGTCCTCGTGGCCACCGTGGTGCGCGGCGTCAACGAGCACGAGCTCGGCGGGCTCGTCGACTTCGCGCTCGCGCAGCGGCACGTGCGCTGCCTGACGCTGCAGCCGGCCACCTTCGCGGGGCGCTTCACGCCCGATGAGACCATCGCACCCGTCGATCCCATGGATCGCGTGACGCTCACCGAGTGCGCCAAGCTGATCGCCGCGCAGTCCGTCAACAGGTTCCAAGCCGGCGACTTCTTTCCGATCCCGTGCCCCGATCCGGCCTGCAGCCTGGTGACCTACGTCCACTCCGGCGTCAATCCTGAGACCGGGCAGCAGCGCGTGCTGCCGCTGACGCGGCTCGCCGACGCCGAAGACTTCGTGGACTTCGTCAAGAACGCCAGCGCCGGCGAGCTGAGCAGCGAGTTACGCGAGGTCTTCGAGGAGTTCATTGCCGCCGGCAGCGCGGAGGGCAGGACCGAGTCCTGCTCCTGTTCGGCATCGGGCGGCGCGCAGGTCGATTGGGGCGCGCTCGAGCTTGAGATCACCCTTATCGGCATGATGCACTTCATGGACGAGCACACCTTCGACCTCTCGCGGGCGCGCAAGTGCTGCGTTCATGAGGTGCTCCCCGACGATGGCGGCATCGTGCCCTTCTGCGTCTACAACGTGCTGCATCGGGGTCGCTGAACATGGATGAGTTCGCCACCTGCTGCGGCGATTTCTACGCCAGTGACGCGGTGCGCCTGCTGCTCGGCGATTCCTTCCATCCCGGCGGAGAGGCGCTCACCAGGGAGCTGCTCGAGATGGCCGCTGCGGGGCCGGGCCTGACGCTGCTTGACGTGGGCGGAGGGCTCGGGACCAGCGCCGCGCTGGCGGCGCGCGAGTTCGGCTGCGCGGTCAGCGTCGTCGACTGCGCCGCCGCCAACGTGGAGCGCTGTCGGGAGCGACTGAATGGGGCCGGCCTGGCGGACCGCGCCGAGGTCCATCTGGCCGACGTGCACACGCTGCCCTTCTCTGACGCCGCCTTCGACATCGTCCTCTGCGAGTGCGTGTTCTCGACGTTCACCGAGAAGCCGGCCGCCGCCGCGGAACTGCTGCGCGTGCTGCGCGGCGGCGGTCGCCTCGCCCTTTCCGACATGACTCTCGAGGCCGCGGCGCTGCCTCCGGAGCTGGAGACGCTGCTGGCGCGCGTCGCGTGCCTCGCGGACGCGCCCTCGGAGCGCGCGCTCGGCGCACTGCTGGAAGGCGCGGGATTCGTCGTCGTGGAGAGCCGCGACAGTTCCTGGGCGCTCACCGAGATGACGCAGCGCATCCGTCGCCGGCTCCTGGCGCTGCGGGTCGCCGGGCAACTGGGAGCGATCGACACCGGGGGCTTCGACCTCGATGAGGGCAAACGCCTCGCCGATCGCGCCCTCGAGCTGATCGACGCCGGCGACGTCGGCTACGCGTCTCTTGTCGCCACCCCGGGCGCGCCGTCGTGACCGCTGCTCCTCGCCGATCTCCGCTTACCGCAGCCGCTGCGGTCGCGGCGCGCGGTCAACCCACCGACGCCCGACCGTTCCAGTACGCCCTGATCTTCTTCTTGCGCCCGTGAAGCGCCAGCTCCAGGAACTCGGGTCGCAGCAACGAGCCGATGGCCAGGAAGACGTCGACACAGTCGGCCGCGATGCGCTCGAAGCGCAGACCCTCATCGGAGGGGCGCTCCGTGGCGACGTCGAGCAGCGTGACTTTGCCCTCGCAGACGCCGTGCACGTGCGTCCAGACGTAGAGGCTCCCGCCGCGCTCGCGCACGTGCGCGACGACGTCGTCCGCGGCGAGAATCTGCACGGGAGCTGCGCCGGCAGTGACACTCTTGGCGTGAGTGATGCCTTGGCTCTTGGCCTCCATGACCTGTCTCCTTGCTCCAGTGCGCCTGCCCGGGCCCACGTTGCTTCATCACTTCCTCTTGTTCCACCGGCCAAACACGGGCGTCCGACAATCGTGCGGAGTTTGGGGGCCTCGCTGCGGGGTTGGCAACGCCGCGCCCGCGTTCCGCGGTGTGCCGGGGTCAGCTAAGCGGGACTCTGAAGAGCGCGCCGCAACAGTTCGTCAGATGGGATGCCGCCGGACCCGGCGGGCGGGAAGTAGGCGCGTCAGCCGAGCCCGAAGTCCGTGCGTTCTTGCGCCTCCGGCTGCACGTCGCGGCCGTGCACGCGCAGGCTGGGCGAACCGACGAAGCGCAGGGCCTCGGCGGCCTCGAGGCTGTCAACGACCGCGTCGCTGACCGAGACAGCCACCCCGACCTCCTCGGCCACGCGATGGACGGCATCGCGCGCGGCCTGCCAGCTACCGCAGCCCTCGGTGTGAAGGATCTCGACGGGGACGGGTCCGTTCATTGCGTCATCAGGATACCATCGCGCCGCCCAACCGTTGACATGCACGTCGCCGGGTGTTTGGTCATGTACGCGTTGCCACCCCCTGCAGTGCGAAAAGTCGCCCCTGATGGTCAGGAGTTTGATCATCATCCCTGGACTCACCCGCTTCATCGTGATGACCGACCTCGTGCTGGCCTTCGGCGGGGTGCAGCTCGCTCTGGTGGCTCTGGGCGTGCTGTTGCACGGCTGTGTCGCTGGTCGACTTCGCATTCACGGTCGGAGGCGCCCTCGTCGCGGCTCTCGGCGGGCGTTTGATCGAGGCGATGAGCTACCGCGAGCTGTACCTTGTCGGCGGAGAGCACTGATCGTGCTCACCCTGGTCGCCTTGGTGGCCGTGCCCGACCATGCCGTGCTGGAGGAAGGCCCTGCGCATCCGCAGGACGGGCTCGATGCGGAGCCGGCGCGCGGCGCTCGGGTGGGATTGTCCCATCGTCGTGCCGGCCAACCTTCATGGACGGCCACCGCCTGGTGTCGCTGCTCTGGGGACCGTGCCGGGATCGCCAAGGCGGACGACATCGTCGACGCCTGGGCGAGCCTGGAGCGCCTGCGCTGCCTGGCGAACGACGTCTGGGCACGCCGGGACGCGATCACGCCGTCCTTCGAGCTGCGCCGCCGGCCGCCGGCTCTGGAGGTCCACAAGCGCTTGCCGGGCGCGAACTGCAAGGCCTGCGGCGAACCCACCTGCACGGCCTTCGCCTGGGCGGTGTGGCGCGGCGCTGCTGAGCCTCAGATGTGCCTGCCGAGGTTCGAGGGCGGGCGCCGGTGGCGAGCCCCCTAGACGGCCCTTATACTCGACCGCGAACTTGTTTCGGGGGCGCCTCTCCCGGCTCCTGTTACCCCTCAAGAACAGGAGTCCCCTTGGCTGCTCTCGCTCGCTGGTGCTTCCATCACCGCACAGTCGTCGTCCTCGCCTGGATCGCGGTACTGGTCACGCTGGTGGCCGTCGAACGCTCGGTGGGCGACGCCTACTCGACCTCGTTCACGCTGGCGAACACTGAGTCAAGCAAGGCGC
>Ga0315271_10001881_pt1 | contig 12938 bp, 12 predicted proteins | sample C3_top_MG_FD_204664 | JGI IMG/M metagenome (GOLD analysis project Ga0315271, IMG submission 204664) | Sediment microbial communities from Yellowstone Lake, YNP, Wyoming, USA - C3_top | ecosystem: Environmental > Aquatic > Freshwater > Lake > Sediment | place: USA: Wyoming | collected 2017-08-01 | reverse complement strand
AATTTTCCCGGCTCAACCTCTCTTACGTCGTACTGTCCAAGCGCAAGCTCATCCAGCTTGTAGAAGAGAAGCACGTCGAAGGCTGGGACGACCCGCGTCTGCCGACTCTGGTCGGGGCGCGCCGCCGCGGCTTCACGCCTGAAGGCTTCCGCCGCTTCGCCGAAATGATCGGCGTATCCAGGGCCGACTCGTGGATCGACATGAGCGTGCTTGAGGGTTGCATGCGCGACCATCTCAACGACACTGCACCGCGGCGCATCGCCGTTCTCGACCCGGTCAAGCTCATCATCGACAACTACCCAAGCGACGGAGAAGAAAGCTGTCTTGCGCCCAACCACCCGCAGATGCCCGAATGGGGTAAGCGCGAAGTGCCGTTCTCGCACGAGTTGTGGATAGAGCGCGAGGACTTCATGGAAACGCCGTCCAAAGGCTACTTCCGCCTGTTTCCCGGCAACAGCGTCCGCCTGCGCTACGGCTATGTCATCAAGTGCACCGGTGCCGATCGCGATGTAGCAGGCAACGTTACCGCTGTGCACTGCGAATACATGGCCGACTCGAAGAGCGGCACACCCGGTGCCGACAATTACAAAGTGAAGGGCAATATCCACTGGATCTCGGCGAAACACGCCTGTGCAGTCGAGGTGCGGCTCTATGATCGCCTGTTCGCCAGCGAAACGCCCGGTGCCGGCGGGCGGGACTTTCTCGTCGACATCAATCCAGCCTCGAAGCAGGTCATCACCGCGCAACTCGAACCCGCATTGCGCGAAGCAACTGCAGAAGAGCGCTTCCAGTTCGAACGGCACGGCTACTTCGTTGCCGATCGCGTCGATTCGCGGCCCGGCGCCCCCGTGTTCAACCGGACGGTGACGCTCAAGGATTCGTGGAGCGCAGTCAAGCACTGACGTGGACAACACTATGGCTGACACCATCAATCTTGGCGCTCTGCTGAATCCGCGCATCATCGACCGTGAGGGCCTGGAAGAGTTCATCACCGAGCTCACCGACAAGGTGCCGGCGATCGAGCGTGACATCGCTCGCCTGAAGCGCGCACCGCGGGACCGGGAATTACTCGCCGCGCTGTTCCGCTCCTTGCACAACATCAAGGGCGATGCCGCAATCTGCAAGGTGGAACTCGGCGTGATGATTGCACACCCGATTGAAACACTGCTCGCGCGCCTGCGCGATGGCCAGATTGTGTTCACCGAGTTACTTGCCGAGGTGATACTGCTGGCACTTGACCGGCTGGAGCTTGCCGTCGAGGCATTGGCGTCCGCGCGACCGCTGCACCACCTAAAACTGATTGAGCTGGTAGGCGGCCTTGATTCGATCGCACCCCTGGCTGCCGCCGACATTGATGCCCGTGCCGTGGCGGTGATCGAAGCTGTTACGGGTTTCCGTCCGGCGCAATCGCCGATGCCGGTCAAGGGCAAGGGTGCGCCACGCCGCGGTGAGGGCGCCACCGAGGACCTGAAATTTTTCCGCACGCTGGCCATGCAACTCGAAGCCCGTTCGCCTGCATACAAGGGGCGCACCAGCCGCCTCCTGCGCCTAGCCCTCGAAACCAATGCCGCTGCGGGGGAACCCGTGGATCGCGGGCAACTGGAGGCAGCCGTCTATTTGCATGATGTCGGCATGATGCTGCTGCCGGAGTCGGTCTGGCTCAAGGTCGGTCGCCTGAGCGAGGATGACAAGAAAGCCTTGCACGCCCACCCGCTCTATGCCGAGGGTATGCTCATGCGCATGCCCGGCTGGGAGGACGCGGCAACCATGGTGGCGCAACACCACGAAATGCCCGACGGTGGTGGCTATCCGGCCGGATTGAAGGTCGCCGACATTACGCCAGGTGCGCACATACTCGCCATCGCCGATGCCTTCGAGGCGGTGATGCAAAAGCACAGCGACCGCGGCCACAGCCGCTCACTGCTACGCGCCATTGCCGAGATCAACGCCTGCGACAACCAGTTCGCTCCCGAGTGGATAGCGCACGTCAACAGCGTCGTCCGGAAAATGGTTGAGTGAATCAGGCCCGACGGCAGCTACGGCGCGCCCGGTAACAGCCGAGCGCAGCGAGCCAACCAGTCACCCCCTCCGCGAGGAGGGGGCCGGGGGGAGTCGGGCCAGACCTGCCCAACGGGCTTATCTTCGCGTCTGACGCTATGCGTCTCAGACGCGAAGATAAGCCCAGCCCTTGTGCATCCGGCGCACGTTTTCGTTGAGGGCGGAATCGGTGGTGGCTACCCCGGGAAGCAGGCGTGTATCGGCACCCTGAACTTGCAGGCGCGCCATGCCCTGGCCACAAGCCACCAGAGCCAGATGCGGGAACTCCGCCTGCAACAGGGCAAGCTTTTTCGCCACCGGCGTTGTTTCCACGCGCAGCATGTCCAGGCCGGGGCCGTTGGCGAGAATTTCGAGTTCGATGCGCTGTCCCCTTGTCCGTGCTGCCTCCAGCATGTCACGCGCTTCCTCGATGGTGTTCTCGAAGCGCACAAGGTTGGAATCACCTACGTGAAGAACCAGCTGGCGCGAATCGCCGTGCGGCTGAATCTGCGCCAGACGCTCCCAGGTCAGTTGATCATCATCCTGATATATCGCGTGCCCCAGCCAGCCCGCGCCAATGCCCAGCGCGAGGAGTCCCGCGGCAATGCCGTGGCGCCATTTGCCGCTGACTGCAGACCCGCGCGCCTTGGCGCTTATCCGCTTGATGTCGTAGGCATGCCTGACCACGTCGCGCAGCGCACGTAGTTCGCAGGACTGCCGCTTGAGGGTTTCGTCGGCATCAATGGCGGCCAGCACGCGCGCCGAGGCGCCGAGATCAAGCTCACCGTCGATGAAGGCATTGAGTTCCTCGAAGGAAATTTCGGTAGATTTGTCCATATCCCTCCCCTACTTCACACTGCGCAAGGTTGTCGATGCCGCAACCGGTGCGGCGAGACGCACTTTCAAGGCTTGCCGCGCGCGGCAAAGGCGGCTCATGACCGTGCCTACCGGAATGTCCAGTACGGTCGCCACCTCGGCATAGGAAAACTCTTCGAGATCGACCAAAGTGAGTACCTGGCGCTGCCCGAGGGGCAAACCCTCGATCTCTTTCCGCACCCGGCTGACGATCTGGCTGCATTCGACTTCGCGCTCCGGGGTGTGGTCCTCGTCGGCAAAGAGGCTCTCGTCCATGTCGTCGATGTCGTCCGTTGGCCGCTGCCGCCGCAAATGGTCACGCCAGCAGTTAACGAGGATGGCGGCCAGCCAGGCGGGCAGGCGCTCCGGATCGCGCAACTGGCTGGCGCGCTCCATGGCGCGGATCAGGGTGTCCTGAACCAGATCGTCAGCGAGGGCGCCGTCGTGGCACCAGGAATAGGCCAGACGATACAGGCGGCGGCGATGCTGCTCCAGTTGCTCGCGTTCGCGGCGCTTTGAAAAAAGATTCAGCAGGTCCATGGTAGATGAGACGGCAGGTGGTCGCCGATTATTCCTCAATTCGGTCAGGAATAAAGCATTGATGCTCTGCGTCTAACCAGCACCGATCGGAAAACCCCACAACAAAGGCGAATTTCATGCGCTCTCCGGCCATTCTGCGCTTGCTGGCAGCCACCCTGCTTGTGACTCTGTCAGGCCTTGCGCCGGCAGCGCCACAAAATCGCGTGGTTTTCCATCTCAGTGAGGGGGACCCTTCAATCTGGAAGCAGGCTTTCAACAATGTCAGGAATGTTCAGAAGTCTTTCAGCAAGGGCAATATTGCCATCGCCATGGTCATCAATGGCAATGCGATCGGCGCCGCCAAGCTGGAATCCCCCGTTGCGGAGAGCCTTAGCGAGGCGATCGCCTCGGGCATTGAGATAATCGCCTGCGAAAACACCATGCGGGAGCGCAATCTAAGGCGGGAGGATATGCACAAGAACCTGGTCTATACCCCTGTCGGTACGCTCGACATCATGAAGAAACAACAGGAGGGCTGGGCTTACATCAAGCCCTGACGACGCGGCGCAGGCGCTCGCCGGCGGCTTCCAGTGTCGCCTCGCCCTTGGCAAAGCAGAAACGAATCACCCGATGGTCCGGCTCACCAGAGGAGAACACGGAAACCGGAATCGCCGCCACGCCGTGCTCAACCGCAAGTCGATGTGCAAATTCGACATCGGGTAAAGCGGAAATCGCGTCAAAGCGCACAAGCTGGAAATAGGTGCCCTGGCAAGGCAGCGGGACAAATCCGCTTGCGGAGATCTGGTGCAGGAAGAAATCGCGCTTGGCCTGGTAGAAACCGGCCAGATCGTTGGCGAATTGCGGCTCCGCACGCATGAAATCGGCCAGGGCCAGCTGCATCGGATGGTTCACCGCAAACACCACGTATTGGTGTGTTTTGCGAAATTCGACAGTGAGTGCGCGCGGCGCGATGCAATAACCGACTTTCCATCCGGTGATGTGGAAGGTCTTGCCAAAGCTGGACACGACGCAACTACGCTCGCGCAAAGCCGGGTGGCGCAACACGCTCTGATGCATCCGGCCGTCGAAAACCATGTGCTCGTACACCTCGTCTGCCACGACAATGATGTCCGTATCACGCGTCAGCCTTTCCAGCTCGGCCATGTCCGTGGCTTCCCAGACAGTGGCGCTTGGATTGTGCGGCGTGTTGATGACAATCATGCGCGTGCGCGGCGTTATCAACTCCGCTACCGCCTGCCAGTCGGGGCGGTAGTGCGGAAAACGCAGCGTGGCAAATACGGCCGTGCCGCCATTGAGTTCGATGGCCGGCACATAGGCATCGTAAACCGGCGCGAAGACGATGACCTCGTCGCCAGGACGAACGATGGCAGCAATGGCGGTAAAGATACCCTGGGTCGCACCGGCGGTGACGGTAATTTCCGCCTCCACATCGCAATTGGCACCATACAGCGTCGCCACTTTCTCGGCGATCGCCTCACGCAAGGGCAGCGCACCTGCCATCGGTGCGTACTGGTTGGCGCCGGCAGCCATGTGGTAAGTGACCCGCTCGATCAATAGATGCGGCGGGCTGAAATCAGGAAAACCCTGCGACAGGTTTATCGCGCCATGCTCGGCCGCCAGGCGCGACATCCGGGTAAAGATGGTGGTCCCGACGGCAGGCAGTTTCGATACCGGGGCCGCGGGGTCCATCCTGGTTCCCTTCCCTATTCGACTGCCAGCAACTCGACTTCAAACACCAGCGTGGCATTGGGCGGAATCACACCGCCGGCACCGCGCGCACCATAGCCGAGCTCTGGCGGAATGGTGAGCTTGCGCACGCCACCGATCTTCATTCCTTGCACCCCCTCATCCCAACCGGCAATGACTTGACGACCACCAAGCGAAAAATCAAATGGTTCATTGCGATCTTTGCTGGAATCGAATTTTGTGCCATCGGTCAGCCAGCCGGTGTAATGCACCGTAACGTGCTGACCCGCCTTGGCTTCGTTGCCAGACCCTTCGGAGACGTCTTCCATGACCAGGCCACTGCTTGAAGTTGTTGTTGCCATCGCTATTTCCTTTCAGGTTGAGTATTAATTTGCGCTTCCGGCCGACTCTCCGGCGGCGCATTGAACATGGCTACGACCTCGTCGGCCGGCAGGGGGCGAGAAAACAGAAAGCCCTGGTACTGACGGCAGCCGAGCTTGTCGAGGGCATTGAGCTGCACGCCGGTCTCGACGCCCTCGGCCAGCACAGACATGTCCATGGCATGCCCAAGGCTGATGATGGCGTTGACGATGGCCTCGTCGTCGCCACCCGTACCGAGGTCCTGCACGAAGGACTGGTCGATCTTGAGCTTGTGCACGGGCAGGCGCTTGAGATGATTGAGGCTGGAATAGCCGGTACCGAAGTCATCGATGGCAAGCCGCACGCCCATGATGTTGAGGGCACGCAACATCTCAATGGCGGCCTCGATGTCATGCAGCAACGTAGACTCGGTGATTTCAATTTCCAGCAAGTGGGCTGGCTGTCCGGTCTCGGCCAGAATGGCGCGAATGCGCTCGGGCAGGTCGCGCTGGCGAAACTGGCGCGGCGACAGATTCACCGAGATCGGGATCAGGGGCATGCCGGCATCCTGCCAGCGCCGATTCTGCCGCAAGGCCTCGCCGATTACCCATTCGCCAATGGTCAGGATCAGCCCGGTTTCCTCGGCCAGCGGGATGAACTCGGCCGGCGGTACGACGCCGCGTTCCGGATCATCCCAGCGCAACAATGCCTCGAAACTGTCTATGTTGCCCGTCTGCAGATTTACCAGCGGCTGATAGTGCAGGACCAGACTGCCATTGTCGACGGCCTGGCGCAGCCGCTGCTCCATCGTAAACGCATTTGTCGCCGCTTCGTTTAGCTTTTCCGTGAAGAACTCGTAGGTATTGCGACCGCGCGCCTTGGCGTGGTACATCGCCGTATCAGCATTCTTCATCAGTTGCAGCGCCTCCCGGCCATCCTCGGGGAAGAGCGCTATGCCCAGCGAGGGCGTGGCCCGCAAGGTGTGACCTTCGATGTCGACAGCCGGCGCCAGCGCATCGATGATCTTCTGCGCCACGACGGCGGCATCTTGACTGCCGGCGATTCCGGTCATGACAACGACAAATTCGTCGCCACCCAGCCGCGATACGGTATCGACTGCACGCACAACCGAGGACAGTCGCCCGGCAACGTGCTTGAGCAGCTCGTCGCCGATGCCGTGGCCCAGCGTATCGTTGATGCTCTTGAAGCGATCAAGATCGAGGAAGATGACGGCGAGACGCTGACCTTGGCGCTCCGCCTGGTTCAGTGCCTGCGCCAGGCGGTCATGCAACAGCGTGCGATTGGGCAGCCCGGTAAGGCCATCGTGATGCGCGATATGCCAGATGCGCTGCTCCGCCTGCAGGCGCTCGAAAACTTCGGCCTGAAGCTGCTGATTGGCCGAGGACAATTCCGAAGTACGTTCCAGCACCCGCTGTTCCAGCTTGTCATGGGCGCTGCGCAGCGCCGCCTCGGCCGAATGGCGTTCGGTGACATCCTCGAAGATCCACACCACATCCTGAGTAACTGCGTCGCTGGCGGCGAGTCGCCCGGTCGCGCGGACCCATAGCTCGGCGCCATCCTTGTGCTTGGCACGTATTTCGGTAACGACGGTCTCGCGCGCCGCGATTCGCCGATAGGCCCAGTCGCTGAAGCGGTTGAAGTCGGCGTCGCTGGGGTGCAACTGCCGCAGCGAGCCGCCGACCAGTTCGCCCGAGTCGTAACCGAATACTTCCTCGAATCGGTGATTGCAGCGCACGACCAGCCGGTCTCGCACGAAAACGATGCCCACCGCCGCATTGTCGAAAATCGCCTCGAGCTCCTGCCGCGACTGTTCGGCCAACTGGCGCAGATGGCGTTGTTCAGTGACGTCTTCAGCGATCCAAATCGTACCTTCCTGCGGCCGGCTCGGATTTACCGCCTTGGCCGACATGCGACACCAGAAAGTCGCGCCGCCCTTGCGACGCATCTCGATTTCCGTCCGGTAAGGCTGCCCGGCGGCCAGCGTCGGTCCGGCTTCACGACCCACCGCTTCGAAGGCCTCGGGACTCGTATAGAGCACCGCGCCCGACTGCCCGAGGATTTCGGCAGCAGTCTGATAACCAAACATGTGCAAAAAAAGCGCGTTGGCCTGGACCAGCACCCGATCGCGGGTAAACAGGATACCTACAGTGGCATTGTCGAGGATGGCGCGCAACTCAAGCAGGGTGTGCGAAGCCGCCATGACAGCGGACTGCATCATCGGGTCGCGCCTAATCTTGCTATTCTCGTCCATCGAGAACCCCAAGCAGGCAAGCGGTATCGCGCTTGCCCCAGCCATTGCCCATCAGCGCGTTCAGCAACTGCTCCACCTGTGCCGCCACCGGCAGCGGTGCGCCGATGCGCGCTGCCTCGTCCAGCAGCAGGGCGAAATCCTTGTGGTGCAAGCGCGCCTCCACCCCCGCCGTGAAATCGCGATTGGCCATGCGCTCGCCGAAGACTTCCAGCACGCGCGATCCAGCCGAACCGCCAAGCATGGCCTGACGCACCCGCCCGAAATCGACACCGGACGCTTGCGCCAGTCGCGCCGCCTCGGCACAGGCGGCAATCGCCGCCACCATCACCATCTGGTTGCAGCCCTTGGCAACCTGACCGGCGCCGACGTCTCCGACGCGCACGATGCTCTTGCCCAACACTCCAAAAATCGGATTCAGCCGCGGCGCCAGTTCCTCCTTGCCGCCCCACATGATGGCCAGCGACGCGGCCAATGCCCCGGTACCACCGCCCGAGACCGGCGCATCCACAAAATCCACGCCGGCTTCAGCATAGGCCGCGGCGATGCGGCGCGCCGCCGTTGGCGCAATGGTGGAAAAGTCGACATGAATGGAGCCTGGTGCAAGGCCCTCAACCAGTCCTTGCGGACCATGCGCGAGGGCTTCAACATCTGCGCTGGCAGTGACGTTGGTGCAAACGATGTCAACATGGCACGCCAACGCGGCAGGGCTGGTGTGACGGATGGCGCCCAGCGCCACCAGAGCTTCGATGCCGGACACACTGCCGCCTTGCAAGCGCCCCCAGACGTGCAGCGCATGTCCGGCGCGCTGCAGATGCTCCGCCATCGGGCGGCCCATGGTGCCAAGGCCGATGAAACCGATATTCATTGATCTAGTGGTCAGTCTTGATCACGACGTGCCGAACCATCCACGCAACCTCACGCTCCCGTGCCGACTGGCGGTGCGACGCGAATTGACAGAACGGTAATGTCGTCCGACTGCGCGGCTTCACCTGCGAACTCATGCACGTCAACAAAAACGGCCTCGACCAGACTTTCAGACCGCCTCGGTATAACCGCGTTCATGCGGGCCTGCAGCCTGTCCTCGCCCAGCATTTCAACAAAGGTGTTCTCCGCTTCGGTCACGCCGTCGGTGTACAGCAACAAAGCGCTGCCCGGAGTCAGGGCGACTTTTCCCGCACGGTAAGCAATCCCGTCGATCATTCCGACAATGGGATTCACCGGATCGGATATGTAAGTGAACTCGTCATTGCCGAGCGCAAGCAGCGGGGCATTGTGGCCGGCATTGACGTAGTGCAGCATCAGCGTATCGAGATCGATGATGCCGGCAAAAGCCGTGAGAAACTGCTGCGCGTCGTTGTAGGCGCAGAGCTGCTCGTTGAGGCGAACCATGACCCGTTCGACGTACTCTGCCGGCTGGTGGTGTCCACCCGACTGTGCGCGCAACGCGGCCATGGCACGCACCATAAAAAGCGCCGCCGGCAAGCCCTTGCCACAGACGTCGGCGATGACGAAAAAGACATGGTGCGCATCGAGGGCAAAGATGTCATAAAAATCCCCGCCGACTTCGCGCGCCGTAATCATCCGACCAACGCAGTCCAGACGTGGTTCGCCGGGAAAGAGTGGCGCCTTCGGCAGCAGGCTTTCCTGTATGGAACGTGCGTAGGCCAACTCGTGCTGGACGCGCTCCATTTCCATTTCCTTGCGCACGCGCAGAATGATCTGCTCGTTACTGCGGCGCATGCGCTCCGACAACGCCGCCATCAGGTTGCGCGAAACGTTGGGAATCGCCATCACTTCATTGAGGAAGGAGTTGGCGTCTACAACCAGGACCTTGGTCCCGGCACCGGCAACGACATAGGCCGAGGCCGGCTGGTTGTCGATTACCGACATTTCGCCGACGCAGCCGCCCGGGGCGATCTCGATGAACGTGCCGGCCCCGGGCTGATCAAGATAAATTTCGAGGCGCCCGGCAAGAACGATCAGGACTTCACTGTTCATCTCGCCGGGGCTGAGCACCACGGCCCCACCGACAATGCTCTGGATCGGAAAGCGATCGACCAGCTCTTCCAGATCGGAATAGGGAACACCATGAAAAATCTGCGACCACGAGAGGAAGCTCTTGGCGCGGCGATCGGACGCCTGGCGTCTTTCCCGCTCGACAATGCTGCCATCGCGGCAGTGCAAGGGGAATGTGGCCGGGACATCGCCACCGCGGCGATCGATGCCGCGCGGAACCATGGCTTCGCGGCACGGAGCCTTGGTGGGCACAGCCAGGTCGAAGCGTAGCTCGACGCGGTTTTTTCCGTCACGACGCTCATAGCTTTGTGCGTTGCTGAACTCCCGCACCAAAGGAATGCCCTGACCACCAATCTGAAGGTCTTCCAGCTTCTCGGCTTTGGCTGGCGGCGCCAGCGTCAGGGGATCAAATGCCTGGGCCGGGTCGATCAGTGTGAGGGTGATGCGCTCAGCCTCAACCGCCGCATGGAGTTCCATCGGCTGTCCGACAAACTGCGCCTCGGCATAGCTGACAACATTGACGACAAGTTCGGCAAAGCAAAGATCAATGCGATAGAGGTCTTCATGCGTAATGCCGAATTCCTCCGCCAGTTCCTGCAGCCAGGTGCTCGTTACGGCGTTCATCGACGTATCGATGATGCCCTTGAGCAGGCGTCGTCTAGTAGTCAATTGATTCATCCAAGAAAAAGGGGACCACATAGTCCCCAGTTCTGAAAGTTGGCTTCAGGGAAGCCACAACTCCCAATTTAGCCGAACGACGCCAGTGCCTCTTCCAGAGTGTCGCGCACGGGCACGAGCTGGTCGATGCCGGTGGTGAACAGTATCTTGCGAGTAACCTCGTCCGGTCCCATCATGACCATTTTTCCGCCCAGCTTGGTTTGAGTCCGCGTTCCGGAGACCAGCATGCGAATCCCGACCGATGCGATGAACGGTACCTTGCTGAGATCGACAATCACATTCGCCGCGGCGGCGACGGCAGCGTTGAATTCACTTTCGGCTGCCTGAGTGCCGGCAACGTCGAGACGGCCATCCAGCACGATACGAGCGATACCCTTCGGGGTTGATTCAACCGATACTTTCATGCGTGACTCCTCCTGTGTGTTCGGAACTGTTGTACCCGTAGGCCCGCAGCTGGGAGAACGCCAATTACGGGGAACGGCTAATGATACAGTCTCCCGCCACAATGAAGGTGTGTCCGGTGAATTCCACATTGGAAAAATCCGCACATTTACCCCCAGCTGCGCGCTGCATTTGTGCGGCGCACCACGACACTTGGCGAATCAGCGCGAGTATGATGACCGGAGCATTTATTGCCTTAGCCGCCCCGACACAGCCGAAATAGCAGATGACTGGTGGCGATCGTCGGGCAATCCGGATTCTCTCAAACTTTCATGAGGCCCGACTATGACCACGGATAGTGCTTCCCTCAATACCGACGTCTTCAATCTCACACCGGCCAATCAGGACGAATGGTTCGAGCGAAAGTTCGCCGCCGCCATGACCAAGATGAACGAGGCCAGAACGCCTCGCCTTTCCATCATGGCCACCAAAGGCACGATGGACTGGGCCTACACGGCGTTCATCATCGGCTCGACCGCGGCAGCAATGGGCTGGAAGGTCACGATTTTCTGTACCTTCTACGGACTCACCCTGCTGAAAAAGGACCTCGACCTGCAGATTACGCCGTTGGGCAATCCCGCGATGCCAATGAAAATGCCCTTCGGACCGCAGTGGTTCCAGAATATCGAGTGGAACATTCCCAATCTGGTCGTGGCCGGCGTGCCGGGATTTGAGACCCTCGCCACCTCACTCATGAAGATGACACTGCAGAACAAACACGTGGCGACGGTCGCCGAACTGCGCGATGCCTGCGTCGAGGAGGGCGTTGACCTCATCGCCTGCCAGATGACCGTCGACCTGTTCGGCTGGGACAAGGCCGACTTCATTCCCGGCGTCACCGAGTGGGCCGGCGCGGCGACCTACCTTGCCGGCGCCCAGGGCGCGGACGTTACGCTGTTCATGTAAGCAGCCTGGGGCCGCGGCCTATTTCGGGGTGGCGGCGCCGCCGTCGCTCATCTTTTCCAATAATTTGAGCGCGGCCACCGAGTCCTCCTCCCCCATGCCGCTGCCGACGATGGCGTTGAACACCTGTGTCGCCGCGGCGGCCGTTGGCAGCATGAGTCCGAGACGATGCGCTTCGGCCATCACCGTACGCAAGTCCTTCTGGTGCATCCAGGCCTTGAAGCCCGGTTTGAAATTTCGTTCGGCCATGCGCGCACCGTGGTGTTCGAGAATCTTCGAATAGGCGAAACCACCGAGAAGTGCCTCACGCACCCGTGCCGGATCGACGTCACTCTTCTCCGAGAAATTGAAAGCCTCGGCCAGGGCGACGATGCCGACGCCGGTGATGATCTGGTTGCAGGCCTTCGCCACCTGGCCGGCGCCGCTGTCGCCGACCAGGGTGACCGACTTGCCGAGCTTTTCGAATAGTGGTCTGGCCCGCTCGAACACCTCCGGCTTGCCGCCGACCATGATGGTAAGCGCGGCGTTAATGGCACCCACTTCGCCTCCCGACACCGGGGCGTCGAGGAAGTCTATTCCCAGTGACTCCAGCCGCCGTCCGAAGTCGCGTGCCGCCTCGGGGTTGATGGTGGACATGTCGATGACCACGAGCCCATTGCGACCGCCCGCCACCACGCCGTCCGCTCCGAACAGCACGGCCTCGACATCGGGCACATCAGCCACCATGGTGAACACGACGTCGGCATGGCGCGCCACCTCGGCTGCACTGACGTGCGCATGCGTCGCAACATCCTTGAACGGCTCCAGCGACGCCGCCCGGCGCGCCCACAGATGCAGTGTGTGACCGGCCTGCGCCAGGTGCAAGGCCATGGGCCGGCCCATGAGGCCGAGGCCGATGAATCCGATGTTCATGGGTGTTCCGCCACGGACATCAAATCAGCCGCTGACGGCCTTGGTGATCAGGGGCACCAGCGCTTCCGGCAGCTTGATCTTGCCCGCCAAAACGAAGTCATGGGCGCCATCCGACATCTTGCGCCAGGTCTTGCGGATGATGTCGAGCCACTTTTCTTCAGAATACTCGGCATGCTGGCCGGCAAAACCGAGGATGTAGTGCTCGAGGAAGACCAGGTCGGTGACGTCTTCCAGCAAC
>Ga0315271_10001880_pt1 | contig 12939 bp, 8 predicted proteins | sample C3_top_MG_FD_204664 | JGI IMG/M metagenome (GOLD analysis project Ga0315271, IMG submission 204664) | Sediment microbial communities from Yellowstone Lake, YNP, Wyoming, USA - C3_top | ecosystem: Environmental > Aquatic > Freshwater > Lake > Sediment | place: USA: Wyoming | collected 2017-08-01 | reverse complement strand
TGCAGCCGCTGTCCCTGGTGTGGACGTTCTCGGACATCGCGAACGGCCTGATGGCGGTTCCCAACCTCGTCGCCCTGCTCGGTCTGTCGGGTGTGGTGGTCAAGGAAACGCAGGAGTATCTCTGGTCGGGCAACCTGGACAAGGCGGGCTCCTAGGGGAGTCATCCCGTTGGCCGGTTCTGACCCTCGGGACGATCCAGGCCGGCCGCTCACGGGGTCGGTGCGCGCACCCTCGCGACGCGACCGTTTCCTGGCCGTGGCGCCGGCTCTGTGCCTCCTCGTCTGGGGACTCAGCATCGGTCCAAAGTACGACCGCTACGTCCTGCCCGCTTTCGACGGACACGCCTACGCGGTCATGGCCGAGAACCCGCGTTTCTTCACCCTGGCGCCGTGGGGCTATCGCATCGTCGAGCCCTGGATCGTGCACCTCCTTCCCGCCTCCTCGGCCGCGGTCGGATTCTTCTGGCTGAATCTCGCCCTGCTTCCCTGCGCCATCTTCGCCTTGGGCAGATGGCTCCGGCGGCTCGGCTTCTCCGCCCCCGCTTCCGCCCTCGCATGCTCGGCGTTCGCGGTATCACCCCCGATGCGCGTCCTGCTCGACTACCAGGTCCTCGTGGACCCGCTGGGCCTTCTGCTGCTGGTCCTGACTCTCGAGGAACTGCTGGAACCCGACGTACTCGTCCTGATGGCGCTCCTGGCCGTCTCGGCTCTGACCAAGGAAACCGGCCTGCTGTGGATCACCCTCGTTCCTCTGTATCTGGTGAGGCGCGGGTGGCTGGCCCGCGGATGGCTCGACTCCGCGGTGGCGGCGGCTCCCGCTCTCGCACTGGCGGTGCTGTTGCGGGTGACCTGGGGTCGCCCTGACCCGCCCCCGGATCTGTCCTCCTTCCTCGACCAGACCGTCGGCCGGGTCATCGCATCCAGCTGGGCCCTGGCCACGACCGCCATGATGTCCGGCCTTCTCCTTCCCGGGATCGTCGGCATGTTTCGCGAGAGGTCGGTGGCGCTTCGAATCCAGGGGGCTCTCCTGTGGATCTTCACCTTCGGCCTCATCGTCTCGAACCCGTACAGGTACTCGGTTTCCGACCTGCCGCGACTTTCCCTCTACGCGTGGCCCGCCCTCCTGCCCCTCGCCCTTTCCGGCCTCGGGTTCCAGCGCGTGCCCCTTCCCGCGCCTCCGCGCCGGCACGAGCGGCTCCGCGCCGCGGTCTCGGTTCTCACCCTGCTGATCTGCCTCGCCGCCGTGGCCGCGACCGACCCGTATCGTCGCGCGCCGTTTCCAAGCCCCCACAACCCGGTGGTCCTCGCCGGCCGGGTGCGCGAGACTTTGAAAATCGCGGCCGCCCTGGAAGCGGGAGAGACCTTCACTTTCGACGCGCGCTCCGGGAGGTTCGCGGCGCCCATCAAGGAGAGCTTCAACCTGACCGAGGGGCGAAGGCAGCGCTGGTTCCTTTTGGCCGGCTTCGGCCGGGACGCCGTGTTCAGGTCGGGGTCGCCGGAGTTTGCCGGCGAGGCTCGGCTGCTGTTGCCGATCCTGGTCCCTCGCACCGTGGTCATGTCGATGGAGTTCGAAGGACCGGGTGGCGTCAAGGTCGCGGTCAGCGCCGCCGGCCACGAGATCGCCACGGTCCCGGTTGGCGCCGCGGGCGCCGTGTTCCGGATTCCCGCGAAGATCCTGACCCGGGGAGACAACCTCCTCCGGCTGCGGAGTCCGGACGGCGTGGTCATTCGCCTGCTCCGCTTCGACGCGCGCCGCGAAGGCGTCGCGCGGCGCAAGTGACCGTCGCACCCAGGCCGGCCTAGGACTCGCCGGCCCGCGTGTCCCCTTCGGTGGCGGCCGCGGTGTCACCTTCGGACACCGCCACCTGACAGGCGGCATCGAAGTCGGCCAGCGCGGCCTCGTCGCCCTTCGCGACGGCGAGGCGCCGGACGGCCCCATGGAGCCTGCGCAAGCTGCCCAGGATGGAAGCGCGCGCCGATTTCGCGGCCTCGAGCCGGTTCGCCGCGCTCTGCGAGGCGAACCGAAGACGCGAAAGAGCCTCGATGGTGTCGGTCACCTCGCGGGGCGGATCCGGGACCTTTCGCAACGCACCGAGGCGCTTTTCGGAGCGGCGGAGTTCGACCGGATCGGCGGCGGCCTGAAGACCGATGATGATTCGATCCAGGCTCTCTCCCTCCGCGGCAAGTTGAGAAGCCGCGGCCCGCAGTCGATTCGCCCGGACGCTCGCCCCCATCCCCCGCGCCGCTTCCTCGGCCGCGGCCAGAAACTCCGCGGGAGACGTCGGCATCGGCGTGGGAGCAGACGCCGATGAGCCGGAGGGAGCAGCCGACACGGGGGACGGCGTCCAGGCGCGCCGCAGAAGAGAGTTCCACCAGGAATCTCCGGCGGTCTGCAGCGCCTTCGCAAATTCCGGGGCCGAGCTCCACCGCGCGGAGGGCTCCTTGGCCAGGCAGCGCCGAATGGCATCGTCGAGGGCCGCGGGCAGTTCCGGAACCTGATCGCGCAACCGGGGCGCCTCCTGGGTCAGATGCTGGCGGAGGATCTCGCTCGCGTTGCGTCCCGTGAAGGGCGGCCGGCCGGTGAAGAGAGTGAAGGCGAGCGCCCCCATGGAGTAGATGTCTGACCGTGTGTCCACGTCGGCTCGGCCCGAGGCCTGCTCGGGCGACATGTAATGAGGCGTGCCGATCACCGCACCCTCGGTGGTGAGCGCGGACGAGGACGCAAGACCTTTCGCCACCCCGAAGTCGGTCAGCCGGACCACGCCCCTCGGCTGTTCGAGGAGGATGTTCTCGGGCTTGATGTCGCGATGAACGACGCCCCGACCGTGGGCGTAACCGAGGGCTTCCGCCAGCTCCGAGAGGATCCGCACCGCCTCGCCCGTCTGGAGCCTGCCCTCGCGCTGCACGCGGACAGAGAGCGGCTCTCCCTCGACGTAACCCATGACGAAATACATGAGACCGTCGTCCTCTCCGAAGGTCAGGAGGGGAACGATGTTGGGATGAGAGAGCTGGGCGGCGGTGCGCGCCTCGCGGCGAAAGCGCTCGCGCAGGTCGGAAGACTGCGCTCGGTCGGGCGGCAGCACCTTGATGGCCACGAGCCGGTCGAGGGCCGGCTCGCGCGCGAGATACACCGATCCCATGCCGCCCCGGCCGAGGAGCCGTTCTATATGGAAGGAGTCGTCGACCGCGGACTGAAGGCGTTCGCGCAGCGCGTCCCCCGTCCCGCCGTCCGAACGGACGGCGGCGCCGCACCCCGGGCAGAATCGCGCGCCCGCGGGCACGGAGGTCGAGCAGGCCGGGCAGGTCAAGGGAGCAAGTTCCAGGATCGAGCGGCGAGTGTAGGAGCGGCGGAAAGGGTCGTCAACGAACGCCCCTAAGAAATCCTCAGAAACCCTCTTGACCGGGGAACCAATGTGTATTAGTGTACCGATACAGTGAATCAACAATGACACCACCCAAAGCCGACCCCTGGATGAATCGGATCCAGGTCCTGCCCGCCGATCCCCGGCCCATCTGGAGCCAGATCGAAGAAGGACTGAGGCGCCTGCTGGCCTCGGGCTCCCTGGCCCCCGGGGACACCGTGCCCTCGGTGCGCGAGCTGGCGACCGAACTGCGAGTCAACCCCGCAACCGTCTCGAAGGCCTATCAGCGATTGGTGGGCGCCGGCCTCATGGAGGTGCGTCGCGGGGATGGCACCTACGTGTCCGCCGCGCCGCCGGCGGTGCGCAAGTCGGAACAGACGCGGGTAATCCGACAGGCCGCCATGAACTTCGCCTCGGTCGCAATCACCCACGGTGCTGCGATCGAAAGCGCGCGGGAGGCGCTCGACCAGGCGTGGGAAGAGCTCAGCAGCAACGAAGGAGGGAACCGGTGATGACCGACGAAACCGTGGTGCGCGTGGAAAACGTCTCGGTGAAGTACAACAAGCAGCTGGTGGTCGACCAGGTCTCGCTGGAGGTCGCGCGCGGTTCGGTCTATGCGCTGCTCGGGCGAAACGGGGCGGGCAAGTCCTCATTGATGCGTTGTCTGCTCGGGCTCCAGAAGCCGACCTCCGGCCGCGTGCTCATCTTCGGAGAGGACGTCTGGGAGCATCGCGCCCGGCTGCTCGCGCGCGCGGCCTACGTGCCGGAAACCTCCGACGCGCCCGGCCAGTTGAGGGTGCGCGACGTCGTCGCGTTCTATCAGTCGATGTATTCGACCTGGGATGATGGCGCGGTGAGGACCCGGCTCGGCCGGGTCGGGGTGAATGAAGCCGCCGCGGTCTCCGCGCTCTCGAAAGGCCAGCGCGCGCTCTTCACCCTGGCCCTGGCTCTCGGCAGCCGGCCCGAGCTTCTGGTCCTCGACGACCCCACCCTCGGCCTCGACGTGGTGGCCCGGAACGATTTCTTCTCCGACTTCATCGGCGAGCTGGCCGACCGCGGCACCACCGTCGTCCTGACCACGCACGACCTTGCCGGCGTTGAAGGCATCGCCGACCGGGTGGGCATCCTGCAGGGTTCGCGCCTCGCGCTCGACGAGGATGTCGAGCAGATGAAGATCGATCGCGGTCAGTCGCTGGAGCAGGTCTTTACCGAACTGACCCGGGGGAGCGGGAGACCGTCATGAGGAAGATCCTCGCGGTCGCCCTGCTGGATTGCCGGCGCCTCGCCTTCGGCCTCGTCTCCGGAGCGCTGGTCGCGGGCCTCGTTCCGGCCCTCGCCGCCGGGCTGGGCACGAAGGTGGAGGTCGGTGCGATCGTGGCCGTGGCTTTCGTGGTCGTGGGGATTTCCGCCGGAGGCACCTTCGGCGGCGATTTTTCCGACGGCAAGTCATCCTTCTTCTTCGCTCGGCCGCTGCCCGCCGGAGTTCTGATCGTCGGCCGCTTCGCGGCCCTCCTGGCGCTCGCCGCCGCGGCCTTCTTCTCCTTCATGGCGTCCTTCTGGGTCTCCAGCAGCGATCGCTCCGGATGGACCCTGTCCGTGCTCACCCGGTTTCACGCCGAGGTTTTGATGAGCGCCTGGTCGTTGTCCCTGTTCGTCTCTCTGGCCGCAGCCGCGCGCGGACGCGGTGTGCGGGTCGAGGGCGGTATGCGCGCGATGGTCATGATCCCCGTGCGCCTGGGGCTTTCCATGGGCGCGTTCCTCCTCATCTTCGGACTGTTCGCCGACCTGGTGTTGCGCGCCTACTTCAGTGACTTCCGGCCCATCAAGCTCTTCGGTCTCTCCTGGGTGGCCGCGAGCCTGGTGGCGAGCTGCCTGGCCATCGCCGGCGGCCGAACCGAGCGCCTGCGCATCTCGCGATTCCAGGGCCGGGTCATGACCGCCCACTTCGCGATCGTGTCCCTGGTCGTCATTGTCGCCTGGATCTACGTTCTCCATCCGGACGCCGGGGCCATTCGACGCATTGACTACCCCACGTGGGGTTCGCCCGATGGCCGGTCGGCCTATGTCTCGGCAAGGGTCGATCGCGGTGACGGCAGAACTTTCCGACCGGTCTTCATTCTCGACGTCGCATCCGGTGAGGCACGACGCCTGAACGCGGACGCCTACCAGGGCCCGTGGGTATCTGCCGACGGCACGACCATGGTCTGGAGCGAGGCGACGCCGTTCTTCTTCCGGCCTTTGTGGCGGCACATGGGAGGAACCACGACCTTCCGCGTGAAAAGCGCCTCGGGCGAGGTGACGCCCCTGCCCATGCCGAGCAGGTTGCCCGACTACACGAGCGTCCGAGACCTGTCGGATTTCGGCGGCGCGGTGAACCAGATCCTGCCCTCTCCGGAGGGCGAGGTGTTCGCGATCCAATGGGATCGTCACCTCACCTTCACCTCACGCTCGCGCGGCGAGTTGTCGGACATCGACGACTCGAAGGACCGATCCGGCGCCTCCCAGGGCATCAACCTGCACGAAGCGGTCTTCCTGCCGTCGGGAGCTCTCCGCGCGGCCCGCATCCTTCGGGACGCGTCAGGCGCGCAGAGCCTCAACTTCATCGACATCGATCCGAAGTCGGGATCCACGAGGACCGTAGCGACGATTCCCGTCGAGGGTCCGGTCCGCGTCCAGTTGGACAGCAAGGCCTCGCGCGCGCTCCTCACCTCGGTCACCCAGCCCGGTCGCGGGGCTTTCGTTTCCCTGGTCGACCTGAGCGCCGGGCCGGGTGGACCGCAACCCACGTATCTCCTCAGGAACGCCCTCTTCCCGAGCGCGATGTTCCTGGCCGACGGTCGGATCGCGGCGGCCGCCGGAGGTTCGCCGGGAGACTGGAACAATCGAGCCCTGCAGATCTTCTCGCCTTCGGGGCAGGCTCTCCTCGATATCCCGATAGGCAGGGGCATGCCGCCTCGGCTCGGGCGGGAGATGTTTCCCGGAATCCTGGGCGTGAGCACGAGCCTCTTCACCGAGGAACTGAGCCTCATCGATGTCACGAGCGGCGCCATTGTGCGGCGCCTTCCGAACATGTCCCCACCCGGGTGGTGGTTCCGCCCGGCCGCGATGCCCCCGGGAACCCCGGCGGCCCGGCTCCTGCTGTCCGGGGATGGAGCACTGTACGAACTGCCCTCGGTCACGGCCGAACCTCGACGGCTGCTGCCCCTGAATGCCGGGCGTGACCAGAACTCAACGCGGACGTCGGGCAAGTCGTAGGAGAACGAAGGGCAGGACCATCATGAGAAAGATACTGGCCGTAGCGCTTCTCGATGTTCGGCGGCTCGGCTTCGGCCTCGTTTCCGGGGCGCTCGTCGCCGGCCTGATCCCGGCCCTGGCCTCGGGGCTGGGCGGCAAGGTTGAGGCGGCGGTCATTCTGGTTGTGGGATTCGCGGTGGTCGGGGTCGTCGCGGGCGGTTACTTTGGAGCCGACTTCATCGATGGCCGGTCGTCCTTCTTTTTCGCGCGCCCCCTGACTACATCAGCGTTGATTGGAGGCCGGTTCGTGGGCCTTCTCGCCCTGTCGGCGAGCTTCTTTTTCGCGTTCATGGCTTCCTATTGGCTCTCGAGCAGCGATCGAAGCGAGTGGACCCTTGCCATCCTTACCTGGGATCACGCCGCCGCCCTTGGCACGGGCTGGGCCATCGCCCTCTTCACTGCGCTCGCCCACGCCGCGCAGGGGCCGACGCAGCGGTATGTGAGCCGGCCGAGCGACATCGTGGCCGTGCCGGTGCGTATGGGACTGCTGCTCGGCGCGGCCATCGCGACCTTCGGACTGTTCGCGGATCTGATGCTGCGCGCCTACATCACTAAGACTCCGGCGAAGATCTTCTTCGGGTCGTGGATCGTGGCCAGCTTCATCGCCAGTTGCGTGGCCATCGCGGCGGGCCGGACCGAGCGTTTGAGAATCAGCCGATTCCAGAATGGCGTGGTGTTCTCCCATGTCGCTCTCGCCGGCGCCGGCATGATTGCAGCCTGGGCCTATGTCCTTCATCCCGACCCCTCGGCCATCGAAAAGGTCAACCTCATCGAGGCTTCGCCCGACGGTCGTTCCGCCTATCTCAGAACCACCGTGAACCGGGGTGATGCCCGGATCTTCGAACCCGTCTTTCTTCTCGACATCCCGTCAGGTCAGGTCCGGCGCGTGGATGCCGATCCCCACCAGGGCCCCTGGGTATCGGCGGACGGCGGGACGGTGGCGTGGAGCGAGGCCACTCCTTTCTTTTTCAGGCCGATACGCCGCTGGCTCGGCGGCGTTGCGAACTTCCGGGTGACGACCTCGGCCGGCGGGCTCCAGGCCCTTCCCATCCCGAAGAGTCTCCCCCCTGACGGGTTCACCCCTGTCCTCGGGACGATGTACTACGGCGCGCTGAAGAACGTCCTGCCTTCTCCGGCGGGCGAACTGTTCGCCCTGGAGTGGGGGCGGCACCTGACCTTCACCTCGCGGGCGGAGGGCGAGCTTTCCGATCTCGACCTCGGACCCACCGGGGGCGTCCATGCCTCGGTGTTTCTGCCCGGGGGCGACCTCCGCGCCGCTCTCGTTCGCGCGGGAACCCCGACCGGAAACCTCGAGATCGTCGATGTCCAGCCCCGGACCGGACAGTCGAAGATCCTGGCCACGGTCGAGGCGGCGCGAGTCGTGTTCGACGCACGAGGAGAACGGGCCTTCCTGACCTCCAGCACGCGCGGCGGGCGGGCGTCCATCTCGATGGTGGACTTGAGGAGAGCACAGGAAGCGCCGCCGGCAGCGGTTTCCCTCGTTGAGGGCGTCAACCCGGCCGCGCGCTTCCTCGCCGACGGACGACTTGTCGCCACCGCGTGGCATGAGGAGTCGGTCTTCAGAATCTTCTCCGCGACCGGCCAGCCGACCATGGATATCCCCATGGTCCAACCTGGCTATGTGGCCATCGAGGGAGAGATGTTTCCGGGAGTTCTCGCGGTCCGCCTGGTCGGACCGAAAAGCCAGGACCTCGGCCTGATCGAGATCGCCACCGGCGCCACGTTGCGACGCATCCCAAACGTGTTCTCGCCCCTTGGGCTCTCGGCCACCGCGCCGCCGCCCGGGAGCCCGGCCGCCCGGCTCCTGCGATCAGGCGAGGGCAAGCTCTACGAGCTGCCGTCGATGACCGCCGAACCCCGACTGCTCCTGCCCCTTCCTCGCTAGACGGACGGCCGTTCCCCCGTCGAACGCATCAGGCGACTTGACTCCGGGGGCTCATATATGCTCATATACGCATACAATGATTCTTATGCCTTTCGTCCTCGCCCTTGCCGCGGCGCTCGGCGACCCACCGGCCGGAGTCCGCGAACCCCTGTCGCTCGAGACCGCCCTCACGAGGGCCGGCGCCCAGAACCCGGATCTTCGCGCCCTGCGCGAGCGCGCGAGCGCCTCCGCGACGCGCGGGCAGGCCATCAAACAGCAGAAGCTCCCCCGCCTCGGAGTCGAGCTGAACGCCCAGGGCACCGACAATCCGGCCGCGGTCTTCGCGCACAAGTTGAACTCCGGCCAGTTCACCGCCCAGGACTTCGACATCGCCCGGCTCAATTCGCCGAGCGCCATCTCTCATCTCGGGTCGTCGCTCTTCGTGGAGGTCCCCATCGACCTCTTCGGCCGGGTCAACCTCGCTTCCGACGCGCAGGCCGCGGGCCAGAAGGCGTTCGCCGAGAACGTGCGCGAGGCCGAGGCCACGGTCGCCCTTCAGGTCACCGAGGCCTATCTCGGCGCGGTCCTGGCGCGCAGGGCCGCCCTCACCACCGAAAAGGCGGTCGCGGCGGCGCGCTCGCGCGAGGCGATCACCCAGGCGCGGTTCAACGAGGGCGTGGCCCTCCAGTCGGACGTCCTTCGGGTACGCGCCCGACGCCGGGCCCGCGAAGCCGACCTCGCGGCCCAGCACGCCGAACTCGAGGTGGCGGAGGCGATGCTTTCCCGGCTCATCGGCGCGCCCGACGGGACGCGCTGCGACCTCACGGACGCCGCGAAACCGACGGCGAACGTCGAGCCCCTCGAGGCCTGGAAAGCGCGGGCCGCCACCACGCGACCGACCCTGCTCGCCGCGCAGGGACAGCGCGACGCCGCCACCCTGACCGTCCGGTACGAGGAGAAATCCTCCCGGCCCGAATTCGCCGCCCAGGCCCGCCTGATGGACGACCGCACGTCCCAGGGTGGAGCCCAGTCATGGGCGGTGGGCGCGATGCTGCGCTGGAACTTCTATGACGCCACCCGCGGCAAGCGCGTGGCCGCGGCCATGGCCGATGAACGGGCCACGGTCGAGGACGAACGGGCCGCGCGCGACCGCGTGCGCTTCGAGGTGGAGGCCGCGTTCAGCCGGCTCGCCGCCGCGAACGATCGACTGGCCGCCGCGGAAGGCGGGGCGGAAGAGGGTCGCGAAGCGCTGCGAGTCATTCAGGAACGACGCGCGCAGGGCCTCGCCACCCTGACCGATGAACTCGAGACGGAGGCCGCCGCCTTCGCCGCGGAACTTGAAGAAATCGGCGCGGCGCGGAGCGCCGTGCTTGCCGAAGCGGCGCTGCGACGCGCCGCCGGCCTGAACCCTGGGAGCACCATGCAATGAACCTTCGAATCACCCTTCTGAGCGCGGTCGGAATCGGCCTCCTCGCGGGCGCCTGCGGCAAGACGCCGGAGACCTCGAACAAGGCGACAGCCGGCGAGACCGGCACGCCCATCAAGATCACCGCGGTCGACGTCCGCTCGACGAGCGAGAGCGGCGGCACGGAGATTCCCGCCTCCATCGAATCGAGCCGGCGCGCGGTCCTGAGTTCGCGTCTCGCCGCGTCCATCGTCGAACTGAACGCCCGCGAGGGCGATACCGTGAATGCCGGCGCGGTGCTGGTTCGACTGGAGGACGTCGCCCTGAAGGCGGCGCTGGCCGCGGCGGAGGCTTCGGACCAGGCCGCCACCCGCGATCTCAAACGCAACGAAGCTCTGCTCGCCAAGGGCGCCGCCACCCGAAACGAGGTCGAGAACGCCACGACCGCCGCGGAGCGAACGCGTTCCGCGGTGATAGCCGCCCGCGAGGCCTTCTCCTATGCCTCGATTCGCGCGCCCTTCGCGGGCCGGATCGTGAGGAAGCTCGCAAGCGTCGGGGACATCGTCAATCCGGGCCAGCCCCTCCTCGAGATCGAGGGAGCGGGCGGACTGGAAGTCGTCGCGTCCATCGAGGGTGCCATTCACGATCGCCTCCGGATCGGGCAGAAGATCCAGGTTCGCCTCGACGGCATCGAGGCCCCGTTCCTGGCCACCATTCACGACCTCGCCGCCTCCGCCGATCCCTCGACCCATCGCTTCACCCTGCGCGCCGACATCGCCTCGGCCCCCGGAGTGCGCGCCGGCCTGTTCGCGCGCATCCTCGTGTCCTCCCCGGGCGGGGAGGTGCTAATCCTCGTGCCCGCAGGCGCCATCCTCCGCCGCGGCGGCCTCACCGGCGTCTACGTGATCCGCGAGGGCCACGCGTGGCTGCGCTGGATCGCGCCTGGGGACGCGTTCGGGGACTCCATCGAAGTTCGCGCCGGCCTCGACGCGAAGGAGCGGGTGGCGCTCGAGCCGTCGCGGCTCAGTGACGGCGCTCCCGTAAGCGAGGGCCGGTGATGAAACTCGGCCTCGCCGGACGGATCGCTGCGGCCTTCGCCGACAGCAAGCTCACGCCGCTGCTCATCGGCGCGGCGCTCGCCACCGGAGTCCTCGCCCTCATGGCGACACCGCGTGAGGAGGAGCCGCAGATCCGCGTGCCCATGGTCGATGTGATGGTGGCGTGGCCGGGCGCGGAGACGCGCGCGGTGGAGACGCACATCGTCGATCCGCTCGAGCGCGCTTTGTGGGGTGTGGCCGGCGTCGAGCACGTCTACTCGACGGCGCGGCCCGGCTTCGCTCTCATCACCGCGCGCTTCAAGGTCAACCAGTCGAACGAGGAGAGCCTGGTCAAGGTCTTCGAGCGGCAGTCCGCGCTCTTCGCGGTGAGCATGCCTCCCGGGGCCCTCCCCCCCACCGTCGAACTCCGGTCCATCGATGACGTTCCCTTTCTCGCCCTGACCCTGTCGAGCGAGAAGGTTGGCAGCGACGAACTCCGCGCGATGGCCGCCGAACTCGCGCAGGAACTCTCCGAGGTTCCCGAAACCACGAAGGCGACGCTCACCGGCGGTTCGCCCCGCGCCGTCCGGGTGGTTCCCGACATCGCGCGGATGAACGCGAAGGGCATCACCTGGCAGACGCTCCTGCGCGGCGTCGGCTCGTACGGCGGACGCGCAAGCGGCGGCACCTCCGTCCGCGACAATCAGGAGATCCGCGTGATGAGCGGCCTGCCCTTCGAGCGGTCGGCGGACGTCGCAAACGTCGTGGTGGCGGTGCGGGCCTCTCGCCCGGTCTACGTGCGCGACGTGGCAACCATCGTCGATGGCCCCGATGAAGCGACCGACGCGGTCTTCTTCGTCGCCGGTCCCGCCGGCGCCACCGCGGATCGGCCGGCGGGGACCGCCCATGCCGCGGTCACCATCGCCCTCGCCAAGAGGCCGGGGGCGAACGCGACCGCGGTCGCCGAGCACGCGCTCGAAAAGCTCGAGGCGCTGCGATCGCGTCTCCTCCCGAGCGACGTTCACGTCGACATCACCCGCAACTACGGCGAGACCGCGAAGGAGAAGTCGAACGAACTCGTCGAGCATCTCCTGCTCGCGACATTGTCCGTGGTCGCGCTCATCTCGCTCACCATGGGCTGGCGCAGCGGCCTGGTGGTCGGCATCGCGGTCCCGGTCACTCTCGCCCTGACCCTGCTCATCTACTTCCTCGCCGGTTACACCCTGAATCGCGTGACGCTGTTCGCGCTCATCTTCTCCATCGGCATCCTGGTGGACGACGCGATCGTGGTGGTCGAGAACATCGAGCGGCATCTGAGGGAGAAGGTCGGCCAGCCGTTCCTTCGCTCCATCGTGGAGGCGGTCGATGAGGTCGGCAATCCGACGATCCTCGCCACCTTCACGGTCATCGCCGCCATCCTGCCCATGGCCTTCGTCCGCGGCCTGATGGGCCCGTACATGCGACCGATTCCAAACGGCGCATCGGCGGCCATGATCTTCTCGCTGGCCGTCGCTTTCATCGTGTCGCCGTGGGCGGCCTACCGGATCTTCCGGTCGCACGCCGAACATGCGCCGAGCGAGGAACCGGTCAAGGAAGGCTTCAGCACCCGCCTGTATCGGCGTTCGATGTCGGCGCTCGTGACCAAACCGTCCGCCCGATGGGGTTTCTTCGCTCTCGTGATGGTCCTGCTCCTGAGCGCCATGGGTCTTGTCGGCGTGGGCGTCGTCCGGGTGAAGATGCTCCCCTTCGACAACAAGAGCGAGTTCCAGGTCCTGATCGACCACGACCCGGGGACGCCGCTTGAAGTCACGCTCGAGACCGCGCGAGAGATGAGCCGGTATCTCGCCACGGTGAAGGAGGTCGCGAACGTCCAGATCTACGCGGGCGCCCCCGCTCCCTTCAACTTCAACGGCCTGGTCCGCCACTACTTCCTCCGCCGCTCGCCGACCGGCGCCGA
>Ga0315271_10001878_pt1 | contig 12944 bp, 5 predicted proteins | sample C3_top_MG_FD_204664 | JGI IMG/M metagenome (GOLD analysis project Ga0315271, IMG submission 204664) | Sediment microbial communities from Yellowstone Lake, YNP, Wyoming, USA - C3_top | ecosystem: Environmental > Aquatic > Freshwater > Lake > Sediment | place: USA: Wyoming | collected 2017-08-01 | reverse complement strand
CCGGTGTGCCAGTGGTTGCCGAGAAACTCGCGATAGAACGGAATGCACAGCGTGTAATAAAGGTTGACCAGGTCGGGGGTCACAGCGGCCCCCGACTGCAGCGCCGCCACCACAGCACGGGCTTGCGCCAGTTCAGCCTGCGCTGAGAGCGACTCCGACCCCGCCGTCCCGCTCACTTATGTGGCGGCACTTTGACCGCAGCTGCCTTGCTCGGCAGGTCGCGCAGCGCCGGAAAATCCACCTGGCAGCGGATTCCTGCGGGCAGCTTGCCGGCGGCGTTGGGCAGCTCCAGGCGGACGCCAAAGGTTCCGCTGGCCGTGTCGAAAACGCTGTCAATGACCGCCACGGTGGCCGCGTAGCGGCCCCCCAGTCCCTCGGGAATCACCTCGGCGGGCGCCTTGCTCTTGAGCCTGCCATAGGCTGCCAGCGGCAGCACCACCTCGACCCGCAGCGGCTCGATCTGGGCCAGCTTGAGGATCGCCTTGCGTCCGGTGCCGGCCTCGGCCAGGTCGCCCGGGTTCAGCATGCGGTCCATCACGACACCGTTGAACGGACTGCGCAGGGTGCGCCGGTTCAGCAGGTCCACCGCATGGCGGTATTCGAAGGCCGCGATCTCGCGGTTCTCGCGCGCGTCGCGCAGATCGGCTTCGGCGATGCGCCGTTCGGCATCGGCCTCATCGCGCGCCTGCGCCGAGACAAAATTCTGGGTATGCAATTCCTTGTTGCGCTCAAACTTCTTGCCCGCATAGTCGTGGCGGTTCTCGGCCGAAGCAACGCGCCCGAGCGCCTCGGAACGGGCCCGCGCCAATTCCGCCGCCGAGATCTCGGCCGCCGACTCCAATTGCACCAGCACCTGGCCGGTGCGCACGCGGTCGCCGCGCTGGACCAGCACCTTCTCGATCACGCCCTCGGTCGAACTGCGGATATCAACGATCTGGTTCGGCTCGATCAGGCATTCGTACGGATTGGCCCAGGCCGCTCCTGCGCCCGACAGCACGACGGCCACCAGCGCGCGCGCGCGATGGCCGGTTGATGGATGTGATTTCATTCGCCCTTCCCGGTAAATGCCAGCACCTGATTGAGCTGGCGGTCATGCTTTAGATTCTGCATCCGAACGCCGGCCTGGCGCCGTTCCGCGGACCATTGGGCCAGGGCCCGCAAGGCGCTGAACGCAAGCGGCGGCAGGCGCAGGCCGGCGCCCACGGCGCGACGCAACAGCGCGGTCGGACCGGGTGCGCAGACTTCGAAAATATCGTCCTCCAGCGAAACGATGGCCTCGCAGCTGCCGGCGTCACCTTGCCGGGCGCAGCGGCCAAAGAGCTGGCGGTCAACCCGGCGCGTGTCGTGAAACTCGGTCAGGATCACATGCAGCCCGCCCTTGGCCTGCACGCCCTCGCCCAGCACAATGTCGGTGCCCCGGCCCGCCATATTGGTGGCCACCGTGATGCAGCCCGCCTGTCCGGCGGCCGCGATCACCTGCGCCTCGGTCGCGTCCTGCTTCGCGTTCAGCAGCGCATGCGTCAGACCGCGGCGCGCCAGCAGGGCGCTGATCTGCTCCGACGCCTGCACCGAGCGCGTCCCGATCAACACCGGTCGGCCAGCGCCCAGTGCAAGGCTTTCGGCCACCTCAGCCACGCGCTCCCATTTGTCGGCCAGCGTGGTGCAAAACGTGGCCGGATGCTGAACGCGGCGCGACGGCCGGTGCAAGGGCACGCGGGCCAGGTCCAGCGCGTAGACCGCACTGATCTCGCGCGCCACTTCCGAGGCGGTGCCGGTCATGCCCGACAGGTGCACATAGCGCCGGAACAGCCGCTGGTAGGTCAGGCGCGCCAGCGTCTCGCGCCGGGGCGTCGGTTCGAGCGCCTCCTTGACCTCGATCATCTGGTGCAGGCCGCGCTCCCAGGAGCGGTCGGGCATCACACGGCCGGTGGACTCGTCAACGATCTGCACCTTGCCTTCCACCACCACGTAGTGCTGGTCGCGCCGGTACAGGTGGAGGGCGCTCAAGGCCTGCTGGATCAGGTCTTCGCGGGCACGTACCGAAGTCCATGATCCGTCGCGCCCTTCGGCGTGCTGATCGAGCTTGCCGCGGCCCAGGTCGGTGAGCATCACCGCATGCTCGAACGCGTTGACGCGGTAGTCCTCGCCCTCGCTCAGGTTGCCGGCAAACTCCAGCGCCTCCCTGCAGTCGCCCGCTTCGTCGCCGCCGGTGGCGCCGGCCGACAGAATCAGCGGCGTGCGTGCCTCGTCGACAAAGACGCTGTCGGCTTCGTCGACGATCGCAAAGTGCAGACCGCGCAGCACCAGCGCGCCGTCCGTCCTGGCGCCGCCAGAAAGCCGTCGCAGGGACTGATGCAGACGGCTGTTGCTGCCCTGCAGCGCCACCCGGTCGCGCAGGTAGTCGAACGCAATCTCCTTGTTGGTGCAATAGGTGATGGCTTTCGCGTACGCCTGCCGGCGCAAGTCCTTCTCCAGACCCTGGACGACCACGCCCACGCTGAGACCGAAGAATTCATAAAGCGGCTGCATCTTCTCGGCGTCGCGGCGGGCCAGATAGTCGTTGACCGTGATCACATGCACCGGATAGCCGGCCAGCGCCACCGTGCACGCCGGCAGGGTCGCGCAAAAGGTCTTGCCCTCGCCCGTGGCCATCTCGACCAGCCGGCCGCGCAACAGCGCGTAGCCGGCCATCATCTGCGTGTCGAAATGGCGCTGGCCGAGCGTGCGCACGGCCGCCGCCCGGATCAGTGCAAAGCACTCAGCCACATCATCGAACGAAAAACCGCTGCTTCGCAGGCGCGAGCGCATCAATTGCGCGCGCGTGCGCAGGGTGTCGTCCGACAGCGGCCCCAGCGCCTCTTCCAGCCGGTTGCTGGCCTGGGCGATGCGCTGCAGATCGCCGCGAAACTCCGCCAGCGCCCTGAGCGTGGGCGCGAGCGTGGCGGCGTACAGCGCGACGGCGAGCCGGTCATGCCAGCCCGCCACATCCTCGACACGCTCGGCGTAAGGCCGGCCACCGGCCAGCGCGACTTCGCTGAACAGGGTCTGGTGCCTAGACATGGAAATGCGAGAGGAACAGGCGCCGCACGCTGCGCAACCATTGCCGCCCCAGCGGCTCGGGCGGGTGTTCAAAGCGCACATGCACGCGCTCGCCAAAAAACAACGGCAACGAATCTGGGCCGGGCGTCTGCACCGCCACGTCGAACTGAAAGGTGCGCTCCAGCGTGCGCGCACCCTTGGCGTCGCGGGCGTCGGTCACCAGCTGCCCACCGCCCTCGGTGGCCAGTGCGCGGCTCGGCAGGTACTCGTCGCCGGCGGGCACCTCGCGTTCGAGGCGACCCTCCAGGACACGGTCGGGTTGATGCGCGAGCCGGACCTGCACCGCGTCGGTCGAGGTGCGAACCGAATCCGCCGACTCCTGCGGCGCCACCACGCGGGCAATCAATTGCGGCTTGTCAAGCACGTAGCCCAGCAGATCTCCCTGGTGGTAGAAACGCCCGGGCATGTCCGTCGGCCTGGCCACCCTGAAGATGCCGGCACTGCCCGCACGCACCGAAATGGTGTCGATGCGCTGGCGCAGCGACGCCAGCGCCGTGCGCTCGGTCTCGAGCTGATCGAGCGCGATCGCCGCCTGGCTGCGATCGGCCACCAGACGTGCCAGATAGGTGGCCTCGAGCTCCGCCACCTTGGCCTGCGACACACTGTACATAGCCTGCAGGGCCGGATTTCGCACCTGGATCAGCAGATCGCCGGCCTCGACCCGCTGGCCCGGCGTGGCGACCAGCCGCTCGACAAAACCTTCCTGCGCAGCCCGCACCAGCGCCGATTGCGGCAGCCAGGCCACTCCCTCGACGACGGTCCGATACGGCACGGGCACCACAAACAGCAGCAACAGCAAAAGCCCGCCGAAGGCGGCCGTGACCCCCAGCGCTCGTTGGCGCTGCGAGCGCAGGCGCGGACTCTCCACCACATGTTTCAGGCTCTTGGCGACCGGCAGCACCGCCATCGCCACCAGCGCCCACAGCGCCAGTATCACGCCGATGACGAAGAACTCGTTGGCAATGAACAGGGCGATGGCGATCGTGACAAAGACGCGGTAGATCGTCGACAGCACACCGTAAACCAGCAACCATGCCTTCTCTGTCGTCCGGATCTCGGCGGACTGCACATTCTCCATGCCAAACGCATAGCGCTCGATCAGATAGCCCCAGTAACGCATTGAGCGGTTCGCCAGGTTAGGCATCTCGATCAGGTCCGACAGGATGTAGTAGGCGTCGTAGCGCAGCAGCGGATTGCCGTTGAAGATCAGCGTCGAGACGCCAGCGACCACCATCACGTTGAACAGCGCCGCCCGCAGCGGCGAGGGCTCGACCAGCAGCCAGAAATAGAATGCGATGGCGGCGATGAACAGCTCGACCGCCATGCCCGAGGCGCCGACCACGGCGCGATGGAACTTGGACTTGAACACCGTGGCCGCCGACGCCTCCACGTAGGGCACGGGGATCAGCACCAGCATCACCACGCCGAGGTCGTGCACCTCGCCACCGCCGCGCTTGGTGGCCGCGGCATGGCCAAATTCATGCAGCACCTTGATCAGCGGAAAGACCAGCCACAGCAGCAGCAGATTGTTGGTCGCCAGCAGCCGATCAGAAAAATTGCCGCTAAGCTCCGCCCACTGTGGCGCCAGCATCAGCAAGGCTGGCAGCACCACGGCCAGCCACAACAGGCCGCCCCAGCGACTCCACAGCAGATCGATCAGGGGACGAATCCGGTTCAGGAAGGCGTCCGGATCCCACAGGTGCAGGCGGATCGCCATCGGGTTCATGTAGGAACGCTGGCGCATCGAGCGCTCCTGGCGCTGGCCACGCTCGAACAGCTCCGCGACGTCCGGCATGGCATCGCTTTGCAACAGGTCGGCCGCGTGCAGTTGCCCCAGCAACCGGATGATCTCGTCCTGCGTCGGCGCGTCTTCGCCGAGCTGGCGGTTTGTCAGCTCCCAGAGTTGCTGCACCGAACGCTCGCCGTTCATCGCGGCAATGACGAAACGCGCGGCTGGCGTGAAGCGATGGACCCGGTTCGAGACCGGATCCTGGAGCAGGTACCACAGGTCGCCGCGGTAGCGCATGCGGTGCAGCCGCGCGTGGCTGCGCAGGCGCGGCTGCACGGCGGCAACGCGGTACCAGGCGCTTGACAGCATCGCTTCGCTCATGCCGCCAACCCCGCAGCACCGCTCATCCGAGCCACCTCCAGGTGCTTAGCCGCAGCCACTCCACCAGCGTGTGGGTCCAGATCCAGATCAGCTTGCGCTGGCCGACCTCGACCTTGCCTACGCCTTCCATGCCGGGGCGCAGGCGAACGCTGGCCTGCTCCAGCTGCGCCTCGACGCGAAAGTAGTTGCGCCCGTCCTGCGGCGTCGAGATCGGCGTGATCTGGCGCACCGTGAACGCCAGCCGCTCGTAAGGAATCCCCGCCAGCGCCAACTCACCGCGCTGGCCCAGACCCAACTCGGCAACGTCGCGCTCGTCCACATTGAGGATGACCCGGTACGCGTCCAGCGGCGCCACCTCGAACAGCACCTTGCCCTGCTCCACCGGCGAGCCCAGCAGCTGGCTCAAGTCGCCCACGACCACAATGCCGTCGAACGGCGCCTTCAATGTGGCTCGCTCAAGGCGCTCCTCGACCAGCGCCAACTGGGCCTGCGCCTGGTCCTCCTGCGCAGCGGCCACGGCCATACCGGCGCGGTCCTGCCCGGCGGCTGCCTGCCGGTAGCGCCGGTTCATCTGCTCCGCCTCGGCGGCCCAGCGCGCGCGTTCGAGCTTGAGTTCGCGATCATCCAGACGCGCCAGCGTCTGCCCCTGTTTCACGCTGTCGCCGGCGCGCACGAAGCTGTCGGCCACATAGCCCTGGAACGGCGCCACCGCGGCCCGCTGCACGGAGCCCTCGATGACCGTCTTGGCCGAGACGCGGTAGGTCATCGAAGCCACACTCAGAAAAACCACCACCAGCAAGCTCACCAGCGTGGCCAGCTTCAGGCCCGGATAGCGCGGCCCGAACCAGGCCGCTGCGGCCGCGCGCAGGGCCTGCGCGGCACGTTGACGCAGGCTGCGCTCGTCGCGCTGCTTGAGCGCCAGGATCGGCCCCAGCAGCAGGCCGACCGTCTTGCACAGTTCCAAGTCTTCGCGCTCGAACGGTTTGGCGCGCACACGCTCCAGCGTCAACACGCCCACGCGCTCGCTGTCGTCCATCAGCGGCACCGACATGATGCTGGCCCCGCTGCGCGCCGCCGACAGTTCGGCGTGGGCCAGGCCGCCGACGGCGTCTGCGTCCAGCGCCGGGTGGACTATCGCCAGGTCAAGGTCCAGCACCTCCTCCATGGCATCGCCCATCAGGCGCACAAAGTCGCTGCGGGCGTCGAAGCTCGCGGTGTGCGAGATCGCCGCCACCACGATGTTGCCGTCTTTCTCCAGGCCCACACCGACGCGTTCGCAGCCCAGCCGCGCCGCCAGCTCATTGGCAAGCGCCAGAGTCGAGGCGCCCAGACGGTCTTCCTGCAAGGCGGTGGCGACCAACTCGTTGGCCAGGCCCAGCCGGGCGCTGCGATGCTGCAGTTGCGCCATCAGCTGCTGGCGAAACTGATCGATCAGCCAGGCGCTGCCCCAATGCAGCTGCCGCAACACGCGCTGAACCTCGGTATCGGGTCGCGGCTTGATATCGAGCACCACGGCGCCATGCAACTGGCCATCGACCTCGATCGGATAGCCGACCAGCGTTGCTGCGGCCAGCGCCTCGGTTGCGGCAGCGACATTGACGACGCCACGGCGTTCCTTGAGCGCGGTCTCGGCGGTCGGCCCGAGGTGCACCAGGTTGTGCGACTGATCGGGCCAGACGGCGACCGGACTGTAACTGCCATCCTGCCCCGAGCCCAGCAGCACCAGCGCGCCGTTGACGCGGTCCACCTGCGCGCACAGGATCGCCAGCCAGCTGGCGCAGAACTCGGCTGTGCTTGAAGGCGACGAGAACTGCGCCCAGGTGGCCGACTCGGCCTTGGCATGGCTGCCCTCGGCCAACGAGTAGATCGACGCGCTACCTGTCATGGCAATGGCTGCGCAGCGCTGCGGCAACCCGGCCGGCCCCTTTCAAATCTCTGGCAAGCATCTCAGCTTGCGGCTGCCGTGGCGCCACTCTGGGCGGGGCGCTTTGAGGTCTTCGCAGCCGGTCTATCTGCCGTCGGCGCAACCGTCGCCGGCACTTCGCTGACAGGAGCCTGCTCGCTGCCAGCGTGCTGCGCGTGCGTCACAAGCAAACGGTCCTTGACTTCGTTGAAATTGCGCATCGACTGCAGGTGCAGGTAGATCAGCTCCAGTTCGTCGGTCGCCGACAGCTGGGACAGCGTTTCCGCTGGCAAGGCCTTGAGCCGCGCCCGGTCGACCGCCTGAAAACCGGTCAGCGACATCTTCTCGCCGCCCGGCAGCGTGAACTCGGCCTGCATCGGCTCGAGCAGCTTGAGCTCCTTGAGCTTCTTGCAGAAAGTCTGGGTGCGCAAAAACTGCGCCCGGTACTCCTGCAGAAACTTGAGCACGTTGTCGACGTAAGGCGTGTGCTTGCCGTCGGCCGTGAACAGCGCTTGGCCGCGGCCCTGGTAATTGAGCCCCTGAAAAGCCTCGTCGACGCACAGCGTAAAGGTCTTGCCATCGTCGCTGGTGGAGAAGACAAAGGGGTAGCGCCGGACGAAGGCCGGCACGTACTTGGCGCGCCAGGAATCGTCATCCTCCAGATAAAGGTTCTCACCATGGCGGGCGCCCAGAATGACCACCGGCACGACGTCGTCGCCGTTTGCCGCGAAAACGACGGCGTATTCGGGCGCCGCCTGCGGAAACTCCACCGCCATCAGGGGCACGGAATTGATCTTGCGCGTGAACGCAAAGCCTTTGCCGGCCTCGATCGAACACTTGCCGTGCCGGCCGCTCGACACGGGTACCGCGGTTTCGTAAATCAGCAGCTGGGTGGTCATGCGAAAACTCTCCTTGATGAAATCATACCGTGGAATGCAGGCTACTCAGCCCGACGGTCAATTTGGGCGCCAGGTCGACCTGAACCCGCAGGCTGGCATTGGGATTGCGCTGCGCCTCGCTGCGCGCCAGGTGGTTGACAAAGTCGCTCTGCCACCTGGAGGCCTTGGCTGCGGCCGGCACGCCGGCATGGGCTATCGGGCCGGCGTAGACGTTGCTCCAGTCGATGCTCGGCGTGAGCGCGGCTGCTGGCGCTGTTGCCATCGGGCCCGCGCCCGAGGCAGCATCGCTCAGCAGCGCCGTCATGGCGCCACCACGCGGCGTGCCCGTAGCCAGCGCGGCGCGACTGCCGCTGGCGAGCGTCTCGGCCATGACACCATCAGCTGTGTGGTCCAGGCCGGCCACATGGCCGAGCTCATGCTCGACCACACTGAGCAGGTCCATGTGACCGGCGGCAGCGCCGGCCGGCGCCAGCAGCACGCTGCCGCTCTGCACGAATTCGCGGTCGTCGCCCGGCGTGCCGTCGACGAACCAGCCCCAGCCAGCGGCGTTGACGTCGAGCACGATATTGCCGCCCTGCTCGTCCGCCAGCGTGAGGCCGCTCAGATCGTCGAAGCGCACCGCCACCGTGTCCATCAGCGCCAGGCTGGTGGCGTCCAGCCCCGAGCGCGCCCAGCGCAGCTTGGCCTCGCTGACGATGGCGTCGAGCGCTGCCGCGTCTGGTGGCACCAGCGTCCCCGTCGCGTCGGCCGGCGCCGGAGCGGTCGCGGCCATGTCCGCCTTCGGCGCCGCGTACTGCGCGTCGTCGGTGCGCAGGCGAACAATGTCAAACGAGGTCTGCGCCGACTTGGCGCCCGCCACGCTGATGACGCCGTAGCCGCCCATGGTGGCGGTCTCGTTGTACAGGTTGCTCAGCACCACGCCACCGTTGAGAGCGACGTTGACCAGACCGCCACGGACCTTGACCTCAAGCGCGTAGTCGGTCGTGGCCGACACTTTCAGGCTGTAGGTCTTGTCGACCGTCGTGGTGTCGCCAATACGGTGGCCAATGATGATCTGCTGGCTGTCGGCCGAGAGCGTGACGAACTTGTAATAGGTGGGCGACTGGTAATCGAAGACGACGCCGCCCTGCCCTGCGGTCCTGAGCGTTGTGTTGAGGTCGATCATCGCGCCCGGATTGACGTTGTAGCCGATCAGGTCGATCGCGGGCTTGCCAGTGCCGATGGCGGTGCCGACAAAGCGACCGTCGCTCGTCGTCGTCCAGGTGCCGGTGGTCGGCGTCGTGCTGTTGAACAGGCCGCTGACCGGGCTCGTGGCGCCGAAGTCCACGGTTTTGTCCAGCGTGACCATGGCCGGCGGCGCCTGCACCACGACATCGTCGATCTGCGCCTTGGTGCCGCCCTTGGCGCCGACGCCGGCCATGCCGTCGTTGATGCCATGCGCGATGCCGGCCACATCCACGCGCAGCGGGTAGTTGAAGCTCACGCTTGTCGTGCCCAGGGTCAGGGTTGCATTGCTGCCGTTGGCCTTGAGCATCACGACGTAGTTGGTGCCGGCCTTGAGTTGGCTGACCGTCCAGGCGTCCACCACCCAGCCGCTGGCGTCCGTGTAGTGGCCCATCTCGATCTTGTTGGTCGAGACGTTGATGCCGGCGAACTTGAAGTTGCTGTTGCTCTGCCAGTCGAAGATCAGGTAGGCGTTGGCCACATTGCCGCCGGTGGGCTTGACCGCGTTGATGGTCGCCTGCATCTCGAAGTAAACCGGGATCACCGTGTCGGCCTGGTTGAACAGGCTGATCGCGTCGCCCTGCGCCGTGCTCGGCGCTACCTGGTAGGCACTGTTCACGACCGAGAAGGTGCCGACCTGCGGCGTGAAGCCCTGCGCCGTGCCGGTGTTGAAGTTGGCGCTGCGCAGCACGTCGCGCGCGCCGGTGCTGTTGCCCGGCTGCGGGTCGGACGGGCCACCATGCTGGTCGCTCCAGGCCGTGTCCTGCGGCAGCACCAGGCCGAGCTCGCCGGCGGGTTCGCCGTGGCGCGCCCGATCGGTGTTGCTGTCGGCAGCGCGTGTCATGTCGGCACCGTCGCTGGCAGAGAGCCCGTACAGGAAGTCCTGCAAAGCCGGTTGCAGCGAGCGGCTGATGGTGGCCACGCCGAAGGGCGAGAACGGCACCAGGTAGCTGTTGTACTCGCCGGTCCAGTCGATCAGGCGGTCGCCGCCGGTGTTGGCGATCAGCACGTCGCGACCGGCGCCGCCGAAGGCGCGGTCCTCGTAGCTGGCGCTGGTGTCGGGCGCGTTGTTCAGGCCGCCGTTGGTGCCCAGGTCGTCGTCGGCGTTGAGCAGGTCGTTGCCGAAGCCGCCGTACATGTCGTCGCGGCCCGTGCCGCCGACGAGCCAGTCGTTACCGAGGTCGCCGAAGATCTTGTCGTCGCCGTCGGTCTTGATGGTCGAATTCAGCGCGATGGCCGGGCCGTTGCTGGCGTCGAAGTTGAGGAAGAACTGGCCGCCGCTGGGCAGCGCGATCTTCTTCATCGGGTTGTACTCGTCGTACAGCGCGAACTCGCCGGCGCGGGTCTGGTTGTTGTGCAGCGCGCCCGAGTTCGGGTTGAACGCCAGCAGGTTGCCCAGGTTGAGCGGATGGTAGAAGTCGGTCTCGACGATGTTCGCCGGCGAACCGTTGCTGTCGAGCGTCCAGGTGTAGGACGTCGGCAGCGCCTCGGCACCACTGATGGCGTCGTCACCGGAGCCGCCGTGCAGGAAGTCGTTGCCCAGGCCGCCGAAGATGACGTCGTCCGAGCTGTGCGGACCGGCACCGCCGCCGTTGGCCAGCGCGAACTCGTCGGTGGTGCCGGCCACCCAGTTCGGGTCCTGGCTGAACGGCGTGATGTCGACCGACTTGGTGAGCTGATTGGTGACGTTGATCGTCGCCTGCTGGATGTTGCCGCCGGTGGCGATGACGCTTTGCACGACGGCCACCGCGAGGCCGTTGAGTGGCTCGGTCTTGCCGTTGCGGCTGGTGAAGATCTGGCCGTCGTCGCCGATGATGCCGTCGTCGCCCGTGCCGCCGCTGATCCAGTCGTTGCCGTAGCCGCCGACGATGTTGTCGTCCTGGCCGTCGCCGAAGACCACGTCGCTGCCCTTGCCGGCGTAAATGAAGTCGTCGCCGGCTTCGCCATGGATCTCGTCGGCCGCGCCAATGTCGTTTTGCGCCGCTGCTCTGAAGTCCGGGCCGCCCGGCGTGTAGTCGAGCTGCTGCACCGCGCGCGGAATGATCCTGAGTGTGCTGCCAGTGTAGTCGTCGTAGTTGAAGCTCAGGAAGCCGGCCGACGTCGCAACGCCCGAATCGCCAGCGCCCAGCGCACCATTCACACCAACCAGCCGGTAGATGTTGCCGTTGTCGCCGACGATGGTGTCGGCGTCGCGGGCGTGCTTGTTGTCCGTGATGTCGCCCGGGTCGTTGATCGAAACCGCCGTGCCGGAGCCACCAAAGATCATGTCGCTGCCATCGGGCCGTAACAGCCAGCCAGTGTCAGTCACGCCAGCAGGCAGAAGAGTGGCATCCAAGGTACCGGAACCAATCAGCGCATTGGCATGGGTGGCATTCAAGCTAAACAGGCTGGAACTGCCACCGATGATGTCGTCCTGCCCCAGGTTGCCGAACACCACGTCGTTGCCGCCGCCGCCTTCGATGTAGTCGTTGCCGTCGGTACCGACACCAGCCCAATCGTCAACCGAAGCCTTGATCACCAGCGTATTGCTCGCGTCGCGGAAAGCGCCCACCGTCAGGTCGATGGAACCATCACCCTGGATGGTGTCGTTGCCCAACTGGCCGAAGATCTGGTCGTCACCGGCGCCACCAGCGATGTAGTCGTTGCCGAAGACATTGGTGCCAGCGGTCTGGGTCGCCAGATCGTGGTCGAGCAACGTGATATCGAAGTCTTGCCAGACCGGCGTACCGCTCGGGTCCAGTTGCGCGCCGGCAGTGACCTGCGCATTGCCCGCCGTAGCGGTGTCCGTGCTGTAGATTTGCGTGCCGGAAAGGGTACGGAAGCGCGCGTTCGCGGCGCCGTCGCCGGTCGTGCGGTCGAGCCGGACGTTGTCGCCGAAGATCAAATCCTTACCCGTACCACCGTCGATTCGATCACTGCCGGCGCCGCCGATAAGCACGTCCTCGCCGGCTTCGCCACGAATCGTGTCGTTCCCACCTATCGCGTTGGCCAGGGTATCGACAAGGTCCAAGGTCGCCGCATTGCCATCCACAATGTAGCTCACCCGGGCGTTGTCACCATGGACGATGTCGTTGTTGGCCCCCGTTCGGATGTCATCGCCACCCGCACCGCCCAGTACCAGATCATGCCCGGAGCCTGTGACGATCACATCGTCGCCACCATCGGCGTAGGCGATGGTCTCGATCACCCCCAAGGTGATCGACAGGCCAGCCAGTTGCACCGTCCCCGAAGCCGCCGCCGTGATCAGGCCGCTGTCGCCGATCACCAGGTTGTCGCCGTGGCCAGCATTGATCGTGTCGCCATAACGCCCGCCCACGATGATGTCCTGCCCATCACCGCTGGTGATGGTGTCTGCACCACCGGCTGTCGTCGTGGACAGGGATTCGATCCGCAGGATCCGGCTGCCGTCGGCGCTGTACGTGATCCGGCCATCATCGCCCATGACGATGTTGTTGCCGTCGGTCGCCGCCGTGCCGGCGTTGCTGGCGTAGACATTGATGGTGTCGCCCTCATGGCCACCCAGCACGATGTCGTTGCCTCTGCCCGTGGTGATGGTGTCGGCGCCGCCGTCTCCGAAGGCCGTGGTCTCGATCGTGTTGATGGTCAGCGGCAGGCCAGCCAGTTGCACCGTCCCCGAAGCCGCCGCCGTGATCAGGCCGCTGTCGCCGATCACCAGGTTGTCGCCGTGGCCAGCATTGATCGTGTCGCC
>Ga0315271_10001877_pt1 | contig 12945 bp, 12 predicted proteins | sample C3_top_MG_FD_204664 | JGI IMG/M metagenome (GOLD analysis project Ga0315271, IMG submission 204664) | Sediment microbial communities from Yellowstone Lake, YNP, Wyoming, USA - C3_top | ecosystem: Environmental > Aquatic > Freshwater > Lake > Sediment | place: USA: Wyoming | collected 2017-08-01 | reverse complement strand
CCTCGACGATGCCGACGTTGGGCTCGATCGTGCAGAACGGATAGTTCTCGGCGGCGATGCCGGCCTTGGTCAACGCATTGAACAGCGTCGACTTGCCGACGTTCGGCAATCCCACAATGCCACACTTTAAGCTCATGCAATCATCCCAAAGTCGGGCCGGCTACGCCGGACCGGGTCCACTAGAAGTTTTCGATTCCTTGTTCGTCGTGTGCAGCGTCATCATTGCGTCTTCCATGTCACCCCGCGCGATCGCCGGCCACGCTTCCAGCGCGCGGTGAATGGCGTCGTCGATCGCGGCGGCCTCTTCGCTGCGCGGAGGCTTCAGCACGTAGTCGACGACCTCCTGCTGCGACAGTTCGGAATTGCGCGGGTGGCCAATCCCCAGGCGCAGCCGCCAGAAGTCAGGCGACCCCAACTGTGCCTGGATGTCGCGCAGGCCGTTGTGACCGGCGTGCCCGCCGCCGAACTTCATCTTCGCCTTGCCCGGCAGGAGGTCCAGCTCGTCGTGCACCACCAGGATCTCGGCGGGTGCAATTCCGAAGAATTTCGCCAGCCCGGCGACGGCGCGCCCCGATAGATTCATGAACGTCATCGGCTTCACGAGGCGCAGCGCACCGGCCTTCGCGACATCGCCGCCGAACTTGGCTTCGCTGGCGAACGACACCGCGAGGCGGGAAGCCAGCCGGTCGACGAACCAGAAACCCGCGTTGTGCCGCGTGCCGGCGTATTCGCGACCCGGGTTGCCGAGTCCGGCGACGAGTCGAATGGGCGTATTCATGATCGGGGTCGCGAAAGGTCCGGCATTCTCCGCCGCCTGAAAAGAGAAGGCCCGCGTGGTTTTCGCGGGCCAGTCTCTCGCTGCAGCCTTGACGCTGGCCGTTATTTCTTCTTGTCGTCCTTCTTGTCGTCCTTCTTGACGTCCTTCTTGTCGCCGCCCTTGTCGTCGGCGGCCTTCGCTTCGCCTTCCGGCACGGCCGCAGCGGCTGCCGCTGCGGTGGCTGCCGCGGCGGTTTCCTCTTCCGTCTCGACCTGCGCGCGCGGCACGATGGCTGCGGCGACGACCGGGTCGTTCGTGCCGCGCTTCACCACCGACACGCCCGGCGGCAGCTTCACCGAAGAGACGTGCAGCGCGTGACCGACTTCCAGCGTCGACAGGTCCACCTCGATGAAGCCGGGAAGATCCTTGGGCAGGCAGGCGATGTCGATGTCGGTGGTCACGTGGCTGATGATCGCGGCTGACAGCTTCACGGCCGGCGAGTCCTCGCCCTTCACGAAGTGCAGCGGCACCTTCATGTGGATCTTCTTGTTCTCGTCGACGCGCTGGAAGTCCACGTGCAGGATCTCGTTGCGGAACGGGTGCATCTGCACGTCGCGCAGCAGAACCTTGGTGGCGGATCCGTCGAGCTTCATCGTCAGGATCGAGGAATGGAACGCCTCGCCGCGCAGCGCGTGGAACAGCGCGTTGTGGTCGAGCTCGATCGGCGTCGGGGCGACCGTGCCGCCATAGACGATGCCGGGGGCCTTGCCCGCGCGACGCATGCGGCGGGACGCGCCGCGGCCTTCGGTGTTGCGCGCGAACGCGGTGAATTCGATGTTGGTCACGATGTTGGTCACTGAGTGCTCCGTTTGTCTGCGGCCTTCCGTCGGCGCCCCCTTGGGGTTGGCGCACCGGGTCGTCCGCCTCGTGGCGAGTGGTTGGCGACGTAATGGAAACTTCGCGCTCGCGGCCCCAGGGTTTCTTCCTTCGAATTCGTTGGGCGAGAGCGGGAAAGCCTTGAATTGTAACTCTATTCCGCCGGGATTGCCAGCGGGCGGTTCAGGCCGTGCAAAAGGCCGGCATCAGTCCGTAAAGAGCGAGCTGACCGATTCCTCGTTGGAGATGCGGGTCATCGTCTCGGCGAGCAGCTGGGCGCAGGAAAGCTGGCGGATGCGCGGGCAGGCTTCCGCTTCCGCCGTCAGGGGAATGGTGTCCGTCACGACCACCTCGTCCAAGTCCGATGTCGCAATGCGCTCGACCGCTCCTCCGGACAGGACCGGGTGCGTGCAATAGGCAACGACCTTGCGCGCTCCCCGTTCCTTGAGCGCCGACGCCGCCTTGCACAGCGTGTTCGCCGTGTCGGCCAGGTCGTCCATGATGACGCATTGGCGGCCCTCGACGTCGCCGATGATGTTCATCACTTCCGACACGTTGGCCTTCGGGCGGCGCTTGTCGATGATCGCGAGGTCGGAGTCGAGGCGCTTGGCGATCGCGCGCGCGCGCACGACGCCGCCGACGTCCGGCGAGACGACGATCAGGTCTTCGTAGTTGCGCTTCCACAGATCGCCCAGCAGGATAGGCGTCGCGTAGATGTTGTCGACCGGGATGTTGAAGAATCCCTGGATCTGGTCGGCGTGCAGGTCCATCACCATCATGCGGTTGACGCCGACGGTGGTGAGCATGTCGGCCACGACCTTGGCCGTGATCGCGACGCGCGCCGAACGCGGCCGGCGGTCCTGCCGCGCATAGCCGAAGTAGGGGATCGCCGCGGTGATGCGTGCGGCCGACGCGCGCTTCAGCGCATCGACCATCACCATGATCTCCATCAGGTTGTCGTTGGTCGGCGCGCAGGTGGACTGCAGCACGAACACATCGCGGCCGCGCACATTTTCCATGAGCTCGACCATGACCTCGCCGTCCGAGAAGCGGCCGACCTGGCAGCGCCCGAGGCTGACGTTGAGGTGCTTGCAGACGGCCGCCGCGAGCTTCGGGTTCGCGTTGCCGGTGAAGATGCGCATGCGTTCAAAGGCCATGGCTGCAATTGTCCCTCAAGTTCGTCCCTGAAAGCAGCGCCGGAAAGCAAAACAGGCAGGACGTCCGGTCGGACGTCCTGCCTGTCGTGTGATTGGCTGGGGAGGTAGGGATCGAACCTACGAATGCCGGAATCAAAATCCGGTGCCTTACCACTTGGCGACTCCCCAGCGGAAACTGAAAATCGTTCAAAACCACGCAAATCTGCGCGAACCGGCGTTCACGCAAACATCGCCAGCGGGTGGCGCGAAAGCGTCTGCGCGACGCATCCGCCGATATTCTGCGGCAGCAGCGCCAGCGCGTCATGCGCTTTGTCTTCGGTTGGAAATGCCGCGAACACACACGCACCCGACCCACTCATCCGCGCCAGCGACGAAGCCCGCGACAGTGCGTCGATCGCCGCGGCCACGGCCGGGAAGCGCGACGCCGTGACGGGCGCCAGGTCATTCCGGCCATAACCCTCGGAAAAGACGTCTATTTTCGCCGACGGGGTCGCGCGTGTCAATTCCGGCGCACGGAAGATGTCGGCCGTCGGCACAGCCGCGGGAGGGAAAGCCAGCGCCAGGAAGCAGGGCGGCAGCGACACCGGCGTCAGGACTTCGCCGATGCCCCGCGCCATGGTGTTTTCGCCCGCGACGAACAGCGGAACATCAGCACCCAGGCCCACGGCCAGCCGCAGCAGTTCCGAGCGCGGCAATGCGAGCTCCCAAAGCCGGTTCAACGCGAGCAGGACCGACGCGGCGTCGGAACTGCCGCCGCCTAAGCCGCTGCCCAGCGGAATGTGCTTGTCGAGGACGACGTCGACGCCGAACCGGGAACCCGTCGTTGCCTGCAACGCGCGCGCGGCGCGCAGCGAGAGATCATGGTCCTCAGGCACGCCCGCGACGTCACGTTGCCGGCGGATGACGCCGTCGTCGCGTCGCGTGAGCGTGACCGTGTCGGCGAGATCGATCAGCGCGATCAGCGATTCCAGCGTGTGGTAGCCGTCCGCTCGCCGTCCGGTGACATGCAGGAACAGGTTGACCTTGGCCGGGGCGGGGACGGTGATGGATTTCATGTGCGTCGATTGTGCCGCAATCAGCGGCTTGCCGGCGCTTCGCCCCAGCGATCGACGACGACGCGAACTTCGACGGGTTCGGCGTCCGGGCGCCTCAGCACGACGCGCGACGGCATCGCGCCCGGCGCGTCATCCGGATAGCTGTAGACGATCTCCCACCCCTGTTGCCGCAGGAGCTGCACGCGGCCGATCGCATCGCGTTCGACAGACGCGGCGCCACCCTCGCGTGCAGCGCCGCGGATCCAGAAGGCGAGATCGTCGACCGGAACCGGCGCGCCCAGCAGCGCGATCGTCATCGTGCTCCAGTCAGGGTAGGTCTCCGTCGCGCCGCCGGGCCGCTCGACCACGACGCGGTTCGTGCCGCCATCGACGCGCGCCAGCACCTGTCCGAACGGCGACGCCAAGTCGATGTGGTCGCGGCCGGGCTCGTGGTTCCACGCGAAGCTGGCGCTGGCGCCGTCCGAACCACGCTTTGCCGACAATCGGCCGTCGATCGCGAAGGGCCGGTCGGCGCTCGCAACCGCCGTCTCGGTCGTGCGTGGCGCGACCGTCGTGCATGCGGAAAGGAAAAGTGCCGAGACAGCGATCGCGACGACCGCGCCTCGGGCCGAAATGCTCACTTCGAGTAGCGGCGCACCGTCTCGAGCAGCACCTCGTTCTGGGGCGACGCCTGCAGCTGCGACTGCCACACTTCGTTGGCGCGCACCGGGTCGCCCCTCTTCCAGATCACTTCGCCCAGGTGCGCGGCGATCTCGGCATCGGGACGTTGCGTCATCGCGCGGCGAAGGTAGGTTTCGGCGTCCTCGAGCTTGCCCAGCCGATAGAACGCCCAGCCCATGCTGTCGAGGATGAACGGGTCATCGGGGGCGAGCTTGTACGCCCTTTCGATCAGCGCCAGGCCTTCGCTGGTACGCGGCGTGCGGTCCACAAGCGTATACCCCAGCGCGTTGAGGGCCTGCGCATCGTCCGGCTTCAGCTCGACGACACGGCGCAGGCTGGCTTCGGCTTCGTCGATCCGGTCCAGCTTTTCCGCGACCATTGCCGAGTCGTACAACAGGTCCGGCATGTCGGGATGTTCGACCAGCGCCTGCTTCAGCACGGCGTAGGCGGCCGCGTTGTCGTTCGCGTCCCGCAGGAGCGACGCCTCCGCCTGGCGCACCTGCACGCGCTCGTCGATGGTCACCGCGGGCAGGTCCGCCAGGTAACGGCGCGCTTCCGGGATGCGCTTCTGCTTGGCCATCATCGCCGCGATACGGAGTTTTGCCATCCACGCGCGCTCGCCTGCGGGCACGGCGAGATAGCGGTCGATCGCCTCCTGATAGCGGCCCGTCTCGTCGGCGACCTGCGCCAGGTACAGTTCCACGACGCCGTTCTCGCCGTAGCCGGCCTTCTTGAGATCCAGGAACAGCGCTTCGGCCGTCGTCCAATCCTTCATCTGCACCGAGATCGCCGCGACGCCGAATTCGAACTCCCGCGCCTTGCGATCGCCGTCCCACAATGTCTGGAATACCGCGCGCGCATCGGCATAGCGCTTCTGCTCGACATAGATCTGCGCCAGCGCGCCGGCGGCCGCGCGGGCGTCCGGGTTGGCAGCGACGAACTTCTGCAGGAACGCGATGGCCGTGTCGCCCGAAACCCGGGCGAGGATATCGGCCTTGAGTAGCGCCGCACGTTCCCAGGCGGGCTTCAGTTCGAGCGCGATGTCGACTTCCGACAACGCCGGGTCGACGCCGTTGCTGGCGGGAATTTCCGCGGCGAATGCGGCGTAGGCAACAGCGAAGTGCGCCTCCGGATTGGCCGGATACGGCTTGGCGAGCGAGCGTACGAGGTCATAGACCTGCTTGCGTTCGGGCTGCTGCGCCAGGAACCGGTTGATTTGCAGGAATACCTCGCCGACGCCCTGGCCGGAAACCGCGGCATCGCTCAGAAGCTTCTCGAGCCGACCACGAATTTCGTCGTCGACGCCCGGCTCCGCCAGATCCTTGCCTTGCGCGGTGCCGGCGAGCGACGAAAGGACCTGCTTCGGGCGCGCGGCCTCGGGATCGAGCGAGGCCCACAGTGTCGCGGACTCCACGGCCATGCCGCGCTGGCGGGCGGCCAGCGCGATTTCCGTCGCGCGCCGTGCGACGCGCGGATCGCGCGATTCACGCGCCGCCTCGAAATAGGCGCGGGCGGCGACCGGCAACTCTCCCCGCTGCAGCGCAACCTCGGCGAGCAGCAGCTTGTAGAAGAGGTCGGCGGACAGCCCGGCGTCCGTGGCCGACGGTGACAGCTTGTCCGCCACCAGGCTCCCGGCGCTTCCCGGCGGCGGCTGCTGCGCCGCCACCGGCAGCGCCGCCAGCAGCGCAGACGCGGCCAGCGCGGCGGCGACCAAAGGTGCGCGCAGCGAGAAAGGAGAACGGCAATGCGGGATGCGGATGAGTGCCATACGGACTCGCGAAAGACGGGTAGACCGGCAGGCGGTCGATGTTAGGCTATATTCGGCGGCGCAACAAATCCCGCGCAACCTGCAAACCCCACGCTGCCACGATGCCCGAACTGCCTGAAGTCGAGACCACCCGCCGCAGCGTGGCGCCGTGCGTGGTCGGTCGCCGTATCGCCAAACTGATCGTGTACGACCCCCGGCTGCGGTGGCCGGTTCCCGGCAGCCTCAAGAAAAGAATCGAAGGCAGGACCGTGGACGCCTTGAGCCGGCGCAGCAAATACCTGCTGTTCCGCGTCGGCGAGGGCACGCTGCTGGTGCATCTCGGGATGACCGGCAGCCTGAGGGTGCACACGAATGCGCCCGCGCGGCGCCCCCACGATCACGTGGATATCGTCTTCGAGGACGGTTCGCGCCTCCGGTACCACGACCCGCGGCGGTTCGGCGCGATGCTCTGGGCACCGGACCCGGTCCTGGCGCACCCGCTTCTGCGCGACCTGGGCCCAGAACCGTTCGACGCCGCGTTCGATGCCGATTACTTCTGGCGAAAGACCCGCTCGCGCAGCGCGGCGATCAAGCTCGCGCTGATGGACAGCCACCTCGTGGTCGGCGTCGGCAACATCTACGCGAACGAATCGCTGTTCCGCGCCGGGATCCGGCCGACGACGCGGGCCGGCAAGCTGTCGCGGCCGCGGCTGGCGCGGCTGGTGACGGAAGTGCGCGCGGTGCTCACCGAGGCCATCGCCAAGGGCGGCAGCACGCTGCGCGACTATGTCGATGCGGAAGGACGGCCCGGCTACTTCCAGCTCGACTACTTCGTCTATGGCAGGGAAGGCGAACCCTGCCGGAACTGCGGCACCCCCATCCGTCACCGGCGGCTGGCCGCAAGGGCGTCGTTCTACTGTCCCGTCTGCCAGCGCTGACGGGCACTGCGCGGCAGGGGGCGCCGCGTTGCGGCAATCTTGCGGTGCACAATCCCGGGCGGGTCGCGGCTTGATGCCAAGGAGGCAGGTTCCGCCTCCTCTGCGGCGCGCTGCGAGGGCGGCTCCGAACCGGTCAAATCGGGCAAATTCGGCATGACTTGTGCTTTACAACGCTATGCTAGAGTTTCGAGCTTCCCCAATTCGACCCTATAACGGCCCGCGCCCCCTCCGACCCATGGTCCCTTCCCGCGATTTGGCTGCCCGCTTCGAGGCCTACAGCGACTGGCGCCGGCGGCTTTCCGGCCGCATCTCGGGCCTGCACGACTGGCTGCAGCAGCAGGACCTGGCCGACGCGCAGGTCGACCTCAAGGTTCAGCAACTGCTGGAGCGGCTGCACCAGGACAAGCTGATCGTCGCGTTCGTCGCGGAGTTCTCGCGCGGCAAGTCCGAGCTCATCAACGCGATCTTCTTCGCGGATTTCGGCCAGCGTCTGCTGCCTTCATCGGCGGGCCGGACGACGATGTGCCCGACCGAGCTCCTCTACGACGCCGCGCGCCCGCCGTCGATCCGGCTGCTGCCGATCGAGACGCGCCTCAAGGACGCCACGGTTTCCGAATTCAAGAACTACGCCGACGAGTGGGTCACCTTCCCGCTCGACCTGGGCAACGCCGAGAGGATGGGCGAGGTGCTGGGCCGCGTGTCGCAGGTCAAGCGCGTGCCGGTCGACCTGGCGCGCAAGTACGGGCTCTTCGGCGACGGCGAGGAAGACATGCTGGCGGCGCTCGAGGACGACGACGAGAGCACCATCGACATCCCGTGCTGGCGCCACGCCGTCATCAATTTCCCGCACCCGCTGCTGCAGCAGGGGCTCGTGATCCTGGACACGCCGGGCCTGAACGCGATCGGGACCGAACCCGAGCTCACGCTGAACCTGCTTCCCAATGCGCACGCGGTTCTGTTCATCCTCGCCGCCGACGCCGGCGTGACCAAGACCGACCTCGAGGTCTGGAACCAGCATCTCGCGGGCGACGATCCGGCGACCAAGGCCGGACGCCTGGTCATCCTGAACAAGATCGACGGCCTGTGGGACGACCTGAAGTCCGAAGGCGAGATCAACGCCGAGATCAACCGTCAGATGCGCAACACCGCGCAGATGCTGGGTGTGCCGGCATCGCAGGTGTTCGCCGCGTCGGCACAGAAGGCGCTGCTGGCCAAGGTCAACGGCGACGACGCGCTGCTGGCGCGAAGCCGGCTCCCGGCGCTCGAGCAGTCGCTGTCGCAGAAACTGATTCCCGCCAAGCGCGACATCGTGGGCGCGGCGTCGCAGGCGGAACTGCGCGCGCTCGCCGCCGGCGTGCGCTCGATCCTCGACGCGCGCGTCTCGGGAATCGTCGAGCAGCTGGCGGAACTGACGGCGCTGCGCGGCAAGAACCAGGATGTCGTCGGCCACATGATGGAGCGCGTGCGCGAGGAGAAGGAACTCTTCGAGCGCGGGCTCGCACGCTACACCGCGCTGCGCAACGTGTTCACGCAGCAGACGAACGAGCTCTTCGACCACATCGGCCTCGAAGCGCTGCGCGCCAACGCCGGCCGCACGCGTCGCAGCATCGAGGACAGCCCGTTCACCAAGGGCGTCCGCGGCGCGATGAACGAGTTCTTCGCCGGCATCCGTGGCGAGCTCGGCGCGGCGGCGCGCCAGGCCGGCGAGATCCACGACATGATGCGCGCGATGTACGCGCGCTTCGCCAAGGAGCACGCGCTCGAGCCGTTCAACCCGCCGCAATTTTCCGTCCTCAAGTACCAGAAGGAGATCGAGCGGCTGGAACGCGCCTACAACACGCACTTCAACACGCTGTGGAACATGGTCAGCAAGGCCAAGTTCGCGCTGATGAAGCGCTTCTTCGAGACCATTGCGTCGCGCGTCAAGCACGTCTACGACATCGCCAACCGCGACGTCGAGGCGTGGCTCAAGGCCGTCATGTCGCCGCTGGAAACGCAGGTCCGCGAGCACCACATGCAGCTGCGGCGGCGGCTGGAGAGCATCAAGCGCATCCACCACGCCAGCGACGAACTCGAGGAGCGTATCGCCGAACTCCAGCAGCAGGAGGCCGCGGTGAAGCTCCAGATCAAGGGGCTGATGCAGGAAGTCAGCGCCGTTGACGCGATCGTCATGTATCCGGACATGCTGCCGCTGGCCGCCAACGCCTGACACTGGAACTGCTTCGACACGGCCCGCTGGTGAGCGGAAAGGTGATCAGCCCGCGACCTTGATCGCCATCAGTCCTTCGTACTTCATCCTCAACGCTGCCGGTGTCTCGACGTGGTCCGGCGACACCGGGATGCAGTCGACCGGGCAGACCTCGCGGCACTGCGGCACGTCGAAGTGGCCGACGCATTCGGTGCACTTGGCCGGGTCGATCACGTAGATCTCCGGTCCCTGCGAGATCGCGGCGTTCGGGCACTCGGGCTCGCACACGTCGCAGTTGATGCATTCGTCGGTGATCATCAACGCCATGGAATTCCGCCGCGCGGCCTAGGAGTGCTTCCCGACGTTGATTTCCGCCACGCGCGCCCGGATGCGCGCATCGACGATCGCCGGCACGAAATGCGACACGTCGCCGCCGAACCGCGCGATCTCGCGGACGATCGTGGCCGAGATGAACGTGTACTGCTCCGACGGCGTCAGGAACATCGTTTCGACGTCGGGATGCAGGTGCCGGTTCATTCCGGCCATCTGGAATTCGTATTCGAAGTCGGACACCGCGCGCAGGCCGCGCAGGATGATCTTCGCCCCCTGCTGGCGGACGAAATCCATCAGCAGCGCCGAAAAGCCGATGACCTCGACGTTCGGCAGCGGCGAGAGCGTCTCCTTTGCCATCGCCACCCGCTCCGCAGCGGAGAACATCGGTCGCTTCGACTCGCTGTCGGCCACGCCGACGATGACATGGTCGAACACGCGCGATGCACGGCGCACAAGGTCCTCGTGGCCGCAGGTGAACGGGTCGAACGTGCCGGGATAGACGACTTTGATCATGGTGTGGGACCGTTGGGGGTGCCGTCTTCTGCCGCGTCACCGGCTCGGATGAACAGATGATAATGCACGGCGCCGGCCTTGGCGTGACGCCAGACGGACAGCCCCGGCGCAGCGGGGAGTTCGCGGCCGGCTTCGGCATAGATGTATCCGGCGCCGGCCAGCCGTTGCGCGCACGCGGGCAGCAGCCACGACCAGTCGTCCGACTCGAACGGTGGATCGAGGAAGATTACATCGTACGCGCCGGTGTCGCGGGCTAGATGGCGGCGCGCGTCGGCCGCGAGCACGTTGAGCCCGGTGGCGCCGATCGACTTCGCAGTTTCCATGAGCGCGCGCACGAGGTCCGGATTACGGTCGACCGCCACCGCGTGTTCGGCGCCGCGGGACAGCGCCTCCAGCGTCAGCGCGCCGCTGCCGGCGTAGAGATCCAGCGTGCGCTGGCCCGTCAGGTCCTGGCCCAGCCAGTTGAACAGCGTTTCGCGCACGCGGTCCGGCGTCGGGCGCAGTCCGGCGGCCGCCGGAAAGCGGATGACACGGCCGCGGAAACGGCCGCCGATGATGCGGACACGGTTGGCGGCGGCGGCGGGCATGGTGGGCGCGTGGCGGGGGCGAGGGTGAGATGAGGGAAACGGGAACCGGTAGAATTCTAGCCTTCGCCCGTCACAGCGACGGTGGCCGATCCCTTCATTGCCGGTTTCCGATGTTCGACCTGTTCAAAAAATCTCCCGCCGACAGCCCCGCGCCGGACAAGCCCTCGTGGACGGAGCGCCTCAAGGCGGGTCTCGGGCTGTCGCGCGAAAAGATCGCCAACGCGCTTGGCGATGTCTTCGTGCGCCGCGTGCTGGACGACGCGGCGCTGGAGGAACTGGAATCGGCGCTGCTCGGCGCCGACGTCGGCGTCGACGGCACGCAGCACCTGCTCGACGCACTGAAGGTTCGCTGGAAGCGTGCGGGTACGGACGCCGATCCGCGCGCAACGCTGGCCGACGCGATGGTCGACCTGATCGGGCCGCTCGAGCAGCCGCTGGTCGTGGGACACGAGCGTCCATTCGTCATCATGCTCACCGGCGTCAATGGCGCCGGCAAGACGACGTCGATCGGCAAGCTCGCCAAATGGCTGCAGGCGCAGGACCTCTCGGTGTTGCTGGCGGCGGGCGACACGTTCCGCGCGGCCGCGCGCGAGCAGCTCACTGTTTGGGGTGAACGCAATGGAGTCGCCGTGATCCAGCAGGCCGGGGGCGACCCGGCGGCCGTCATGTTCGACGCGGTCGCCGCCGCCCGCGCGCGCGGCATCGACGTCGTGCTCGCGGATACCGCCGGACGCCTGCCGACGCAGGCGCACCTGATGGAGGAACTGCGCAAGGTTAAGCGCGTGCTCGCCAAGGCCGGGACGGGTGCGCCGCACGAGGTGATCCTGGTCCTCGACGCCAACACCGGGCAGAACGCGCTGGCGCAGGTCAAGGCGTTCGACGAGGCCGTCGGACTCACCGGTCTCATCGTGACCAAGCTGGATGGGAGCGCCAAGGGCGGCGTCGTCGCGGCGATCGCGAAACGGCACCCGGTTCCGCTCCGGTTCATCGGCGTCGGCGAAGCGGTCGACGACCTGCGCCCTTTCGTGGCGCGCGATTTCGTCGAGGCGCTGCTGCCGCCATCGTCCTGACGCGATACCCGCGCGTCAGGGGCGCGCAGGCGGCAGGTTCGCGCGGATCCTCTGCGGGAAATCGTCGCCGTTGCCCGCAGCGCGCGAGACTTCCGTGATGTTCGAGCGCCGGCGCAGCTCGTCGAAGCCCAATGATGTGTTCACGAGGCCCGTGTTGTAGAAGTAGCGGTCGATGAGTCCGTTGAGGATATGCCGTAGGTCGAGCCCGCCCATTCTGCCGGCGACGTTCGCGTACCTGACGATGTTGATCGTGCAGCTGTTGCTGAGCAGGTGGTACCACTCGGGCTTGGCATGGAGCTCGTTGATGCGCTCCAGGTAGACCAGGAACAGCCGGCGCGCCGCCGCAGGCGAGATTGTCAGGTGGTAGAGGAACAACTCCTCGTCACGATAGTTCGTGCGCAGGCGGACAAGATCGCGCTCGTCGCCGACGATGTAGATGAGCTCATATTCCTTGAACATCGAGGCGAGCGGCGAATAGCCCTCGCCGACCTCGGGCCGCGTCTCGATCGAGACGGCAAGCGGCGGCGCATTGTCGAAGACGAAGCTCAGGAACGTGTGCCCGATGGGCCCCTCCATCCAGAACGACACGTAGAAATCGACGCCGGTCAGGTGCGACAGCGACACGGTGCGCTCCTTGTAGCGCACGGTGAAGTCGTCGCGGGTCCGGTAGTCGAAATCGCGCACGTCGGAGATCCGCACGGTGTCGCCGTCGACGACCGCATGCGGCATGACCGCGACGTCACGGCGCCAGTCGCGATCGTGCGACGGAAGTATCGTCGCCCACCACGCGCATACGACCAGGAACAGCCCGGCGAAGACCCAGGGCATGCGCGGCCGGTGCGTGATCCACAGCGCCCAGATGCCGAACACCGCAAACGCGATTGCGAGCGTCAGGCGCAGCCAGGGCCACGGCAGGTTCGAAAAATTGATTGCCAGGGCGGCCCAGCACAGCAGCAGCGCCCCGCAGACATGGCCGATGCCGCGGACCAGCAGGCCGAGCGCGTTGAGCGCCCGCCGTCCGGGAGTTCTGGCAGTGCGCGTTTCAGCAAAGGTCATGGGCGGAC